>Ga0209185_1000017_pt1 | contig 356773 bp, 316 predicted proteins | sample SidtaG_2_FD_187425 | JGI IMG/M metagenome (GOLD analysis project Ga0209185, IMG submission 187425) | Marine algal microbial communities from Sidmouth, United Kingdom - Sidmouth_Asex2 metaG (SPAdes) (version 2) | ecosystem: Host-associated > Algae > Red algae > Unclassified | place: Sidmouth...
GGGGCGGCGACAAAACTACGGGGCGAGGGCGGCGACGATGCCGGCGACGAGGCGGGCGCGCTCGGGCATCGTGGCGACGATCACGTGCTCGGTGTCCGCATGCGCACCGCCGCCGACTGCGCCGAGGCCGTCGAGGGTCGGCACGCCGATCGCAGCGGTGAAGTTGCCGTCGCTGCCACCACCGACCGAGAAGCCCTCGATGCCCGGCGAGACCTGCTGCGCGATCGGGAACAGCGTGGCGGACGCCGACTCGGGCATGGGCGGCCTGCCGATGTGGCCGAGCACGTCGACCGAAGCGCCGTCCACCTGAGCCGTCAGCGCCGCCATCGCCGCTTCGACGCGCGCCTTTTCGTCGGCGGATTCCACCCGTGCGTCGACCTTGATCCGCCCCTCGGCAGGCACCACGTTGTCGGTCGTGCCGACCGCAGCCACCGTCGGGGTCACGGTTGTACCCACTGATGCGTTGCCGATCTGGTTGATGGCCAGCACTTGGTGCGAGGCCTCGACGAGTGCATTGACACCGGCTTCGGGCTCCAACCCGGCATGGCTCGCTCGACCGGTCACGACGACTTCGAACGTGCCGCAGCCCTTGCGGCCGGTCTTCAGTGCACCGTCCTTTGCCGACGGCTCGAGGACGAGCACGTTGCCACAGGCGAGCGCCCGTTCTTCGATCAGTGCTCGCGACTGATGCGACCCGACTTCTTCGTCGGCACTGAAGAGCAGTTCGACGTGCGACGTGTCGGCGAGCGTGGCGAGGCCGTGCAGCGCTTGGACGATTCCGGCGAGCATGTCGAAACAGCCAGGCCCGGTCATCACGCCTTCGGTCACGGCAAAGGGCAGCTTGGCGAGCGTGCCCATCGGGAACACGGTGTCGTGGTGGCCGAGCAGCATCACCGTGGTCGTCTCACTGCCCCGCCAATGGACGTGAGGGCCTGCGCTCGATTCGATGAGTTGGCATGCGCCGCCGATGTGCCGCTCGATCATCGCTGCCAACGCCTCGGCCGATTTCTGGAGCTGCGGCAGATCGTAGGAGGGCGACTCGATCTCGATCAGCGTCTTGACATCGGCAACCATCGCGTCGAGATCGAAATCAGCCATCCGCTGATCGTAAGTGTTGCAGACGGTGCCTGGCGTCATCTGCAACACTCGGATCAGATGGCGAAGCCGCCGAGTTTGACCTCGAGGTACTCGGCGATGCCCTCATGGCCACCTTCACGACCGAGACCGGAGTCGCCCATGCCGCCGAACGGCGCGGCGGCCGAGGTCGGGTTGACGTCATTGATGCCGATGATCCCGAAACGCAGACCCTCGAACGTCCGCATCGCCGTCGACAGATTCTGGGTGTACACGTATGCCGCGAGGCCGTAGTTGGTGTCGTTCGCCATGGCGATGACCTCGTCGACGTCGCCGTAGGTGATGACCGGCGCAACCGGACCGAAGGTCTCCTCGCGTCGAATCAGCATGTCGTCGGTGACACCGGTGACGAGGGTCGGCGCGTAGAAGTGACCGGCGTCGAAGCCATCGCCGGTCAGCCGTTGCCCGCCGACCGGGACCTCCGCGCCCTTCGAGCGAGCATCGTCGACCTGATCCGCGACCTTCGCGACGGCGGCTTCGTTGACGAGCGGACCGACACCGACACCGTCGTCCATGCCGTTGCCCGCCTTCACCCGACCGACCCGTTGGACCAACGTGTCAACGAATGCATCGGCACCCGACTCGTGGACGTAGAGGCGGTTCGGACTGATGCACGCCTGACCCGAGTTCAGGAACTTGAGCGCTGCAGCGCCCTTGGCAGCGTGCACCGGGTCGGCATCGGGGTACACGATGAACGGGGCGTGGCCGCCGAGCTCGACCGAGACGCGCTTGAGATTCCCAGCCGCTTTTCCGGCCAGCATCTTGCCGACCGCCGTGGAACCGGTGAACGTCAACTTACGGACACGCTCGTCTGTGCAGAACACGTCGCCGATCGGCTTCGGATCGAGTGCAGTGACCAGGTTGACGACACCCGTCGGAGCACCGGCATCGGAGAAGATCTGGAAGATCGCCCGCGCGCAGAGCGGTGTCGCCTCAGCGGCCTTCAGCACGATCGTGCAGCCCGCTGCGAGGGCCGGGCCCATCTTGCGGGTGAGCATCGAGATCGGATAGTTCCACGGTGTGATCGCAGCGACGACACCCACGGGCTGTTTGAGGACGAGGAAGCGCTGATCAGCTCGGGCCGACGGCAGCCACTCCCCCGCCACCCGCTTTGCTTCCTCGGCGTACCACCGCAGGAAGTCAGCGCCGTACTTGACTTCGGCAGCGCTGGCCTTGAGTGGTTTGCCCTGCTCGCGGGTCATCAATTCGGCGAGCTCACCACTGCGCTCGGTCATCAGCTGCCAGGCCCGATACAGCAGGTCGGCGCGCTCGTACGCCGTGGTCTGGGACCACGGCCCGAACGCCGCGTGAGCCGCGGCGACTGCAGCGGTCGCATCGTCTGCACCACCATCCGGCACCGCATCGATCACCTCGCCGGTGGCGGGGTTCGTGACGTCGAACGTCGCTCCCGTGCTCGCCGCTACCCATTGCCCATTGATGAACATGCGCGAACTGTAGATCCCAGACCCGCGTTTCGGAATTCCACGGTGCCAATCGCAACGTGATCGAGCTCGATGACCACACGCGCTCCAACGGTGCAGCCGATGGGGTGCATACTGAGTCGATGCAGCGCATCGGGACGGGTCGGCTTGTGGTCGCCATTGCCGCTCTGGTCGGCACGCTGCTCGCATCGCCCGTCGCCGCACAGTCTCAGTCGACGTCAGTGCCGGGGTTGTCGGGAACAGCGACCGCGCTCGCGCCGGCAGTTCGCTTGCCCGCCACGACCGCACCCGGACCAGCCGCACCCGCCGGATCGGCGTTACTCATCAGCGACTCCGCTTGGCTGAGTTTCAGGTTGCACGGCGCAATGGACGCCGTCCAAGGCTTCGATCATTCGCTGGCACTCGCGTCGTGCCGTCGGCGGGTGTCGGCCTCGTGTGAGAACTTCAACGACTTCGTCCCGATCACGATGTACGAGGAACTCGACAACCACCCAGATGGCTTCACCACCTTGATCGTCGCGACCGGGTACAACGACAGCGACGGGAACTTCGCCGACGACGTTCGCGACATCGTCACCCTCGCCCGCTCGCACGATTACGAACGCATCGTGTGGCTCACACTGCGTGCCAACGTCTCGTATCAGTCGCCCGGGGACCGGGGCAACGCCGCGGTGTTCGAGCGCAGCAACGAGACGCTCCGACAGATCGCTGTCGACGGCACGTATCCCGACCTGGTCGTCGCCGACTGGGCGACGTTCGCTCGCGACGAAGACCAGTGGTTCAGCGACGACGGCATCCACCTCCGACTCGCCGGGAGCTACGCGGCGGGCGACTACATCTCCCGCAAGATGGCATTCTTGGACCAACGCCCGTGTCCAGAGCCTGCCGGCGCTGGACTCGCCCTGGCGGATCCATGCCCAGACCCCGACGGGCACGGCCCGACCATCGATCTCGCGTCGCTCTATCCGTTGACCGAACGGGGACCCGACGCCCGCTTCGAACTGATGTGGGAGGGCGCTGGTTCATGGCCGAATGCGCCCTGGTGGGACCGCTGATCCGGCTCCCAGTCCGCGGGTCGATCCGCAGGTCGATACGGTCCGATCGATGAACGCCTCGGAGACACACCACGACGAGTTCCTGTGGCTGGAGGACGTCGACGGCGACGAGGCGTTGGCATGGGTGCGCGAGCGCAACGCCCGCGCCGAGTCGGTGCTGTTCGCAGATCCGAACTTCGAGCGAGTGCGGACATCGACACTCGAGGTGCTCGATGCCGACGACCGCATCGACGTGCCGTCGCGCCATGGCGATGTCGTCCACAACTTCTGGACCGATGCCGACCACCGACGTGGCCTGCTTCGCCGGACGAGTTGGGACGACTACCGGACAGGGTCGCCGACCTGGGAGACGATCCTCGACATCGATGCACTCTGCGCCGAGGAGGACGAATCGTGGGTCTTCGCCGGCTCGGCGACCCGTCGTCCCGACCGTCGACGAGCGCTGATTGCACTCTCCCCCGGCGGCTCCGACGCGACGGTGACCCGTGAGTTCGACCTTGTCGAGAAGCGGTTCATTCCCCCTGCCGAAGGCGGTTTCGTCCGACCGTTGGCCAAGGGCAGCCTCACGTGGATCGACGACAACTCGGTATACGTGACCAGCGACTTCGGTCCCGACAGCCTGACTCGGTCCGGCTATCCGCGCACCGTTCGCCGCTGGAGCCGCGCCACGTCGATGGCCGATGCAGAGATCGTGTACGAAGGCGACGAGTCCGACGTCGCAGTCGGTGTCTCGGTGTCGTCGATGCCCGGCCATCAGCACCACGTCGTCGAGCGGGCACCCGACTTCTTCACGACTCGGACCGCCCTACTGCGCAACGGCGAGTTCGTCCCGGTCGACGTTCCCGACGACACCGAGATCAGCTTCCATGAGCGCTGGATCTTCCTCCTGCCCCGCTCCGACTACGTGCGCCCTCACGCTGACGGCGAGCAGGCCTTTGCGTCCGGATCGCTACTCGTCACCGACATCGACGGCTTTCTCGATGGCACCGCCCGACTCACTGCGCTGTTCATCCCGACCGTCACCACATCGGTCGGCGGATTCACCTGCAGCCGCCATCACGTGGTCCTCGACGTGCTCGACGACGTGCGCGACTCCTTGTTCGTCGCGACACCCCCAGCCGATGTCGGCGGTGCGTGGTCGGTGGCGCCACTCGCCGGAGCACCGGACGTGTGGTCACTGTCGGCGTCGGCCGTCGACGGTGCAGAGCGAGACGATGTGTGGCTCAGCGGCTCCGACTTCGTGACTCCCGAGTCGCTCTACGTCATGTCGCTGGTCGACGATCAACCGCCGACGCTCGTGCGGCAGGCACCGGGGCGGTTCGATGCCGAGGACCTTGCCATCGAGCAGCACTTCACCGCGAGCACAGACGGCACGCGCGTCCCGTACTTCGTCGTCGGCTCGACCGGCGCCCTCGCCACCACCGACGGATCGACGCCGACTCTCTTGACCGGCTACGGCGGCTTCGAGATCCCGCGCGTCGCCGGATACTCGGCGGTGATCGGACGCTCGTGGCTCACCACCGGCGGTGTCTACGTCCTCGCGAACATCCGCGGCGGAGGTGAGTACGGGCCTGCGTGGCACCGGGCCGGCCTCCGGGAGAAGCGCCCACGCGTCTATGAGGACTTCGAAGCCGTCGCTCGCGCACTGATCAATCGCGGCATCACCGCACCCGAACGGCTCGGCATCTCTGGCGGCAGCAACGGGGGCCTCCTCGTCGGCAACATGTACGTACGCACACCCGAACTGTTCGGTGCTGTGGTCTGCCAGGTCCCGCTCCTCGACATGGCGCGCTTCCACCTGCTCCTCGCCGGGGCATCGTGGATGGCCGAGTACGGCGACCCCGACGACCCTGCTGACTGGGCCTACCTGCAGCGCTACTCGCCGTACCACCTCGTCGACCCGGACGCCGAATACCCGCCGATCCTGCTGACGACGTCGACACGTGACGACCGAGTGCACCCTGGCCATGCGCGCAAGATGGCTGCGCTGCTCGAAGCACACGGCAAGGACGTCACCTACTGGGAGAACATCGAGGGCGGCCACGGGGGCGCAGCCGATGCCAGCCAGCAGGCCACGATGCAGGCGCTGATCTTCACGTTCCTGCGCGCGCAACTGACGAACGACAGCTGACCACCACCGCGGACTCGACGGAGCGACCCGACACGGCGCGGGCGTGTCGGCGATACTGGTCACATGCGTCGCGCTGGGCCGATCCTGCTCACCTCGTTGGTGATGATCGCTGCGGCATGCTCGAGCACCGACGACCCGACATCCGACACGACATCAGGCGACCCGCCGGTCAGCGCACCATCACCAGAAACAGAGACGCAGCCTTCGCCGTCTCTGTCGACCGACACCGTCGACCCCGGCCCGATCGACGACGGTGTCGGGGTCATCGATCTGTCTGCCCGGCCACCGTTGATCAGTGCGTCGTTCCGACCGGGTGTCGAACAACTCGAGATGACCGGCATCGCTCCCGGCACTGCGCTGACGTTGCAGGTTCTTCCGACCGATGCCGACGATCAAGCGGACCTCGACGCCTTCGGCTTGCTCGCGATCGACACCGGAACGGTCGACGCCTACGGGGCATTGCTGTTTCGCGAGCTCGACCCGGCTCGCTTCTACTTCGTGGTCTCTGACGAGACACAGAACGGACCCTTCGAGGTGCTCGATCGAGGGACCCATCCCGACCCTGCGTTCTACGCCGAGCAACGTCTGACGCCGGGCCTGAACTACATCGAGATGCGCGATGGCACGACGCTGTCGGCCAACGTCGTCCTTCCCGGCCCGATCGAGGACGGCCCCTATCCGACCGTCGTCGAGTACTCCGGCTACACGCCCGCCGACCCCGGAGCCAGTGGGATCAAGGACGTCTTCGAGCTCCTCGGCTACGCCTACGTCGGTGTGAACATGCGCGGCACCGGCTGTTCCGGCGGCTCGTTCCGATACTTCGAGTACACGCAGAGCATCGATGGCTACGACGTGATCGAAGCCGTCGCCGCGCAGCCGTGGGTCTTCGAGAACCGGCCGGGCATGGTCGGCGTCAGTTACCCCGGCATCAGCCAACTGTTCGTCGCGCAGACACAGCCGCCGAGCCTCGCGGCGATCACGCCGTTCTCGGTGATCGACGACAGCTACAACTCCACGCTCTACCCGGGAGGGCTGCTCAACACCGGCTTCGCGGTGGAGTGGACGCAGGACCGCGTCGACAACGGCAGGCCCGCAATCACCCCCGACGGCACGGTCATCGCCGAGGGCGGCCAAGGCTGGGCCAAGGACCAGATCACGGCCGGCGATGACACCTGCGCGGCGAACCAGTCGCTGCGGTTGCAGAATCCGGACCTCGTCGAAGAGATCTTCGACGCTCCGTTCTACGACTCACGCCAGTCTGCGGAACTCTCACCACGACTGTTCGTCGACAAGATCACGGTTCCGACCTTCGTCGCCGGTGCCTGGCAAGACGAGCAGACCGGCGGGCGGTTCCCGACGATGCTCGACCGCTTCACGGGCACCGACCGGCTGTACGCCACCCTCGTCAACGGACTCCACACCGAGTCGATCGGCCCGGCGAACTTCGATCGCTGGGTGGAGTTTCTCGATCTGTACGTCGCCAAGCGGACGCCGACGCTCGCAACTGCACGCCTCATCGCACCGATCCTCGCGGCCGGGATCTTCGGGACCGACGACTTCGAACTGCCCGAGGACCGATTCGCTGGGCTGAGCCACGAAGAAGCGCTCGCCGTGTTCGAGGCCGAGCCACCGATCCGCGTGCTCTTCGAAGAGGGCGCCGGCAACGCCACCGCGCGGGCGCCGGTCCCTCGGTTCGTCGAGGAGTTCGACGCGTGGCCCATCCCCGGTGTCGAGCCGACTGCGTGGTTCCTCGGCCAGGACGGAGCACTCCTGGACACCGCCGAGGCCGACAACGGCCGTGCCGCATACCTCGCGCTGCCCGACGGCATTCCACCCACGTTCTACGAGGGCAACAGCAGCGACATCTGGACCGTCGACGTCGAGTGGGACTGGCAAGAACCAGCACCGGGCACGGTTGCTGCCTTCCTGACCGAGCCGTTGGCCGCCACCGTCACGATGATCGGTTCGGGCTCTGCGGATCTCTGGGTGAGCTCGAATCTCGGCGACACCGACCTCGAGGTGACGCTGACCGAGGTCCGGCCCGATGGCCAGGAGATGTACGTCCAGTCGGGCTGGCTGCGAGCCAGTCATCGCCGGCTCGACGACGATGCGTCGAGTCCGCTGCAGCCGGTGCACACTCACCGCGAGGCCGACGTCGAGATGTTGCCCGACGGCACCACCGACACCGGATTCGCACTGGCACGTGTCGAGATCTTTCCCTTCGCCCACGTCTTCCGAGCCGGTTCGCAGATCCGCATCTCGGTCGACGCCCCGGGAGGCAATCGTCCGATCTGGGTGTTCGACACGATCAGCGGGGGCGAGCAGGTCCAGATCGGCCTCGGTGGTGCCTTCCCGTCGCAGGTCGTCCTTCCCGTCGTGCCCGGCATCGAGCCCCCCGCCTCGTACCCCGAGTGCGGTGCCCTACGCGGCCAACCCTCTCGCCCGTACACCGGCTGAGTCACCCGCGCCTGGAACACCCCGCCAGCCGCCAGGCAGCGCGCCCGCCTGTCCAGGCACATGCGCAGACACAGGGAGTGAGGGCACCTGCTTGAGTCCGGATGAACGTGGTTGACTCTCAGTCGTGGGGGAAGCAACCGACCATCGACGCGAGTTGGCTGACTTTCTGCGCGCCCGCCGCGAAGCGACACAACCCCAACACGTCGGGTTGCCTGACGGCCGCGGCCGTCGGACACCGGGGCTCCGCCGCGAAGAGGTCGCGCTGCTCGCCGGGGTGTCGGTCACCTGGTACACGTGGCTCGAGCAGGGGCGGCGCATCAACGCCTCCGACGATGTTCTGCTCGCGATCGCGCGAGCACTCCGACTCGACGACGCCGGCCAAGAACATCTCCTGGCCCTCACCGAGCCCGGAACAGCGGTGGTCGAGGCGCCGGCCGAAGCACCGAGTGCACTCGTCCGGTTGCTCGAGTCATTGATGCCCGCGCCGGCTTATGTGCTCGGACCTCACTGGGAGTTCGTTGCCTGGAACACCGCTCAGGCCCGGCTGTATCCGCGCATCGTGGAGCTCGTTCCCCCTCGCCGCAACCTCCTGTGGGTGCTCTTTGGCGACCCGACAGCCCGTGACTTGATCGTCGACTGGGACATCCACGCGCGCCAGGCGCTCGCGGAGTTCCGATCAGCGACCTCGGCGGTCCGCCACGACCCGGCGATGAACGAGCTCATCGAACTCCTCACCGAGGAAAGCGACGACTTCGCCGCATGGTGGCCCGAACACGACGTGTCCGGCTTCGAGACCCGGCTTCGACGGTTCTCCCACCCCGCCGCCGGAGAACTCACCTTCGAATACCAACAGCTGACACCTGCCGAATGGCCGACGTTGCGAGTCGTGGCGCAGCTTCCGGTTCCGGGCGACGATTCCGCCGAGCGTCTCGCAGTCCGTCACTATCTCGTCTGACATCGCACCGGTCCGACATCTCACCGGTCCGACAGCGCGCCGGTCTGGAATCGGGACGTCAGTTCCAGTCTTCGGGCAGGTCAGCTCGGTGCGGCGGGTCGGCTCCCTGTCGAGTCACGACCACCGCCGCTGCGGCGTGTGCGGCACGCACCGCCCGGACCAGCGCGTCATGGGTCATGCCGTTGCGGCCCAGACCTGCACCGTGCCACCAGGCCACGAGCGCACCACCGAATGTGTCTCCGGCCCCGATCGTGTCGACGACCGGGGCAGCGAGCTTGCCGACGGGTACTTCGACGACTCCGTCGGTCGTGACGATCGAGGTGCCGGCGCCGCCGGCGGTGACCAGCACCACCTTCGGTCCGTTGTCGAGCAGGCGTCGAGCGGCGTCGATCGAGTCGGCGCCCGGGTGGATGTACTCGAGATCCTCGTCACTGACTTTGACCACATCGGCACGCGCCAACGCCCGGCGCACCGTCACGAGGTACGCATCACGGTCCGCGACGATCTTGGGTCGGCAGTTGACATCGACGACGACGAGGATGGAGTCGTCGGCTTCGTCGATGATGCCGAGCACCGAGTCAGCCATCGGTTGCAGCCCCAGCGCGAGCCCGCCGGTGAACAGGATGCCCGGCTCGACTGCGCCGGCATCGGACGGGGGCAGCGAGGGCGCCGACGTTCCTTCGATGTAGAAGTGGTACGACGCCGCACCCGACTCGTCGAGCTCGGCGGCGGAGAGCGTCGTCGGGAGATCGGTCCGCGCGGACACTGCGTTGACGTCGTCTGCCTCGAGCTGAGCGGCCAGCATCGACCCGAAGCGATCGGTGGAGAGCGCACCGACGAAGGTCACCGGCGCATCGAGCCGAGCCGCAGCGCGGGCGGTGTTGAATGGCGCTCCACCCAGCTTGGCGACGACGGTGCCGTCGGGTGCGATGACGAGGTCGACCAGGGCTTCGCCGACGACGGTGACACGAGGCGCGCGAGACATCTCGCCATGTTGCCACGGGATTCCCTGGCACAGGCAGTACCAGGCGGATTCCGACGCGCCCTCGACCGCCGCCGAAACTCGCGATACAACTGGTGAATGGCGAATCACGAAGCAACGAAGCAGCGGATGGCCGACTATCAACTCGCCGACAAGTTCCAGCTCGAAGAAGGCCGCATCTTCCTATCGGGGGTGCAAGCCGTCGCCCGCCTCGCTGTCGATCAGCTCCGCATCGACCGTCGTCTCGGCCTGACGACTGCCGCGTTCGCGTCCGGGTATCAAGGATCGCCCGTCGGCACGTTCACCGAAGAACTCCAACGCGCTCACGCCACAGTCCCCGAGCTCCCCATCGTCGTGCAGGCGGGTGTCAACGAAGAGTTGGCCGCCACCTCCGTGATGGGCAGTCAGCTCGCGATGACGCTCGACGATGCCAAGTACGACGGCGTGGTCGGCATCTGGTACGGCAAGGGCCCCGGCTTCGACCGCAGCAGCGATGCCATCCGCCACGCCGTCTTCGCGGGCACCTCGCAGCACGGTGGCGTGGTCGCCGTCGTGGGCGACGACCCTGCTGCCAAGTCGTCGACCGTGCCGTCGTCGAGTGATGCCACGATGGTCGACCTGCACATGCCCGTGCTCTTTCCGGGTGACGTGCAGGAGGCACTCGATCTCAGTCGCCACGCCGTCGCGCTCTCGCGTTCGTGCGGACTGTGGTCCGGGTTGAAACTGGTCACCCCGGTCGCCGACGGAACCGGCACGATCGATGTCCACCCCGATCGCGTCCGGCCGACTGCGCCCGTCGTCGAAGTCAACGGCGTGCCCTTCGTACCGACGCCGAACGGTCGGTTGTTGACGCCGTACACCCTCGACATGGAGATCGAGTTCCAGCAGGTCCGTACCCAACTCGCACGGCAATACGGCGTCGACAACCATCTCAACCGTGTCAGTGTCCGCAGCGGTGACGACTGGATCGGCATCGCTGCGTCCGGCAACACGTACCACGAGGTGCGTCAGGCGCTCGCAGTGCTCGGGTTCGCGACCGACGACGAACTCCGTGAGGCAGGAATCCGTCTCTTCCAACTCCTGATGCCCGTCCCACTCGACCCCGAGCAGGTGCGCGAATTCGCTGACGGTCTCGACGAAGTTCTCGTCGTCGAAGTGAAGAATCCGACCCTCGAAGGCCTGGTCAAGGGTGCCCTCTACGACGGCTCGTTGCGGTCGGGCCGGGTCGGACCGCGGGTGATCGGACGCCACGACGAGCACGGCGACGTGTTGTTCAACGGCTTCGGGACCCTCGATGTCGACAAATTGCTCGAGCCGTTGCATCGCCGCCTCGAAGGCCGCCTTGCCAGTCGGATCCGGCCGCTCGACCAGGTACTCCCACCGAAACGCGAGCTGATTCCGCTCAGCGTCGACCGCACGCCGTTCTACTGTTCGGGCTGCCCGCACAATGCGAGCACCCGAGCTGAACCGGGCACGCTGATCGGCGGCGGCATCGGTTGCCACTCGATGGTCGCGTTCATGGAGCCAGAGCGCGTCGGCGACATCGTCGGCCTCACGCAGATGGGCGGTGAAGGTGCGCAGTGGATCGGCATCTCGCCGTTCATCGACCGAGACCATCTGATCCAGAACCTCGGCGACGGCACGTTCTTCCACTCCGGGTCGCTGGCGATCCGCGCCGCCATCGCGAGCGGTGTCGACATCACCTACAAGCTGCTGTACAACGGCACGGTGGCGATGACCGGTGGGCAGGACCCGCAGGGTCAGTTGACCGTGCCCGACGTCGCCAAGCTGCTGACGATCGAGGGCGTGAAGCAGATCATCGTCACCAGCGACGATCCCGGTCGCCACGATCGTTCGCACTTCCCGCCCGGCGTCCAGCTGTGGGATCGCAGTCGGCTCACCGAAGCACAACAGGTTCTGGCCGAGGTGTCCGGCACGACGGTCCTGATCCATGATCAGGCGTGTGCTGCCGAACAGCGGCGGGGCCGATCACGGGGTCTGGTCGCGAAGCCGAACTTCCGCGTCGTCATCAACGAACGTGTCTGCGAAGGCTGCGGTGACTGCGGCGACGTCAGCAACTGCCTGTCGGTCCAACCGCTCGACACGCCCTACGGCCGCAAGACCCAGATCGACCAGACCAGCTGCAACTTCGACTTCTCGTGCATGAAGGGTGACTGCCCTTCCTTCGCCACCGTCACGCTCGAGATGCCCGACGCGTCGAACGAACGGGCGCTGCCCACACCGCCGACCACGCTGGCCGAGCCGCATCCGCCCCTGGTCGATGCCGACCACTTCACCGTTCGCCTCACCGGCATCGGCGGCACCGGCGTCATCACCGTCAGCCAGATCCTCGGCACTGCCGCGATGCTCGGAGACCGCAACGTCCGCGGCCTCGACCAGACCGGACTGTCTCAGAAGGCGGGGCCGGTCGTCAGCGACGTGTGCATCACCACCGACGCGGCACCGGTGTCGAACCATGCGAATGCCTCTGGCATCGACGCGATCCTGGCCTTCGATCTGCTCGTCGGCGCACGCGATGAGAATCTGAACGGCGCCCGATCGGATCGCACCGTGATGGTGGCGTCGACCAACACTGTTCCGACCGGTTCGATGGTCACCGATCCGGCCTTGCAGCTTCCCACCGACAGTGCGTTGGCCGAGCGGGTCGCCGGCACGACTCGAGCCACCGACAATCGGTATCTCGACGCCGCTGCACTTGCAGACGGGCTGCTCGGATCGGGCACCACGGCCAACATCATCGTCCTCGGTTCAGCGGTACAGGCCGGGGCGGTCCCGTTGAACCCCGCGGACGTCGAACAGGCGATCACCCTGAACGGGGTCGCCGTCGATGCCAATCTCGCGGCATTCCGGTGGGGTCGGGCGTGGGTGGACGATGCTGCCGCGGTCGAACGCGCTGCACAACTCCCGGTGGCCGTCGCCCCGGAGACCACCGACGAACTGATCGCCCGACTCGACGCCGACCTGGTCGACTACCAGTCGGACGCGTACGCCGAGCCGTTCCGCTCCACCATGGCCACGGTTCGGGCCGCCGAGCACCGACTCGACTCGGCCAATGCCGACACCGATACAGCTGCAGCTACAGATACAGATACAGATACAGATACAGCTACAGCAAGACCGGAGACGTTCACGCGAGCCGTGGCCGTCCACCTCCACAAACTGATGGCCTACAAGGACGAATACGAAGTGGCGCGACTGCTCCTGATGGACGACTCGACAAACCAGTACGAGGGCGTCGGCGGGGCGGGCACCACCGTGACGTACCACCTCCATCCTCCTCTGCTCCGGTCGCTCGGCATGGACCGCAAGTTGAAGCTGCAGCGGACCGCTGGCCCGGCGCTGCGTGCGCTGCTCGCCAGCAAGCGGGTGCGTGGCACGCTCGCCGACCCCTTCCGATGGGCCGAGGTCCGCAAGGTCGAGCGCGCGATGATCCCCGAGTACCTCGCGGCAATCGAGCGACTCGCCAGCACCGTGACCCGTGACAACGTGGCCGTTGCCACCGAGATCGCGTCGCTGCCGGATCAGGTCCGCGGCTACGAGGACCTGAAACTCCGACGAGCGACTGCCTATCGCGCCGAACTCGCCGATCGAATGCGTCAGTGGCCGAACTGACATCCGATCCGCCTCAACCACCCGCTGCACTCCGATCGAGGATCTGGGCCGTCACGAAGCGGATGTGGACCGAACTGCACGACGATGGCCTCTTCGATGCTGCGGCCGGCGTCGCGTTCTGGCTGATCCTCAGCCTTCCTGCCGCACTCCTCGCCGGCCTGTCGTCGGTCTCTTTGCTCGGCGAGGCCCCGACGGCCGATCTCAAAGAAGTGGTCGACGAGTTCGTGACGCGGACCTTCGCCACCGAATCAGAGACGATCAGCACCGCCGTCGATGGGCTGTTCAACCAGAGCCGACCGGGCGTCCTGAGCGTGTCGGTCGCCGTCGCGATCTTCACCCTGTCGCGCGGGTTCGCGGGCCTGATACGGGCGCTCGACGTCGCGTACGACATCGTCGAGAGCCGGCGCTTCATCAGACTGCGCGCGACGGCGGTCGCAATGGCGATCGGCACCATCGCAACCGTTGCTGGGGCGACCGGACTGTGGGTCACGCTCGGCGACGTTGGGATGGCCGCACCGTTGCGCTTCTTGGTGGCGTTGGCCGTCCTCATCGCGTGGGCGGCCACGCTCTTCCACGTCGGCCCGCACCATCGGACACCGTGGAGGTACGACGTGCCGGGCGCCGCGCTGACGGCGATCGGCTGGCTGACCCTGTCGCTCGGGTTCGGCTACTACGTGCGAGTCGCAGCGTCGGGCAACGAGATCGTCGGCGCTGCGGGAGCAGCACTGCTTGCACTGACCTGGTTGTGGCTCGCCTGCCTCGTGTTCCTCATCGGCGCCGAACTGAACCAGATCCTGTCCGAACGGGCCGGAGTGGTTCGCGCCCCGCTGGAGTTCGGTGTCGACCTGCGCCGGATGGCCGAGGATCGGTTCCGGGCGTGGCGCAGCCGTCGATGAGCTGACCGGACCGAACGCGCCGAAGTCGAATCGGCACGTCCTATCCTCGGTCGTTGATGTCCGTGCTCTCAATCGTGCTCCTGGTCGTCGGCATCGCCGGCCTCGTCATCGGCGCCGAGGGGCTCGTGCGTGGTGCCGCCCGACTCGCAGCCCGAACCGGCATGTCGAGCGTCGTGATCGGCTTGACCGTCGTTGCCTTCGGCACCAGCGCACCGGAGTTGGCGGTGAGCATCGGCGATGTGCTGCGCGGCAGCGGCGCGGAAGCCGGGCCGGACTCACAACCCGGGGCGCTCGCCGTCGGCAACGTCGTCGGGTCGAACATCGCCAACATCCTCCTCGCACTGGGCGTGTCCGCTGCGATCGGTGGCTCCCTGGTCGTCGCCCGACGAATCGTTCGGATCGATGTGCCGATCATGATCGGGGCCTCTGTGCTCGTGCTGGTCATGGCACTCGACGAGCAGATCGGACGGATCGAAGGGTTCGTCCTGGTGGGCGCGCTGGTCGTCTACCTGGTCTGGACCGTGACCACAGCCCGTCGTCGACCCGAGACGGTTCCCGACGAACTCGCCGATGTCGTCGACGCCGACACGCTGCACGAGATCCCGGTGCGCGTCGACGTCGGCTACCTGCTGGCAGGTCTTGTCCTGCTCGTCATCGGGTCGCAGGCGCTCGTCGCCGGAGCAACCGACATCGCCCGCGACCTCGGCGTGAGCGATCTGGTCATCGGCTTGACCGTCGTCGCCATCGGCACTTCACTTCCCGAGGTCGCCACCTCGGTGCTCGCTGCGCTGCGCGGCGAACGCGATCTCGCGGTCGGCAACGCGATCGGCTCGAACCTCTTCAACCTGCTCGCTGTGCTCGGCGTCACTGCAAGCGTTGCACCCGATGCGATCCCGATCGCAGAGAGCAGTATTCAGGTCGACCTTCCCGTCATGATCGTCGTCGCCGTCGCCTGTCTTCCGATCTTCGCGAACGGCCAGGTGCTCAAGCGCTGGGAAGGCGCGCTGTTCTTCCTGCTCTACGCGGCCTACATCGCCTGGCTCGTGCTCGACGCCGCCGAGAGCGACTTCAGCGACCAGTACAACAACGTGATGCTGTTCTTCGTCGTGCCATTGCTGGCGGTCACGATGGTCGTGACCGGACTGCAGTCGCGCTCGGCATCGAAATCATCCGGCTGAGGTCAACCGGGGTGGCGCTCCATTGCGAGTGCGGCACCGACGATGCCACTGTTGTTGGCCATCGCAGCCGGAAAGATCTCTGTGTCGATGTCGATGTACGGCAACCACTTGTCCGGCTTCTTGCTGACACCACCGCCGACGATGAAGAGGTCCGGTGAGAACAACGCCTCGACATGGCGGAGGTAGCGCTCGACTCGGGCCCCCCATTCCTTCCAACTCAGCTCATCGCGATCGCGCGCCTTGGCCGAGGCCTTCTTTTCGGCATCGTGACCATCGAGTTCGAGGTGACCGAGTTCGGTGTTGGGAACGAGGACACCATCGACGAACAGTCCCGAACCGATACCCGTGCCGAACGTGAGCATCATCACCACACCGGGGCGCGGTGAACCGTCGGGCAGTGCGCCCACCCCGAAACGCATCTCGGCGATGCCGGCCGCGTCGGCGTCATTGAGCATGTGCACGTCGACACCGCTGATCTCGGTGAAGAGTGCGTCAGCATCGATGTCGAGCCAGCCCTTGTCGATGTTCGCCGCTGAGCCGACGACGCCGTGGCGCACGACTGCGGGAAACGCGACGCCGAGCGGACCGTTCCACTCGTGGCCCGTGATCAGTTCACACACCACCTCGGCCATTGCGTCGGGCGTGGCGGGTTGTGGGGTGTCGATGCGCAACCGTTCCGACAGCAGGTCACCCGTGTTGAGGTCGACGATCGCCGCTTTCATGCCGGTGCCGCCGATGTCGATCCCGAATCCGCGTCGTGTGGTGTTCACGGACTCGAACCTAGCGGCGTCGTCTGTTGAGGGTGGCCGTTGTCAGCAATGCTGAGCCACACTGGAACGATGGACCGCCGCAGACACGCCGAACTCGGATGGATCGGCCACGATCGCAACGCTCCCGAGATCGTCGAGCAGCGACAGTATCTGTCTGCCCACAGTGGACTCGCCGGGCTCGAGATCCTCACCCCCTCCGAGATCGAGCGTGCCGTCGCCATCTTTCGACGCGACGGCTTCGTCGTCGTCCGCGACGTGCTCGATGTCGACCAGATCGAGTTCCTCCGCACCGGAGTCGTCGAGGTCGTCGACGCCATCGTGTCCCTCGACGCCGACCGAGTCGGAAACCGCGGCGCCCACCGGTATTCGTTCGGAGGCTCCAGCGCCACCCGGAGCATGCTGCATCGTCCCGAGTGGCAGATGCTCATCGACCTGCCGACGGTCACGCCGCTCCTGACCGCCATCTTCGAGTCGGACGACTACATGGTGCGCTCCGGCAGCGGCGACTTCTGCCTACCGGGAGCCGTCGGCTACCAGCCGTTGCACTCCGACATGCGCGACGCCGACCCCACCCGCAACACACCATTCAGCTCGTTCCACGACGAACGCGGATTCATCTCCACCCGAGACCTCCCGTGTCCGTACGTCTGCGTCAACTTCTTGCCGTTCGACCAGACGACGGCGAACGGTCCGACACGCCAGATCCCCGGATCCCAGCACTCACGGGCACCGATTCCCGGCCTCGAAAGCGAGCCGGAATGGATGCGACTCAGCACGGTGTGCCCGGCCCCCGCCGGCAGTGTGCAGATCCGCGACGTCCGTGCATGGCACGGCGGCACGCCGAACCTGTCCGACGAGCTCAGGGCGATTCCGAACATCGAGTACTACGCGCCGTGGTTCCGCGAGCCGGTCGCCCCCGGCATCAGTCACGCCGACCATCGACGGCTATCGGCGCACGCACAGCACCTCACCCGGTTCACCGTGACGGATTCCGCCGAGGAACTGCCATCGGGGTACGTCGTGCAGCAACTCCCGAAGCGCTGAATCGCCACCACCCAACCGGCGCCGGGCTACCTCTCGCCACCACCCAACCGGCGCCGGGCTACCTCTCGCCACCACCCAACCGGCGCCGGGCTACCTCTTGCCTGGGCGGCGGGCCTCGGACCACGTCTGGCCCTGCTCGGCGTTGATCTCGCGCGGCAGGCCGAGGACGTGTTCGGCCACGATGTTGCGCTGTACGGCGAACGTGCCGCCGCCAAGCGTCAGCGCCGGATGGAACAGGTAGCCGTAGTGCCAGACCGAATCGACGTCGTCGAAGCCGTTCAGGTCGCCCAGGTTGTTCTCCGTCGGCCCACCCTGCATCGACGTCGGGACGTCGCCGATCGGGCCTGACCCGGCGAGCATTCCGGAGGCACCCGCAAGCGCCTTGGCCATCGCCATCACCTTCTGGCCGTGTTCGTCGGCCATGATCTTCAAGATCGACGCCTCGGGCCCCGGGGTCTTGCCGTTGAGGGTCGCACTCAGGCTGCGTAGTCGGTTGAGCCGGAGCAGTTCGGCGTCGATGTGGAGCTTTGCTGCGTCGTCGCGCAGAGACGGATCCGCAACACCACCGTCGGCCCGTACCTGATCGAGCAACTGCTCCGCCGACGGTCCCACGCCCCACAGTGATCCCGACGACGACAACGACACACGTTCGTTCGAGAGCGTGACCTTGGCAAGGCGCCACCCATCGCCCTCCTCTCCGACGCGCAGTGTCGCGGACAAGCGCATGTCGTCGAAGAACACCTGATTGAAGGAGTGTGCGGTGGTCATGTCGACGATCGGGCTCATCGTGAGGCCCGGCGTGTCCATCGGGCAGATGAAGTAAGAGATGCCCTTGTGCTTCGGCTGGTCGGGATCGGTCCGGGCGATCAGGATGCCGAACTGAGAGTGATGGGCGCCACTCGACCAGATCTTCGATCCGTTGACCACGTACTCGTCGCCATCACGCACCGCGGTGGTTGCCAGGTTCGCGAGGTCGCTGCCGGCTTCGGTCTCGGAGAAGAGTTGACTCCAGACCTCCTCGCCGCTGAAGATCTTCGGCAGGTAACGGTCCTGCTGCTCCTGGGTGCCGGCCAGCAGGATCGTCGGCGCAGCCCAGCCGATCCCGATCGCATTGCCGGGACGCTGGATCCCCGCGCGATCGAGTTCGTCATCGATGACGATCTGATCGATCGGACTGGCCTCGAAGCCGTACGGCGCCGGCCAGTGCGGCACCACGTACCCCGCCTCTGCGAGCTCCCGGCCCGTCGGGTCAGGGTTCGCCGCGATCCAGTCGCGAACGGCGACGCGCGCCGGATGGTCGTCTCCGGGAAGGTCGAAGTCCATGGGGGCAGTCTGGCCGACGCGACCGAACACCATTCAGTCCGGGAGACGGGCGCGAGCGCAGATCAGGCAGACTCGCGCCGGATCAGCGACACTGGGATGACGGGACCCATGCGTCCGTCGTTGTCGTCGAGGTCACCGTTACGGAGCGAAATCAGCGTCTGCACCGCTTCGATGCCGAGCCGCTCGCGGTCGATCTGGATCGTCGTCAGCGACGGGGCGACGAGGGCACTCATCTGGATGTCGTCGAATCCGACGACCGCCACGTCGTCGGGCACGCTGCGGCCCTGCGCGTGCAGTTCGCGGATCGCGCCGAGCGCCATCATGTCGTTGTAGGCAAACACACCGTCGAGGTCGGGCAGCGCTTCGAGCAACCGACGGATACCGATGCGGCCACCTTCGCTGTTCGCTGACTCACGAACCACGATCGGCTTGATCCCGGCGGGAAGCCCACTGCAGAACCCGTCTTCGCGCCAACGACGGCCGACCGGAGAGTTCACATGTGCGAGCATGCCGAGCCGGCGTCGGCCAGACCCGATCAGGTGCTCGACGGCCATCCGCGCCCCGCTCGTCAGGTCCGACGACACCATCCGCAGGTTCGGATGATCGGCCGGTGTGTCGATGACGACCATCGGCATCCCTCGATCGGCAAAGGGGACCAGTGCTCCAGATGCTTCACCGATCGGAAAGATGATTACACCGTCCACGGCATGGGACTCGAGCGAATCGAGCACGTCGTGTTGTACGGCGAGGTCGTCGTCGGTGCTGGCGAAGAACATGTTAAGCCCGATCTCGCGTGCTGCGCGTTGCACACTGTCGGCAACCTCGGGAAAGAAGTGGTCACTGATGACCGGTGCGACCAACGCAATGGTCGACGTCCTTCGTGTGATCAACCCGCGTGCCATGACATTGGGCCGATAGCTCAGTGCTTCGACAGCGTCGAGTACCTTCTTGCGCGTCTCATCGGAGAAGCCACCTTCGTCGTTGACGACCCGCGACACGGTGCGCGTCGAGACGCCGACGGCCCGAGCGACGTCGTGCAACGTCGATGCTCGTTCTGGCCGTACCAAGCTCACCGTCCCACATGCTCCGATCGCGTCGCCCCCAGTGGCGCAAGACACATTCAAACACTTTCGAACTTCTTACGTCAACGTTGACGTAGCCGACGCGATGGTCTACGTTTCTCTCAGTTGACGAAGGGGGTCAACGGGATCGGCGTGGTGCCGCACCCGTTCATGTGATGACAACTGTCGAATCCGCAATTGGTGAAACCGCTACACCTGCGCCGAAGAAGATGAAGAGCCGTAAGGGTGGCGGGGGGCTGTCCGACGGATGGCGCGTCGCGATCTGGTTCTTGCTGCCGAGCTTGCTCGGGTTCTTCCTCTTCTACCTCCTCCCGACGATCCGCGCTGTCACGATCAGCTTCCAGGACTTCCCGCTCCTGGAGAGCGAAGGCGAGTACATCGGCTTCGACAACTACCGCGAGGTCGTCGGCGACGAACTCTTCCGCAACGCGATCTGGGTCACGTTCAAATACGTCGTGCTCAACATTGGCCTGCAGACCGTGCTCGCACTCAGCATCGCGGTGATGATGGATCGGCTCACCAAGTCGATCTTCGTCCGCTCGATTCTGCTGCTTCCGTGGCTGCTGCCGAACGTGATGGTCGGTCTGCTTTGGCTGTTCATGCTCGACCCGACCAACGGCATCGTCAACGAATGGCTCGGCTACTTCGGCGTCGATCCGATTGGCTTCCTCTCCAATCCCGACTGGTCGATCCCGGCACTTGCGCTGATCAACACCTGGAAGTTCACCGGCTACACGGCACTGTTGCTGTTCGCTGGCATGCAGACCGTGCCGTCGGGGCTGTATGAAGCAGCGTCGCTCGATGGCGCGTCGGAGTTCAAGATGTTCCGCACGATCACGATGCCGCTGCTGCGGCCTGTGCTGGTGCTGGTGCTGATCATCAGCCTCATTGGCTCCTTCCAGGTCTTCGACGTCGTCGCTGCAGCCGGCGGCGGTCTTGGCGGCAGCCCGGGCGATCCACTCAACTCCACACGGGTGCTGTATCTGTACATCTACGACAAAGCGTTCGTCGACAGCTTCGGTAAGCGAGCCGGTGAAGGCGCAGCAGCAGCGACGTTGTTGATGCTCGGTCTGATGGTCATCACCATCATCCAACTGAAAGTTTCCCGCGCCGGAGAAAGTGATCTCGCATGAGCAACGTCTCTACCACCGCCGCCGCGGCAGTCGCCGAGGACCTCGCCGTCGCCGGTGCTGCTCCCAAGAAGCGCAAGCAACGCAAGGCCGGCAGCGGCAACAAGCAGATGACGCTCGGCCGCGCCGCGGCGTGGAGCGTGCTGACCGTTGTCATGATCGCCAGCCTGTTCCCCGTCTACTGGGCGCTCCGCACCGCGCTATCGAACAACAATGCAATCATCCAGGACACCGGCAGTCTCGCGCCGCCTGAGTTCACGACCTTCAACTTCCAACGCGTGCTCGGCCTGGGCGAGGTGACCTCCGAAGAGATCCAGGCGGCCGGGGCCAACGACGTGCAGTTCGACATCCGGGGTCCGCTGGTCAACTCCCTGATCACCTCGACGCTGATCACCGTCGGTCAGGTCTTCTTCTGTGCGATGTCGGCCTACGCGTTTGCTCGACTCAAGTTCAAGGGTCGTGAAGCGGTCTTCACGGTGTTCCTGTCAGCGCTGATGGTGCCGCCGATCTTTGCCCTGATCCCCAACCTGCTGCTCATCCGTGACATGGAGATCGATCTCGGCATCTTTGCCATCGACATGGGCTGGTTGCCGTTCGCCGACGAGAAGTCAGGCTGGACCAGTACGTACCCAGGCCTCGTTGCGCCGTACATCTTGATGACGCCGTTCGCGATCTTCTTCCTCCGCCAGTTCTTCATCGGCATCTCCAAAGAGGTCGAAGAAGCTGCCGTGCTCGACGGCGCTGGCCATACTCGGCGGTTCTTCCAGGTGATCCTGCCAATGGCGGCCGCGCCGATCTTCACCCTCGCGCTGATCACATACGTCAACTCATGGAACGAGTTCCTCTGGCCGTTCACCGCTGGCAAGAATCTCGAAGTGATCACCGTGGCGCTCAATGACTTCCGAGCCCAGACACCCGGTACCACTCGTCCTGATTGGTCGGGCCTGATGACCGCCACGTTCATCGCCGGCGCACCGATCCTCGCGCTTTTCGCAGTCCTCGGCCGCAAGGTCGTTGACTCCATCCAGTTCTCCGGCATCAAGTAGACGCCGGGAAGATCTCCGTGGCCACCAGGTCACGGGGTATGCAACATGTTCCTGAAGGGGGAAACATCTTGAAGAAGACAACAGCAAAGATCGCCGCAAGCGTCGCTGCGCTGTCACTGGTCGCCGCAGCGTGCGGTAGCGACGGTGACGGTGGCAGCGCCGACGAGCCCGAAGCCGACAGCAACGAGGCCGATACTGACGCAGACGCAGACGCAGACGCAGACGCCGACGCCGACGCCGACGCAGATGCAGACGCAGATGCAGATGCCGACGCAGATGCAGATGCAGATGCCGACGCAGATGCCGACGCCGATGCGAGTGGCGATGGCGTGACCCTCGACTACTGGCTCTGGGACAACAACCAGCAGCCGTTCTACGAGGAGTGTGCAGCAAACTTCACCGCCGCCTCCGGCATCAACGTCACCGTCACCCAGTTCGGCTGGGGCGACTACTGGGACGGCATCACGGCCGGTTTCGCAACCGGCGACGTTCCGGACGTGTTCACCAACCACCTCGCCCAGTACCCGGGCTTCGTGGATGCAGGCGTTCTGCTGCCGCTGAACGACATGATCGAGGCCGATGGCGTCGCGACCGACATCTATTGGGAAGGTCTCGCAGAACTGTGGATCGCCCCGAACGGTGATCGCTACGGCCTTCCGAAGGACTTCGACACCGTTGCGCTCGTCGTGAACCAGAACATGCTCGAAGGATCGGGTCTTGCGCTCGACGACTTGAGCAACCTCGACTGGAACCCCGATGACGGCGGTTCGTTCGAAGCAGCGATCGCTGCCCTCACCGTCGACACCAACGGCGTCCGTGGCAACGAGGACGGCTTTGACGCATCGAGCGTCGCAACCTACGGCTATGTGTCCAACACCGTCTACGCCGATGCCTACAGCCAGACCGGCTGGAGCGCATTCACCGGCGGCACCGGCTGGGAATACCTCGACACGAACCCTTGGGGTGGCGAGTACTTCTACGACGACGAGCGCTTCACCAGCACCATTGCCTGGTGGGCAACTCTCGTGGAGAAGGGCTTCATGCCCGACTCCGAGACCCTCTCGGGCTCCGGCGCCGACACGATCTTCGCTGACGGCACCGCCGCGACGATGACCGACGGCTCGTGGAAGATCGGCACCTGGACAAGCACCGACGGTGTGGATGGCGCATTCGTGCCGACCCCCGTCGGCCCGTCCGGCTCGCGTGCGTCGATGTACAACGGCCTCGCCGACTCCATCACCACTGCTTCTGAGAACCCCGACGAAGCATTCGAATGGGTCAAGTACATGGCGTCTGCCGAGTGTCAGGACATCATCGGTGGCGGCGCAGTCGTCTTCCCGGCGATCCCGTCCTCGACGGCCATTGCTCAGGAAGCCCACGCAGCCAACGGCGTGGACGTGAGCGCATTCACGGTGCACGTGGACGAAGGCACGACCTTCCTCTTCCCGATCACCATCGAAGGCGCCGAGATCCAGACGATCATGGGTAACGCGATCGACTCGATCATGCGTGGCGAGGGCGACGTGTCGGCCATTGTCGACGCCAACGCCGAGATCAACGAGCTCATTGGCGGCTGATCTCCCAATCTGACTGAACAGTCGAATTGATTGATTGAACACAGCTGTGTCGGTGAGCCCGGAACAACTCGTTCCGGGCTCACCGTCTCGGTTGGCACGCCTGACAGCCACTGCTGTCATCGGTGCCGTGGCACTCGCTGCCTGCGGCGCCGATGAGAGTGGTGGGTCCACCGACTCACCCACACCCATCGTGGAAGCACAGATCCTTACCTCCGAACCTGCTGGGCGCATCTGCTCTGGCGCGTTCGTGGAGCACGACTTGGACCACGTCACGACTCCCCGTTCGGCCGAGGTCGCAGCGATGACCGACGGCACGGGCGCAGGTGTCCTCCTCGAGGATCTCGACGACGACGGCGCGATCGACATCGTGCTGCCGAACCTGTCGGGGGCCTCCTCGATTTTCTGGAATCGTGGCCACTCCGTCGCCGGCCCGCAGTTCGACCGTGTCGACCTCACTGACGGGCGCTTCCGCCAGGCCATTGCGCTCGATGTCGACATCGACGGGGACCGCGACGTCCTGCTGTCAACCGGCATCGGCCCACCCGTTGCGTTCATCCACGACGGCGACCGCGGTTTCGAGCGTACGGAATTCCGAACTCGCGCAGTTGCCTACTCGATGGCACCGGGCGACCTCGATGGCGACGGCACCGTCGAAGTCGTGACCGGTTCCTACAACGCTGAGCTCACCGCCAACCGGGACAACCGGGCCCTTACAGGAACCGACGTCGGCGTGGCGGTGCACTTCCCCACCGGCGACAACCTCGCGAGCGGCGTGGAACACGAGTTCCTCACCGACACTGCGCAAGCACTGGCGACGATGGTGGTCGACATCGACGGCGATGGTCTCGAGGACGTCGTCGTCGGCAACGACCTCGGAACGCCTGATCGGATCTGGCTCGGCAGCGCCGATCTCCCGGGTGTCGATGGCCTCACCGTCACCGAGTTGTTCGACATCACCAGCCTGTCCACGATGAGCATCGACATCGCCGACATCGACAACGACGGCGACCGTGACCTCGTGAGCACCGACATGGCCCGGCTGCCCGGCGAACCCGACACGGTGTGGGAAGGCGTCGAAGCAGACATCGAGCAGGCCCAGATCGACGACGTGCAGATTCCACGCAACATCGTGCAACTTGCTGACGGCGATGCGTACGCCGAGGCCGCTCTCGACCTCGGCGTCGCGGCGACGGGATGGAGCTGGTCCGGCGTGCTGGGCGATCTCGACGAGGACGGCCTGCTCGACCTCTACGTCGTCAACGGCATGCAGGCGACCTCGATCTTCGACATGCTGCCGAACGGCGAGCTGATCGAGCCGAATCAGGCGTTCCAGCAGACCGACGACGGCTTCGACCCGGTGCCGGACTGGGGCCTGGCCTCGACCGACGGCGGGCGCGGGATGGCCCAGGCCGATCTCGACGGCGACGGCGACCTCGACATTGTCGTCAACAACCTCGGCACGGCGAGCACCCTCTGGGAGAACCAGTTGTGCAACGACGGCGATGCTGCGCGTCACTCACTGGTCATCGAACCGGTCTGGACCGGCGTCCAGAACATTGACGCGCTCGGCACCGTCATCACTGTCGACGACGGCACGGTCGCGCGGACTCGCATCATCACCGGCACTCGCGGGTACATCTCGACCGGAGCAACCCGAGCTCACTTCGGACTCGGCGACCAACCGGATCTCGGCACGGTGTCGGCCACCGTCCGCTGGCCCGACGGTGCCGTCACGACGCTCGGCGATCTCCCAGCCACCGGAACGCACCGGGTCGAACGCAGCGCGCTACCCGTCGAGCCCGCATCAGCCGCCGACGTGGCCGCCGACGTGGAAGGATCAGAGGAGCAATGAGCACTCCGGTCGATCAACGCTCCCAACCCGCAGTGCAGACCGACTCGGCACGCGTCTGGACGGTGCTCGCCCACATCTCCCCGCTGCTGCTCGGCCTCAACGTCGCCGTGATCGCCGGTAAGGCATACGGCTGGATCGGTCTCCTGCTCCCGCTCGGCCCGCTGCTGATCGCCGGCTGCATGCGAGTCACCGGCAACGGCGTACCTCGCGGGCTGCGCTCATTGCTCGGGTTCACGATCGTTGCTGGCGGCGTCATGGCGTTCTGTCTCCTCACCGTGCAACTTGGCCACCGCTGGGCACTGCTCGCGTACGCGTTCCCACTCGCCTTGCTCGCGTTCACGCTGATGATCATCAACTTCGTGCTGGTGAACATCAGCCGGGCCATTCGGGCCTGGAAAGGCGAACAGTTCGACTACCCATGGGTGTTCTCACCCGTCGCCCGCCTCGTCGGTCTGCCGCCGATCTGGGAAGAGTGACAACAGCACCATGGCCCGTCTCGACACAGCGTTTCCCGAAACAACAATCTCCAACACAGCAAAAAGGAACATCTGATGAGCTACGTCTCCCTCAAGGGTCTCACCAAGCGCTACACGCCCGATGCCGAGCCAGCCGTCGACGGGTTCACGCTCGACATCGAAGAGGGCGAGTTCATCGTCTTCGTCGGTCCGTCGGGTTGTGGCAAGTCCACCGCGCTGCGCATGGTCGCCGGCCTCGAGTCGATCACGGACGGCGAGTTGCACATCGCCGGCCAGAACATGACCGACGTCGCCCCGCAGGACCGTGACATCGCCATGGTCTTCCAGAACTACGCGCTGTACCCGCACATGACCGTCGGCAAGAACATGGCGTACCCCTTGAAGATCGCTGGTATCTCCAAAGATGAGATCAACCGGCGAGTCCAAGAGACCGCCAAGGTCCTGCAGCTCGACGAGTACCTCGACCGCAAGCCCGGCAACCTCTCCGGCGGTCAGCGCCAGCGTGTCGCCATGGGCCGAGCGCTGATCCGGTCGCCCAAGGTCTTCTTGATGGACGAGCCGCTGTCGAACCTCGATGCCAAGCTCCGTGTCTACATGCGCACCGAGATCGCCCGCATCCAACAGGAACTCGGCATCACCACCGTCTACGTCACCCACGACCAGGTCGAAGCCATGACCATGGGCGACCGCGTCGTCGTGCTCAAAGACGGTGTGCTCCAGCAGGCCGACACGCCGGCGAACCTGTACTCGAACCCGGGCAACATGTTCGTGGCTGGTTTCATCGGCTCGCCGGCCATGAACCTCTTCGAGGCACAGCTCACCGACCTGGACGGTCAGGTTGCTGCCACGATCGGCCCACACAGCATCGACATCCCGGCCGAAGTGCTCGCCGAGCATTCCGATCTCGTCGGCATGACCGGCAAGAAGATCGCGGTGGGCATCCGTCCTGACGACATGTACGACGCAGCAATGAGCCCGCAGTACGTGGCGCGTATCACCGGCACGCCGGTGCTGCTCGAGTCGCTCGGTTCCGAGATCGTCACCCACCTCGACATCGGCGTGCAACCAATGGCTTCGACCGACCCGGACATGGAAGACATGGAAGCCGACATCGACGGCGGCCACCCGGTGGTGGCGCGCTTCAGCCCTCACTCCGGCGTTGCCAAGGGCGAACCGATCGAGATCTCGATCGATACCAAGCGTCTGCACTTCTTCGACCTGTCCACCGGCGACAAGATCTGACCGTCACAGATGGTGCCAGGCACCATCTGTGACACCGACCCCCCTCAAGAAAGTAGGACACCCTCATGCCCAAGATCACCTTCGTCGGTGCCGGGAGCACCGTGTTCGCCAAGAACCTGCTCGGTGACATCCTCTCCATCCCCGCGCTCGCAGAGTGCGAGATCGCACTGTTCGACATCGATGCCGAACGGCTCCACACGTCCGAGATCGTCGCCGGCAAGACCGCTGCAGCGGTCGGTGCGCTCCCCACGATCAGCGCGACGCTCGACCGCCGCGAGGCACTGGCCGACGCCGATCACGTCATCACGATGTTCCAAGTCGGTGGGTACGAGCCGTCGACCGTCGTCGACTTCGAGGTCCCCAAGGAGTTCGGTCTGCGTCAGACCATTGCCGACACGCTCGGCATCGGTGGCATCATGCGCGGCCTCCGCACGGTCCCGGTCCTACTCGACATGTGCAGCGACATGGAGGAGCTGTGCGGTGACGCCACGCTGCTCCAGTACGTGAACCCGATGTCGATCAACATGATGGCCATCAACAAGGCCTCGTCGATCAAGTCGATCGGCCTCTGCCACAGCGTGCAGGGCACCGCCGAACAGCTGGCCGGCGACCTCGGCGTCCCCATGGACGAGATCCGCTACCGGTGTGCCGGCATCAATCACATGGCCTTCTATCTCGACTTCGCACGCACGCTGCCAGGTGGTGGCCTCGAGGACCTCTACCCGAAGATCGCCGAGTTCGCTGCTGCCGGCAACATCCCGGATCGCGGCAACGCGAACCGCGACGATGGCGCGTTCACCGGTCTGTCCGACGCCGTGCGCTATGAGATGTACGACCGGCTCGGCTACTTCGTGACCGAGTCCAGCGAACACTTCGCCGAGTACGTGCCGTGGTTCATCAAGCGCGACCGGCCCGACCTGATCGAGAAGTTCGGTGTCCCGCTCGATGAGTACCCGGTGCGCTGCGAACGTCAGATCGCCGGATGGGAGTCGATGCGTACCGAGATGGAAGACCCCGACTCGACCATTGCGGTCTCGCCGAGCGTCGAGTACGGATCCTCGATCATCAAAGCGATCGAAACCGGCGAGCCGACCGTCGTCTACGGCAACGTGTCGAATGAGCCCGGCTACATCTCGAACCTTCCGAGCGATTGCATCGTCGAGGTGCCATGCCTCATTGATCACAATGGCATCCAGCCGACCACGATCGGCCACATCCCGCCACAGCTCGCGGCGCTGATGCAGACCAACATCAACGTGCACAGCCTCACCGTCGAAGCCGTGCTGCAAGGCGAACGGGAGCACGTGTACCACGCCGCGATGTTCGACCCCCACACCGCAGCCGAACTCGACCTCGAACAGATCTGGGCGCTCGTCGACCGACTCCTCGACGCCCACGGCGACTACATCCCGAGCTCGCTACGACGCTGACTGCGGTCCGCGAATTCGTCGGTGCCATGATGAGGCCGCCTGCAGCCAGATTCGGGCTGTGAGCGGGCAGAATGGACTCGTGAAGCGGCGTGGTCTGGGTGGGGTGCTCCTGACGGTCGCCCTCGTGGCCGCCGCATGCGCCTCCGGCAGCGACGTCGGGACCGACACCGACGCTCCGGGCATCGACACCGCCGGCCAGTGCACGTTGCCCGACGATGCGCCATCGGTCGTGCGTGTGTGGAACGACGAAGCCCTCGACGCGATCCGGGCGGACTTCCCCGCTCCCACCGTGCACGCCCGCAACCTGTACCACCTGTCCGCAACACTGTGGGATGTGTGGGTCGCCTACCAGCCGGCCGACTCGACCGCCACTGCCCTGTTCGTCGATGAGCAACGTGGTGCCGACCTCGATCCGCAACTGGATGGCGACCCGTTCGTCGATGCAATGTCGTTCGCTGCGCACCGCATCTTGACCCACCGTTACAACCTCAGCCTCGGCCGCATCGCGACCATCGAGGCTCTCGACGAGCGGCTGACATCGATGTGCGGACCCGGTGCCCTCGACGACCAGGCTCCCGGCACCGCTGCTGCCTTCGGAGTCAGCGTGGCCGACCGCATCATCGATGCGACCATCGACGACGGGTCGTTGGAACGCAAGAACTACGAGGACCTCGACTACGACCCGGTGAACGAACCCCTGCGGGTCGCCGAGTCGGGCACGACGCTGGCTGATCCCGATCGGTGGCAGCCACTGCTCCTCAAGGAGTCACTGTCCCAGAACGGGCTGCCGTTGCCAGGAGGAGAGCAGACGTTCATCGGGTCGAACTGGGGCGATGTGACGCCGTTCGCGCTCGGTGCGCCCGCCGAAGCAGGTCTGCCCGTCGACCCCGGTCCGCCGCCCTTGCTCGCCGACCCGACCACCGCGGACGAGTATCGCAACTCGGCTCTCGACGTCGTTCGCGCCAGCGCCGTCCTGCAGGCCGGCGAGGCGACTGCCGACATCGGGCCGAACGAGCGCGGCAACAACACCCTCGGCAGCGACGACGGCATCGGCTACCGGGAGAACCCGGTGACCGGGGAGCCGTATGCGCGCAACGTCGTCGACGTCGCCGATTGGGCGCGGGTGATTGCTGAGTACTGGGCTGACGGGCCGACGTCGGAGACTCCTCCCGGCCATTGGAACTCCCTCGCCAACAGCGTGAGCGACCAGCTCTTCGCCGAGAGCGACCGAACCGAACTCGTCGGGGCCGACGGGGCCACCATGGTCGAACGACTCGAATGGGACGTGAAGGTCGGCCTCGGCGTCAACGGCGCACTGCACGATGCGGCGATCGCCGCGTGGGGTGCCAAGGCGCACTACGACTACGTCCGCCCGATCTCGATGATCCGCTACCTCGGCGAGCGCGACGAACTTCCGATCACCGACGGTCTCGTCGAGGAGATCACCGCCGACAGCAGTGCGGTTGGTGAACGCCACGAAGCACTGGCAGATCACGTCGGTGAGATCGCGATTCGGGCATGGGCCGGCTCGCCGTCGGTGCCCGAGGTGTACACGTCGGGGGTGGAGTGGATCCTCGCTGTGGATTGGGTGCCGTATCAGCGGTCGACCTTCGTCACGCCGGCCTTTGCCGCGTACGTGTCGGGCCACAGCGTGTTCAGCCGTGCCGCGGCGGAGGTGCTCGCCGGGCTCACCGGTTCGGAGTACTTCCCCGGAGGCATCGACACCCATATCGTCGAGCCGGGTGATCTCATCCACGAAAAGGGTCCCACCGCAGTCGTCGAGTTGCAGTGGGCGACCTACTTCGACGCCTCCGACGAGGCCGGGCGGTCGCGGATCTACGGCGGCATCCACATCACCGCGGATGACCATGCTGGGCGAGTCATCGGCAGCGAGGTCGGCACGACTGCACTCGAAACGGCCCGATCGCTCTTCTGACGCTCGCCGGCTCCCTCCTGTGAACGCGTGTGGATCTTGCGCACATACCACGCAAGATCCGCACGCGTTCGCCGGAGCTGCACCCCTTCAGTCGATACGAATCAGGCAGCCACCCTCGTCGAGCATGACGAGGTCGATCGGCACGCCGAGCACGACCTCGGCGATGTCATAGGACCCCTTGTCGGCGCCGTCGCAGATCACCTCGGCGGATCGTCCGGCGGCATCGATGTCGGCGGGATCGAACTTGACCGTCAACGCGTCGTTCGTCCCGTTGATCGCCCCGACCCACCACTGGTCTGCGTTGCGTCGAGCGAGCACGACGTGCTCGTCCGGCCGACCCGCCAGGTACTTCGTTTCGTCCCACACGGTCGGAACATCGCGCAACGCCTGCTGCACCGCTGCGGGCTGAGCGCGGAAGGCTTCCGGCGTGCCGACGAAGTGTTGCACGCCGCTCTCGAAGACCACCGAGAGCGCCAACTCGTGGCCGTTCGAGGTGCGGCGGGAGTACCCGCCACCGAATGCCATCGGGGTGAAGTCCATCGAACCGACGACGTTGCGAGTGAACGGCAGCACCGTGTTCTGTGCTGGAGCCAACGCCGAGAAACCCGGGTTGAAGATGTACTGCTCGCCGCCGAGCACCGCTTCGGAGGTCATCAGGTTCGGCCAGGTCCGGCTCCAGCCTCGTGGCACCGTGTTGCCATGGAAGACGACGAGCAGTTCGAAGTCGGCCGCGTCCTGCAAGATGTCGAGGTACTGCTGTATTCCAGCGGGTTTGTCGCTGTGGAAGAAGTCGACCTTGATCCCCGCGATGCCTAGCGTGGCAATTCGTTCCATCTCGGCGCGGCGGACCTCGCGGTCGGTCATCAGGCCGCGCGGTGCTTCGGCGACCGAGTTGTTCGGACCGCCGGAGTTGTACCAGAGCAGGAGCCGCACGTTGCGAGCTGCGGCGAAGTCGACGAGGTCGGTGAACGCCTCAGGCTCGATCTCGTTCCAGTTCGCATCGACCAGGAAGTACGGCCAGCCGAACTCAGCAGCCAGGTCGATGAACGGTTCCATCGCAGCCGGATCGCGAGGACTGCCCTGATTGGACCACCAGCTCCACGACGCAACACCCGGCTCGACCCAGTCGAGCGACGGGCCCGGCGTCGAGAGATGACGAACGATGTCGGTTTCGACGATGTCGCCGAGGTTCGGGCTGTTCACGACGACCCGCCACGGCGTGGTGAACGGCAGGGCGCCACGGGGTTCGACGGCACCGATCCCGTTGCCGTCGAAGCGGCTCGGGAGCGCGAGGACGAACTCACCGCTCGTCGTCGACTCGCCCAGATGCGAGGCCGCTCCCCCGGCATCCAAACCGGCTTCGGTGACGAGCGTCCATGTCGCGTCGCCCTCGAACAGTGCCGGCAGCGTCCACCCCTCGGGGCTGGCGATCGGATTCGACACGTCTCGCCCACTACTGCGCCGCTGCTCGTAGGCCGGACTGCCGAAGGAGTTGCGGTCGTGGTTCTGCAGCCACGCCCGACTGGTCGGCGCCACCGCGAAGCTTGTGCGTTCCCAGTCGATTCGGACCTCGGCATCGGTGGGCGGCTCGTTCCGGCTGTCGGCGACGACTCGGGACCGGTGGGCAACCGCATGGTCGGTGGCGAGGAGATCGACCTCGAGCGCGACGTCGAGCCCTGCAGACTGAACAGCCTCGAAGCGAATCGTCCGCAACCGCCCTTCGATCGACGCCGTCCGAGCCTTGCCGGTCGGCAGGGAGAAGTCGTCGCTCCACGACGTCACCTCACCTTCGTCGGCCAGGACGAGATCCGAAGCGAGCGAACCGCGTGATGTCTCCAGACCCAGAGCTGAGCGTCCGAGCACGGCCACCTCGTCGCCGTCAATCACACGCACGACTCGATAGACCGGGGCACCATCGACGACGCCGGCGTCGATCCGCAACGCATTGTCGGGTGACGAAACCGACACGATCCCCTCCGCTGACGCGTCACCCGCTGTCAGATCGGTCGTGAACTCCGGTGCGACCGACACAACCGAGGCATCGTCCAGCTCCGTCGAGCAGGCCGCGAGCAGCAACGCACCGGCAAGCACCACAGCAACTCGTCCTCTGGCCATCACACCGACTCCTCGAGGCTGCCGTCGATCAGGCGAAGCACGCGTTCGGCCGACTGCTCCATGACGTGATCGTGCGTGGCGATGAGCGTGGTCGTCCCAGCGGCTCGGACTTCGTCGAACAGCAGCTCAATCATCTCGGCCCCAGTGTCTGAATCGAGTTCGCCGGTCGGCTCGTCGGCGATCAGGAGCGGCGCTTCAACGACCAGGGCCCGTGCGATCGCCACACGCTGCTGCTGGCCGCCCGACAGCTCCGCAGGTCGATGATCGGCGAAGTCCGCGAGACCCACCCGCTCCAGCATCGCCTCGACCGCAGTCGCCCGTTCGCGACGAGGACGCTTCACGAGGCGCAAGGCCGTGTCGACGTTCTCGGCCGCGGTCAGATGTGCCACCAAGCCCTTGGCCTGAAAGATGAAGGCAACGTTGCTCCGGCGCCACCTGGTGAGCGCTTCGTCGTCGAGGTCGCCGAGCGCCTGGCCGAGCACGTCGACGGTTCCGGTCGAGGGTCGGTCGAGGCCTGCGATGAGGTTGAGCAGCGTGGTCTTGCCGCTGCCTGATGGACCGACCAGCGCCGTCACCGACCCCGTTTCGATGTCACCGGACACTTCATCCACGGCACGGACCGGGGTCCCCATGTCGAAGACCCGGCCCACCGCTCGAAGACGGACTGCAACACCTCGCTCCACGCCTGACGCGCCCATCAGAGGTCGTTCCCGTTGGAGGTTCGCGGCAAGCCGGTGTCGGTGTCGATCGGGCGGAGCCGTGCGTGGTCGTCGATGATGTCCGCGCTCACCCGACCCGCGATGCCGAGGGTCTCGATGATCTCAGCGGGCAGCTGCACCCGGCCCACGGCGTCGACGACCAGCGTGTGCGCAACCACCCGTTGATCACCGTCACGGTCCCCGCGTCCGTCACTCGGACCTGCAGCACCAGAGAGGCCGCCGGGGCTCTGCTCCGGCGCATCCACCCGCATCGACTCTGTTGCAGTGCGGCCGTCGCGGATGCCGATGACTCGGTCGACGTAGCCGACCAGGTCATCGTCGTGACTGACGATGACCTGGGCAACGCCTTGCTCGGCACTGACCCGGCGCATCAACGCAAACATGACGTCCGTCGTTGCTCGGTCCAGTTCGCCGGTCGGTTCGTCGGCCAACAGCAACTGTGGTTCCAAGGCCAACGCCACCGCCAGGCCGACTCGCGCCTGTTCGCCGCCCGACAATCGGGCCGGGCGCGAGTGCAGGCGGTCTCCGAGCCCGACGAGGTCGAGCAGCTCTGCCGCCCGGCGAGAAGGATTCCGACGACCCGCACGGACCAGCGGCAGTGCGACGTTCTCCACCGCATCGAGATCAGCAAGGAGGTTCTGATGACTGTGTTGCCAGACGAAACCGACCTGCTCACGGCGATAGCGGTCACGACGCAGCGCTCCGCAATTCACGAGGTCCAGGCCGCCGACCTCGATCGATCCCGCCGTCGGCGTCCCCAACCCGCCGAGCAACGTCAGCAGCGTCGATTTCCCGCTGCCACTCGCACCGACGACACCGACCATCTCCCCGGCTCCGACATCGAGGTCGAGACCCTGCAGTGCCAGGACCTCGCCATCGCCGATGCGATACACCTTGACCAAAGACCTGCAGGCCACGAGCGACGAACCGATTCCCATCAGGATTCCCCCAACCTGATCGATTCGAAGACGCGGACCCGGCGCAACGTCGAGGCGACCAGGAGCGCGCTGGCGACCAAGAGCGCGAGCAGCAGCACAGCGATTGCGAACGCCGCTCCCCAGGCAACCGCCGGCAGCAGCTCCGGCGCTGAGCCCGGCGGGGTGTCGACGAGGACCGGAATGAGCCACTTGCTCATTGCGAGTCCGAGCGCGATCGCAGCGACGAGGCCGACCAGCATCACCGTCGCCAGGTCGAACAGGGCAAGGGTCGCGACTTCGCGTCGCCTCATGCCCATTGCCCGCAGCACACCGATTTCCGTGCTGCGACGGCGAACTGCCAACACGGTTGTCACCACGAACCCGGCAAGAGTCAACAGGGTCGCGAGACCGACGCCGACGGTCAACATGCCGAGGACCCCCTGACGTCCGGGAGCGGTCTGTGCGCTCGTGACCACGTCGGTGACCCAGACGGTCCGACGTCTGGGGTTCGAGCCGATCGCCGCGTAGTCGGCTTCGACGCGCGTCCCGTTGCCATACAACGCTGATGTCTCGATCAACACTGTTCGGTCGAACGTCGACCCTGCGAGGTCTTCCAACAGTTGCGCGCCGCCGACGACCAGCGGCGGCTCGCTGTCCGGGAGCCATCGCGGGAACTGATCGAACCTGCCGACGAGCACGCCGGCGAACGACGCCGAGCCCGCTTCGTTCTGGACGTCGACACGGACTCGGTCACCGAGGTCGAGACCACGTGCAGTACCGGTCGGCAGGAGCACGCCGTTGGGGACAGCCGTGAGGCGCTCCATGAGCTCCTCGAGCGGTGTGTCGCCGAAGTCGCTGCGCCAGTAAGCCAGCGACGCGAACGTCGACGGTTCGACGCCGAGGTAACGCAGGTTGCTGATCTCACCGAATTCATGCACCCCCGACCCGTTGACATCGATCGTCGCCGAGGCGCGTTCGACTCCCCACACGCGCGCATAGTCGCCGAGGTCGGGATGCCCGATGGTCGCTGTGACGAGCGGGCGAACGTCGACGTCGTCGCGCGAGCTCGCACGGCTCCGGTCGATGTCCGGCACCTCGACACCTTCGTCTGTAAATGCTGCGGCACCGCCGACTTCGTGATGGGCGGCGTCGAGCAGTTGGAGGTCCAAGGTGACGGCGAGCGACGCGGTGAACGTTGCCAGCGAGCCGGTGATCACGAGCAGCAGCAGCGGAGCGGCGACATCGCCGGCGACGCGACCAGCTCGACGAGCCGCAAGCAGCGATGCGACGTTGTCGGTCCGTTCGAGCATCGATGCCACACCGCGCATCAGCAGCGGAACGCCGCGCAGCAGGACCAGGCCAACCGCGAGCGCACTGGCTGCCGGCAGCAGAATCACCGCGGGGTCGTCGAGCAGCGCGGCTCGGCCCTGTCCGCCGGTCACGCCGCGCCACGCGATCACGACGATGACGACGATGGCGAAGACGTCGACGTAGGTCCGTTGCCACCACGGTTGCGGCCGGGCGCTGTTGTCTCGACCTTCGTCGAGGACGGCGGCTCGCCGGGTCGCCACGATGGCGGCAACACATTGCACGACGAACAGTGCAACGACGCCGAACACCACCGACTGCCAAGCTGATCGACTCATCACCAGTTCGAACGGTGCGGTCTCGCCTGCGTCGCCGAGCCGGAAGAACGTGCGAGTTCGGCTGATGATCTGTGCGATGAGGTACCCACCGGCGATGCCGGGAATCACTGCCCCCGCGGTCATGATCGCCGCTCCCGTTGCTTCGGAGATCAGCAGTGACGCGCGCGGAATTCCGCGGCGACGGAGCATGGTGAACTCCGCTGCCCGCGAGCGGATCGCAACGTTCACGACGAGCAATCCGACCGCCCCGGCCAGCACCAGCAGCGGAAGACTGAAGCTCCGCAGGCCGGTTCGCAAGGCCTGCTCTTGCGTCCGGAATGCTCGCAGCGGGCCCGCCGGGCTGGACAGCAGCCGGGTCCCGGGCAGGACCACCTCCGCTCGGGCGACCAGGCGATCGGACGCCCGCAGGATCTCGGGCACGTTGTCGACGCTGAGCTGCGTGCGGTCCAACGTCAACTCCCACTTCGCGTTCTGGATCAGTTCGGGACGCTGGGGTGCGATCGTGTCGGTGATGGTCGACAACGGCACGACGAATCGCCTGCGGTACGCATCTGCGCCGATCAGCGTCGTCGGTTCGGCGCGATCGGTCCAGATCCCGGTGACGAGGATCGTGCGCGTTCGCAGCGGATCGTCGCTGCGAACACCCTGGTCGAACAGGACCAGGAGTTGACCGACGTCGATCGATTGCTGATTGGCGAAGACGGCTTCGACAGCGACCTCGATCGGAGGGTCCGCTGCGGCCGCATCATCGGAGGCTCCGGATGGGGCGACCGGCGGTCGACCGTCGATGAAGCTCGCCTGTTCCTCGAATCCGGTGACCGCCGCCAAGCTGACGCTGCCGAGGCGGTCTGCGTTGTCCGGGTCATCGGCGTTCAACAGGGAAAACGGTTCGGTCTCGACGAAGCGTGCTGCACGTTCGAGTGGGAGATGCTCCGGCGCCGTCTCGCCAGCGAACAACGTGTCGGCGGGCAGCACCTCGGCCCAGTCGCGGCTGCCGCCACTCAACCGGTTGTAGGAGAACAGGAACGCAAGATCCGGAGCCTCCTGGCCCGGGTCACCGAGCTGTTCGCCGAACAGTCGAGCGCTCGCCCCGTTCGAATACAGCGGCACTGCGACGGCTACTGCGATCGGCGTGGCCAATGCGACCATGAGCATGACCGCAGTGAAACGGTGACGCCAGTGGTGCCGGACCGAGTGGGATACGGCTGCTCGTGCGCGACGCACCACGTTCATGGGACGATCACCACGGTTCCGACCTCGATGTCGGCCAACACCTCGACGGTGTCGCCGGACGCCACACCGATCTCGATGTCGACACGCGCCCAGTTGCCGTCGTCGTCGGCCACGATCAGGAACGACCCACGACGATCGCCCAGAACCGCGTCGGCGCTCACGCTCCGACTCGCATCGCCCGACGATTGGTCGACGTCGACGAGGACACGCTCACCGACCGCCAGCGGTGCTCCGATCGCGAGTTCGGCGCTGACGAGCCGTTCCCCTGTGCCCGCTGCCGTGGCGGTGTCGGTGGCGGTGTCGGTGGCGGTGGCGGTGGCGGTGGGCTCGACGGAGACGACGACGGCCGAGGTCGGTTCCGCGAAACGGTCCTGTGCGTCGACGACTCGCACCTCGGTGCCCACGGCGACGTCAAGGAATTGACCGGCACCGAGCTCGAGATCGATCCGCAGCGCGGCGGGGTCACCCACGCTGAACACGTCGGCGCCGGTCTCGTGCGTTCTCGACCGAGCGGCGATGAAACGACCGATCACCCCGTCCTGCGGCGCAACGAGCACGACCTCGTCCTCGGCCACCGACGGTTGCAGCGCTTCCAGCTGTGCTGCCGACGCTGCAGCATCGTCGGCGCGACCCTCCAGTTCGGCGAGTTGGATCTCACGTTCGAGGATCTCGACGCGCAGTACGTCGGCCGCCGTTGGTTCCGACGGCCCCGTCGTCCACGACAGGACCGGGTCGCCGGCGCGAACCGGATCGCCCGTTGCAGCGAGCACTCGACCGATTCGACCTGAACTCGGAGCCGTGACGACGGTCTCGGTCGCAGGAAGCACGCGCGCCGGAACCGTGACGGCTGCGACGACCGGCGCCGACTCGATGCGATACGTGGTCAACTCCGCGACTTCGAACGGCAACGATGCCGCCGCTCCGGCCGACCCCTCAGAGTCGGCGCTCGCGCCGAGGGCATCGTCGTCGACACGATCCCAGCGCGGCTCGGTCGGCACGCCGCAGCTGACGACGGCGGTCAGGGCGACGAGCAGCGCTGCCCACGAGAACACCGATCGCCCCCGGGCAACGGACGACGGGCACGGCACGCTTCGACTATAGGCCGATCTCGGCGACCGGGTGCCGCAACTCGAAAGCCACGATCGAGGGCGCTCAGCGGTTGATCTTGACACTCTTGCGCCATGCACTGAAGCTGGTGATCGACCCGTTCGCGGGCGCAGCCAACCACGGCCACGGATGCGTTTCGGCGGGAACGATCGCTTCGGCCCGCGTGCGGAAACCGGGGACCGGCGCGAACGTCACAGCGACGGCGCGATCACGCAGGATGTCGACCGGATCTCCGAGGTGCACCTCGACCTGCAGGGTCTCGGCGAGTTCGGCAAGCGTCTCGGTGAGGAACACCAGGCGCTTCGAACTCAGCCGGAGTTCGGCGAGCAGGGCCTCGTCGAACACGAACACGACTGGGAGCCCCGGACGAGCCAGCAGCGCCGGGTCGCTGACCCCGAGCGACTCTGCGGTCAACCACACCGTGTCAGCAAGCCGCGACTCGACGACGTTGCGTGGGCCCGTCGTGCGGTTGCCGTGCGGGTCGCGACGGAGTTCCACGGGCTGGGAGATCGGGTCGAGCGCAGGGTTGTCCGGCCAGTCCTCGATCGGACACCACTGCTGCATCTGGCACATGTTGCAGAGCGCACCGGCGCGCTTGTCGACCTGGTAGCGACTGAAGCCATAGTGCTTCGAGGACCCGGTGCCGGTGGTCCACTGCCAGCCGAGTCGGTTCGCTGCCCGGGAGCCGTCGAGCAGATGGCGAAAGAAGTGATCCTCGCCCTGCTGCCAGGCCAGCCCGGAGCGCACCGACCACTGGCTGGCAAGCCACATCCGGGTCTGGTTGACCAACCACCCGTCACCGATGAGTTCACCGATCGTGTTGTCCATGCATGCCATCTTCCGGTCCCAGCCGGAGTCGAACGTCCCCGTGTCGGTGGGCGGGAGCGCGTTGCGGACGCCGCGCTTGGTCTTGGCCCCGAGCCGTGAGTACCAGTGGCGGGCGAACTCCTGCCACATCAGCTCGTCGCGGAACTTCTTGACGTCTCGATCGGGCCCGTCGGCGACGTGACGCCACATCTGCGGGAGCGTGAGCAGCCCGTGGCGGATGTACGGCGACAATCCTGATGCTCCCCGCCGCGCCACGGGAAGCACCTCGTTGCGGTTGCGGGCATAGCCGGACACGTCGAAAGCAGCAAGCGCGGCGTCGGCAGCACGCTGACCGCCGGCGAACCTCGCCGAACCTGCCACGTCGTCGCAGACGAGATGCCCGAGGTGCGTTGCAACGAACTCCGTCGCCGCGTCGCGACCAGGTTCCGGTGTGCCGAGGTGTGCCATGGATCAGACCGACTCGATGCGTCTGATCCGGATTGGACCCTTGGCGGTCGACGGATCGACGACTGCTCCGCCCTGGGTGATTTCGACGTCGCCTGCTGCCGCCAACCGGCGCGCGGCTCGGCGGGTCGGTTCCATCAGCGCCCGCCAGTCGTCGGTGTTTTCAGCCAGCGCCACCGAGCGCGCCACTTCGGATGGACAGATCGTCGCTCCTCCGGCCCGCTCGCGAAGCAGCTCGAGCATCGATGCTTCCAACGCCTGATCGACCGGGCGCACCTTGCGCCGCCGGCATGCGTCCGAGCAGTAGCGGACCTCGCTCCAGCTACGTTCCCACTTCTTGCGCCACTCGATCGTCCGACCGCAGGCTGCGCACGGCTTCGAGTCGACGGATGCCATGGCCGCAACGTTAGAAGGCGGTCTCGAACACGTCCATTCCGCCCCCAGCCCGCTCGGCGGCTCGCCACACCTGCGTCGAGGTGGCCCGGCCCGGCGTCGGTGTCAGACGTATTTCCAACCGAAGCGGCCCTTGATGCAGAGGTGACCGTGCGTCACCTCGTGATCAGCGGGGCTCGTGACCTTGACGATCTCGTTGTCTTGCACGTGCAGTTCCAGTGTGCAGCCCACACCGCAGTACGAGCAGATGGTCGACGTGACGGTCTGATCCTCTTCGCGCCAACTGTCTGCCGCGCGCAGGTCGAATTCGGTCTTGAACTGCAGCGCGTTGGTCGGACACACACCGATGCAGTTCCCGCAGTACACACACGCCGAGTCGGGCAGTGAGACGTCGAACTCGGTCGAGATCCGGTTGTCGAATCCGCGGCCGGACATCGCAATGGCAAAGGTGAACTGCGCCTCCTCGCCACAAGCGTCGACGCACTTGTAACAGAGCACGCATTTGTCGTAGTCACGGATGTAGAGGTGATCTTGGATCTTGACGGGCTGATCGAAACGCTCGGCGCCCACGGCGTAGCGCGACGTGTCGACGCCGTAGTCCGCAGACCACGCGTTGATCTCCGGAGCCTGGCTGAGATCGTTGGCCGTACCGAGGAACTCGAGGACCATCTTGCGGCTGTGGCGCACCCGATCGGAGTCGGTCTGGATCTCCATGTCGGCTTCGACCGGGCGCGAGCACGACGGTACGAGGGTGCGGTTGCCTTCGACTTCGACAACGCAGACGCGACAGGCATTGACCGGGGTGAGGTTCTCGGCGTAGCAGATGGTCGGAGTGTCGATCCCGGCCTTGGTGCACGCCGTGAGGATGGTGTCGCCCTCGTCGACAGTCACCTCGGAACCGTCGATACGAACCGTGACCTGGGTGATGGTTTCCCGTTCGGTCGCGTTCGTCTCCCTCCTCGTCATCGCTTGCTCCAATTCGTGTCAGCACAGACGCCGACCGCAGATCTCGGTGCTGACACAAAACTCCGGGCACCAACCATCTTGGCATTCGTGTCAGCACACAGGTCGACCGCGAGCGTTGGTGCTGACACGAACCGCTCAGGGGCGACGCCATGGTGGGCGTATGCCTCGGGGCGGTGGGTCGTCAGGACGATCATGACGTTCCGATCAGGCCGAGGCGGATCGCTGACTGGAGGGCACCGGCAGCGGTGTGGCCGAGCCCGCAAATCGAGGCGTCTGCCATGGCCACTGCCATGTCGTCGATCAGTTCGCTACGTGCAGCGCTGAGTTCGCCGCCTCGTGCGCCCATCTCGACGATCACCTCGTGTTGGCGCGTTGTTCCGATCCGGCAGGGCACGCACTGCCCGCACGACTCGCCCTTGAAGAACTCGGTGATCCGGGTGAGGAGCGCCGTGAAGTCGACCGAGTCGTCGAACAACGTGATCACTCCCGAACCGAGCGTGGTCCCTCGTTCGCGGGTGTCTTCTTGTGTGAGCGGCATGTCGAGTTGGTCGGCACCGACGAAACTGCCGGCGGCTCCGCCCATCAGAATCGCCCTGGTCGACCCGGTCGCCCCGCCGGCCAGATCGATGGCAGCTCCGAGCGTCGTCCCCATCGGCACCTCGTAGACGCCCGGTCGAGCGACATGTCCGGACAGACAGAACACACGGGTTCCGGGCGACTTCTCGGTGCCGGCGAAGCGGTAGGCATCGGCACCGTCGAGGATGATCGACGCCACGTTGAGCAGCGTCTCGGGATTGTTGACCGCAGTCGGTTCTCCGAACAGGCCGTGGGTCGACGGAAAGGGAGGCTTGTTCCTCGGTTCGCCGCGAAACCCCTCGATGGACTCCATCAGCGCGGTTTCCTCGCCGCAGATGTACGCGCCCGCGCCGCGCCGGACCTCGATGTCGAAGCGCTTGCCCGACCCCATGACGTCATCGCCGAGCAAGCCGTCGGAGCGGGCCTGTTCGATGGCTCCGGTCAGGCGTGATGTCGACAGCGGGTATTCGCCGCGGATGTAGATCCAGCCGTTCTCTGCACCGACCGTGAGACCGGCGATGGTCAGCGCCTCGATCAGCGCGAACGGGTCGTTCTCCATCAGCGTGCGGTCTTTGAAGGTGCCGGGTTCGGACTCGTCGGCGTTCGCGATGACGTGCTTGGGTCGTCCCACTTCGTCCGCGACACCCTGCCACTTGATCGCCGTCGGGAATGCTGCCCCACCACGCCCGGTGAGCCCGGCGGCGCGGACCTCGTCGATGACCGTCTGGCCGCCGAGAGCGATGGCCTTCTCCAACGCTGCGTAGCCGCCGTGCTCGCGGTACGAGGCGAGCGAGGTCGGGTCGACGTGGCCGATCCTGCGGAGCAGGCGCAGGTTGTCGTCACCGAACTGCGGGGTCCGGAACGAACCCGGCGATGCGATGTTGTCGGCGTCGGCGGGGACCGAGTCGGCCACCCCGCGGCCTTGCACGAACTGGGCGGGGGCACGCTCACACTGGCCGAGGCACGGCCCGCGATGGACGTGGCTCCCTTCGGTTTCCAAGCGCTGCGCAAGACCTTCGGCGTCGGCGATCTGACACGAGGTGTCCATGCAGACGTGCACCGTCGAGTCGGCGTGGCCTGGGTCCTCCGTGCGGAACAACTCGTAGAACGTTGCGACGCCGAAGGCTTCGGCGGGCGGCACCTGGAGCACGTCGCACAGATAGTTGAGGCCACCGGCGCTGATCCAGCCGATGTCGGCCTGCAACGCATGCAGGCCCGGCAGCAGCAGGTGGCGGCGCTCGGCCTTGCGCGCCATGCCGCCGCGCACGAGCCGCTCGGATTCATGGATCACGGTGTGCGCGTCGTGCCCGAGGACGCCATCGACCGCAGCGCGCTCGGCGTCGGTCGAGGTGTCGATCGTCAGATGGAGGTCCGCCATGGATGTGTCGCCCGTCAGGTCCCGGTCGGCGCCGGATCGAGCTTGTCGATCCGGATCGACGCAGCCTTGAACTCCGACGTGCCCGAGCGCTTGTCCCAGGCGTCGTTGGTGAGCTTGTTGATGTCGACCAGATCCGGGAAGTGGTAGGTGGTGAAGGTCAGCCCCTGAGGGATGTCGGGCTGGAACCGCACCGACATCTGGACGGCGCCGCGCGGTGAGCTCACCTCGACGCGCTCGCCATCGTCGATACCCAGCGCCGTGCCGTCGGCGGGGTTGATGTCGAGTTCGTCGCCGTAGCGGATCGGTGAATCGAATCCGTTGCTCTGGACGCCGGTGTTGTAGGAGTCGAGCGAGCGACCGGTCGTGAGCCGCAGCGGGAACTCCTCGGTCAGTTGCTCGTTGGGCCCCTCGTGTTCGACGACCGAGAACGGTGCCGGGCTGCGGCCACCGAGATCGTCCTCCCAGAGCCAGCCGTGGAGGAACGGGCTGCCGGGATGGTCGAGGCTCGGGCACGGCCATTGCAGACCGTTCTCGGCTTCGAGTCGCTCGTAGGACATGCCGGCATGCATCGGCGACAACGAACGGAGCTCATCCCAGAGCGCTTCGGGTTCGAGCGCGCAGCCATGGTCGGTGAGATCGGTGCCCATGCGCTTTGCGAGTTCGCCGAGGATGTCGATGTCGTGGCGGGCTTCGCCCGGCGGTGTGACGGCGGGACGTGTGCGCTGCACGCGTCGCTCGCTCGACGTGACCGTGCCGTCGGATTCGGCCCACGCCACCGAGGCGGGGAACACGACGTCGGCGAGCGTGGCGGTACGCGTCATGAAGATGTCCTGCACGACCAGGCAATCGAGACCGCTGAGCATCTTGCGGGCATGATCGATGTCGGCTTCGGAATCAGCGGGGTTCTCGCCGATGACATAGGCGGCGGTCAGGTCACCTCGTTCCATTGCTTCGAACATCAGTGTCAGGTGGATGCCGTCGTCGGGGTTCAGATCGGTCTGGTAGGCCGTCTCGAACTTGACGCGGCTCTCCGGATTGGTGATGTCCTGGAAGCCGGGAAACTTGTTCGGGAGCGAACCCATGTCGCCGCCGCCTTGGACGTTGTTCTGGCCGCGGAGCGGAACGAGCCCACTGCCCCATTTCCCGACGTGGCCGGTGAGCAATGCGAGGTTGCACAGGGCGAGGACGTTGTCGACGGCATTGTGGTGTTCGGTGATGCCGAGCGTCCACAGGATCTGGGCCGTGTCGGCCGTGGCATAGGCGTGGGCCATCTCCCGGATGGCCGCCGCTGGCACGCCGGTGATCTGCTCGGCGAATTCGAGGGTGTAGGGCTCGACCGATTCTCGGTAGGCGTCGAAGCCGCCGGTCGAGTGATCGATGAAGGACTGGTTCACCAGCCCTGCGTGGATGATCTCACGAGCCACCGCGTTGGCCATGGCGACGTCGGTGCCGACGTCGAGTCCGAGCCACACATCGGCGAATTTCGACGAGGAGGTGCGCCGCGGGTCGACGGCGAACATCTGGGCACCGTTGCGCAGGCCCTGCATCAGGTGGTGGAAGAAGATGGGGTGTGCCTCGCGGGCGTTGCTGCCCCACAGCAGGACGACGTCGACGTCCTCGATCTCCTTGTACGACACCGTGCCGCCACCTGCTCCGAACACTGTCGCCAGACCGACGACCGAGGGAGCGTGTCAAGTTCGGTTGCAGGAGTCGATGTTGTTCGACCCCATCACCACGCGCGACCACTTCTGAGCGAGGTAGTTGACCTCGTTGGTCGCTTTCGAGCACGAGAACATGCCGAAGGCGTTGCCGTTGCCGTGTTCGATGGCGTCGCGTGCTCGGGAGAACCCTTCGGCGGCGCGATCGAGCGCCTCGTCCCAGGTGGCAGGACGGAGTTCGCTCGTGCCGTCCGCTGCGGTGTCGCGGACATGCGGCGTCGTCAACCGGGGCAATCCGAGACCGTTACCAGGTGCCGCCGTCGGGTCGGCGGTCATCTGCTGCTGTCCCCGGCGAAGCTTCATGGCGGCATGTTAGGGCCCCGTGCCCGACAGAATCCACCGATTCAAGCCGAATTGTTCTACATGGTGGAACGATTCCACCATGCGGAACGCTCGACGTCTGCCGAACCCGGCAGCTCAGCGATCGGGGAAGAGGATGTCCATGCGCGGTCCCCAGACCGACTTCGCTCCCGCGTCACCCGTTCGGATCAGCCAAATCGTCGCGAGCACGCCGAGCACAGCGGCAATCACCGCCAGCGCCTGGCGCGCTGCCACGTTGTTCGCAACAGACTGCAGTGCGCCCGACCCGATGCGCTCGACTCGCTCGAACGCGGTCGACACGCCGAACACGATGAACCAGACCACGGTCATGATGAACGTCGTCTCGGCCAGGCTCTGGTGTTCGGAGATGTCGACCGCGCCTTCACCGTTCGCACGGTCGTAGGCATCGATCAGTGCCTCGCCGGATTCCTTGGCACTGAACAACAGGACCAAGGTGAGGAACAGCCCGCCGAGCATCCACCAGTTCGCACGCGCCCGCCATGCCGGCCTCACTGCCAGGACGACGGTGGCGATCGCTGCGATCGGGAGCAGAACGATCGGAGCGTGGATGAGCAGCGGGTGCGCGGGCAGGTCGAACAGCGTGTCGAACATCGAGGTCAGCGTAGGTCAGCTGAGGTCCTCGACGGCGCCCGGCGCGCCAGCGCTGCGACGAGTTCGATGTCGCGAGCGGGCCAGACGGTGACGACGTAGCGATCGACGATGGTCGAGATCAGATCGTCGGGTACGTCACCCAAGTCGTCGCCGTCCGCGCGCACGTCGAGAACACTCACCTCGAAGCCATCCGGGAGATCGGCGTCGGCAAGACGTTCGAGGTGCTCGGCGAGCGACGCAGTGCGCCGAATGTTGACACCGTCGGCCAAAGCGATCGCCCGCTCGATCGTCGACCACGCTGACGCACCGACGATCAGCTGCGGCATCGCGGCACCGTCGACGATTCCGGCGAGATCGTTGAACCCGACTCCGGGCGCCGTGTTTGCGGCGACGCCGGCCCAGATGTCGCGCAGAGATCGAATCGAGTCGCTCAGCAACATTCGGCGCTCGTCGGCGCCGGCCAACTCCTTGCCGATCATCTCGTGTTCGAATGCAAAGCGAGATCCGGGAACTGCACCGGAGCCGACTCCGAGCCGAACGCGACCCGGGGCGAGCGACTGCACCGAGTTGATGGCTGATGCGAGTTGCACCGTGTGTCGATTCGTCAGGTTCGCAACGAGCAGCCCGAGGTCGACGTGTGTTGTCACCGCTGCCATCGCCCCGAGGCACACGAACGGATCGCGCGACCACGGCGCACCGACGATTTTCCCACTGAAGTGATCGGTGACCCAGATCGCCCCGACGTCAGCTTCGTCAGCCGCCTTCGCCATCTCGACCAGTTCTGCGAGGTCGGCACCGAACGGGTTGAGGACCAGATCGATCAGCACGTCATGACAGTAGGTTGCTCACCGATGGCACACGCATCTCACGGTCTCGATTCCGGTCTGGTCGATGTGGAGGCATACCTCGAGTGGATCGCATTCGGCGGCCGGCCGAGCGTCGATCTCGCCACGCTCACGGCACTGCAACAACTCCACATGACCGCCGTGCAGTTCGAGAACCTCGATGTCGCACTCGGTGCCGGTGTCACCGTCGACGCCGCAGCGGCGATCGACAAGATCGTCGAGCAGGGTCGAGGAGGCTGGTGCTTCGAGGTCAACGCCGCCTTCGGCACCTTGCTGTCCGCCCTCGGATTCGATGTGCTGCTCCTCGGTGCTGCAGTGCTGCTGAACGGCCCGACCACGGTGATCGATCACATCGCGTTGGAGGTGATGCTCGATCAGCCGTACCTCGTCGACGTCGGCTTCGGCGAGTCCTTCACCCGGCCGCTCGCGCTCAACACCTCTGGCGCTCAGCCGGGCGGCGACGGCGACTACGAGTTCATCGCCAGCCCGCAGGGAACCACGCTCGCGAAGCTGGACGCCGGCGTACCGGTGGCGCAGTACCGCTTCAAGCGGGTGGCGCACTCCCTCGAACAGTTCCAGGCCGCCTCCGAGGCCCTGCAGGCGGACCCGGCGGGCAAGTGGCGGACCAAGCCGTTCGCGACACGACTGCTGGACCAGGGCCCGGACCGGGTCACCCTGACCCACGACACACTGAAGCTGCTCCGTGACGGCGTGCGAACGAACGCACCGGTCGCGTTGGACGAGTGGGCGAATGTCTTGCACGATTGGTTCGGCATCCGCCTCGACGCAACGCGCTGACGATTCCGGCTTCGACTGCGATCGCGGATCTACGAGCTCGGCTCAGCGCAGTTCGGACAGGCCACCGTTCGCTTGAATCAAGGTGATCGCCAACTCGATCACCGACAGATCGACCTCGCCCTCACCGCGTCGGCAGCGATCACGTTCTGCTGCGACCGCAGCAGCAATCGGTTCGGCGACCTGGCCGAGGTCGAAGTCCAGCCAACCTGCGTGGCGCTGTGTCCAGAACTGGCCGAGGTGGTCGATCAGCGGCCACACCCGTGTTGCGGTGGCGGCCGCAGAGTTGCCGGCCAGTGCCCTGAACATCGATTGCACCCCGGCGCGACATCGATCTTTGTCGTCGTCGAAGAGATCCATCACCGAGGCGTTCCAGCTGCCCAGCACCCAGTGTTCGCCGTGACCCAGGCCGCTGCGGTCATCCACGAAGTAGCGGCCCTCGCCGAGCGCGAACTTCAGGAGTTCCTTGCGGGTGATCGCCTCGGAGAACAGGTTGGCCATCACCCCAGTGTGCCTGGTGTTTCGCCGGGGCTGATGCAGATGCAGAGAACCGACGGACGGAAACTCACCCGAACCGCCCTCAGGCGGCGCGCTACGTTGCTGTCATCGCCGAGTGAAGGAGGTCCTGACATGACGACGTACCCGTGTCACCTCCCTCGGCCGCGCACCTCCTGCATCTGATTGCGAGCGCGGTCGCAGCCCCACTGCACCCGCTACTCACAGGAGCCGCACCACCATGCGCACCACCCCGTCATGGCTCGTCCGCGAGCCGTACACCGACGCCGACCTCGGCGTCATCAAATCCGGCAAGGAAGCCCAGGTCCACCTCATCGAGCGGACCTCGGATCACCCCACCGGCCCCACCAGCCCCACCGGCCCCGACCGCCCAGCCGGCCCAGCCCTGCCCAGCGTCTGTCGTTTCGCGCGCAAGCGCTACCTCCCCCGGGAGGTGACGCAGAAGGGCCAGCTCGAAGCTCTCGGCTTCCAGCGATCATCGGCCTTCGTCAACGACGTCCAGTATCGAGAAGGTCGTCAGTTCAGAAAGTCACGGGACCGGCGCGCCGTCGAACGGATGTCGACCTATGGAAAGCGCCTCCTCCAGGACCGATGGACCGGCCACGAACACGAAGTGATGAGCCGCCTGTGGCATGCCGGAATGTGCGTGCCGTACCCGATCGCATACGGCGACGACGTCTTCGACCTCGAATACGTCGGTGACGAGTTCCAGGCCGCTCCGCAGTTGCAGGCCGCGCGGCTCGACGACAGGCAACTCCAAGACGCCTTCGACCAACTGGTCGACGGGCTGCGCTGCCTCACGCATGAGGGGCTCGCGCACGGCGACCTCTCGGCGTACAACCTGCTGTGGTGGGACGAGCGGTTGTGGTTCATCGACTTCCCGCAGGCGATCGACATCGCCGCCAACCTCAACGGGCTCGACTTCCTCCACCGCGACATCGTCAACGTCTGCCGATGGTTCCAGCGCAAAGGACTGGCTGTCGACGAAGAGGCGCTCTTCGCCGATCTCCTGACCGATATCTGATCGCTACGCTCAGCCAGGCATGGACGTCGGGGGTGACAGCACGGCGCGCGAACTCCTACGACACCCAGGTGTCCGTCGCTACCTGCTCACCACGGGCAGCTCCGCCATCGGGCAGAACCTGCTGCTCACCGTGGTGTTCAAGCAGGTGTTCGACATCTCCGGCAACGAACTCGACATCGGGTTCATCGGCCTTGCCCAGTTCGTCCCCGCACTCCTGCTCGTTCTCGTCAGCGGCTACATCGCGGACCGGTTCGATCGGCGCAAGGTGGCCGCGCTGTCGCTCGGCGGACGGGGAGTCGCAACGCTCGCACTCGTCGTGTTCAGCGTCAGTGGATCCTCGACGGTGTGGCAGTTGTTCGTGATCGCCGCGGTGCTCGGTACCGCTGACGCGATCCTCGTTCCCGCGCGCCGTTCGATCGCCCCGTTCGTCACGCCGATCGCTGCATTCCCGCGGGTGATGCCGCTGTGGATGGGCACCTTCACCGGCGCGTCGATCATCGGGCCGATCATCGGTGGGTTCTTGTACAGCGTGAGCGCATCGTGGGCGTACGGACTCGCTGCGGCGTTGCAGTTCGCGGCGATCCTGCCGCTGATCAAGCTGCAGTACGATCGAACTCCCGAGCGCAACACCGATCGGCCCACCTGGGCGACCGCTGTCGAGGGGTTGACGTTCGTGCGGCGGACTCCGATCGTGCTGAGTGTCATCTCGCTCGACCTCTTCGCCGTGCTGTTCGGCGGTGCGGTGGCCCTCATCCCGGCAGTGGCGAGCGAACGTCTGGGGGTCGGCGACATCGCGTACGGCTGGCTGCGCGCGGCTCCGGGCATCGGTGCTGCCGGCATGGCGGTGTGGCTCGCGTTCCGGCCGGTCGTGCGACGGGTCGGGCCGACCCTGCTGTGGGTCGTGGGAATCTTCGGCGCGGGCACGGTCGTGTTCGGGTTGACCCGCAACTACACCGTCGCATTCATTGCACTGGTCGTGCTGTCTGCGGTCGACATGGTCTCGATGAACATCCGCGGCGCAATCGTTCCGCTCGTCACCCCTGACCACCAACTCGGTCGGGTCAACGCCGTCGAGGGCGTATTCATCGGGGCGTCGAACGAACTCGGCGCCTTCGAGAGCGGCGTCGCCGCACGCGCGCTCGGTCTGCCGTGGGCAATTGCGGGCGGGGGGTTGGTCACGATGGTCATCGCCGGCAGTTTTGCGGTGATCTTTCCATCGCTCCGCAAGATCGACACCTTCGAGGAGCTCTCCCCCGAGACGACGTGATGCTCAGAGCGGTCGCGTGACGACGGTCGAGAAGCACATCTCGTCGTCGGTGCCGTCGGCCCACAGCACGTAGGCCGGTTCGAGTTCCGGGTCGCGCAGCGCGCGATCCCAGGTGCACTCGATCCGCAACGTGTCGTCGCCGTCGATGACGATGCTCTCGGTCGGCTCGTAGATGAATTGCCAGTCGAAGTCCCACCGTGGGATGTCGAGCAGCACGAGCTCGTCGGGCGTGTCGGGATTCAACGTCATCTTGAACGACGCGCCGAGTTCGTGTTCGTGTCCGAACAGCGACACGATCTCGCCCGGGTTGCTCACGGACCAGTCACACGTGGACTTGGCGATGCCGTCGACGAATCCGTCCGGCTCGTCGAGCGGGTCGCCGCAGACAGCGACGAAGAGGTCGGCGAGCACCCCCGCTTCGCCGTAGGCATCGACGGCGCGCTGCATGGCAGCGGCCCGGTCGCACAGCGGCCCGGTCTCGCTTTCGGCGCACGGGATCTCGGCCGGCCCGAGATAGGTCGACAGGCTGATCGGCTCGATGTCGTCACCCTCGGCCCAGTTGATCGCGACGGTCGACTGGTCGGGGCCGGCCTCGACGTCGTAGTGATAGTGCGTCTGCATCACGAAGAAGTCGCCGGGCGCCAACTCGAGGCCGGTGCCGGCGGGGAATGCTGTCGGGTCGGTGCCGGGTGCCCAGGTGAACACCAGCTCGGCGGACCGACCAGGGCTGAACCCGAAACAGGTCCACCCGCCCTGGCCATCGGCGTCCTCGAGATCAGCGATCGCTGCCCGGTCCTCCTCGCCGACGAGGAACCCGACCGCATGGTGCACGACCTGGGTCTGCTGCGGTATGAACTCCATCTCGGAAACGAAGGCGGTCTCGGTGACTTCGGGATCGTAGACGAAGCAGCGATACTCGTCCGGCTGACCGAATTCGCCGTCGTAGCTGCCGTTCGCGTCGATCCGGATGTCAGCATCGTCGAGGCCCACCACGCCGTTGGCCGCGATCATCGGTGTCGCAGGGTCGATGTCGAGCGGCGCTCCTGCTTCGTCCCACTCGACGATCGCGGCGATCTCGGCGTCGGTGAGGCTCCAGTCGTGTTCGAGTTCGACGCTCTCATCGCCTGCCGGCCACGGTGGCATGAAACGATCCTTGGTGACGATCGCCATCGCGAAAGCAGCTCGTGACACGTTGTCCGCTGTGTCGAAGCGGACGTGTTGGGTGCCGGGCCCGTTGCCGGTGTGGCAGCTCGCGCAGCTTTTGCTGACGATCGGTTCGATGTGCTCGGAGAACGTGACACCGGCGGGCGCTGCGTCAGTGTCGTCGACGGACGAATCGCTCGTCGGAACGATCACGGTCGTGGCAGGCGACGCGCCGCTGTCAGCGGGGTCAGGGTCGGGGTCAGGGTCGGCGGTGTCGGTGTTGGTGTTGGTGTTGGTGTCGGTGTCAGTGTCGGTGTCAGGGTCGGTGTCGGTGTCGGTGACCGAACCGGCCGGCGTGTTCGCTGTTGTCGGCAGCGTGACGTTCACGTTCTCGTCGGATCCGGCCTCGTCGCCGAGGCTGCACGCCGCGGCGCCGACGGCGAACAGCACACACAGCCCTGCGCCCCAGAGCCACCTCCCGTCACGCTCGCGCTGCACCATCTCGCCGACGATAGTGCGGGCATCATGAACTGACGCCGCGCACGCCGTTCACTCGAGCATGGCGCTCGGCGGGTGGGCGGTCACCAGTCGGTGGCGATGTACTGGGTTTCGCAGAACTCATAGATGCCGTCCGTCGAGCCTTCTCGACCCAGACCGGATTGCTTCATCCCGCCGAACGGCGCCGCGGGGTCCGAAACAGCACCCTTGTTCAGACCGATCATTCCGGCCTGGATTCGTTCGCTCACGGCCAGTCCGCGAGCGATGTCCCGGGTGAAGACGTAGCCGATCAACCCCATCTCGGTGTCGTTCGCCTGGTCGACCATCACATCGGTGTCGGTGAAGGTGATGATTGGTGCGACCGGCCCGAAGATCTCTTCACGGGTGATCGGCGAGTCGGGGGCCACGCTCTTCAGCACGGTCGGCGCGTAGAAGCTGCCCGGCCGGTCAAGCCGCTCACCACCGGTCACGATCTCGGCACCGGCATCGACGGCGTCGCGCACGATCCCGGCGACCTTGTCGAGTTGGTCGTCGTGGATGAGCGGGCCGCACTCGGTGCCGGCGTCCATGCCGTTGCCGACCTGCACCGCGGACATGGCCGCCGCCAGTTTTTCGGTGAATTCCTCGGCGACGTCGGCGTGGACGAAGAACCGATTGGCCGCAGTGCACGTCTCGGCGGAATGGCGCATCTTGGCGGTCATCGCACCGTCGACGGCGGCGTCGATGTCGGCGTCTTCGAAGACGATGAACGGCGCGTTGCCACCGAGTTCCATGACGGTTTTGAGGACCCGGTCGGCGCTGCGCTTGAGCAGCTGCTGCCCGACAGCTGTCGAGCCGGTGAAGGAGACCATCCTCGTGGCCGGGTGATCGACTGCGGCGTCGAACCATGCCTGCGCATCGTCGGTCGGAGTGACGTTCACCAGGCCGCCGGGAACGCCGGCTTCGTCGAGCAGTTCGGCGATGCGTAGGGCGGTGAGCGGAGTCTCGGTCGGCGGCTTGATCACGGCACCGTTGCCGGCCGCGAGTGCCGGGGCGAGCTTGCGGGTGATCATGGCGGCCGGGAAGTTCCACGGCGTCACGATGACCACGACACCGACCGGTGGGTGGTGCACGATGATCCGGTTCGTGCCGGACGGTGCTGTCGCAAGCGTTCCCCGGATCCGCGCCGCTTCTTCGGAGTTCCAACGGAAGAACTCTGCTGCGTACGCGACCTCGCCCACAGCATCGGCGCGCGGTTTGCCCTGCTCTCGGATGATCAACTCGGCGAGCTCGTCTTGATGCTCCATCATCAGCTCCCACGCTCGCCGCAGCACTTCGGCACGGTCGCGCGGTGCCGTTGTCGCCCACTCGAGTTGTGCTGCCTGGGCTGCCTCGCACGCTGCAGACGCATCGGCTGCGGTTGCCGACGCCACGTCGGCAACGTGGTCGCCGCTTGCGGGGTCGGTCACGGCAATCGTGGTGCCGTCTGATCCGTCCCTCCAGTTGCCTCCGATGAACAGTTGGGTCTGCATGAACGATCTCCGAGTGGTCGTGGTCAGCGAGTGCCGTCAGGTGACGGTCAGTTCGAGCGTGCCCAGATATCCGAAGTCGACACGGAACTCGTCGCCGGGACGGCAGTCCACGGGACGAGTGAACGACCCGGCAAGAATGGTTTCGCCGGCGGTGAGGGCGATGCCGATGTGCTGGAGTCGGTTGGCGAGCCAGACGATCCCCATCGCCGGATCGTCGAGCACGCCGGCGCCGAGGCCGGTCTCTTCGACGACGCCGTTGCGGTAGGCAATCGCTCCCGCCCAGCGCAGGTCGCCATTGCGCGCTTCGTCGACAGAGATGTGCTCGGCGCCGACGACGATCCCCGAATTGGCCGCGTTGTCCGCGATCGTGTCGCGCACGGTGCGCGTCCGACCGTCATCGGGGTGCACACGATGCGAGCGGGCGTCGATCAGTTCAAGTGCCGGGGACACGTGGCTGGTTGCTGCGTACACGTCGTCGGTGGTCAGGTCGCGACCGAGGTCGTGAGGAACGAGATCGTGACTCAGCACGAACGCGAACTCGACTTCGATCTTGGGGTCGAGGTGATCTGCAGCGGCGATCGATCCGCCGTTCGGGATGAACATGTCGTCGAGCAATGCACCGAAGTCGGGTTCGTCGATGTTCATCGCCTGCTGCATCGCTCGGCTCGTCAGCCCGATCTTGTGCCCTCGGATGACCGCGCCGTTGGCGACTTGCAGGTCGACCCAGGCAGCTTGGATCGCGTAGGCGTCCTCGAGCGTGATGTCCGGGAACCGACGGGTCACCGGGTCACATGGGACTGCGGTCCGGCGTGCCTGTTCGTGCTCGGCCGCCAGCGTCGCGATCTGCTCGGCGGACAGCGTGCGTGACGGAGCGGCTGCCATCAGAGTTGTCCCAACGCCGGAATCTTGTGGGTGTCGTAGGAAATGGCGATGTTCTTGGTCTCCATGTAGAACTCGAAGCTGTACTCCGGCCCACCGTCGCGGCCGATGCCGCTCGCCTTGGTTCCGCCGAAGGGTGTCGGCAGGTGACGGACGTTCTGGCTGTTCACCCAGATCATCCCGGCATCGAGATCGCGCGCCACGCGTTGGGCCCGGCCGGTGTCGCCGGTCCAGAGGTAGCCGGCCAGGCCGTAGTCGATGTCGTTTGCGATGCGCACTGCTTCGGCTTCGTCGTCGAACGCGATGGCGGTGAGCACGGGACCGAAGATCTCCTCCTGGGCAATGGCCATGTCGTTGCTCGCATTGGTAAACAGCATCGGGTTGACGTAGTGGCTGTCCGGATCCTGTCGCTCGCCTCCGCCGACGATCACCGAGGCACCGGCGTCGGTCGCTTTGGCTTCGTAGCTGCGGACCTTCTCACAGTGGCGGGGGTGGATGAGCGGTCCGATCTCGGTGGACGGGTCGAGCGGGTGACCGACGCGTAGCGCTCGGACCCGATCGGTGAGCTTGGCGACGAACTCATCGTGGATTGTCGACTGGATCAGCACCCGGCTCGACGACGTGCATCGCTCGCCATTGAGGCTGTAGATCATGAACAACACGGCGTCGAGTGCTCGTTCGAGGTCGGCGTCGTCGAAGACGATGACGGGGTTCTTGCCTCCGAGTTCGAAGTGCACCCGTTTGAGCGTCGGTGCGCCCTGCGCTTGGATCATCGACCCGGTCGACGACTCGCCGACGAAGGCGATCGCCTTGATCAGGGGGTGCTCGGTCAGCGCCTTGCCGGCTGACTCACCGAAGCCGTGCACCGTGTTGAGCACGCCAGGTGGCAGCCCGGCTTCGAGGGCGATCTCGCTCAACATCGCTGCCGAGTACGGGCTCCATTCGGCGGGCTTGTGGACCACGGTGCAGCCGGCTGCGAGGGCCGGGGCGATCTTCCAGGTCGAGAGCATGAACGGGGTGTTCCACGGTGTGATCACTCCGACCGGGCCGAGCGCCGAGCGACTCGAGAAGTTGACGTGGTGCTCGTCGGGCATTGATCGGCCGTTGTTCGCGTCGGGAGCGTGGTCGGCGAAGAAACGGAAGTTCGCGGCGCCGCGGATGGCCGCGGCAGACATGAAGCGGATGGTCTGGCCGGTGTCGACGCACTCGACGGCTGCGATGTCGTCGGCTCGCGCTTCGATCAGGTCCGCGACGCGATGCAGGATCTTCTTGCGGTCGGTTCCGGGTCGTCCCGACCAGTCGGCGAACGCATCGTGAGCCGCTGTCGCTGCGGCATCGATGTCGGCAGCATCACCCGACGCGACGGAGCCGAGCAGCGCGCTGTCGACGGGTGAATGGTTGTCGAACGCTGCCCCCTCCACGCTGGGGGTCGACGCCCCACCGATGAAGTGCAGGAGGGGTTGGTCGCTGAAGCGCTCGAGCGCCGTCACCGCAATCGCCCGATATTCGTCGAAGGTCTTGTCAGCGGCCATGGTTCTCTCTTCGTCGTGTCGACGTTGCAATGTCTTCAGGTAGCACAGTCAGGTCGTGGGGTCGGGTGGCGGGGTCAGGTCGTGGCGGTTCGCTCCGCGATGACCTGGCGGAGGTTGTTCTTGTTGATCCGGAACTCGGATTCGATCTCTTGACACTCGACGCTGAGCATCATGTTGCGCTGGACCTCGCCGACGGCGTGACCGAGGGCGTCCATCAGCAACTCGACCAGGTCACGCTTCTGTTCTGCTGTGCGCCCTTCGCCCAACCGGATCGTGACCGCGATGAACGCGTTGTCCGGGTGCCGGTCGGCAATGGCGTAGTGCGTGCGCTCGGCCGTGCGGGTCCGCAGCGCGTCGAGTGGTGCGACGCCGCTCGACAGGGCAGCTCCGTGGAGCGTGTCGACCAGGTTGGCCAGGTCGGTCGTGTCGGTGACGTTGGCCGAGTGCTCGATGATCAGATGAGGCATTGCGTCACAGTATCTAACATGTTAGATATAGATGCAAGATGAAATTCGTGAGCTTCTCCCACACGGCCGACGCCAGCAAGCCCGGCACGCCCACGCCGGTCCGTTCCTTCGGTGTGGTCGACGCGGGTCGGTCTGCCGATCATCTCATCGACCTGGGTGTTGCCCTCGATGGCGTGCGGGACCTGTCCGACCTGCTCGCGCAAGGCCGCCTCGACGAAGCCCGCAGCGTCGCCGGGACGACCGAGCCGACGATTCCGCTCGCCGACATCACCTACGAAAGGACGCTTCCCTCTCCGGGGAAGATCTTCTGCATCGGGGTCAACTACGGCGGCCGCAACGCCGAGTACCGCCCTGACGAAGGAGCCGCTCAGGACAACCCGAACAAGCCGAGCGTGTTCGTCCGCTTCCCCAGCTCCTTCACCGGCCATGAGCAGCCACTCGTGCGGCCGCCCGAGAGCGCGCAGCTCGACTACGAGGGCGAGATCGTTGCGGTGATCGGAACTGGCGGTCGCCGCATCGGCCGCGCCGACGCTCGAAGCCACATCGCCGGTCTCACACTCGGCAACGAGGGCACGATCCGCGACTGGGTCCGCCACGCCAAATTCAACGTGACCCAGGGCAAGAACTGGGACTCGTCCGGCTCGATCGGGCCGTGGATGACGACGATCGATGAGGTCGGCGACTTCGAGGAACTCAACCTCACCACCCGGGTGAACGGCGAACTCCGTCAGGACGACACGCCCGCCACCATGGCTTATCCAATCGAGTACCAGATCGAGTACCTGTCCACGTTCTGCACGCTGGAGCCGGGTGACATCATCTTCACCGGCACACCAACGGGTGCCGGTGCCCGGTTCGATCCACCCCGGTTCCTCGAGCCCGGCGACGTCGTCGAGGTGAGCGTGCCCGGTCTCGGCACCCTGCGCAACGGAGTGCGCGATGAGTGACCTGCGGGTCGAACGCATTGCACTGCGGCCCTTCGAACAATCACTGCCGATGGCGCTGATGCGCGCGCGCGAATCGGTGATGCGCCACTTCCGGCCCGCACTCGCGGAGTTCGACCTGACCGAGCAGCAGTGGCGGGTGCTGCGCGCCCTGCGCGATGCAGACGGGCCGGTTTCGGTCGGCGAGCTCGCTGAGCGCACCTTCCTGCTCGGCCCGAGTCTGTCGAGAATGCTCGCCTCGATGGACGAACGCGGCCTCATCGATCGCGTCGCGGCAGCCGATGCTCGTCGCGCCGAGATCAGCATCAGCCGCCACGGACTGGACCTGATCAGGGCGATCGCACCGTCGAGCGAGCTCGCCTACGGCCGCATCGATGCACTCCTCGATCCCGGCGAACTCGACGTGCTCTACACCTTGCTTGCGAAACTGTCGGACGAGGTTCCACCCGAGACGGAGATCGTTTCATGAGTTCCAACACCTACCACCAGGCACCCGACACCGTCGCCGCCGCCCCGCCCGGTTGCCCGATGCACGCATCGTGGTCACCACTCGACGCCGACTATCTGACAGATCCGTATCCGATCGCAAGCGCTCTGCGCGACGAGCATCCCATCTTCTACGCCGAGCAACTCGGCCATGTCGTCGTCACCAAGATGGACGACATCGAACACGTCTTCATGAACCCCGACGTGTTCGCCTCGACCAACGTGCAGGACCCGATCTTACCACTCGCCCCCGAGGCCGCTGCGGTGCTCGGCGCACCCGACTTCGACCCGCAGGCGGTGATGTCGAATCGTCCCGAGCCCGACCACGCCCGCATCCGTGTCTTCACCCGACAGGGCTTCGGCAACCGTCGACTCAAGTCCCTCGAGGACTACATGCGCTCTCGGGCAGATGACCTGCTCGACGAGATGATCCGACAGGGTGGGCCAGCGGACTACGTCGCCGCCGTCGCGTTCCCGCTGCCCGCCGAGATCGTGTTCCGGTTCATCGGATTCCCCGAAGAGGACGATGCGATGATCAAGTCCTGGTGCGGCAACCGCAAAGCGTTCTCGTGGGGCCAGCCGACCGCAGCGGAACAGACCGAGATCGCCGAGGGCATGCTCGAGTACTGGCGGTACTGCCGAGCGTTCGTCGCACAGCGACGCGACGACCGTCGGGACGACTTCGCCTCTGAGCTGCTGGACGCGCACGACGCCGACCCGGACCCGGCAAACGGCAGCGGCATCTCGTATCGCGAGGTCGAGTCGGTGGTCTACGGCATCTCCTTCGCCGGTCACGACCCGGTCACCGCCCTGCTGTGCAACACGCTGCGGTGCCTCCTCCCCCGCCGGGATCAGTGGGACGCACTGTGTGCGGACCCGTCGCTTGCTGCGGCCGCCGTCGAGGAGACGTTACGCTACGAGTCGAGCCAGATCTCATGGCGCCGAGTCACCACGCAGGACACGACACTCGGCGGCGTCGATCTGCCCGCCGGCACGAAGCTCATGCTCAACTTCGCGTCGGCGAACCACGAGCCGGAGCGGTTCCCGTCACCCCAGACATTCGACATTCATCGCGCAAACGCGAACAAGCACATCTCCTTCGGCAAGGGGATCCATTTCTGCCTTGGTGCCGGGCTCGCCCGCATGGAGGCGCGCATCGCCCTCGAACTGCTCTCGCAGCGCCTCCCCTCACTCCGACTCGTCGAGGACCAGGAGCTGTCATTCTTCCCGAACATCACCTTCCGTGGCCCCGACACCCTGCACCTGGACTGGGATCAGTGAGCCTCTACGCGGTGCAGAAGTTCCTGTACGAGCTGAACCGGTCCGAGCAGATGCAGGGGCGATATCGCGTCGATGAGGCTGGCGAACTTGCTCCGTTCGACCTGACCGAGGAAGAGACCGCAGCGCTGGTTGAGCCGGACATCGGCAAGCTGTTCCACCTCGGAGTCAACGGCCAGATACTGATGCACTTCGCCGCGTTCCACCAGATCGAGTGGCAGGACTACTTGCAACGAATGCGTGATGGCATCGCCGAGCACGGCCCCGTCCGGGAGGGCGTCTACGCAATGACCACCGACATCGATCCGGCCCGAGCGGAAGGAACCGTCTGAGATGCCCCTCGTCTTCGCCGGCGTGTGCTCTCACGCCCCTGGGATCACCGGGCGCGCCGATCAGGCCGACCCCGACGTGCGCGACCGCTTCTATGCGGCCCTCGAGCAGATGCGGGTCGATCTCGAAGCCAGCCGGCCCGATGCGATCGTCGTGATCGCGGCCGAACACTTCGCCAACTTCTTCATGAACAACATGCCGTCCTTTGCGATCGGCATGGCCGACGGCTACGAGGGGCCGATCGAAGATCCGGGCTGGCTCGGCATCGACAAGCGACAGGTACCGGGCAACCGTGAGCTGTCGGCACGCTTGATCAAAGAAGTCATGCAGACCTCGGACGTGAGCTACGCCGAGGAGTGGAAGTTCGACCACGGGATCATGGTTCCCCTGCACTTCCTCACACCGCAGTACGACACGCCGATCATCCCCGTGAACATCAACTGTCAGGGCCCGCCGCTCACACCCCTGCATCGCGCGTGGACGTTCGGCGAGTCGCTGCGTGCTGCATGCGATGCACTGCCCGAACGGATCGCCGTCATCGGTACGGGCGGTATCTCGCACTGGCCGGCGACGCCCGATTCGGGCAAGATCAACGTCGACTGGGATCACGACTTCATGGACCGGTGGTGCCGCAACGACCGCGCAGCCCTGCTCGACTACGACGATCTCACGGTCTACGCCGACGCCGGCCAAGGTGGCTTCGAGATCCGTACCTTCATCAGCGTCGCCGCCGCAGCAGCCGGAGCGACGGGCACCGTGCACTTCTGCGAGCCGATCCCGATCTTCGCCGTCAGCTGCACCGTCGCCACCTTCGACCTCTGACTGGCGACGACCTCTGATTGATGACCTCTGACTGGTCTCGTCACCCTCCGCGCCAGTCACGTTGGTGCCTGTCCCCGATGTGACTCGATGTGACTCAGATGACGGCGTTCTCGATGATCGGCTCGTTGCGTTCGATTCGCGAGTATCCGAGCGGCGTCAGGTCGATCGTGCGGAACTCGCCATAGGTGATCAGCTCGCTGAGCCCCCGACCGACACCGGGGCCCTGCTGCAGTCCGTGTCCGGAGAACCCATTGGCGAACAGGAAGTTCTCGACCTGGCTGCCCGCGCCGATGATCAGGTTGTGGTCGAGGGTGTTGTAGTCGTATTGCCCGCCCCATGACGTGACGACGCCAATCTGATCGAACTGCGGCACGTACTTCGCGACCGTGGGCCAGATCTGCTCTTCGAATTCATCCACTCGGGCGTCGAGGTCCTCGTAGTCCACCGCCAGGTCGTCGGTCGGGACGGCGCCACACATGTAGTGGGTCTGCTCTTTGCGGAAGTGCACACCGACCGGCGTGACGGTGAGCGGCACGGTGTGATCGATCGGCGTGCGGCAGTCGAACACGAAACTCGTCCGCGCTCGCGGCTCGACCGGCAGGTCGACGCCGGCCATCGCTGCGACGAGTTTCGCGCGACAACCTGCGGTGTTGATGGCGAACCCGCAGCCGATTCTGCGCCCTGATTCCAGCCGCACGGCGCTGACGCGAGTTCCCGTCACGTCGATGCCGACCACACGGTCCTTGATGTAGGTGACCCCGTTGTGAATCGCGCGATTCCGCAATCCTTGGAAGAACGACCACCCATCGAAGGAGCCTTCCCGCGCGCCGCCCACGCGTGCACCGACCATCTGGTCGGGATCCATGTACGGATATCGCTCGGCAATCTGTCCCGGGCGCAGCATCTCGACTTCCGCGCCGGCCGCGAGTTGGTCGACCGACTCCTGTTCGAGTCGGGCGTAGGTGTCCTCGGTGTCGGCGATGAACATGTAGCCGGTTCCCCGGAAGTTCAGTTCGGGTGATTCCCCATCGATCTGAACTCGGTCATGGAACGACGCGATGAACTCGGTGCCGAAGCGGCTGAGCTCGATGTTCAACCGATTCGAGAACTGCTCGCGGATCGAGTTCTGTGCCCGGGTCGTGGCCGCCCGCTCGTAACTCCAGTCGGGTTCGACGACGAGGATCGAGCCGTCGAAGTCCGGATTCTCCGACAGGAAGTACGCCGCGGAACTTCCCGTCATCGCTCCCCCGACGCAGACGACGTCGTAGTTCGCTGCCGGCGGTGGCATCACGTGCTCAGCTCGGAGGTCACAGATCCTCCACCTTCGGAAAGTCAGAGGGCAGCTTGATATCGACCGTGGCTGAGCGCTGCTGAGCGAGCATGCCCCCATCGACCTTGATGACGTCGCCGGTGATGTAGCTCGCGTCGTCGGACGCAAGGAAGAGTGCGGCACCGGTCATGTCGACCGGTTCGCCGATCCGACCGAGCGGCACGTTCTCGCCGCGCAGCTTGCGGTCGTCGAGCCCGAGTCCGCTCGTGTCGATGGAGCCGGGCATCAACGCGTTGACCCGAATGTTGTACGGACCCAGGTCGAGCGCCATCGCTCGGGTGAGCGCTTCGATGCCGCCTTTGGTGGCGTCGTAGGCAGTGAAGGCGCGGTGGGCTCGGGTGGCCCCGCCCGAGCTCATGTTGATGATGTTGCCGCCGCCGGCCTTGGCCATAATCCGTGCCGCCCTGTGCGAGCAGAGGAAGTGCCCGGTGAGATTGACGTCGATGATCTTTCGCCACCATGCCTCGTCGGCTTCGAAGAAGTGCAGCATCGGCGAGACGAGCCCGGCGTTGTTGACGAGCACGTCGACGGTTCCGTATTCGGCCATCACCGTGTCGAACATCGCGCCGACGGCGTCGCCATCCGACACGTCGGCGACTGCGGCCACGGCGATGCCGTCGGCGTTGGTGATCGACGCCGTCACCTCGGCAGCGGCCTCGGCGTTCACATCGTTCACGACGACCTTGGCGCCCTGTCCGGCGAAGCGTTCGGCGATCGACCGGCCGATGCCACCGGCTGCTCCGGTGACGACGACGACCTTGCCGTCGAGCGATCCGTAGCGATTGAGTGATGCGTTCATGGGATGGGTGCTCTTCTCGGTCGTGCTGGTGGTGTTGCTCAGGGATCGCTGCTTCAGAGTTCGGCGAGTTGGTCGGTGAGTCGGGAGATGGCTGTGGCATCGCGCCGGTAGTACACGTAACCGGATCGCGGCGTGGCGATCACCAGGCCGGCGTCGACGAGCACTTTCATGTGGCGCGAGGCCGCGGGTTGGCTGACGCCGAGCTTGTCGGTGATGAACATGTTGCAGGCGCCGTGCTCGACCGGGTCACCGTGCTCCTGCGGCGGGAAGTGCGCAGCGGGATCTTTCAACCATTCGAGGATCTGCAGTCGGCGGGCGCTCGCCAGTGCTTTGAACGCTCGCTCCATCTCGATCGCGTCGGAGTCGATGGGCGGCGGCGCGATCGTCGTCGATGACATATCTATATAACTAACTCGCTATTTCGAAGTGCGTCAAGGAGGAGAGGGCCGGATCGGGTCACACGTCCCGGAAGCGGATGTCGCTCTTGTTGTCCGCAAACTTGCCCTGCTTGTCCGCATAGAACGCGCGGAACACGTCGAGGTCTGCTTCGACGTCACCGGTGGGCGTCATCACCGGGCCGTATCCGAGCGTCCGCGTCTTGTAGTCGACGAAAACGCAGACGATCGGGACGTCTGCGGCAATGGCCAGTCGGTAGAAGCCCGATTTCCAGTGGTCGGTGTACCCACGCGTTCCCGCTGCAGGAATTGCGAGCGCCAGGCGGTCGGCGCGGGCGAACTCCTCGGTCAGCGAGGCGACCATGCCGTGGTTGCCGTCGCGCCGGACCGGAACGCCACCGAGCGTCCGCATCACCCGATTCATCGGTCCGCGAAGAGTTGGTGCTTGCCCAACCAGTTCGCATTCGCTCCCTGGCTCCAGGTCGCGAGCAGCAGAGCGGGAAGGTCCCAGTTGGTCGTGTGCGGGGCGGACAGCAGCACGCACTTGTCCAGGTCAGGCGCGGGACCGATCGGTGTCCATCGAGTCGCCTTGAGGAGCAGACGTGCAATTCGCCGCTTCATGGTTCCGCCCGTCGCTCAGTGGCCCACACGTTCGAACCAGGCATCCAGTGTTGCACACGCCCGCCGGGGTCGTACGGCCGACACGCCGAGGATTATCGTCGGTGCATGGCAGCACGAGCCGACCGACAGATCACCCATCGCAGCTACGTCAGCTACATCGACAAGTCCCGGGAGTACTACTCGGCGTCGGGATACGACCAGCCCTACCGGTGGGCCGCACACGACGAGGTTCCGTTCACGCCGCTCACCAAACCGCTCGGTGAGTGCAACGTCGCGGTCGTCACGACGACCTTCCTACACCATCACGATTCGGCTCACGGCGCACCCGCCACCGGCAAGCAGGTGTACCACCACCCCGTCGCCGAGGTGCCCGACCAGATGTTCACCGCCGACCTGTCGTGGGACAAACAGGCCACCCACACCGACGACACCGAGAGTTTCCTGCCGCTCAGGGCGCTCCAGGCGCTCGTCGATGACGGCAAGATCGGCTCGCTCAATCATCGCTTCTTCGGCGTGCCCACCGAGTACAGCCAACGCAAGACGGGGCTCGATGCCGATGCGATTGCAAGCTGGTGCGCCGAGGACGGCGTCGACATCGCCCTCCTCGTCCCGCTTTGACCTGTCTGTCACCAGACCGTGAGTCTGGTTGCACGCAAACTCGAAGCGCAGGGCATCGCGACCGTCGTCGTGGGCAGCGCCCGCGACATCGTCGAGGAGTGTGGGGTTGCGCGCATGCTGTTCGTCGACTTCCCACTCGGCAACCCGACCGGCAAGCCCGGTGACCGGGAGATGCAGCGCCAGATCGTGTCGCTGGCGCTGGACGTGGTCGACTCGGCCATTGTGCCGCGAACCTCCGTCCAAGCCCCGGTTCGGTGGGGATCCGACGACTGGAGAAATGCATTCATGGAGATCGGCGAGCACAACATCGACCAACTCCGAGCCGCGGGCGAGCAGCGCCGGGCTGCGCAGGCTGCATCATGAGCGGACAGTTGCAGGGCAAGGTCGCGCTGATCACCGGCGGCGCACGCGGGCAGGGCCGTCAGGAAGCCGAGCGGTTCGCCGCTGAGGGCGCCGTGGTCTACATCACCGACGTCCTCGACGATGTCGGTGCCACCGCAGCGTCCGAACTCGGCGACGCCGTCACCTACCTCCATCACGACGTCACGGTCGAAGACGACTGGACCGCGGTGATCTCCGGCATCACCGAGGCACACGGTCGCATCGACGTACTCGTCAACAACGCCGGCATCTTCTCGATGACGTCGGCGCTCGACACCACGCTCGACGCCTGGAACCAGATGATCGCCATCAACCAGACCGGCGTGTTCCTCGGCATCCGCGACGTCGGCCGCGTCATGTGCGCGCAAGGCTCCGGCAGCATCATCAACATCTCGTCGATCGCGGGGCTCGGCGGTGTCGGCCGCGCCCACGCCTATGCAGCGTCGAAGTGGGCGGTGCGCGGCATGAGCAAGTCCGCAGCACTCGAGTTCGCCGAACACGGCGTCCGTGTCAATTCGGTGCATCCCGGCATCATCGACACCGACATGCTGCGGGGCTTCGGCGGCAACCTCGACCGCATCACCGAAGCGATTCCGATGGGGCGGACCGCATCGGCCGACGAGGTCGCCAACGTTGTCCTGTTCCTCGCATCAGACCAGGCGTCGTACTGCTCCGGCCACGAGTTCGTGGTCGACGGCGCGATGAAGGCATGACCTCGGCGTTGCCGGTCGAACTCCTCACGGCAGGCGCGACCTGCGGCGAATTGCTGCGTGCTCGTGGCGAGACGGTATCGACCGCCGAGGGCAGCTGCGGCGGCTTGATGTCGACAGCGCTGCTCGCCGTCCCCGGCGCATCGGCGTACTTCGTCGGTGGCAGCGTGATCTACACCAAAGCTGCGCTGGACGGTCTGTTGACCGGCGAGGTCGAACGCCCCGCGAAACTGCGTGGAGCGTCCGAGCCGTGGGTTCTGCACCTTGCACAGGCAGCTCGTGCGCACATGGGCACGACCTGGGGTCTGGGTGAAGGCGGTGCGACCGGCCCGTCGGGCAATCCGTACGGCGACCCCGCCGGGCACGCCTGGGTCGGCGTTGCCGGGCCGACCAATGCAACCCGCCACATCCTCACCGGAGACGACGACCGCGCAGCCAACATGGTGGCCTTCGCCGTTGCAGGCCTCGAACTGTTCGCGGACACCCTCCGGGCGGCTCCGGACCCTACGCCTCCCCGTACGGCCGACTGATCTGACGGAACGCGGCATCGAGAGGGCGTTGATCGCCTGACCGCGCTGCGATGCTGATGCAGGCGTCGGTGAACTTGATCGTGTGGTCCTCCAGCGATGCAGCGGCCAGTTCGGCGAGCCGGGGAGGAGCTGGCGTCGGGTCCTGAGCGACGATGTCGAGTGCGTCGTCGAAGCCGACCACCGCGGCAGCGACGAACCCGGCGACCGCAGCGACCAGACGTTGCTTGCCGGCATCGTCGAGGTGGTCCAGCAGGACCGTGGCCATGGCCGACACCGTGGTTCCGTGCAGTGTCGCGAAGGCACTCGAACCGATGTTGCGACGGAAGCACTCCGCAGCGGCGGCGCCGAGCGCATCGAGCGTGGCCGTCGGGTCCGACGAAGGAGCGAGGGCTGCGACGCGGTCGACGAAGCCGGGGAGTCGGGCTGCGTCGGTCAAGGTCAGGGTCAGCATGCCGTCGGAGCGGCGCCCCGGATCGAGACGCTCCAGGCTGTCGAGCCACTCCCCCACGCCGAGCGATCCGACCAGCGCTGATGGGGCCGGCAGGGCAGTCGCACCCCCCTCCCAGTACGCAACTGCTGCGCCCAACTCACGCAGGAAGGTGGTGAGGTCTGCGTCGTCAGCCTCTGCCCGTTCGAGCCCGCGTACCGCGTGGGCGACGCGCAGCAGACCGTGGCCCGCCTGGCTCGCCGCTGCGCCGACCAGCGCGCCGAGCCGAGCTCGAAGCCAGTGCCTCCACTCGTCGGGTGCAGCAGCGGGGTCAGAGCGAGCGGGCTCGAGCTTCAGCAGCACGTGGTCGACATACGGGCTGATCGACGCCGGCACCCCGAGGTGAGCGAGCGCCTCGGCGGCCATCGGCCCGTGATTGGACAGCCCGCCTTCGTAGGTGGCGTCCATGGCGAGCAGTCTGTCCAAAGCCTCATTCAGGGAGTGATCGAGTTCGCGTTCGAGTTGCATGCCACTGTTGTACCCCTTCAACAAAGGTTGAAGTCAAGCTCTCGACGAGACCGGACTGCCTGCGAGGACGGAGAACATCGCGTCACCCGCGAGGAGTTCGGCGAGACGCTTGCTCAGGACGGGCCGGCGCAAAGAAATTCCCGAAATTTCTTTGCCGCCACAGGCCTCGGAATGGCACCCGAAACGCTCTACAGGGCCGGTCCCGATGTCGTGCCGGGCGCCTTCGACGACATCAATTCCGCAACCACGTCGAGGCACCTGCCGGGTTCTCGCAGCCCGCTCGCAGCATCGCCCGAGACACCTCAGCGGCTGCCGGCCAGACGCTGGTCACGCGCTTGATCGAACGATATAATCGTACACATGTTCGCAGCACTCATCGACGACTTGGCCGGTGCTTCCACTGCCGATCTCGATGCCGCGCTTGCCGATGCGAAACGGTCCCGGGATGAGGCCGACATGCGGATCGCTGCAATCACGGCGGTCGTCGACAGTCGTCAGCTCTTCCAGGACCACGGCCACCGTTCGGTCACGGGCTACCTGAAGCAGCATCTAAACTGCTCGGCTGTCGAGGCCGGCCGGATCAAGTCACGCGCCCGGCTGATCAACCGGCACCCGGACATCGGTGACGCCCTCGGTGCGAGCCGGATCGGCGCCGAAGCAGTGACGCAGTTGGCCACCGCTCACAAACACCCGCGTGCCGGTGAACGGTTCGACGAGTTCGCAACGATGCTGACCGATCAAGCCGAGCGGCTGGAGTACTCCGACCTCGTCATCGCCGTCAAGCACTTCGTCAACCAGGCCGACCCCGATGGCGCGTTCGGCGATCAGGAGTTCCACGATCAGCAACGAACGGCGTCGGTCCGTGTCGACAGCGGGGCGATCGACCTCCATGCGTTCGGTGGCGACCCGATGCGCGCCGTGGAGATGCACACCGTGTTCGAACGAGCTGTCCAAGCCGAAGCACACAGGGACTTCGAGGCACGGCGCATCGAGCACGGCGACGACGCTCTCGCTCACCCGATGCCGCGGACGAACGACCAACGCAAGTTCGATGCAATGTATGAGATCTTCATCGGTTCGGTCACCGCGCCTGCCGACGGCAAGCGTCCCGAGCCGCTCGTCAACTTGGTCGTCGACGCTGGAACCGGTGTCGATGTGCTGGTTCGCCATCACCTGCTCGACGTCGATGACGACGTCGATGACCGCGTCGAAGCCGAACCGGTCGATCCGCTGACGCAGCGGTGCCAGACCTCGACGGGCGTGTCCGTGCACCCCGATGCGGCACTCAAGGCGATGATCCGGGGCAGCGTGCGACGAGTTGTCGTCGATGCGCACAACGTGGTGATCGACATGGGTCGCAAGCAACGCCTCTTCACCGGCAAGGCCCGAGAAGCTGCCAAACTCATGGTGGTGCGCTGCGGCCACCGCGGTTGCGACATTCCTGCCGAGTTCTGCGACGTCGACCACCTCGACGAATGGGCCGCCGACACCGGTGCCACCGATCAGGTCAACTCGTTCCCGCTGTGCAACGGCCACGACATCTGGAAACATCGGAAACGGTTGCGTGGCCGACGCGACTCGTCGGGCCGAATCCACCTGATCCGACCGGACGGAACCGTGATCAAACCCCTCGGCGCCCGGGATCCCGTGTGGGCCGAACCAGATGGGCCCCCGAGCCCCCGCCCTGAGCTGACGACGCCAGACCAGCCAACGGCCGAGCAAACGACGTGGGCCGAGCTGACGAAGAACTCGACGGCAGCCAGCCGCCACACCGTTCCCGCCGACGCCCTGGTCCAGATCATCGACCTGCGCGCCGCCTGATCGGGGTCACGGCCAGTTCGTCGTCAGCAGGTGGTCGACCCATCGGTCGATTGCATTGGGGAACGTCTCCCTGGCACCTGCAGGCGCTCTCAGCCAGGTGTCGATGCGACCAATCGGGGCGAGCATCACCGCGAGGTCGGCCTGCTCCTGAAGTTCGGTGAGCGAAGGTGCAGCCCGATCAAGACCGACGAACCGTTGCCACGACCTGAGGTAGGCAACGCGCATCTGTGCCTTGTCCGCAGCGCTGCCCGGCCGATCGACTCGATCCGGCATCAGCGCGGTGAGCAGCGAGGCGAACGGATGAGCGAGGCTGGAGTCACCCCAATCGAAGACGCGGCCATCGGCGAAGACATTGTCGGGCCGGAGGTCGTCGTGCTGGATCGTCGAGGGAACAAGGTCGGTGTCGACTCGATCTGCGACTGCTGCAGCCGCGTCGATGAGCCAACGATGCTGTGGCACGTGACCCACGTCCATCATTCGCTCCAAGTGGCGAACGGCGGCATGCGGCCGCATGTCGGGACATCCGACTTCGAGCAGTGCCACCTCGGCTCCGACGAGCGTGTGCTGCAGTGTGGCGTATCCCAGTAGCGCGTTCGTCCAGATCGAGACGTCAGCGATCCCCTTGAGGGTTTCGCCTCCGTCGGGAAGCAGCATCCAACCATGTTCGGGTTCGACTGCGATGGGAGCCAGGACGAGCTCTGGTGCGCGCTCCGCGAGCAGGAGCAGCAGACCGCACTCGGCAGCGAACCCCGGACACACCGCCTTGCCCCACACCCACCGACCTCCGACCCGCCAACGGACCACCGTCGACCACGGAGTGGCCCGGACGACCTCGTACCGGTCCAACCCGACTCCCATCGTTCGACGGTGAGCGTCGTCGGCCCAAGCAACAAGCCCGTCATGTGGCCACGCCCGAACGCTGCTTCCGGTCTCGGAGTCCACATCGGCAGTATGCACGACCGCACCCCGACGGCCGACCAGTGTTTACTGCAGTCTCACTCGGCGTCGGGGATCGGCTCGTCCGGGAGCTTGCGGACCTTCGCACGACGCTTCCGGCGCGTCGGGATCATGCCGCGCATCTCCTCGAGCTTGCCGAAGCAGAGCAACCGGTCCTCGGCTTCCAGTTCGCGACTGACCTTCGGGTTCGGGATGACCACGTTGTTGCGGTGCAGCGTCAACACGGTGATGTCACGCTCCCGCAGGCCCGACTCGGTGATGGTCTGACCGACGAACTCCGAGCCCTCGGGAACATGGATCTCGGCAACGCCGTAACCAGTACTCACCGTGAGGCGTTGGCGAACGTCGAGCTCAGGGAAGTCGACCTGGTTCGCGATGTGGTCGATGATCGCGCCGGCGATGTCGAGGTCAGTTGCTCGCTCGATTCCCTCCAAGCCGGGCGACGAGTTGACCTCCATCACGAGCGGGCCGTCGTTGCCTTCGAGCATGTCGACACCGGCCACGCGGAGGCCCATGATCTGCGCAGCGCGCACTGCTGTCTGCTCGTACTCCTCGGACAGTTCGACCGCTTCGACCGAGCCACCCCGGTGGACGTTCGAGCGGAACTCGTCGCCCTGCGCTGTGCGCCTCATCGCACCGACGACACGGTCGCCGACGACGAGCGCGCGGATGTCTCGACCCTTGCTCTCGGCGATGAACTGTTGGATCAGCACGTTCTGCTTGGTGCTCTGCAGCGTCTCGATGATTCCCTCGGCGACGTTGGTGTCCGGAGCCAAGATGACCCCGATGCCCTGCGTGCCTTCGAGCAGCTTGATCACGACCGGCGCTCCACCGACGAGGTCGATTGCCGGCAGGACGTCGGCCTTGTCACGCACGAACGACGTGCCGGGCATGCCGATGGCGTGACGGCTCAGGATCTGCGTCGCCCGCAACTTGTCACGCGAGTTCGCGATGCCGTTCGACGTGTTCGGCGTGTAGACGTCCATCTGTTCGAACTGCCGGACGACCGCCGTGCCGAAGTAGGTGACCGATGCTCCGATCCGCGGGAGGATGGCGTCGTAGTCGGACAGCTGCTTACCTCGGAACTGGAGGTCCGGCTCATCGCCGGACAGGTCGATCGCGAACCGCAAGGTGTTGAGCACCTTGCAGTCGTGACCCCGTTCGAGCGCCGCTGCTTTGAGGCGCGCCGTGCTGTAGGCGTTGGGAGACCGGGACAGGATGGCGAGCTTCATGAGAAGTCCTTGCTGTTGCGTCGGGAACGGTGATTGCTCGGGAGCTGATCGATCCCGATGTCGGCGATGTGCACGATGGCGTCGCCCTGGTTGACGAGCGGTTGGTGGGAGTGGCCGATGACGAGCCCGGTACGGGTCGCCTTCATCGAACTGACCCGCACCCCCACGGAGTCGTGGATCGTGGCGAGCGTCGCGCCCTTCTCGACACGATCGCCGAGGCCGACGTGCATCGACGCGATGCCGCTCCGACGCGCCCGGATCCAGCCGCTGCTCCGACTCTCGATGGCCACGGGAAGCTCGGGCAGATCGTCGTCGGTCATGTCGAGTTGGCGCAGCACTCGCCCGATACCACGTACGCCGACCGCCACCGCGGTTTCGTCGAGCCGCCACGCTTCGCCGCCTTCGAACAGCAACACGGTCGCGCCCGCTGCGGTCGCTGCGGCGCGCATCGACCCGTCGCGCAGCTTGGCATGGAGCATGAACGGCGCACCGAACGCCTCGGCGAGCGCGCGAGTGTCCGGGTCGTCGAGGTCGGCGCGGATCTGCGGGAGGTTCGTGCGATGGTCCGAACCGGTGTGCAGATCGATGCCGACGTCGCAGCGCTGGACCACCTGGGTCATGAAGAGGTTCGCCAGCCGGCCGGCCAGTGAACCGGTTGCCGACCCGGGGAAGGAGCGGTTCAGGTCGCGCCGGTCGGGCAGATAGCGGTCGCCGCTGAGGAAGCCGTGCACGTTGACGATCGGAACGGCGATGATCGTGCCCCGCAGCCCTCGGGGGTCGACGGCTTCGAGTGCTCGTCGGATGATCTCGACCCCGGCCACCTCATCGCCGTGTACAGCGGCGCTCAGCCACACCGTCGGCCCATCGTGTGCTCCGTGGAAGACGCGCAGCGGCAAGGAGATGTGCGTACCGGTCACCAGGCGTGCGATCGGGAGTTCACCGGTTCCCGACCGACCCGACGCGACCTCGATGTCACCGATCCGGAAGGACGCTCGGCGAGCGGTGCGGCGTGATGGCTTCGCTGGTGGTTGCTCGCTCATGCCTTGCCCCGATTGCGACGGCGCACCGCTCGGCGCGGCTTGCCACCCAGATAAGAGGCGGCAGGATCGACGACGAAACCCTTGGCGAGTGCCTCACGTCCGACGAGCATGCGAAAGCCCATCTCGTCGCGTCGCGTCAGGGTGATCTCGGCTTCGATCTGCCGGCCAGCGAGGAGCATCGACGTCGTCACGACCGGCCGTTCCGAGCGAGTGCCCGACGAACTCGTGATCGTGCGATCGTCGAGCCGCACCGCCTCGACGACGACCGGATCGCTGTCGGACTTCTGCCAAGGGTGGACTCCGAAGCGCACCCATTCCGCGTCGTCTCGGTCGAAGAATTCGAGATCGAATGCATGCAGCGCCGACGTTCGGGCCCCGGTGTCGATCTTGGCCTTGATCGCGTCGACACCCCAGGTCGGCAGACCGACCCATTCACGCCAGCCCACGGCGACGCCCACGGACGACTGAGCAACTTCCATGCCGGCAGTGTGTCATGCCACGACACCCGCCAGACAACGGTCCGCACGCGTGCCCGCTCCCGTCTGATCTCCCGTCAGTTCCATCACCGGTTCTCGTGCCTAGTGTCTCGCTCATGACGAGACGCACTGTGCACGATTTGGTCGCCGAAGCGAAAGCCGAGATCGAAGAGCTTTCGGCCCAGGAGACTCGGGCCGAACTCGACGCGGGAACCGCCATGCTGATCGACATCCGCGACATCCGCCATCGCGTCGAGAAGGGAGTCATTCCGGACTCCGTGTCCGCGCCGCGCGGCATGCTCGAGTTCTGGTTCGATCCGGAGAGCCCGTACCACCAGGACCGCTTTCAGCCCGAGGGTCGCTACATCTTCCACTGTGCGAGCGGGTGGCGGTCCGCCCTCGCCGCGCAGGTCATCCAGGAGATCGGCTTCACCAACGTCGCCCACCTCGACACCGGGTTCACCGGATGGGTCGATGCCGACCTGCCCGTCGAGGACATCTCCGAGACATCGAAGTGGATCAAGCGTCCCTGAGCTCCTCAGCAGATTCGAGAGCAGCGTTGATCGATCGCGCAGCTCACCTCGCTGACACGGTCCTGGCTCCGGTCGCCGAACAGGTCGACATCGACGGCGCGATTCCCGACAGTCACTTCACCGCTCTCGCCCGAGCTGGTCTCTTCGGGATCCTCGGGCCTACCGAGGCAGGAGGATCCGACGTGTCGGCACGAGCGGCCCGGCGCACGATGGCGAACATCGCGGGCGGGTGCGGCGCCACGTTCTTCATCTGGGCTCAGCACCACGGGGTGGTCCGCACGTTGCGAGCCTCTGCCAACGAGGCGTTGCGATCTGCGCTGCTCGCTCCGCTCTGTGCCGGCGAGCGCATCGCCGGAGTCGCCTTTGCTCACGTCCGCCGCTCGGGATCGCCGGCGCTGCGGGCACGACGTGTCGACGGCCGATGGCGTCTGGACGGGTTCGCTCCGTGGACCACGTCGTGGGGTGTTGCCGAACACTTCGCTCTCGCAGCGGAGACCGACGATGGCCGGCTCGTCTGGTCCATGATTCCAGCGACGAACACCGCCGGCATCGAGCCACGCCCACTCGCTCTCCCCGTCCTCGCAGGAACCGGAACCGTGTCGATGCAGATCGACGGATGCATGGTGACCGACGACCAAGTGATCACCATCATGGATGCCGACCGCTGGCGTGCCACCGACCGGCGGACTGCGTCGGTCGGGAGCCCCGCCGTCCTCGGCGTCACCGACCGGGCGGTCCGCCTCCTCGCTGACGCGGCACGGTCATCGACTGACCCGGTGGTCCTCACCGCTGCCGGGTTACGCGCCGAGCTCGACGACCGATGGGCTGACGACGACGCGCTTCTCACGCGAGTGCCCGATTTCGACGACGAGGACATCGCTGTGGCGAGTGCTCACCGGACACGATGCCTGGATCTCGGCCAGCGGGCCACCTCCGCTCTCCTCGCAGCATCAGGTGGTGGCGGAATGGACCTCGGCCACCCCGCTCAGCGCCTCGCGCGCGAAGCGCTGTTCTACGTCATTCAAGCTCAGACCGACGACGGCCGCACCGCCACGCTGGAACAGCTGCGGCGTTGACCGAACAGCAACGGTGGGCGGATTCGCCCGTCTACTTCGACGCCGCCTTCTTCTTGGTCGCACGCTTCTTGGCCGGTTTGCGCTTGGCCGCAGCTTTCTTGGTCGGCTGACGCTTCGCCGCAGCTTTCTTGGCCACAGCCTTCTTGGCCGGCTGCCCTTCGGCGATGAGGGTGGCGAAGGACTCCTCAACGTGGGTTCGGAACGACTCCGGATCAGTGATGGCTTCGGGGTCGACGAAGATGCCGATGTCGAACGAACCGTCGTAGGACATCGCCGTCACGTTCGCTCCGGTCCCCGCAACCGGGCCCATCGCGATCGTGGCGAGCACCTTCGCACCGGCGCAGTACAGCGGGAACGGCGCGCCGCGCAGGTTGGAGGTGGCGAAGTCGATGCGCTGTGCTGCGGAACGAGCCGCCTGCGTGATGACCGAGATCGGCAGCAGGTTGGCGACACCTGAGAGGCCGGTCATGCCGCCGGTGCGCGTTGCTTCGCCCTTGGCCTCGCTCGTTGCTTCGACGATGGCTGCCACTCGCTGTTGCATCGACATCGGCCCGGCCGGCAGGGTGAGCATGACCGGGGTGAAGGAGTTTCCGCCGGCCTTGCCATCGGTGCGCGTGCTGAGCACGAAGCTGGTGTTGGTCGTCTCGATCGGACTGCCGTGTTCGACGTGGTAGCGATGCGTTGCTTCGACCATTGCGGCCATGAACGCGTCATTGATCGAACCACCGAGCGCTCTGCCGGAGCTCTTCAGTTCGTCGACGTCGACGCGTACCCATTCGAGGTGGCGGTGCCGCGATCGTGTGGCCCACAGTTCCGACCCGGGCGCGGAGCTCTCCCCCTTCGGACCCAGCTGAGCAACGGCCGCCTTGACGGTCTCGACGGTCGTCTCGACACGCTCGCTGATGCGTCGCGGATCGGCGGGCCACAGCGCCATTTCGCCGGCAACACGTCGACCGATGCCGATCTGGCGACGGGCCAGGTGTTCCATCGAATTGCGGATGGTCGAGGCCAAGCTCTCCGCAGTGTTGCCACCGGATTCCTTCGCCGAGTGCGCGTCGACCGCGTCAGCGATGATCTTTTCGAGATCGACCTCGTCGGCGACCGGAGCATCACGCTCGAGTTGCTGGTACATCTCGGCCATCCGCATCTGGCCGATGCCGTCGCTGACCGAATGGTGGATGAGCGCCCAGATCGCTCCGCGCCCACCTTCGAGGCCGCTGATCGTCACGAACCTCCAGAGCGGGCGCGTGCGGTCGAGCGGCTCGGAGTACAGCTGCGCGGCCAGATCGAGCAGCTGACGATCGGTGCCTGGCGTGGGCAGCACCACTTCACGGATGTGGGCATCGAGGTCGAACTCGGGGTCGGGAACCCACGCAGGCGTGGAGATCCGCCCGAAGCCGGGCACGGCACGCTGGTAGAGCCGCGGCGTCTTGGCGATGCCAGCGCGCATCTGCTGGCGGAACTTGGCCATGTCGACGGGTTGATCGAGCAGGATGATCGAGCCGCCGCTCGGGTTGAGCCACGGGTCCTTCTCGATGCTCCACATGAGCGCTTCGTGCTCGCTCATCCGTTCGGCGTTGTCGACTTCTCGCTCTGTTGCGGCTCTGTCTGTCGTGGCTCTGTCTGTCGTGGCTCTGTCTGTTGTGGCTCTGTTTGTTGTGGCCATCTTCAGTTCCTTCTCGCCGTCGATCGGCGTCTGGCGTACATGTCAATCCGTGCTGGTCTGCCGGGCGGTCAGCGCTGTTCAGGTGTCGGTTCAGGTGTCTGTGCCGGGGCGTCGGCTCGCCTCTGCGTTCGGGTCGCCCTTGTAGCCCGGCGGGAACGTCCGCATCAGCTCCTCATCCGTCGGCGTACGCTTGATCCGCGCCTCCTCGGGGAGCAAGTCGACGAGGGCAGCCATGATCTTGCGGGTGTCGGCATCGGGGTCTGTGCGGCCGAGCTCGATCGGGTCACCGACGGTTGCAGTGACTGCCGGACGATTCGTCGGGTTCATGTTCGGCAGGCGGGCACTGCGCGGCCACACGACTTCGGTACCCCACAACCCGACGGGGATGACGGGGACACCGGTCTGTGCGGCGAGTTTCGCTGCGCCCCACCGACCCTTGAGTTCGGTGTCGAAGAACGCCGGTCCGCGCGGGATGGTCCCCTCGGGTGCGAGCATCACGACTTCGCCACCCTCGAGGGCAGCGGCGGCAGCCTGCAGCGGCTCATCGGAGCCCGAAGAACGTTCGACGCGGATGCCACCCATGCCCCTCATCAACTTGCCGATGATCGGCACGTCGAACACTTCTTTCTTGCCGAGACCACGCACGTTGCGGCCGGCCTTGGCGAACAGCAGGCCGATCACGGTCGGATCGAAGTACGAGCGATGGTTGAAGACGACGATCGCGGCACCCTCCGACGGGATCTTGTCCGCATTGGTGAACGTGATGTCGGCGTACGGCGCCATGATCTCCGGGCGCATCAGCGGTCGTGCCCACTCCTGGATCTCGCGGCCGGCGACCTTGATGACGCCGTCGCTCTTGTCGAGGTGCCGGGTCGGCCAGCCCTTCAGCGCAGCAGTAGCGGCAAGACGGGTATCCGGGTTGACCGCCACGGGGTTGCCGACCAGGTCGAGCAGTGGCGCATCGAAGTAGCTGTCGCTGTAGGCGTAGCTCTTGTCGAGGCGGACGTCGTTCTCCGCTGCCCACTGCTCGACTGCGTCAGCCTTGGCGGGGCCCCACACGAACGGCCCATCGAGTTCTCCGGTGTACTCGTTGCCATCGTTCGCCCACGCCGTGCCGATGACGGCATCGAAGCCGAGCGCGTCGGCGAGCTGCGTCGTAAAAGCCAGCGGCGATGTCGAAGCGAGAACGAGCAGCCGTCCTGCGGCGCGGTGCTCCTCGATCAGCGGCTTGGCGAAGGGTTGCACCATTTCGAGGATCTCCTCGGCGGCGTCAGCACACGCCTCGTCCACGTCACCGATGTTCCAACCGACGGCGGCACGCACGGCCAACTTCGCAGGCTGCATGAGCAGTCGCGACTCGCCGGCGATGTCGTAGACCGCTTTGAGGGTCATCTGAGCGACGTCGATCAGCGGATTGCTGCCGATCTGCGCGATGCCTGCCTCGGTGAGGTGGTGCATGAAGACCGTCGACGACGAACCGCTGATGAGGGTCCGGTCGAGATCGAAGATTGCTGCTGACTTTTTTCGAGACATGTGGTGTCCTCCGTGCACATGGTCGCACGTTTCATTCGTCTGTGAAATTCCGCCGTGTCATACTGAGTGCCTCAGGCGCGGGTCCCGCGTCGCACAGCAGATCGACTGGGGGTCGTGATGAACCTGGCAGACGTCATCGAGGCACATCCCGCCGATCGCTTGGCCCTGATCGATGGTGACGAGCACATCACCTTCGGCGAACTCCGCTCCCGAGTGGCCCACCTCCGTTCGCAGCTCACCGGGATGGGCGTCGGCCCCGGCGACCCGGTCGCGCTCGTCGCCGGCAACGAGACTCACTTCGCGACCGCTTCGCTCGCAGTGCTCGGCCTCGGTGCCATCGTGATGCCGATCACCCACCAGAGTCCGCCGGCCGAGCTCCGCAACCGGTTCGACCATGTCGCACCGCGCGTCTTGCTCGTCGGCGACCTCGGCAGCCACCTCCTCGGCGCTGACGACGAACTCGGCATGGAAGCAGTCGACCTGACCGCACTCGCCGCGCAACCGACCGACATCTCAGACCCGGGCATCGTCGATGTCGAAGCGGACCATCGCTCCTTCTTCATGGGGACCAGCGGCGTGTCGGGCACCCCGAAGGTCGCCGTGCTCAGCCACCACAACCTCGCCTGGGTGCAGGACGCGATGAGCAATGGCCTCGACCCGCTCCGCCCGGACGACATCACACTCGGTTGCCTCCCGTTCGCGCACATCTTCGGACTCAACGTCGTCCTGCTCTACGGGCTGCGGGTCGGCGCCTGCACGGTGTTGCAGCGTCGGTTCGACGCCGACGAGAGTCTCCGCCTGATCCGCGAGCACGGCGTGACCCTGCTCACCGGCGCTCCTCCGATGTGGCAGCGCTGGGCCAAGGCCGATGCCCCCGATGACTGCCTCGCCACCGTCCGATATGCCGCTTCGGGCGCAGCATCCCTGCCACTCGGCGTCTTCGAGACCATCCGCGAGCGTTACGGGGTCGAGGTCGCCCAGGGTTACGGGCTCACCGAGACCTCGCCGGTCGTCACCTGGGGTCGTGGGTTCCCGGTTCGGCCGTCGTCGGTCGGCAAGGTGCTCGACGGTGTCACCGTGGCGTTGGTCGACGACGATGGTTCGCCCGTCGACATCGGCGACGAGGGTGAAGTCGTCGTCAGGGGCCCGGGCGTGTTTCACGGATACCACGACGACCCGACGATGACCGACGCCGTCCTCACCGCCGACGGTTGGTTCTGGACCGGCGACGTCGGCATCTTCGACGAGGACGGCTACCTCTACCTCGTGGACCGGATCAAGGACGTCGTGATCGTCTCGGGGTTCAACGTGTATCCCGCCGAGGTCGAGACCGCACTCATTTCCCATCCGGGCGTGACCGGCGCGATCGTCACCGGGCAGGCGCACGAGCTCAGCGGTGAGATGGTCGTCGCGCATGTCGCGGGCACCGCGACCGAGGCCGAACTGCAAGCCCATGTCGCGCAGCATCTGAGTCGTTACAAGTGGCCGGCCGAGTACCACTTCCTCGACGACCTTCCGATTGCGCCCAACGGCAAGCCGATCCGACGGGCGCTGCGCTGATGGGCGAGTACTCCGACTCCGAACAGATGAAGTTCGACTTCGAAGCGGCCCCCGAACTCCCGGGCTCGGACCGTCTGAGCAAGATCATGTTCGGCGGCATCCGCCAGCTGACGAATCGGTTGTGGGACTTCACGATCGAGGGTCGCGAGCACATCCCGGCCGACGGGCCGGCGCTGATCACCCCGAACCACTTGTCGTTCTGCGACTCGGTGTTCGTGCCCGCTGCGCTGCCCCGACGGGTCTGGGCGATCGGCAAGGGCGAGTACATGGACAGTTGGAAGACCAAGCACATCTTCCCCGCCTTGGGCATGATTCCGGTCAACCGTGGAGGCGGCGACGCGGCCCAAGCTGCGCTCGACACCGCGGCCGAAGTGCTCGACGATGGCCGACTCTTCATGATCTACCCGGAGGGCACGCGATCGCGCAGCGAGAACCTGCACAAGGGCCGAACGGGTGCTGCCCGGTTGGCGATCCGGTGCAACGCGCCGATCGTGCCCGTCGGGCACCAGGGCACGCTCGCCGTGCAGCCACCTGACTCGGTGATGCTGAAGACCAAGTTGCCGGTCACCGTCCGTTTCGGGCGACCGATGTGGGCCCACGAGTTCGGCGACCCCGATGATCCGCGTACGCTGCGGGTCTTCACCGACGCGGTGATGTTCGAGATCGCCCAGCTCTCCGGTCAGAAGTACGTCGACCGGTACGCCCACAAAGACGACAAGCCCGGTGTGCTCGCCGACCTCGGTGCCGACTCCGCCCCGGCGCCCGCTCCCGCTTCGACGCGACCCTCGCGGCCGGGCGCCAAGCCGCCGCGCGAGCGCCTCGACCCGACCGAGCGCATCACCCCGACCCGACCCAGCGTGGTCGGTACCGGCCCTGCGATGATTCCGCGACCGCCGACGAGGCCCACTGCACACAGCTCTGGGACACACAGCTCTGGGACACACAGCTCTGGGACACACAGCTCTGGGAGCAGCAGCGCAGACAAGCACAACGCTCAGGCCAACGGCGCAGTGCGCTCATCATCGGGCCGAGCGACGCCCGTCGGCTGAGCGCTCGACCGACCCGGTTCAGGGAAACGTGATCACGCTGCGCGCCACGTTGCCCTGCTTCATGTCCTCGAACCCGTCGTTGATCTGACCGAGCGAGATCGTCTTGGAGACCATCTCGTCGAGCTTCAAGCGGCCGTCGAGGTACATCTCGATGAACCGGGGCATGTCGGTGCGGAACTGGTTCGAACCCATGTTGGAGCCGGTCAGCTTCTTTTCGTAGAGCAGGTCGGTGCCGTCGACTTCGACTCTGACCCCGACCGGAATCATCCCGATCACTGTTGCTTGGCCACCCTTGCGGAGCATCTGGAACGCCTGCTCCGCAGTCTGCTTGAGGCCGACCGCCTCGAAGGCGTGATGCACGCCGTCGCCGGTCAGTTCCTTCACCTGCTGCACCGCGTCGCCAGCGCTCGCGTCGACGATGTGGGTGGCGCCGAGTTCTTGGGCCAGTTCGAGCTTCGAGGCCACCATGTCGACGGCGATGATCTTGTTCGCGCCCGCGATTCGTGCGCCCTGCACCGCGGACAGGCCGATGCCGCCGCAGCCGATGACGGCAACGGTCTCGCCCGGCGAGACCTTGGCGGTCCGGAACACGGCACCGAGGCCGGTGGTCACGCCACAGCCGATGAGCGCAGCCTTGTCCAGGGGCATGTCCTTGTCGATCTTGACCAGGGCCTGTTCGTGGATCAGCATCTTCTCGGCGAAGGACGAGAGGTGGAGGTATTGGTTCACCGTCTCTCCGTTGCGGCTGAGGCGCGGCGCTTCATCGGGGTGGCGAACCAACTCGGTCGCCTTGTTCTCACAGAGCGACAGGTGCCCGTCAGTGCACTGTGAACAGTGGCCACAGAACGCCGACAGGCAGGTGATGACGTGGTCGCCGGGCTGTACGTAGTGCACCATCGAGCCAACGGCCTCGACAACGCCTGCCGACTCGTGCCCGAGCACTGCCGGGCAGGGGAACGGGTACTTGCCCTCCATGAAGTGCAGGTCGCTGTGGCAGATGCCCGCTGCGGCGGTCCGGACGAGCACTTCACGTGGACCCGGTTCGCCGATCTCGATCTCTTCGATGTCCAGGGTTCCCGGGATGCTGTTGAGCACGGCAGCTTTCATCTCCCGAACGTATCGCGCGCTGCTCCGACGACCCGAGACGACCCGAGGCGACCCGACTCGCTCTGGCCGGCTCGCTGTCTGCGAGACTCGGCGCATGACTGATGTGATCGAGAACACGCCGGCCGCAAGCAGCAGCGCTGCCGATGCAACGAACATCGACGTCCGTCAGATGTCGGCGACCATCGGAGCGGAGCTGTCCGGCATCGACCTGTCCCAACCGCTCAGCGACGCGTCGATCGGCGTCGTCCGCCAGGCGCTGCTCGACTGGAAAGTGTTGTTCTTCCGCGATCAGGACATCACGACTGACCAGCACCTCGCATTCGCACGGCGGTTCGGCGAACTCGAGATCCATCCGTTCGGCGCAGAGAAGCCCGGACACCCCGAGGTGCTCGCCATCACCCACGACGCCGATTCTCACGGGTACGAGAACCTCTGGCATTCAGACGTCACGTGGCGGCTGCAACCCTCGCTCGGCTCGGTGCTGCGCAACCTCGAATCGCCCGCCGTCGGTGGCGACACGTTGTTCGCCGACATGTACGCCGCCTATGACGGGCTGCCCGAACGCATCAAGGAACGTGTCGACGGACGAACCGCACGCCACGACTTCGCCGGATTCCGGCGCGGCCTCCGGCGCAAGGGTGCCTCCGACGCCGAGATCGCCGAATTCGACGCCACCTACCCGAATCCCGAGCACCCGGTCATCCGGACCCACCCCGAGACCGGGCGCAAAGCGATCTACGTCAACGCTGCGTTCACCCAGGAGATCATCGGCATGGACGCCGAGGAGAGTCGCGAACTGCTCGACATCCTCTACCAGCAGGCGACCTACCCGGAGTATCAGGTGCGCTTCAGTTGGGCGAAGAATTCGATCGCCTTCTGGGACAACCGGTCCTGCCAGCACTACGCCGTGTCCGACTATTGGCCGAACGTGCGCCGGGTCGAACGGGTCACGATCGTCGGCGACACGCCGTACCACGACGAGTCAGCTGCGCCGAGCGAAGCCACCGAGTATCCGTTCCGCGGTGTGATCAACCGCTGGACTCGAAGCTGACGTCATCGCGCGTTCATCCGGATCAGCCGGCGTTCATCACGGGGTCGCGCAGGGTGCGGTCGAAGAGGTCGTGCAAGCGTTCCCAGTGCCGTTCGGATGCCTCCTTCACGTACATCGGGCGCTCGCTGAACGCGAAGCCGTGCTCGGTCCCCGGGTACCACTCGGTCCGACCGGCACAGTCCGCTGCCACTCGCGCTGCTTCGAAGGCGTCGATCATCTCGGGCGGGGCATAGCTGTCGACCTCGGCAGCGCCGACGTAGACCTCGCCGCGCGCGTTCGCGAGTTGCAGGTGTGGCGAGTCCGTCGAGTCGGCGACGAGCCGGACACCGTGGATCGATGCCGCCGCGACGACCTGGTTCGGGATCTGACCGAGCAGATAGACCGCAAACGGCCCGCTCATGCAGTAGCCGACAGCGCCGACGCGTGCGGTGCTCGCCGCATCGTCGTCATCCGCGTGCGCGAGCAGGGCTTGGGAGTCTCGCAGGGCCATCTTGTTGCCGAGGTTGCCCATCAGCTCCTGCATCCGGCCGCGATCCTCGGTCTCGAACAGGTTGTACTCCGCGACCTCGCGGTAGTACAGCTGCGGAGCCATCACGTAGTAACCCGCCGAGGCAAGGCGTCGCGCCATGTCGCGGATCTCCTCGCGCATCCCCGGCGCGTCCATGAAGAACAACACGACCGGATGCGGCCCGCCTTCTTCGGGATGCACTACGAAGGTGACCATGGGTGTGTCGGGTGTGCTGTCCGGGGTGACGATGTCGAGGAACTGTTCGATCATCACCGCAGTCTCCCAAAGCCACGGCCCGTCGTGGCCACCGGACCACCATCGTTGGGTCGAGTCCACCCGGTACCCACTCGGCACGAATTCGGCTCTGTTACGTTCCTTCGCATGGCGTCGACGGATCGTGTGGAGGTCGTGCATCAGAACGTTCTCCGGCGTGTCGCTGACGCGGACTTCCCGCAGCCCCGGTCCGACCTTGACCCCGTCGCGGTCGGACTCTCGGGCGATGACCTGATCGAGCTGTTCCGAGTGCAGGTGCTCAGCCGCCACCTCGACCGGTGGGCTCGGATCCTGCAGCGACGAGGCGAAGGGTTCTACACCATCGGGTCGTCCGGCCACGAGGGCATGGCTGCGGTCGCAGCTGCGCTCCGGCCGACCGATCTCGCCTTGCTCCACTACCGCGACGCAGCGTTTCAGATCGCTCGGGCCGGCCAGGTCGCCGGCCAGGATCCGCTCTTCGACATGCTGCTGAGCTTCGTCGCGTCGAGCAATGACCCGATCTCGGGTGGCCGCCACAAGGTGCTCGGTTCGGCCGCACTCGCCATACCGCCCCAGACGAGCACGATCGCCTCGCATCTGCCGAAGGCGGTCGGCGCCGCGTACTCGATCGGGCTCGCGAAGCGTGTTCGGCCGGAGCACCGCAGCCTCACCGATGACGGGCTGGTCGTCTGCAGTTTCGGCGATGCATCACTGAACCATGCCAGCGCCCAGGCTGCAGTGAACACCGCCGGGTGGACGGCGTACCAGGGCGTGCCCCTGCCCTTGCTGCTCGTCTGTGAGGACAACGGTTTGGGCATCTCGGTGAAGACCCCTGCGGGTTGGGTCGAGGCGTCGATGGCGGGTCGCGCCGGCATCGAGTACGTGCACGCATCGGGACTCGATGTCGTCGACACCTACGCCACCGTCGACCGGGCAGCTCGCCGCGTCCGGGCGACCCGCCGACCCGTCTTCGTCCACCTCGACTGCGTGCGGCTCTACGGACACGCCGGTGCAGATGTCGCATCGAGCTATCTGCCGCTCGACCGCATCGAAGCCGACGAGGCTGACGACCCGTTGCTGCACACCGCTCGGCTCCTCGTCGAGTTCAGCGGCCTCGCTCCCTCCGACGTCGTCGAGATCTATTCGTCCGTCGATGCCGAGATCGCAACCCGAGTGGACGAAGCCGTCGGCGGCCCGAAGCTCGAGACGGCCACCGATGTCATGGCGAGCATCGTGCCGCCACCACGGTGGTCAGAGCCGAGTCTCCTGCCGACCGATCAGCAGCGGACGGCGACGTTCGGTGCCATCGAACGACGCGCGATGCGCGAGCCGCAGCACCTCGCCAAGTTACTGAACTGGGCGATCGCCGACGAGATGCTCCGTCATCGCGACATCGTCGTCGCCGGCGAGGACGTCGGCGCCAAAGGCGGGGTCTACGGCGTCACCCAACGGCTGCAGAAGCGCTTTGGACGACACCGCGTGATCGACACGATCCTCGACGAACAGTCCATCCTCGGCATGGGAATCGGGCTCGCACACAACGGCTTCGTTCCCGTCGTCGAGATCCAGTTCCTCGCCTACCTCCACAACGCCGAGGACCAGCTCCGCGGCGAGGCCGCAACGCTGCCGTTCTTCTCCAGCGGCCAATTCACCAACCCGATGATCGTGCGGATCGCCGGTCTGGGGTATCAGCGCGGATTCGGCGGGCACTTCCACAACGACAACTCACTGGCCGTGCTGCGCGACATCCCTGGCCTCGTGATCGCCTGCCCGTCCAACGGCGTCGACGCCGTGCACATGTTCCGCGAGTGCGTTCGCCTCGCCCGTGACGAGCAGCGCGTCGTCGCGTTCATCGAGCCGATCGCCCGGTACATGACTTGCGATCTGCACGCTGCGGGAGACGACCTGTGGGCCGGTCTCTACCCAGATCCCGATCCTCGTCGAGCGATGCGCGTCGGCGACATCGGTGTGCGCGGGGCAGGCACCGATCTCGCGATCGTCACGTACGGCAACGGCGTGTTCCTCGCCGAACGGGCAGCGGCCGTGTTGCGCTCAGCACACGGCGTCGATCCCCGGGTCATCGATCTTCGGTGGCTTGCGCCGTTGCCGATCGACGCTGTGGTTGCGGCCGCGAGTGAGTGCACCCGAGTGCTGGTCGTCGACGAGTGCCGCGAGACAGGGTCGCAGAGCGAAGCTCTCGTCACACTCTTTGCCGAGCACGGGCGTCACGATGTCGCCCGCGAGTGCGCTGCTGACAGCTTCATCGCGACGGGTCCTGCGTTCGGCGCCACGCTCCCCAGTTGCGACTCCATCGTCGCCGCCGCCCTCCGCTGAGACATCCGGTCCCACCCCGTTTGCGTGCACCAAACTGCACGCGCCGCGTACCTTCAGGTGCACGCAAACGGGGAGACGAGCGGTCGGTCAGTTGATGGCGCGGTCTTTGCCGGACCAGTAGGGCTCGCGGAGCACTCGCTTGAGGACCTTGCCGGGGCCCGACTTCGGGAGCGGCTCGGATTGGAAGTCGATGCCCTTGGGCACCTTGTAGCCGCCGATTCGTTGCTTGCAGTGCGCAGTCAACTCCGCAGCATCGAGGACCATCCCCGGGCGCAGGACCACGACCGCCTGCACCGCCTCGCCCCACTGCTCATCGGGCACACCGAACACCGTTGCTTCGAGCACGGCTGGGTGGGTGTAGATCGCATCTTCCACTTCCGTGCAATAGACGTTCTCGCCGCCACTGACGATCATGTCCTTAGCCCGATCGACGAGAAAGAGATATCCGTCGTCATCGAGGTAGCCGACATCGCCCGACCGGTACCACCCGTCCGACGCCAGCACCTCAGCGGTCTGCTCGGGCTTGTTCCAATAGCCCACCATCACGTTGGGGCCACGCACGGCGACTTCACCGGTCGACCCTGCTGGCAGATGTTCCCCAGCCGGGCCGACGATGGCGATGCTGACTCCCGGCGGCGGGACACCACAGCTCTTGGCACGGTCGTCGTCGAGGAACTGCTCCTCGTGACGGAACACGGTCGCCAGCGGGGCCGTTTCCGTCGAGCCGTACAGGTGGATCAGCTCACAGCCGAACAGACTGTCGGTGCGCCGCAGCACTTCGAGGGTGACCGGCGACGCCCCGTGGGAGATCCAGCGCAGCGACGACGTGTCTCGCGGCGACGCCGCCTGGGTCTCGCAGAGCGCAGCGAGCATGGTCGGCACGGCGATCAGGCACGTGATGCCTTCGGCGACGATCGTGTCGAGTGATGCGGCTGGGTCGAAGCCGCCCATCACGATGTTGACGGCACCGACCAGAGGCAGAGCCAACGCGGAGTACAGGCCAGCTGCGTGGAACATCGGAGCGATGGTCAGATAGCGATCGTCGTCGAGGATCGGTTGTGCCATCTGGGTCTGCACGGCGTTCGCCATCAGATTCCCGTGCGTCAACATCACGCCCTTGGATGCCCCGGTCGTCCCTCCGGTGTAGAACAATCCGGCAAGCGATTCGGGATCGACTCTGCAGTCGACGGGATGCACCACCGTCGACGCCTCGGCGAGCAGCGATTCGTACTCTCCGGTGTCGATCCGGATCACCCGGTCGACCGAGCCGGCGAGGGCGCCCGGGTCCCGATCGCAGATCAGCACACGCGCACCGGCGTCCTCGGTGGCATAGACCAGTTCCGGCTCCGCCCAACGCGTGTTGTGCGGCACGATGATCCGTCCAGCAGCGGGAATGCCCATGAACAACTCGAGGAACACGTCGGAGTTCAACGACCACAGCGCGACCCGGTCCCCCGGTGCCGTGAGCTGCCGGAGCAACGCCCCGACCCGGTCGATGCGCTCGGCGAGTTCACCGTAGGTTCGCCTGGTCTCGCCGTGGACGACGCCGAGCCGATCTCGGTGTAGCGAGCGGGCTCGATTGATCGAATCGTTGATCGTGTACACGCGCACCAGCGTAGTTTCTCGTCGTCTGCAGTTTCTCGGCGTCGCCGCCGCCGACCGTCAGCGTGGCGGGAGCGAGTGCACCATGCTCACCGAGTGGGTGGTACAGCTTGCGATGCGGAGCTTGGCCAGCTCGACGTACTCGGGCGAGTTCCACCACTCGAGCAGCACTGCTTCTGAGGGGAACTCGATGATGATGGTGCGACCTGACTCGCGAGCGCCTTCGAGCACGGTGACGTTGTCGTCGAAGGTGATGAACCGTGCGCCGTACGGCTTGAGGATCGGAAAGAAACCCTTTTCGTACTGGCGGTAGCCATCGACGTCGTTCACGCTGATGTGGGCAATGAAGTAGACGGGCAGAGCTGCTGCGTCGGTGTGGTCGGTCATGTCGTGCTCCTGTGTCGGATCGTCGACGCCGGGATTGCGCCGTGGCGCCAACGGTACGTGAGCGGCTGCGATCCGGACGGATCCTCGGCATCGTCCATGCTTTACGCTCGGGGGTTCCTCGAAGCTCGGAGATCTGCCGTGACCAACCTGTACTCGACGCTCAGCGAGCGATTCGCGACACGTCTCGACTCGGTGTTCCTCCGCATGCCCGGCGGTGAGGCGCTCACCTATCGTGACGTCGACCACCGCGCGGCGCTCATGGCGGCGGTCGTTCGTGATCTCGGTGTCGGCGTCGGTGATCGTGTCGTCGTGCAGGTCGACAAGTCGTCCGACAACGTGGCGTTGTACCTGGCATGCCTGCGCATCGGTGCCGTGTTCCTTCCACTGAACACCGCCTACACGATCACCGAAGTCGAGTACTTCGTGCATGATGCCGATCCAGCGCTGATCATCGCCCGGCCGGGAACGCTCGGCGAGCTGTCGCCGACGGTACGTCACCTCGGCAGCCAGGGGGAAGGGTCGTTTGCCGAGGCGGCCGACGCAGCCGAACCGCTCCACGACATCGTGCACCGTGACGATGACGACACCGCTGCCATGCTCTACACGTCAGGCACGACGGGGCGATCCAAAGGGGCGATGCTCACCCACGCGAACCTCGAATCGAACGCAATCGCGCTGCACGACATCTGGGGATTCGAGCCCGACGATGTCCTGCTCCACGCGCTGCCGATCTTCCATGTCCACGGACTGTTCGTCGCACTGCACTGCGCGATGCTCGGCGGCAACGAGGTGATCTTCCTGCCGGCGTTCGACGTCGAAGCCGTCTGCAGTCAGTTACCCGGCGCGACCGTGATGATGGGGGTTCCGACTCAGTACACGCGGCTCCTTGCCGACTCGCGCTTCGACGCAGCGACGTGCGGTTCGGTGCGGCTCTTCACCTCGGGTTCGGCGCCGATGACCGAAGCCGTGCACGGCGACTTCACCGCACGCACCGGGCTGCAGATCGTCGAACGGTACGGCATGACCGAAGCCGGAATGATCACCTCGAACCCGTACGAACCCAGCGGTCACCCCGGCGGTGGGCGCGTCCCGGGCACGGTCGGGTTTCCGTTACCGGGGGTCGATCTACGGGTGAGCGACGACGCCGGTGAACCGGTTCCCGTCGGCGACACCGGCGTGGTCGAGATCCGCTCCCCCGGTCTCTTCGCCGGGTACTGGCAGATGCCGGACAAGACGGCAGCGGAGCATCGTCCGGGCGGCTGGTTCATCACCGGCGATGTCGGTTCGGTCGACGCTAAGGGCCGACTCACGCTCGAAGGTCGGGCAAGCGACATGATCATCAGCGGGGGCTACAACGTGTACCCGAAAGAGATCGAGATGGTGCTCGACCAAGTGGCAGGCGTACGCGAGACCGGTGTGGTCGGTGTCCCGCACCCCGACTTCGGAGAAGCCGTCGTCGCGATCGTGGTGCGCGACGACGCCGAGTCGATCAGCGACGGCGAGCTGACAGCGTCACTCGACGCAGCACTCGACGGCGTGCTCGCCCGATTCAAACACCCGAAGCACTACGTCGTCGCCGACGAACTGCCACGCAACGCGATGTCCAAGGTGCAGAAAGCCGCCCTGCGCGCCGCGCATGCAGAGTTGTTCGCCGATTGATTGCGAAGCAAGCTGTCGACGTCGCTGCCGACAGCGATGTGTCAGACCGTCACCCGCTGGGCAGGCCCCGCCATGACCATCCTGATCATCCTCGTTCTGTTGGCACTCTTCGGCATCCTCGGCGCAGTCGTGGAGGGCCTGATCTGGTTGACCCTCATCGCCGCAGTCCTCTTCGTCGCTGGCCTCGCCTTCGGCTACTTCAAATTCAAGCGTCGCTAGCTTCGATCACTGGTCCCTGATCCACCGGGCCGTCGGTTGCCTTCGGAGACGCTCGCTGCTCCATCGCGTCGGAGATGCCGGCACGGGTCCGCAGTGGTCGTTCCGGCAGCAGGAGTGCGACAACGAACCCGAACGCCATCACGGCGGCACAGATCAGGTAGATCCGGCCGACCCCCATGGCGACGCTGTCGATCACGGCCAAGCGCTGCTCGGTCGGCAGCGCCTCGATCTCAGAGGGTGAGCGGATCAGGTCACCGGCGGCGTCGGGATCGACGCCGAGTCGGGCAGGAATCTCGGTGCGGATCGTCGAGTTGAGCACGGTGCCGAACACTGCGAGGCCGATCGACCCGCCGAGTGACCGGAAGAACATGATCGTGGACGTCACCACGCCGAGGTCCGAGAAACCGACCGCATTCTGAGCGACGATCGACGACGTCGTGAACAGCGACGCCATACCGAACCCCATGCCGATCATCGGGATCACGAGCGTCGCGTACGACGTGTCGCCGGATATGCGGGACACCGCGAGCAAGCCCATGGTGGCGACGGCAGCGCCCATGATCGGCCACGGCTTGCATCGCCCGGTCCGCGCGATCAAGCGACCGATCCCGAAAGTGCCCAGGGTGACGCCGATCATCTGGGGCATCATCCGCAGGCCCGACTCGGTCGGTGACACGAAGATCGAGTCCTGGAAATACAGCGGCAGGAACTGTCCCGCACCGAAGGCGATCGTGCCGGCGCAGACGCCGAGCAGCGTGGCGCCCAGGACTGCCCGGTCGGCAAAGAGCCGCAACGGGATGATCGGCTCGATGGCACGCCGTTCTGCAACGACGAAGCCCGCCGTACCAAGCAGCGAGATCGCGAACAGCACCACGACGTGACGTTGCGTCCAACCATCCTGACCTTCTTCGAGGGCCACCATCAGCGCACCGACTGCGACCGTGAGCAGCGCTGCGCCGCTCCAGTCGAGCTTGGCTTTTCGACGCGGGAACGGGAGTTGCAACGCCACGAAGGCCACCGCACCTGCGGCAAACCCGAGCGGCACGCTGATGAAGAAGATCCACGGCCAACTGAAGTTGTCGATGATGAACCCGCCCAGCAACGGGCCGAGCAGCGCAGCTCCGACGAAGGCGAGCGTGAAGTAGCCGATGTAGCGGCCCCGCTCACGCGGCGGCAGGATGTCGCCGAGGATCGCAAACGCGAGTGCCTGGATTGCTCCGCCACCGAGGCCCTGTACCGCCCTGAAGGCGATCAATTGCCCCATCGTCTGTGCGAAACCGCAGAGCAGAGAACCGAAGATGAAGATGCCGAGCGTGACCAGGAAGATCCTGCGGCGGCCGTAGAGGTCTGAGAGTTTGCCGAGCAGCGGCGTGCCGATGGCAGCGGTGACGATGTATGCGGTACCGACCCACGCGAAGTTCTCGAACGACTGGAACTCACCAACGATCGTCGGCAGTGCCGTGGAGATGATCGAGATCTCCATCGATGCGAGGAGCACCGAGAGCATCAACGAGCCGAGCACCATCCACAATTGTCGGGTCGAGAACCCGGGAACAGTGGATGCCGTCACGACGCGCAACGATATGCAGCGCTCCCGTCACCTCGACAGTTGGACCTGAGCGAGCGGGTGATCGCGCCCGTAGGAAGGGTCGGTCAGAAACCGCGGCTCTCACGCTTCTTCGGCGGCGCCTTGAACGGAGCCTCGATGAGCATTTCGAAGCGCTCATCGTCGGGCTGATTCGGTTCGTTCATGTTCTGCAGGTACTTCTTGAGCGCCGCACGACCGGCGGTGACGTGGTCGCCCTTGGTGCCGACCGACCGGGCGAGCGCGTCCTTGGCCTTGCCCACTCGTTCCTTGCGCGTCGCCTTCTCGGCCTCGGTGAAGGTCCGGGGCTGCTTGTTCGCCTTCGCCGCCGCAGCGGCACGCCGCTTCGCTTCGGTTTCCTGCAATGGCGTCAACTTCTGATTCGACATGAGCTCAAAGGTACAAGCCACGTGACCCAAGTCGTCGGGAACGCGCGACACTGCGGTGTGGGTGCGCTTGAACAGTTCCTCGACGAATGTGCAACCGAGGTCTCTCGACGGGCCGCGCTCGACCCGAGCCAGCGAACCGTCCTCCTCGACGGTGCCGAGCGATTCCGCGACTCGGTCGACTCCGTGACGTCTCGACACGCTCGCACTGATCCGGCCCGGACCCATGCGGCCCGCGAGCAGGAGCCGAGCCGCTCGTCGCTCTCTACGTTCTCTGGAACTGAGATCAGGACCTGAGAACGGGACCCGAACCGTCGACCTGTTTCAGGCCGCGCTCACCTCGACCGGGATCCCGTTCAGTGTTGCGTTGCCCGACAGATCATCGAGCGGTGCGTCATCGGTGAGCGAGTTCGAGTTGACACCTGGTTTCGTCTTGGCGGTGTTCATCTCGATGCCGTCCTCGTCGTAGCCCCACCCGTGGGGCAGGCACACGACACCGCGCATCACTTCGTCGGTGATCTCGACCGGGGCCACGACCGAGCCGACTCGAGACTGCACGCTCGCCGAGCCACCGTCTGCCAAACCGAGCCGGGCGGCGTCGTCGGGATGGACCTGCAGCGTGCAGTCGGTCTTGCCCTTGATCAAGATGTTCATGTTGTGCATCCACGAGTTGACGGTCTTGAGATGACGTCGACCGATCAACACGAGTTGATCGCTCTGCCGGCCGAGCTGAGCGAAGTGCGCTGCGAAACGATCCATGTCGTCGATGATCGGCTGCGGAGCCAGTTCGACCGTGCCCGACACGGTCTTGATCGCATCAGGAAAGCGTGACACGAGGGGCCCGAAGTCTGCGCCGCTGGGATGGTCGTCGATGAGCTTGCGCAACGTGAGCCCGTCGGGGTTCGCGCCGAACGCATCGCCGTGCTGGCCGACACGCAGCCGGAAGTCGATGATCTGATCCGACCATTCCCAGACCGAGAGAGCCTCGACGATCTCGGCTTTGTCGCGTCCGTGAATCAGCGATGACTCGCGGTTCAACTCCGCATCGATGACCTGCTCCATCATCTGATCGTGCACGACGACCGGATCGGTGTCGACCGGCTGCCCCTGGATGACGAGCGCCAGCCGACTCAAGATCTGCTCTTCGCTCGGAGCGTCGGTCTCGAAGACCGCCGGCGAGTACTTGGCGAAGGAGCGGATCATGTTGGCTTCGAAGGCGAAGTCGTAGTGGCTGCGCTCGAGCGCCGATGTCGGCGGCAGGATCACATGGGCGTGACGGGCCGTGGCGGTGACGTAGGGGTCGACGACGACGAGGAGATCGAGCTGTTGCAACGCCTCGTCGATGCGGTCGGTGTTCGGAAACGACCTGACCGGGTTGCACGCCAGCACGAACAATGCCTTGATCGCGCCGTCTCTGGGGGTGGTGATCTCCTCGGCCAACGTGGCTGCGGGGAGCTCGCCCTTCGCTTCGGGGCGACCCGACGCGCGGCCTGACCACCGCCCGAGCTTGAAGCCTCGGCCGCCGGGCTTCGACGGGGCCATGTTCTGCGTCGGCGCGCAGTTGAACATGACGCCGCCGGGCTCGTCGAGGTTGCCGGTCAACACGTTGAGGACGTCGGTCGCCCAACTCGCGATCGTGCCGAATTCGACGGTGTGTGCCCCCATGCGTCCGTACACCGTCGCCGTGGGCGCCGCAGCGAGTTCGCGGGCGATGCGCCGCGTGGTCTCCGCTGAGATCCCGCATTGCTCAGCGACTGCCTCGGGGGTGTATGCAGCGGTCATCGAGCGAACGTCGTCCACCCCACTCACGTGGGATTCGAGCCTGCCGAGGTCGACGAGGCCTTCGTCGGACAGCGTGTTGATCAGCGACATCAGCCAGTACGAATCGGTGCCGGGCACGATCGTCAAGTGCTCCGAGGCGTTCTCGGCGGTCTTCGTGCGACGCGGGTCGACCACGACGAGCTTGCCGCGTTCGCGAATCGCTTCGAGGCGGCCCGGCATGTCCGGAGCGGTCAGCAGGCTGCCGTTGGACACGTACGGGTTGGCGCCGAGCATCAACATGTAGTCGGTGCGGTCGAGATCCGGAAGCGGGAAGAGGTCGGGGCGACCCCACATCAGACCTGCGCTGACGTGCTTGGGCATCTGATCGACGGTCGATGCCGAGAACGCATTGGTGCTGCCGACTGCGGCCATCACGGGCCGGACGTAGAGCAGGCCGCCGAGGTTGTGTGTGTTGGGGTTGCCGAGCACCGTGCCGAGCGCCTGTCGGCCGTGATCCTCGACGATCGGGGTGAGCCGTCGCTGAATCTCGGCAAACGCCTCATCCCACGTGGCTTCCTGCCAGCCGCTTTCGGTCCGGATGCGCGGCGAAGTGAGACGGTCGGGATCCTCGTGCAATTGCTTGAGCGTGGAGCCTTTCGGACAGATGAAGCCCTTCGAGTACGGGTCGTTCATGTCGCCGCGGATCCGCACGACATGGTCGCCCTTGGTGGTGATCTCGAGACCACAGCACGCTTCGCACAGAGGGCACGCGCGCCGATGCGTCACAGTGGTATCGGCCGACTCGGTCGCAACTGTTGCCATGGACGCACAGTACGCGACGCCGTTCATGGAACACCCAGCGGTCAGGTGCTCGTCATGCAAGGTCGAGCGAGCACGTCGACAACCGCTCGATGCCGGAGTCGGTGACGAGGATCTGCTCTTCGAGCTTCACCGACTCGAACCCACCGGGCGGCGCGGCAAGCGCTTCGACGCACAGCACCATGCCCGCCTCGATCTCGCCGTCGTATCCGCCGCCGTCAAAGTGATCACGGTTGAGGATCAGCGGATACTCGTTGCACAGGCCGATGCCATGGGCGACCGCAGCGTTGGTCACCGAGTGGATGTCGTCTGCGGGCAGGTGTCCGCGCTGGGAGATCTCGGCGAACGATGCCCCCGGCCGGAACAGTTCGAGATTGTGTTCCAACTGTTCGCGAGCAGCGGTGTGGAGTCGCCGTTGATTCGACGTCGGTGCGGCGTCGCCGGCGATCCAGGTCCGTGAGATGTCGACTGAGTATCCACCAATGCCGATGAGGTCGGTGTCGAACGCCACGAGATCGCCCGGGTCGATCGGCTTGTCCGAGCACTCCTGATACCACGGGTTGGTCCGTTGCCCAGACGTGAGCAGGCGCGTCTCGAGCCATTCGCCGCCCGCAGCGATGTTCGCGGCGTGCAGCTGCGCCCACAGTTGCTGTTCGGTCATGCCGGGCCGCATCGACGAGCGCATCTGGTCGACGCCGTCTTCGCAACCGTCGATCGCTGTTCGGATCAGGCGCATCTCCTCGGGCGTCTTGATCACCCGGGCCCGATTGGCAACCTGTTGGCCGTCATGGAGTCGGATGCCGTGCGCACCGAGTGCAGATGCCCCGATCGGGTCGCACCGGTCGACGGCGAGGTCGCAAGCGTCGGGGCCGAGCAGCGCAGAGATCTCGTCAGCCCACAGTTTCGCGAACTCATCGACGCGCGTGCCGGCAATGAAGTGATACCAACTCGTGGCGGTGCGTACTTCGTCGACCATCGGATGGCCGACCGACAGGTGCTCGCAGCCTTTGAACTCGAACAGCACGACCGGTCCGATTGCCGGCACGAAGACATATCGGCATGCGTTGTGCAGCGAGTACACCTGCATGTTCGAGGTGCCCGTCGCGTAACGGATGTTGATCGGGTCGTAGAACAGTCCGGCGTCGCAACTGGCTTCGACGAGCGAGGCGCGCAGGCGTGCCATTCGGCCGAAGTCGAGATCGGTGTGGTCGATGCGTGATGCCGTCGATGGGCTCACAGGATCAATCCGTCGGCCGACTCCGCGTGCGCCGCCTCGGCAACCAGGTGGGCCTCGGTCACGCGCCCGTAGACGGCACGCGTTCGATCGACCGGACCGATCACGCCGGGCCGGTCGGCATAGCTGAAGACCATGACGTGGCGGTCGGTGTCGCCGTCGGTCCGCGTCACCTGATGGAGCGAATAGCGGCCGAGGAAGAGCTGCAGGTCGCCGGGCTCGACATCGACGGTGCGGATCATCTCCGGGTGCTGGCCGGATAGCACGTCGGCCAGGCCAGGCAGGTTTTCGTCGCCGGGGCCGCGCAGGTCAGCGCAGTACTCGAACGTCCCGCCGATGTCGGGCTTGCGAGTCATGATCGTGACGACGAACTCGTTGGTGTCGTAGTGCCAGGGGTACGAACCGGTCGGAGGGAGCACCGTTGCGACCAGGCCCGCCAACGGGTCCGCGTACTCGAACACGCGCTCGCGTTTCGTACACGCTGCGATGAACGCCTTGAAGTACGCCGACGCGTAGACGCGATGCGCAATCGTGTACGGCGCGATCATGTCGCGCGTGACGTGACCGGCGTGCCACACCAGCGGCTGGACGCGCGGGTCGTCAGCGGGCAGCGACGCCTCGAGAGCTGCCCGTGCATAGACAGTCGAGGCGTATCGCCGGATGGGGATGCGCGTCGCCAAGAGGGCGATCTCCTCCTCGGCGAGTTCGAGAGCAGCCGGGCGAAGAAAGTCGGCGAGGACGAGGCAACCATCGTCGGCGAGCTGGGCGTGGATTCTTTCGAGCATCGATGTCCACGCAGGGGATCCGGGTCGGTTGATCGGGTAGCGATCGAGGTCGATCACATCGGAAAGGTCGCCGGCCTCGGGGTTCGCCAGCCGTTCGTGCAGATCGGTCATCGCTTGTCACCTTTCGTGTTCGTCGTGCGCGATGCGGCACCGCCGTCGGCGGCCGCTGTACCCAGTCAGCCATCGATATCGACATGAGTCCAACGAATTCTCAGGTGTCCTTTGCATGAATTCTGTTCATGTATCCTGCGTCCATGTCGCTGCGACTCGATCTCCGTCACTACGAAACCGTCGTCGCGATCACCGATCTGGGCACGATGACCGCAGCAGCCCAACGCCTGCACTCGTCGCAGTCGGCACTCAGCCACCGACTCGCCGAAGCCGAACGACGACTCGGCACGCCACTGTTCGAGCGCGGCCCACGGCGTCGCCTGCTGCCGACCCGCGCCGGCCTGATGATCCACCAGACAGCGAGCCGAGCGCTCGCGGATCTCGAACGAACCGAGCAGGTGCTGCTCAACGAGGAGCGCAGCATCACCGCCACCGTGCGGATCGCCGTCGGCTCGTATGACTGCTACCACTGGTTTCCCGGCTTCCTCCACGACGTCCGGGCACATCACCCGACCATCGATCTCCAGCTGGTGGTGATCGACGACCAGCCGTCGGCGCACTTGACCGCTGGCACTGCGGACCTCGTCATCGCTCCGGGAGCGCCCGAGGGGGTCTTCGAGGCGCTGCCGCTCTTCGTCGACGAACTCGTGCTGTGCGTTGCTCCGCAGCACCGCCTCGCCGGGCGACCAACGGTCGAGGCTGCCGATCTGACCGACGAGTCATTCCTGACGTACAACGCTCGGCCGACGCCCGGCTTCGAGTTCGATCGGTTCATCGGGCCCGCCGACAGCCACCCTCGCACCGTCACCGTCGTCGAGCAGACCAACGCCATCGCGGAGCTGGTCGCAGCAGACGCCGGCGTCAGCATCCTCAGCCGCTGGGCGCTCGCACCGGCAATCGAAGCTGGGCGAATCAACGAAGTGCGGTGCGGTGACGCTGGGCTCACACTCGAATGGAATGCACTACTGCGGCCCAACGAGGGGTCCGAGTCACCCGCTCGCCTGATCGCCGAGGAGCTCGCACGCCACCTCGACGACGTCCACCTCGACGCCGATTGACGCATCACCGTCGAAACACACTCGTTCCGCGCGCAGATCAGCGGTTGTGGTCTCGCTTCTGTTCGTACAGGTCGACGTCCGCAGCCCGGAAAAGCGCACTCGCAGACGACCCCAACGCGATGCCCACGGCGGCGGTCGGTGACTGCGCCGGAGTCCAGTCCCTCTCGCGGACGATTCGTCGAAAAGCCTCGGTGAGCTGTTCAGCGATGCCGACCTGCTCCCCCGCCAGCAACACTGCGAACTCATCGCCGCCGATGCGAGCGACGCTCTCGGGTTCGAAGCGCCGAGCAGCGTCGAGGAGAGCCTCAGAGATCCCGATCAGCACCCGGTCCCCGGCTTCGTGGCCGTAGGTGTCGTTGACGGCCTTGAAGTCATCGAGATCTATCAACACCAGCGTGCCCGGCCGATCGACGTACCGATCGAGGCGATCCTGAAAGCTCCGTCGATTCGCGAGTCCGGTCAGCGGATCGGTCATTGCCTGGGTCACCAGTTCTGCTCGCTCCACCGAGAGGAGTTCCGAGGAGATCATTGCCGTGACTCCGGCTTCGAGCTCCTTGCGAATGCGGTCGGCGTGCAAGCTCAGTACGGCATTGAACCGGTCGAGCGCCTCGACCAATTCCTCTGGGCGATTGCCGGCTCGCCGGCACGCACGTACGTGCAGATAGCGGGCCAGCACGGCGTACTCGCCTTCGATCGTCTCCAGATCCGTTTCGAGTGACTCCGGCCAGTACTCCCGCTGCGTCGTCAGCCCGACCACCAAGCCGATCCCTGCGTCGACCTCGGCCAGCGAATCGATCATCTTGGCTGCTTCGCTGCGATCAAGATCGCTGTCCGCGAAGAGGGCGCCGATGACCCGCTCGAATGCTTGCAATCGAGAGGTCCACGTGGCAGGGATGTGTTCGACATCGACTTTGGCGGCCAGGGGTGCGTGCCGGGCGAACAGCTTACGAGCGCGTGGCAGATCGCCGAGGATGATCGCGTTTGCCGACCTCCGGAGCAACATCACGGCTCGGTTGTTGGCGATCACGGCGAGCGGCTCGCGTCCGTCGGGCAGCTCGCCTCCGACGGCGGCAGCGTCGACCAGCGTCTCGTCGGCCAGTTCCCCGAGCCCGACCACATCGAGCTGCAGCGCCAGGTTGATCAGCCCTGACACTCGGTCAAGCGGGGGCTGGCTCCGATCTGAGAGCAGCACACGGATGGTGGCGAAGGTCTGCAATGGCTCGGGGGTTCCTGCAGCGTTCGACAGGCTGATCCGATCGAGGAGGCCGACGGCCTCCATCGCACGGAGCCCGGACTGTCGCGCCTCGCGCAGCAGTGTGTCGATGTTCGGGCCGGCCCGGGCGGGATCGCGCATCTCGAAGTACATGTTCTGGACGTGCAGCAGCGCAAGCCGCACATCGACCCAGTTGTTGTCGACTGCTTCGCGCATGGCGCGATCGATCGTGGCTTCGAGGTCGGGTGCATCACTCTGGCTTTGCATTGCAAGCTCGCCGACCCCCGCACGCGCGGCCGCGTGCGCGTCGAGCCCGGTGACGTCCATCATCGGTCGCTCACCACCGGCTGCAGTCGAGCCGTCTCCCTACTCACAGCACTCAGTCCAGCACATGACGGGACCGTCGTCCCAACGATTCGCCCTCGGTCTCGTCGCGGCGTTCCCAGCACGTCCCTACTCGACGCCGAGTTCGGCGTGGATCTCGTCGACGTCGGAGCGGGAGAGCCCGAGAGCGACGGCGAACTGTTGGAGGTAGTCGTCCTCGTCGGTGGTGTCGACATCGACGGTCAACAACGACACCGCATAGGCCTCGCTGCGCAGGTTCCGCGGCACTTCGCTGGCCATATCGGCCGGCGCGCGCATCGGGGCGGCCAGCTCTGCGTCGAGAAACGCACGTTCGTTCGTCGAGACCTCGTCGCCCAGCCCCTCGGTGATCTTGCGTGCCTCGACGTCATCCACGTGCCCGTCGGCCTTGGCCGAATTGCACATGACTCGAATCAGCGTCGCTGCCTCGTCGTCGCTGATCGTGTCCTCTTCCCCCGAGTCTTGAGCCAACGCCATGCTCCGCTCAGCGAGGTCTGCCGTGTCATCACTCGCGGAGCCTCTGCCCTTGTCCCGATTGAACAGCGATCGCCCGAGGCGACCGAGCTTGCGGCCGCCGATCAACGACCCGGCCAGCCCGCCGAGCATCGCTCCGGTCCGCCCGCCGACCATTCGTCCGAGCATGCTTCCCCCGCGGCCTCCGACCATCGATGCCAGCAGTCCGATCATTTTCAGTTCCTCTCATCCCCCGCGTGACCGTCTGAGTTTAGGGCAACTCGCGAGTCACGCGTGAAGTGTCGGACGCGTGATGACGTCGGCGGCGAAGTCGATGGCGTCTGGCGGAGCCGGGCGAGCGAAATAGAAGCCCTGGAAAAGACTCACCCCCGCACGGCGGGCCACGTCGAACCCTGCGAGCGTCTCCACGCCTTCGGCCACGACGACGATGCCCAACTGCAGCAGCGTGTCGGTGAAGCCGCAGAAGAAGGCGTGGTTTCGGTCCAGATCCAAAGCTTCGACCAACGCCCGGTCCAGCTTCACCTCGGAGAGCCCGGTGACGGCGAGGGCACGTCCGATGTTCGAGTGGCCGGCACCGAAGTCGTCAATTGCAAGGCGGACGCCGAGGCTCGACAGCGCCTCGAGCGTCGGAAAGATGCTGTCGATGGCGTCGGACCACTCTCCTTCGGTGAGTTCGAGAATGAGACGGCTGTGGGCGAGGCCGGCGTCGATGAGCACACCGTCGACGAAGTCGGCGAAGTCGCTGTCAGTGAGCTGTGCCGCATCGACATTCACGTGCAGCGTGGTGCGTCCTTGTGACGCCACACGTGCGACGAACTCGGACACCGCAGTGCGCAGCACGACCCGACCGAGGTCAGCGGTGCGTCCGATCTCGGCAACGACGGGCAGGAATCGGTTCGGCATCACCAACTCCCCGTCACGCTTCCAACGGACGAGCGCTTCGTAGGAGACAATACGCTCCTGAGCGTCGACGATCGGCTGGTAGTGGATCACGAACTCCTCGCGATCGAGCGATGCCCGCAAGTCCCGCTCCAACGCCAACCGATCGAGTTCGGCAGCGCGTAGTCGATCGTCGTAGAACACAGTTCCGTTCCGACCCTGCTGCTTGCATCTGCCGAGCGCAACGTCGGCCGCCCGCACGAGTTCCTCGCCCGTGGTCGCAACCGACCCGTCCGAGATTGCCACGCCGATCGACATCGTCGTGGTGAACTCGCTCGCGTCGAGCACGAGTGGCTCGCGCATCACGTCGATGATCGCCGCGGCGACCCGTTTGGCATGCGCCTCGACGTCGCGGGGATGGGTGCACACGATGACGAACTCGTCTCCGCCGAATCGAGCGATCCGACAGTGTTCGTCGAGCACCGACTGCAGGCGATCGACGACCTGGATCAGGATGCGGTCACCGGCACCGTGGCCGGCTGCGTCGTTCACGACCTTGAACCGATCGAGGTCGCAGAACATCAGCGCCACCGGTCCCGCTTCGCACGCCTGTGCGAGATACTCGACGACCCACCGTCGATTCGGGATGCCGGTCAGGTGGTCTTGACGGGCCTCGATACCGCTCAGCAACGCTTTCCGACGGCTCGACAGGGCGGTCAGTACCAGCCAGGCAACGAAGGTGATCAGCGCTGCAAATACGATGCCGACCAGCCCCGCAATCGTCGCCGGACTCAACCCGTTCGACGTACCGAGCGACCACACGGCCACGTCGAGTTCGAGTGGGCCCACGGGGTTGCGGTCCTCGATCGCATCGGCTTCGGGCGGACGGGGTTCGCCGATCGTCACCTCCGTACCCGCCGCCTGGATCGACAAGCTCCCACCGAACAGAGGGTCCATCACGTCATCGACGTCGGCGAAGATCGCGGTCAAGTCGAGCTGCACGATGGTCCATGCGTCGTAGCGAGCGCCGTCGGGACCGGCCGACTTCGATCGGAACACCAGTTGGAGTTGCTCGCCTTCGCTGAGCGGCCCACGGATGTCCTGTCCGAACACGTGGATGCCAGCCATCGGCAGATCGACGAGCTGACGCGACAGTTCGGACCGAGCGTCCAGGTTCAGCCCGACCGGAATCTCCTCGGCAGTCGAGCGCAGCACGATCAGATGGTCACCTGCGGGCGGATCGGACGAGACGGACACGTCGAACGCCGGGTCGATCGCCTGCTCAGACTGGACGAAGGTCGCCACGTTCTCGGCTGGAATGCCGAGGACGAGGACTGCGTCGGAGTTGCCCGGAAGGTTCGAGGTGCGGCTGCGCCAAGCGGCCTCGTAGTCATCAGCACTCAACCAGTCGACAACCGTCAGCAGCGACATTCGTTGGCTTGCGGCGATCGCTTCGCCGAGTTCGGTCTGTGCGCGATCCCCGAGCGCGTCCGCTTCGGCGACGAGCCGAGCATCGGCATCTGTCGCCGCGCGCCCATCGACGACCTGCGCAACGATGCCACTACCCAAGACGCCGAGCAGAAAGATCGCAAGCAGCATGAAGCGAGATGCCGAACCGATCCGACTCACGGTCCCCGCAACCCGGTCGGCGCTGATCACGAGCCGCCCCGCGCGTCGATCACGGCTTGATCCCAGCGCTCGAACACGTCGATGTTCGACATCGAGGGGTCGAGAAGGAATGCAGTGAGGCTCGACCACATCTCGTCCTCGAGGTTCGCCGGCCACTGCAGCAGGGCCACCGGGTAGTCGACTCGGGCACCTCCTGCTCGCGCCTCGTCGAATGATCGGGCCAGCAAGGGTGCTCCACTCGAACCGTCATCGAACGGGGTGTAGGCGGACTCGGCTGCCAGGACGCGCTGAATGTTCTCCGGGCGGGCCATCCAGTCGATGAAGCGCCGCGCCTCGTCAGGGTGCTGTGCGTCGAGCGGCAGCGCCAATCCGAACCCGAACAGATCGATCGTCGTTCCCGTCGGCGAGTTCGACGGGATCGGAGCGAACACGAAGTCGAGATCGTCACGCGACGAGAACGCACCGATGTTCCACGCCCCCTGCGGCATCATTGCCACCTTGCCCTGTTCGAACAACGTCAATGCCGTGCTCCACGGGTCGAGGCCGGCCTGCTCCGTGGGATCGAAACATCGAGCATCGATCAGGTGGCGGACGGTGTCGAGTGCCGTGTTGAACGCTGCGTCGTCGACGAAGCTCGCTTCGCCGGACCCGAGATCAGCGACTGAGGAGACGGTCCGGTCGACGCCGTTCGCCACCATGAACAGCGCCGCCGAGAAGCCGCCGGTGAACACCATCGGGTCGATGCCCGCGTCGGCCAACTTCGCGCATGCGTCCGCCAATTCGTCGATCGTTCCGGGCGGAGCGTCCACGCCGGCCTCTTCCAACAGCCCGAGGTTCACGAAGTTTCCCATACCGATGACCTCGACCGGCATGACGTAGTGCTGACCGTCGGCGGTGAGCGACCGTTGCAGATCAGGATCGATCCGTTCGACCCACTCGCTCTCGCTCCCGAGGTCCGCCAGTTGGCCGGCGGCGATCAGCGGCGACGCGATCGTCATGTCGACCATGAGTACGTCCGGTGCTTCGCCGGCGCTCAGCCGACGGGCGATGTCGATTTCGATGTCGATTCGACTCGCATACGTCAACTCGACGGCGATCGACGGGTATTCGGATTCGAACTCGGCGATCAGTTCGGGAAGCCCTGCGGGCTCGGCTTCGTTGCCCTTCCATGCTGCGAGTTCGATCGTGACGTCGGCGGACGTGGTCGACTCTTCGACAGGTGTCGGCTGTGGGATGGAATCGCTGGACGAGTCGGCGTCCGGTGACGCCGACGCACAGGCCGCAAGCAGCAGTGCTCCGAGAAAGGGTGTGACTCTTTGGGGCATGAAGGTCGCATGCTAATGGTGGTCGACCCCACACACTCCGTGAGCCAACTCAGGGCTGAGCCACGCAACAGAATCACCCTTACCGACATCGCGAAATCTGTAGGGCCCGCCACATCTTCGGCCTCGCGTGGATGCGATACTCGACCCGAGGAGCTCCCATGACCACTCACAACGGCATCCATCACCTGGCGATCGCCACCGGCGACATCAAGCGCCAGATCGATTTCTTCAACGACGTGCTCGGCTGTGAGCTCGTGGCGCTCTACTGGATGCACGGTGTCGAGGGCGCATGGCACGGCTTCATGAGACTCAGCGACACCTGTTCGATCGCCTTCGTCGAGACTCCCGACGTCGCCGGGATCGAGCGCACGCTGGGCGTCACCCACGCTGGCAGCGCGGGCGGCGTCTGTGCTGGCGGCGGCATGCAGCATGTGGCGTTCAACGTCGACAGTCTCGATGATCTCCTCGCGATGCGCGACCGCATCCGCTCGCGCGGCGTCACGGTGTTCGGACCACTGGACCACGGCATGTGCCACTCGATCTACTTCGCCGGCCCCGAGGATCTCAGCCTCGAAGTGGCAACCTCGGAAAAGCCGATCGACGGAGATGCGTGGATCGACCCCGAGGTCGTCGGCCTCGCCGGCATCTCCGCAGACGAGCTGAAGCGGTACCGCAGCCCCGACGCCTTCGAGCCGACCGGCACCCCGGTTCCTCAACCGCGGTTCGACCCCGGCCAGCCCTGGCCGCGCGGCATGCCGCAGGGGATGTACGAACGACTCATTTCCCTCCCCGACCAGGTGGTCATCGACAAGATGAGCGAGAACACCCCGCCCGTCGCCACCGATTGACGGGCCGAGGCGTGGAGTCGTCCGAGGGGAAGGCATACCCGCCACCCTGGACCGAGTTGACGACGCATCTTCGACGCGCACAACGTCTACGACGCGAGAACTGTTTGGACGAGTTCGCCGCGCCCTCTCCAGACCGTTGCATCGATCAGGTAGTGGTGAAGATTCAAAAAGACGAAGATCGCCAACAACCAGAGTCCGGGCTGTCCAGGAACGCCAGCGAACGAGTCGAGCACACCTGGCAAGAAACTCGTTGCCAGCAAACCCATACATCCGGCCGCAGCGAGGATTTGAGCGACCTGACGGTGCTGTGCCGTGCTGGCGATCGGGGCGCCAGGTCGGTCCGCCAGCAGTCCACCCATCGCACGTTCGCAGAGTACGAGGTATTGCAGTGCGTGCATCGCTGGCAGCAACACGACCGTCACGGCAAGATTCGGCGTCCATCCGAGCCACATCAGACTCGCGGCGCAGGGCATCACCAACGCCGCGGGAGGGACCCGAGCGTTGCGGCGCGCTGCGCTGAGGAATGCCAGCGTCAGCGTGACGATCGTGACGGTCACCGCGACGGGGCGAATACCGAACATCGTCGTGGCGAGCAGGTCCCCGCTCAAGCCGAAGGTGTCGATCACCGGGACTCCCTGGGTTGCGACGAGCTGAACGAGTGAAATAAACCACAGCGGATACAGCCCGTATCGGACTGCCGTCGACTCCCGGGGTGACAGTTCGAACCCGGTGAACCGGCCGACGAGCTTCACCACGCCGAAGACCTGTTTCACGTAGTGCCACATCGTGAGCCCGAACACTGCAGCGACACCGATCCGGAGAGCGCTGACGGCGCCGGTCATTCCCGCAGCGGCTGTCGCGAGGGCAACCAGCAGGCCGCAGATCATCATCGCCGGACCCACGACGAGCGCGATCGGGTGGGAGCGCAATGCTCGAGCGCGACCGTGGTACGCAAGCCGGTAGGACATTGCGAAGTGCGCACCCCCGACGAACGAGCACGACCAGAACAGCCAGCCATCGACTCGGAAGGTGACGCCGGCTCGATCGGCGATCACGACCCCGCACCACAGTGCGACGGCAAGACCGCCAAGCAGGGTCGTTTCGATCGAGCCTCGAACACGCGCTCGACGAGTCGCCAGTGGGTCAGTCGCCGCTGGCCCCTGAGTCCTCACGTTCGGCGTCACGAACATGGAAACGAAGAGTACCGATCCTGCGGCGAGTTCGCTGACTTGTTCAGCGACACGGTCCCGCCGAACGAGTTCGTACCGACGCCGACGTGCCGGCGTGTATTGTCGCTACATGCGAAAGTTTTCAGCTCTTGCAATTGCCGCCTTTGCTGCCGCTGTCGTCACCGGACAGGTCGACAGGTCAGAACAGATCGGCAGCATCGTTCCGCCTGAAGGCGTGATCGAGGTCGTCAAGGAAGTCGTCGGCGACGTTCCTGCAGGAACCGCCCCGTGGAGCTTCACGATCACCAGCGAGAATTGCGGTGACGCGATCTTCGACAACGATGCTGGACTCGTTGACGAACTCAACATCGTGATTGCTGCCGCAGGCGGCTCGGTTGCTGTCAACGCCCTCATCCTCGATCCGCTCGGCGCCGCAATCGGAGTCCCTACCGACCTGTTGTGTGAATACACCGTGGTGGAAACGCCTGTTGCGGGCTGGACCACGGAACCGGGCTCATACAGCGACGTGACACTGACCGCGGGTGTGCCCACGGTGCTCACGTTCGTCAACACACCGCCCCCTCCCACCACGACCACCACCACCACCACCACCACGACGGTCCCGGAAACGACCACGACGGTCCCAGAAGCCACGACGACCGTCCCAGAGGCCACGACGACGGTGCCGGAAACCACCACGACCGTCTCGGAAACCACCCTGCCGGCGCCAACGACTGCGGTGCCAGCGCCCACGACGACGGTGCCGGATGATGATATCGTCACCGTTGTTCTCCCCGAGACCGGGTCCGATTCCACTGGAACGATCGCTCTCATGGCGCTCATTGCACTGGCTGGTGGTGTCGCAGCAACCTTGCTCAGTCGTCGGAATCCCGGCACCAGCTGAGCCCGGCGCGACGAGCCGGCGTTCAGTGTCTCGATGATGGCGGGCGCGAAAGCGTCGGTTGAGGCCGATCATTCCGGACTCCAGGCGCTCGCTCATCGCCCTGCCGCGGGAAGGCCTCCCTCGAGTGGATGGACAAGACCCGTCCGGCCGGCACACCGAACCACTCCGGCCTGCGCCGCCCGCTCTGGTACTTCCGCCCGATCAAGCCGACGCTCGACGCGTACCTCCTCCCCGACGCCTGAGGCACGCGAGGTGCTGACCCGCGAGCACGCTGCGGTCCTGCAAGGTTCTAGTCTGCCCGCGTGACAAAAGGACACGCCGACGATCGCAGGGTGCGCCACGGAGCGACCCGACCGCGGTCTCGCCGAGCTCTCGCAGTCTCTGCCGTGGTGGCTGTTGCGATCGCAGCAGTCGGCGCCGATCCCGGCGTCGGCCGGGCCGATCGGGTCGACGCACCCGCAGTCGAACCGCTGGAGGCAGCATTCCTCGCCCGACCGTTGTCGGCAGGTGAGGTACTGCGCGTGCCGGTTCCCGGAGCCGAAGGCGGCAAGACCGTCATCGGCCAGCTCACCGTCGACCGCGCCACGAGCCCCGGCTATGTCACCGCATACGGCTGCGACGACGGGCTCCCCCGTGACGAGGACGGCATCATCGACCGGTCCGACCTCAATTTCGACGGCAGCGTCGCACCCACCTGGTCGAACCGGCTCATCGTCGAAGCCGACAGCGACGGCGACGTCTGCTTCTACACCCATGCTGCGGTCGAAATGGTGATCGACATCAACGCCGTGTCGTTCGACACGGGCATCACCTCGTTCTCCAACCGACGCACCGACACCCGGCTGGACGATGCGCCGACTGATGCCGGCGGAGTGATGAGAGTCCGCGTTCCCGAGGCCGTCGGCGGCCTGACCGTGATCGGCCAGCTCACCACTGATCGGGCAACCGACCGCGGCTTCGTCACCGCATACGGATGCGCCGACGGGCTCCCGCTCGATGACGAAGATCGAATCAACCGATCCGATCTCAACTACAACGGCCTCGTCAGCCCGTTCCGGTCGAATCGATTGGTCGTCGAGGCCGACGCCAACGGCGAGGTGTGCTTGCACACCCACACCAGCGTCCATCTCGTCGTCGACATCAACGGCGTCGCGGACTCGGGGATTGCTTCGTTCCCCAACCGCCGCACCGACACCCGCCTCGACGGCGACCGCATCGAGGCCGGAGAGGTCTTGCGCGTCAACGTTCCCGAGGCGGCGGGCTCTCTCACCGTGGTCGGCCAACTCACTGTCGACGATGTGGGCGATCCCGGCTATGTGACCGCATACGGATGCGCCGACGGGCTTCCGCGCGACGAACTCGGACTCATTGCCCGCTCAGACCTGAACTACGAGCAGGTGGTTTCGACCTCGATGTCGAACCGGCTCATCGTCGAAGCCGACGCCGACGGCGACGTGTGCTTCTTCACGTTGGAGAGCGTCGAGATGATCGTCGACATCAACGCAGTGGCGGATGCAGGGATCACCTCGTTCCCGAACCGTCGCACCGACACCCGCCGAAGCACCAGCCCGGGAACGAGCGACCTCCCCGTCGATGCCGACGGCATTCCCGTGTGGCCTCCGTACGAACCGCTCGGCGCAGTCGAGGGAACCGCTGCCCTCACCGGTCTCGATGCCGGTGCGAGCGTGACCAGTCGGCCGATCCTCGCAGTGAAGATCGACAACTACCGCCTCGCCCGCCCCCATTACGGCCTGGACCAGGCCGACGCGATCATCGAGGTCAACGTCGAAGGAGTCTCGCGATTCATCGCGTTGTTCCACTCACAGATTCCGGCGGCCATTGGACCATCGCGGTCAGCGCGGACCACCGACCTCGATCTGCTCGCCGCGATGAATCGACCGATCTTCGCGTTCTCCGGCGCGAACCAGGCGGTCACCCAATGGCTCGGGTCGGCGGACTCCTCCGGGGTCCTGGTCGATTACAGCGCACAGCGCAACGGGTGCTACCAGCGCTACAGCGAGCGTCCCGGGCCGCACAACCTGATTCTCGAGCCCACCTGCGTGCTGGCCCGCGGCCTCGATGCGGGGCCCGCCCGCCCCCTGTGGACAATCGACTCGGAGTGGGATGCCGCAGAGGCGTCCGCGTCGTCGACCGACACCACCTTCACCGTTGACATGGACGGCGTGCGCGTGCAGTGGACCTGGGATGCCGAGTCCGGGCGATACCTGCGATCCCAGGACGACAACCCACACACGACCGACTCGGGTCGGCGCATCAGCGCATCGACCGTGGTCGAACTCTCCGCCTTCCACCGACCGTCGACGGTCGACGCCCGCTCGCCTCACGTCGTCACGCTCGGCAGCGGCAGCGCCCGGGTGCACCGTGACGGCCGCTCGATCGCAGCCACGTGGACCCGCGAGAATCCCGCCGATCCCTTCGCGTTCACCGACGCGACCACGGGCGATCCCATCCCGCTCGACGAAGGGGTCACCTTCCTCGAGTTCGTCCGCGACCGCTAGCTATCGCCGACCTCGGAACACCTCGGCGACCACAACCGCCAACGCCTTGAACTCGCTGGCCGACAATCGACGTTCGTCGCGATCCTCTGCCCTCACCACGATGCTGGTGGCAACGACGTCAACCTTTCGCCGCCGCACCCGGCTCATGCGGCGCATCAGTCCAGCGCATCAACTCGTCGCCCTCGACCGGCGTGGCTGGCGCTACACGACGGTCGAGCACGCTGGGCTCACCGCCGGCGAAGGACGCCCGATTGGAGTCAGCCGTCCACTGATGCGGTCGACGCCGAACACCGCAATGTTGGCGTCGACCGCCTGCTCCCCGCCGATATTGCAGCAGATCAAGAACCGACCGTCGTCGGTGATCGCGAGGTTCTGAGGAAAGCCGCCACCACTCCGCCGGATCTCGATAAGGCTCAGCAGTCCATCGACCCCCACCCGGAACGCGGTGCTGCTGTCGTGCAGGCGATTGGTGCAGTACAAGAATGAGCCGCACGGTGTGACCTTGATGTCAGCTGCGAGGCTTTCGCCGGGACTGGCACCAGGATTGCGGGCACTGGTACAAGGCGGGATACCTCTTTCCTGACATGGCCAGTGTGGCGATCGCGGTATCAGAGCAAACAACGGAGAACGGCGCTCTGATCCTGCTCCGAGGAAGCCATCGATGCGGCCGAATCGAGCACACTGTGTCCGGCGACCAAACCGGCGCCGATATCAATCGGGTCGCCGAACTCAAGAACCAGCTGGAACGCGTGACGTTCCAAGCCGAACCAGGCGACGCGGTCTTCTTCCACTCCAACACCCTCCACAGCTCCTCTCCGAACGAATCTTCCAGATCTCGCGAGGTGTTGCTGTGCTGCTTCAGCAAGGCGACGAACGAACCGCTCCTCGACCCCAGCCACACCGGCTCCGCTCCGCTCGACGTCACCGACGATGCCGTCCTCACCGAAATGGGTCCCGTTCTCTCAGGCGACGAACGAGTATTTCTGACGCCACCGCAGAACACCGACGCCGAAGACACTCCGGCCACTACTGCATGAAATCAATTGTCCAGCCAAATCTTCGGTCTCATCGATGGTGAGGTGCCAGCCGTCGTCACCACGTTCGACTACTCCGTCGGCCACGAGCACGTCAACCAGTTCTCGCACAAAGAGCAGCGCAGCTGATCTACCGCAGCCTCACCGTTCGGGCGGGAGTTGCGCCCGTCCCTGAGTCGCGAGGACGGCGTGTTCAAGATCCTGTTCGAGCTGTAGACGGAGCGAGCGGCTCCGGGCAGAATGCGGCTAGATCTGACCGAGGAACGCCTCGGCCGCTGCGACCGCCAACGCTTTGAGCTCACCAGCGGACAGTCCTCGTTCATCGCGATCCTTTGCGGTCACGATGATGCTGAAGCCATCCATGTTCAGGTGCACGACCCCTGAATTGGTCAGCCCTTCGATCACGCTGTACGCCGCAGTCCGCTGGCCCGCAATCGTCTGTTCTTCGGCATCGGCTTCATCGACGAGGATCGTGTCAACGCTCTCGATCAGCCCACCGATCGGCGGCACAGCGGCGACCGAGAGTCGAGTCGTGCCATTGGATGCGCGGCACTCGGTGAAGAGGCCCCCGAGGGGATTGTCATCGAGCCCCACACTCGTGGCACTCGACTCATCGATCGCAGCAAACATTGCGTCGGAACTGAACCCTTTGAGCACGAAGTTGTCCGTGTCACACCCGAACCACCAGGGCGGCGTGGTCGGCCCCGAGGCCGGGTCCGGTACCTCGGCGTCGGTACCAGCGGCAGCCGGCGGGTTGAAGGTGACCAACGGAACAACGAGTTCACCGATGGCGATCAGGGCATCAGTGACCTCGTCCTCGGACAGCTCGCCTTCATCGCCAATGCTGTTGTAGCCGATCCAGAAAGTGGCGGCGCCGTCGCCACCGTCCTCATCGGGGAATGGGACCGCAACCCATGTCAGCAGGTCCAAGAGGTCGTCTCCTTGGTCGAATTCAATCGTGCGGTAGACGGTGAGTTCTTGTCCCGCGATTGTTCGCTGCTCTCGAACCTCGGAATCACCGTCCGGCGTCGAGCCGATCGCTTGCGTTGGTTGGATGTAGAGAAAGAAGAGGTTTGCCCTTCCGAGCTGGGTTGAACAAGCCGCCCGGCCGGTATCGGAGAACCCGGAGGGGTCGTTGATGACACCGGCACTGACCTCGGGACCCACCGGGAGTCCGGCAGCGGCAAGATCCTCGAGACGCAGAACATTGGACACGAGTTGCCCGTCGCCGGCGCACAAGTCGCGAGGCAGCTCGGCTTCACCGCGGGTGAACGTTGCCGATCCCACTGTCGTGCCGCCGTCAGCGACTTCGATCGGGTCGCCGCCAGCGACGTTGTCGGCCCCGTCGGAGTCGCCTCCGCACGCGCCCGCTACGAACGCGAGTGCCGCAACACAAGCCCAGCAACGGGCGCTGCGGCCCCGAGTCGAGCGACGAAGTGAAGGTGTGGGAAGTTCCATGATTCAGCTTTCAGTTGATGCTGCCGTCACGGTAGTGCGGTGAGTGCAGCGCGATCTCTGAATTTCAGTTCGCAACTCGACAGGATTTCTCGGGTTGACAGGGCAGCAGCCTCGATGCGTGCCGCGCTAAGAAGCGGCGAGTCCTTGTTCGCATCCCTCCAGCAGTGGTCGTTCCGAGGTGAGCTGTGAGCCAGTTCGCGTTCCTTGAGGCGGAGTTCGCTGACGAGTTCGTGATGGCGGAGTGGGCGGAGCGGCATGCGTTGTCGGATCCGGGGCCTGCGGCGATCTATGCGCGCAAGTGTTTGGAGTCAGGCGTCAAGTGGGCGTTCGAGCACGACCGTGCGCTGCCGGTTCCGTACGAGGACAAGTTCAACACGTATCTGAACGAACCGCGTGCAAGAGCATTGCGAACGGGCAGTTGTTCTCGATCGCGAAGAAGATCCAGCGAGCTGGCGATCGGGCGGTGCACGAGTCGAAGCCAACGACGAGCGTGGAAGCGGTCGAGGTAGTCTCGTCGCTGTTCCTGTTCTGCAAGTGGCTGGCGTCGCCATGTCGCTTGCGATTGCAAGTTCTGAGATCTACAAAGTCCCAGCGTGCTGTGCCCGCCCTCCTGCGGGCCCCTTGAACAATCCGCGGGTCGACTGCATCGCGTTCAGGAACCGGCTACGAGACGGGCCGAGCACATTTCAGGCGGCACCCCAGGGGTTCACGACCTCGACTCCGACGTCGGCGAAGTCGTCGACGTTTCGGGTCGCGATCGTCGCACCGTGACTCCGACAGATTGCTGCGATCTGCGCATCGGCCATGCTGATCGGCCGCCCTTTCCGCTCCCGGTCCACCACGAGATCGCCATAGTGAGCAGCAGCGACGCGATCAAAGTCCAGGACGCGACGCTCGAAGTCCTCGGTGAGCATGTCGTCGAACACCTCGGCCAGCTCGTTGCGCCGTCGGCCGGTCGGCAGTTGACCGATGCCGTACCACAACTCCGCCAACGTGATTGCGGTGATAAAGACCTCACTGACGGGCTGACGGTCGGTCCACGTCACCACCTGCCCGTTTGGGTCCGGGCGCATCAGTTCGGACACGACATTCGTGTCCCACACGATCATGCGAGCTCGGACCGAGGCCGTTCCACCCGATCAACCACATCGAGTTCGACGCCACCGATCGCCTCGAACCGCTGGTGGATCCGACTCCCGAGACCGACGTCGCTCGAAGTCCCCGCCAGCGCGCCAGCCAAGATCTCTCGCACTTCGGCCTCCATCGAGCGGGAATGCTGCGCTGCGCGAATCTTCAGCCGATCGCGTAGTTCGTCATCGATCCCTCGGATCGTCAGTGTTGCCATCTCGCTCACCTCTCGATGCTTGCGTTGCCTGCAATGCTAGCAAACTCGACGACACCTCAACGCTCACCCGAAGCCTTCCCGTAGCAACCGACCCATAGCGTTTCGACAGCGATGGGCGCCCTCGCAAATTAGTTTGTGATCTTTTCGTGATCTCGGAGCAGTCTCGGCAGCGCGCAAGACACCTCGATTCAGGGCATACCCCCTGCTCAATGTTGGTGCCCGGGGCGGGACTTGAACCCGCACTTTCCCTGAGGAAAAGGGGGGTTTAAGCCCCCCGCGTCTGCCAGTTTCGCCACCCGGGCCAACCGGGCACCAAGACTACGACCACTCGGCCAGGCACGACCACCGCGGGGTCCGGTCCGGATCGGCATGACCGGAGCGCAGCCGCTACGCCGGGCTGCACTAGATTCTGCTCCTCGTGAGTGCCGCACCGAACCGCCTTCGACGCGTCGTCACCGACCTCGCCCCTGGGCTCGCGATCGTCGCCCTTGGGGTGCTCGCCGCCACCGCAATCAGCGCGGTCATTCCGGTGTCTCGCCTGGTCGTCGCCGTCGTCATCGGCACCCTGCTCGGCAACTTCGGCGTGGCGACACCGACGACTCGGCCGGGCATCGCGTTCGCCGCGAAGCGCCTGATGCGCGTCGGCGTCGTTCTCCTCGGACTCCGCTTGTCGATCAGTCAGGTGACCGACCTCGGGGCAACCACCGTGTCGGTGATCGTGTTCACCGTATTCGCCACCTTCTTCGGAACGCAGGCCCTCGGCCGACGCATGGGCCTGTCGAGGGGCTTCTGCCTGCTCGTCGGCACCGGGTTCGGCATCTGCGGGCTCTCCGCAATCGCCGCTGTCGAAGATGCCAGCGGCGCATCAGAAGAAGAGGTGGCCACGGCGATCGGCCTCGTCACCCTGTTCGGCACACTCGCCATCTTCGCCGTGCCGTACGTCGGCCGGATCATCGGCCTGACCGATGTCGAGCTCGGAACGTGGATCGGTGCCAGCGTGCACGACACTGCGCAGGTCGTTGCTGCCGCATCGAACGGCGGCGCCGCCGTGTTGACCGTTGCCATCGCCGTCAAATTGACGCGCATCTTGCTCCTCGCCCCGATCGTCGCTGGGGTGAATGTCCAGCGCTCCCGCTCTACACCGCAATCCGACACGACAACGAAGCGCCCGCCGCCGATCCCGCTGTTCGTCGCCGGGTTCATCGCCTGCGTCATGATCCGCACCTTCGGCGAACTGGACATCGAAGTCTTGAACGCCGCCAAGACGGTCGAGGGGATCATGCTGGCCGCCGCCATGGTCGGCCTCGGTGCCGGCGTCGACATCGGCCGGATCCGTCAACTCGGGCCCCGCCCACTGCTCCTCGGCGTGGCGTCGTGGATCGGCATCGCCGCCGCATCGCTCGGCGCCGTCATGCTCACGAACTGAGCACGACGACCCAACACTCGAAACGGTGCACTCTCTCCACTCGAAACGGTGCAGCGCTGACGCTCGGCGTCAGGCTGCGCCACGCTGGGCGTGATGACCGGCTGGAACCACATCGACCTCGACGCCGGATTCCATCACGGCCCACAGATCGGTCCGGACACGGTCAGCATGGGGCGTGACCAGCCGGTTCGTGGCGATGACACCCTCGATCATGTCGGCGAGCACGGCGACCTGAGGCCGGCCCTTGACCCGCACCGACACCACCGACCCACTCGGGCGCCGACGGATGGTCCGGTCAGCGCCCACCAGGCTCGGCGGGCAGCGGTAGCTCGGCGCGTCGAGACCCATGCGGCGAACCGCCCGACCGAGCGTGCGCGCCGCCTGGGCGAAATCGACGGTCGAGGCGAACTCCATGACTGCAGTATGACCGAGCATTGTCACAGGGATCCCGGACCACAGAGATCCCGGGCCACCGAGAGGACGGGCAGAAAGCTCGGGGCCGATCAGGCGCCGCCGAGATACAGCATGATCTGCACGTCGTTGCGTCCAGCGACCGGCGGCGCATCCTCGATCGGCACGATCGGCACGATCGGCACATTGTCGAGACCCAAATCAGAACGAAGCCGATCCGCCGCTCCGGGCGCGTCCGCGGAGTAGTAGATGATCGTCGACGGCGCTCGAACCGCGCCGACGAGCCCGCGCGCCCGCGCGTAGCCGAGCTCGACGAGTTGATCGACCATCGGTGCCAACATCTCGCCGCCAGCGGTGCCGTTCACGACGACAACGGAGTACAGATCGCGGCCGAGAGGCTCCTCGAATTCCGGCGGCTCGGTCGTCGTCGTGGTGGTGGTGGTCGTCGATGTCGTTGTCGTGGTGGTGGTCGTCGTGGTGGTCGGCGCAACCGTGGTCGTGGTGGTCGACGAGGTGGTCGTCGTCGCCGGGGCTTGCGCCCCACGACCGTCCAGCATGAAGACCGAAGCGACGAGCAACAGAATCAGCGCAGCGACGACGGTGTTGATGATCGTGCTGCGATTCACGGGAGGGAGACGTCGGGGATCGTGTGGATGTCGCGGTGGCGGGCGAACTGATGTTACCGACCGCGCCGGGCGGGCGGGCCCTCACCGGAGGTCGGTCACCCTGACTACAGTCAGCAAGCGTGAGCACGGCCGCCGACACTGCTCCAGACGACGCCACCACCGACGGGCCGCTCCTGACGCCGATCCAGGCCAAGACCCTCGACGCGCTCCGTCGTAGCGGCGAGCCGCTGGTGTTCGATCAGGACCTGGTCGCTGACATCCGTACCGAGATGCGGGTGGCGCTCGACGGTTTCAGCGAGCGCCTCGACGACGGTCTCGAGCTGTTCGTCACGAAACACCGCATTGCCTCGGTGCTCGATTGCGAAGCGCACTTCCTCGCCCCCGACGAGTTCGAGTGGACGCCTGCCTCGGCAAAGGGCCAGATCGCCCACCGTGCAATCCAGTTGCTGCTCAGCTGGCGCGGGGAACCCTCACCGGGCGAACTGGTCGACGCTGCGATGGACCGCCTCGCTGAAGAGGACCGCGGCATCGGCATGTGGATCGCCACGCTCGACGAAGGTGACCAAGCCGACGTCCGCGGCCTGTCGACCGAACGCGTGACCAAGTTCGTCGAGAGTTTCCCTCCGCTCGATCGACGGGCGAACCCGGTCACCGAGGCCGCAGCTCAATGGCCGGTGTCCGGCCCGATTCTCTTGCGCGCCCGCGTCGACCTGATGATCGGCAAACCGGCCGGCACCGAGAGCCGCAAGGTGATCATCGACCTAAAAACAGGGCGCGTCGGGCCCCGGCACCGCCAGGACCTCGGGTTCTACGCACTCGTCGAGACACTCGTGCGCAGCGTTCCGCCCCGCAAGCTGGCGACCTTCTACCTCGACGCCGGCGAGGCGCAGACCGAAGACGTGAGCGAACGACTGCTGCGGAGCGCGGCGCGCCGCACCCTCGATGGCATCAACGCCATGGTCGAACTCGGTTCCGAACACCGTCCACCGGTCAAGCGCCCCGGCAGCAGCTGCCGATGGTGCCCGCTCGCCGAAACATGCGACGAAGGCCAGGCCCACATGGCCTCATTCGACGGCGGTTGATCCGCCACCGAGATCAGACCGGCAGCGTCGTCGTCCAATCCGCCGTCAGCACAATACCCTCTCTGCCATGAAGGGCATCGTTCTCGCCGGGGGTACCGGCTCACGTCTCCATCCAGTCACACTCGGCACGTCGAAGCAACTGCTTCCCGTCTACGACAAGCCGATGATCTACTACCCCCTCTCGGTGCACATGCTCGCCGGAATCCGCGAAGTGTTGATCATCACCACACCCGAGGATCGTGCGGGCTTCGAACGGCTGCTCGGCGACGGCTCCCAGTGGGGGCTCGACCTGCAATACGCCACTCAGCCCTCCCCCGACGGGCTGGCTCAGGCTTTCCTCATCGGCGCCGACTTCCTCGACGGCCAGGGCGCCTCGCTCGTCCTCGGCGACAACCTCTTCTACGGGGCCGGCTTCTCGGCCCTCGTCAGTGGAGCCGCCGCCCGCCCGGCCGGGGCCACGGTTTTCGGCTACCACGTGAAGGACCCGCAGCGGTACGGCATCGTCGACCTCGATGCCGACGGTCGCCCCACCAAGATCGAAGAGAAGCCAGAGCACCCGAACAGCCACTGGGCAGTCACCGGGCTGTACTACTTCGACGAGCGCGTGGTCGAAGCCGCCGAGCAGGTCAAGCCGTCACCGCGTGGCGAACTCGAGATCACGTCGGTCATCGACTACTACCTCGAACGCGGCGAACTGTCCGTCGAGCAACTCAACCGCGGCTTCGCCTGGCTCGACACCGGAACGTTCGACTCGATGGTCGAGGCATCGGAGTTCGTGCGGGTCATCCAGCACCGCCAGAACAGCCAGATCGCCTGCCTCGAAGAGATCGCCTGGGAACACGGCTGGATCGACGACGACACGCTGCGCGCCGCCGGCGAATCCATGAGCAAGAACACCTACGGCCAGTACCTGCTGGGCCTCCTCGAAGGAGCAGTGCGATGAAGATTCTCGTCACCGGCGGCAAGGGCTTCATCGGCTCCGCTGTCGTCCGCCACCTGATCGACCACACCGACCACGAGGTCGTCAACGTCGACAAGATGACCTACGCCGCCACCGAGGGGTCCACGCAGGCCGCAGCCGACAGCCCTCGCCTCACGTTCGAGCAGGCCGACATCTGCGACATCGATCGCATCACCGAGATCTTCGCCGAGCACTCCCCCGACGCCGTGATGCACCTCGCCGCGGAGAGCCATGTGGACCGCTCGATCGACGGGCCGGCCGCGTTCATCCACACCAACCTCATCGGCACATTCACGATGCTCGAAGCCGCTCGTGCGGCCGGCGTGCAACGCTTCCACCACATCTCGACCGACGAAGTGTTCGGCTCGCTCGGCCTCGACGACCCGGCGTTCACCGAGACCACGCCGTACGACCCGCGTTCGCCCTACTCGGCGTCGAAAGCCGGTTCGGACCACCTCGTGCGGGCCTGGGGCGAGACCTACGGCCTGCCCGTGCTGCTGACGAATTGCTCGAACAACTACGGTCCGTTCCACTTCCCCGAGAAGCTGATCCCGCTCGTCACCATCAAGGCGCTCCACGGCGAGCCGCTGCCCGTCTACGGCAAAGGCGACAACATTCGTGACTGGCTGCACGTCGAAGACCACGCAGCCGCCCTCGTCACGGTCGTCGAGCAGGGCACACCCGGCGAGACGTACAACATCGGCGGCAAGGCCGAGCGCACCAACCTCGACGTCGTCGAAACGCTGTGCGACCTCGTCGACGAACTCGCCGAACCGCTCGAGTCCGGTGCATCGCGTCGTTCCCTCATCACGTTCGTCGCCGACCGGCCCGGTCACGATCACCGCTACGCGATCGACCAGACCAAGATCCAGAGCGAACTCGGGTGGGAACCACAGCACACCTTCGACACCGGCCTGCGCAGTACGGTGCAGTGGTACCTCGACAACGCCGACTGGTGGCAGCCACTGCGCGAGCAGGCAGCGACCGACCGCGTCGGTTTGAAGAAGTAGGGGCCCGGGTCATGGAGATCACCCCCACCGACCTCGACGGTGTCGTCGAGGTCCGGCCGCGCCGATTCGGTGACGATCGCGGCTGGTTCAGTGAGACCTGGAAGCACTCCGCGCTCGCCGAGGCTGGCATCGACATCGACTTCGTGCAGGACAACGAGTCGTTCTCCGCACCGGTCGGCACGATTCGCGGCTTGCACTACCAGGTGGCTCCACATCCGCAGGGCAAGCTCGTGCGCGTCATCCAGGGTTCGATCCTCGATGTCGCAGTCGACATCCGCCGTGACTCGCCGACATTCGGACGGCATGTGACAGCCATCTTGAACGCCAACGACGGCAATCAACTGCTCGTCCTCGCCGGCTTCGCACACGGGTTCTGCACCCTCGAACCCGACGTCCGGGTCGCGTACAAGGTCAGCGGCCAGTACGCACCGGACTGTGAGCGGGCAATCCGCTGGGACGACCCTCAGTTGAACATCAACTGGACACTCCCTGCCGACGGCCCGACGCTGTCCGGCAAAGACGCAGTCGCCCCGCTCCTGGCCGACCAGCCCGACCTGTTCTGACGTTCGTTCGCGGGTCAGACCCGCGACCCGACCATCCGGACTCCTCGCCGGGCTCCTCGCCGGGCTCCTCGCCGGACTCCTCGCCGAACTCCTCGCCGTACTCCTCGCCGTCGTGAACGAACATGTATTCGTTCGAGTGGCTTTTGTCGATCATGTGTTGCTTTCCTTCGATCGTACGGTTATCGTCTCTCAGACCGACTCCCCTCCCATTCCGTTTCTCAGCGTGACAGGAGGTACAACGAATGAAGTCCACCACTGCTTCGAGCGCAGCGTGGTGCGCCGTCACCACGGCCGACCCCGCTTCGATGGACCGAGAGGCCGTCGTCGGGCTGCTCCGCTCGGTCTCCTCGGTTCGTGCTGCATGCGACGCCGTCGAAGTCCTGGCGGTACGCCGGACACGCGAACTCAGCCAAGCAGGTGCATCCGAGCCCGCCGAACACCTGCTCGCCAGCGAGACGGGCCGCTCCTCCAAGCACGCACGAGCAGCAGCAGCCCGGCAGGAGGCCTGCGAGGCCATGCCCGGGCTCGAAGCCGGGCTCGCCGTCGGGCGCCTGAGCGCCGGCCACCTCGACGCCGCAGCCGCCGCCCACGCCAAGCTCAGCGACGAGGTCGGTGCACAGTTCGCATCTCACGCTGACGATCTCGTCGCTCGATCAGAACGGGTCAGCGTCGATGCGTTCGACCGAGAATGTCGCGACCTTGCACGTCACCTCACGGCCGCGCACGATCGCAACGCCGAAGTCGACGAGCTCGAACGACAGCGGGCCGCCTCGAGCGTCAAACGATGGGTGGACCGCGCCACCGGCATGCACAACACGCTGGTCAGCCTCGACCCGATCCGTGACGCATCGATGTGGAAGGTCATCAGCAACCAGGTCGGCCGAGAACGGCAACGACGCAAAGCCGACGGTGATCCACTGCTCCCCTTCGCTGCACTGCAAGCCCAAGCTGTCGTCACCGCCGTCACGAACACTTCGGGCGACGAGCGTCCGCCGCGCGCCGTCGGCGATCCTGGTGACGACATCTCTGCATCGTCCGCAAGGCCGACCGGCTCGACGCCAGTTCGTCTTCCCGAGATCTCGATCCTCTGCGACTTCGACACGTTGGTCAGTGGCATCAGGACCTCCGTCGGCGTCTGCGAGACCGATGACGGCGTCTCGGTCCCGCCCGATGCCGTCCGCCGCCTCGCCTGCGATGCCAAGATCATCCCGTTACTGCTCGGCTCGAAGGGCGAGGTCCTCGACCAAGGCCGGCAAGCCCGAACCGCCACGCCTGGCCAACGCATCGCGCTGGCTGCCATGCATCGAAGTTGCGTCTTCCCCGGTTGCACCATCGGCTTCTCCGATTGCCGAATCCACCACGTCAGATGGTGGTGGGAACATCACGGGCCGACCGACATCGTCAACCTCCTCCCCCTCTGCGAGAACGATCATCACCGGGTCCACGAAGGAGGCTGGGGGCTCACGCTCGACACCGACCGACACGCCACCTGGACTCGCCCCGACGGCAGCATTCATCACCGGGGAACCACGATCGATCGCCGGCCGCAAGATGTCCCACTTCGTCGCTAGGCCAATCCGTGCTGTCGGAGCAGACGACTGTCGAGGTCGTACCGTGAGACTCGGGATCGACTTGCGCCCAGACGCGACAAAGCGCCCGCCGCATCACCCTGAGGTGAGCAGTCGAGCGCTCAGTACAGCGGAATCAGAGGCGCAGAGGTCAGCGACCCATGTTGGGGCGTTTGCCGTGATTCGCCTTGGATCGGCGGAGGCGGGCCTTGCGCTTGCTGGTCTTCTTCGACATAGGGCTGCCATGCTATGCCTCGCGCGGCCGCACCCCAACCGGGCGAGCGCGAACCAGAGCAGGCCCCGGTCCAGGTGCTCGTCAGCCGGACATGAGCGCAACTGCAGTTCCGAGACCGACCTCCGGACGAATCGTGGCGATCCGACGGCCCGGCTGCACTGCGTCCTTGGGCTCGCTGACCCGGTCGCTGCCGAGCAGCGCACAGGCCGCGTCGAGATCATCGACGATCATCACCAGCCCCCACATCTCGGTGCTCCGGTCCCGGTCCGCGTGCTGCACGATCTCGACGATCAGCCCGCCTCGACCGATCCGGTGGAAGCCTTGCTGCATCTCACCGAGGTCTCGCACCCGTTTGCGCTCGCAGCCGGTACGAGCCTCGATCCCGGCCGACACGACGTCCATGTCCCCGGTGAAGATCACCACGTGATCGAGTTGCGACGCGCCGAGCGGATGCGCAGCGAACACGGGCGAACCACCATCGACGACCTCAGTCGAGAAGCCGGCCACATCGCCGACATCGGGAATCCCACTGAACGCCCAACCGACCAAACCATCCGCGCCATCGTGATCGGACGGCGGCACGATCCGCAGCGACGCACCGAACAGCGGCACGAGCCCGTCCGCCGACACCGTGAGGCCGACCGACCGCCACACGTCGGGGTCACCGGCAACGGTCAGCCATTCGACTCGGGCAGCGGTGTCGACCATCACCCCACTCTGCCAGGCCGAGCGGCACGAGCACTCAAGCAGCGCGACTCATGCGGTACATGTCAGGGCAGCACACGTCGACCGGACCCGATCAGGCGTCCGCTGACTGCCGGGTCCAAGCGAGGAGATCGTCGACGGGCAGCGTGTTGATGATCCGATCGATCGGCACGCCACGCTCGGCGGCCCGATCACAGCCGAGCGGCTGCCACTCGAGCTGTCCGGTCGCATGGGCATCGGAGTCGATCGAGAACCAGCACCCGTACTCGATGGCCAGGTCGATCAGTTCGCGCGGTGGGTCGAGGCGCTCGGGTCGGCAGTTGATCTCGACCGCCGTGTTGAATTTCGCGCACGCAGCAAACACGTAGTCGGCATCGAAGTCACTCGGCGGCCGTTTGCCGATCATCCGACCGGTGCAGTGGCCGAGGATATCGACGTGCGGCGAAGAGACCGCGAGCAGCATCCGATCGGTCATCTGCGCCTTGTCCATCCGCAATTTGGAGTGCACGCTGGCGACGACGACATCGAGACGTTCGAGCATGTCGTCACTGAGGTCGAGCGAACCGTCGACGAGGATGTCGACCTCCATCCCGGACAGGATCCGGAAGTCGTGCCCGGCGTCGGTGATCGCCTGGTTGACCTCGGCGATCTGGTCGAGCTGCTCGGAGAGCCGTTCCTCGTTCAACCCGTGTGCGATCGTCAGCCGGGCCGAGTGGTCGGTCTGCACCATGTACTCGTGGCCGATCGCCATTGCCGTTGCGGCCATTGCCTCGACCGGCGCTCCACCGTCGCTCCACGTCGAATGCAAGTGACAGTCGCCGCGCAGCGCATCTCGGTAGACCTGGCCCTCGAGCGTGATGTCGACAACCGAGTCAGCCTCGATCGCACGGAGGTACGCAGACTCGCGACCGGTGACAGCGTCAGCGATCACACCGGCGGTCGACGAACCGATCCCATCGAGCTCCTGCAACGAGTCCGCAGCGACGCGCGCCTCGATCTCCTCTGGTGGCGTGTTGCGGACGACGTCGAGCGCACGCGTGAACGCCTTGGCCTTGAAGCCACTCGCCTGCGCTCGGTCCAGGCAGTGGATCACGCGGAGCAGAGCGGCCTCGGGAGTCATGGTCCGAATCGTAACGCCCGGCTCACCCGGCGTGTCCCGGACCGATGACCGGCACCGGTGTCTGGCAGCTATGTCTGGCAGCTATATCTGGCACCGGTGTCTGGCACCTGTACGGTCAACGTGGTGAGAGGACTCGCGACTGCGCTGGTCGTGGGGCTGCTCGGTCTCAGCGCGTGCGGCGACGACGATACGGAGTTCGAGGTCGCAGTCACGCTCGACGAACAGCCCGGCGACGTGATTTCCCTGCGCGCCGACGGCGACGTCGTCGAGTACATCAGCCGACGCGACGGCGAGATCCGAGCGTTCAACCCAGCGCTCGTAGGAAAAACAGCTGCGGGTCAGACAGCTGCGGGTCAGACAGCTACGGGTCAGTCCGGCTCGAACGTGCTGGCCGTGATCGAGGTCAGCACCGACGGCGAGCAGCGCGGCCTGCTCGGACACACGGTCATCGATGGCCGGCGGTTCGCCGCGTGGACCGATCCCGAGAGCCGAGATCTGATCGTCGGCGATGTCACGAGCGGCGGCATCGACCGGATCGTGTGGCAGGGCACTGGAACACAATCGACCGCGATCGGCGGGCACCTCGACAGTCGAGGCGGACTCATCGTGCTCGGCCTGGGCTCGCTCACCGATTGGGCGAAGGACAACGGTTCGGGGGCACTCGTCACCCTCGACCCCGACGGACCGCCGAACCAGGAACCCGTTGTCATCAGCAACGGCTGGAACAATCCGTTCGCGTTCGCCGTCGTCGACGACGAGTTCATCTGGGTCGCTGACAACTCACCCGACGGCTCCGACCTCGCCGTCGAGGACCGTCAGCCGGAACGGATCGCCACCGCCGAGGGCAACGGACCCGGCCTGCTCGAACCGCCGCCGCAGCGAGCACCATCAGCGATCGTGCAACTCCCCGATGGCCGATACGGCGTGTGCGGCTTCCTCGACAACGAGATGCGCTCGTACGAGATCGGCCCCGACGACGCACTTGAGCGTGCCGGCACCATCGGGCCCTGCCTGACCGGCGCCACCGTGCTCGCCGACGGCAGCATCGTCACGGCCTCGACCAGCGACGACGGTGACACGGTCCTGCTGATCCGCTCCCCCTGACCGCCGTCCGGGCGCGCCTGATTCGATTGTCCGGTTTCCTGGGTCATTGTCCCGGGTCATCGTTCCGGATCGCCGTTCCCACCACCCACTGTTGAAGTATGCGACTCTCTGACTTCGACACCTGGGCTCAACGACACCACGGCCTCATCACCCTGCGCGCTTCGAACCTCGACGGCGAATCCTGGCGACGTGCCATCCGCACCGGGACCTTGATCGAGGTCCATCGCCATGTCGCCCGCCTCCCCGGATGCCCCACGACACCGATCCAAGCAATCCACGCAGCCGTACTCGCAGGCGGCGAACCTGCAGCAGCGTCGCACCGATCGGCCGCCATGCTGTGGGGTCTCCTCGACATCGACAACGGGTGTGGCATCCACATCACGATGTCGAACCGCTCACGCAACCCGCGGCTCGACGGCGTCTACGTGCATCGCCCGACCGATCGACGCGGACTCGAACCCGATCGTCGCCACGGGATTGCGTGCACCGATCCAATCCGCACTCTCTGCGACCTGGGCGCCGACGACCCCGCCCTCGTACCGATAGCGCTCGAGGCAGCGATGACCGCCGGTCTCGTCGACACCGCGGCACTCCAGGTCGCAGTGGCCGCACACAGCCAGCACGGCCGAGGCGGGATTCCAGCACTGCGCACAGCGCTCAGATGTCGAGACGCCGCGCACACTGCGGCCGGCGTCGTCTTGCCGATCAGCCGTACCCGACTCCGACATCCCGAGCACGACCGGCACCGCGACCGAGACCAGGACCGGGCTCAGACGTTGAAGCGGAACTCCATGACGTCGCCGTCCTGGGCGATGTAGTCCTTGCCCTCGACGCGCATCTTGCCCACGTCCTTGGCTGCGTTCCACGAACCGAGCTCGAGGAGTTCGTCCCATTGAATGACCTCGGCACGGATGAACCCGCGCTGGAAATCGCCGTGGATCCGCCCAGCACACACCGGCGCGGTCGAACCCTCGTGGAAGGTCCAGGCACGGGACTCCTGCTCGCCAGTCGTCATGTAGGTGCGCAGACCGAGCAAGTGATAGGCGCTCCGGACCATCCGGAACAGTGCACCCTCACCGAGCCCGAACCCCTCGAGGATCTCCTTGCGCTCGTCGGGGTCCTCGATCGCCGCTGCTTCGGCTTCCATCTGAATGCACATGCCGATCACTTCGACGTTGTCGCCGGCATTGTTGAACTCGTCCGAGACGAGTTGCTCCTTGGCCGGGATGTCGTCGATGTCGTCCTCGCCGACATTGACCACAGCGAGCACCCGCCGGTTCGTCAGCAGGAAGTAGGGCGCCAGGATCTCCTTCACATCGTCCTTCAAACCTGCCCGGTACAGCGGCAGACCTTCGGAGAGGTGGTCGAAGGCGATCTGCAGTGCCTCGGTCTCGGCGACCATCGACTTGTCGAGCTTGGCGGCCCGTTTGGTCTGATGCAGCCGTTTCTCGACGGTCTCGAGGTCCGCCAGAGCCAGTTCGATCTCGACGACGCGCAAGTGCTCGATCGGATCCGACGGGCCGACGACGTCGTCATCTTCGAACGCCCGCAGCACGAACACGATGGCATCGACCTCGCGGATGTTGGCGAGGAACTTGTTGCCCAGACCCTCACCGGTGCTCGCACCTTCGACGAGCCCGCCGATGTCGACCACTTCGACCTGGGCGTGAATGGTCTTCTTCGACTTCGACATCACCGACAGGCGGTCGAGCCGCTCGTCGGGCACCATCGCAACGCCGATGTTCGGGTCCTTCGTGGCGAACGGGTACGGCGCTGCGAGGGCACCACCACCGGTCAGCGCGTTGTACAGCGAGCTTTTGCCAGCGTTGGGGAGTCCGACCAAACCAAAACGTTCCATGCGGCGAGCCACGCTACAAGCGGTCGCCTCGCGCCATGCACTGCGAGCGCTCACAGACGCTGTGACCAGTCAGAGCCGGCGAAGCTGCTGCGCTGGGGTGAAGAGCTGTCGCGAGATGCCGAAACTCATCACCGTGGTCGTCGTCGCCACGCTGCCGAGCACGAGGTACATCACCGAGATCTGCACCTTCACCGCATCAGCCGGGTCGACACCAGCGAGAATGAGCCCGACCATTGCCCCGGGGAGCGCCACGATGCCGACGGCCTTGGTCGACTCGATCTGCGGCACCAGTGCGGTGCGCAACGCCTGACGCAGATGCGGCTGGAACGCATCGGCTGCCGACAATCCGAGTGCCAGACGCCCTTCGATGACGCCACGCTGCTCGGTCGCCGCCACCAGCAGCTGCCGCGACACCAGCACGGTGGCCGACAGTGAGTTCCCGACGACGATGCCGGCCAGCGGCACGACGGTTCGCCCCTCCAACTCATACACCCCGAAACCGAACAGCACACCGAGTGTCACCATCGCCGACAGCGCGTACGCGAGCAGCGCCAACGGCAGGACGCGCGGGACACCCTCCGCTCGCTGGGCCGTCGTCCACGCGGCGAAGCCCAGCATGAACACGAGCCACAGGCCCGACCAGTAGAGCGGGTCATCCGGGTCGACGACCAGCTGCAGTGCCCAGCCGACGATCAGCAACTGCACCAGGGCGCGCAACGCCGACCAGAGCAACGAACGTTCGAGTCCGAGCTTCCGCCACAGCGAGATGGCGACAGCGACGGCGATCAGACCGCCCGACGCAGCGAGGCCGGCCAGGCCGATGTCGGTGCGCACCGCAGACGTCGCCAGCATCGCTTCGGAACCGTCGGATCCGCTGCTCCCGGTCATCCCGGTCATCACGGTCATCACGGTCATCACGGTCATCACGGTCATCCCGGTCATCGCGGTCACGGCGCGCCGATCAATTGCCGGATGACGGGGTCGGCGCTCTCGTCGAGTTCGTGGAGGTGACCGAATGCGGCGACGCGACCGTCGACGATCGCGAGCACGTGGTCAGCCAGTCGCCGCAGCTGAGCGGTGTCGTGACTGACCCAGATCAACGGCGTGCCCTCCTCGGCCAGTTGTCGCGCCAGCTCCTCGATCGTGCGTCGTGCCTCAGCGTCGAGAGCAGCGGTGGGTTCGTCGGCGAGCAGCACCTGCGGTGCGGTCAGCAGCGCTCGGGCCACGCACATCCGCTGCGCTTCACCACCGGACAGATCAGCCGCTGCACGACCGAGCAGGTCGGCATCCAGCCCGACATGGTCGAGAACGTGCGCTGCTCGCTCCTCGTCGATGGCGGGAAGGGCGACTCGGAAGTTGTCCAACACCGAACCCGCGAACAGCGGCGGTCGTTGGAACACGGTTCCCACCTGTCGGCGCAGCTCATCGGGCTGCATCTCGGTCAGCGCTCGGCCCCGCCAGCGGACTTCTCCGGCCACCGGGTCATCGAGCCGGTTCAGCAGCCGCAGCAGCGTCGACTTCCCTGATCCGGACGGGCCGACGATGACCGTGATGCCGTCGTTCGGCAGATCGACGGTGATGTCGCGCAGAATCGGTTCGGCAACCGGACCGGCAGCCACGTGCCGCAGCGAGAATCCGTCGGGAGTGGTCACCGAGCGCACCGTAGAGCAACGCTCGAAGACCTGCCCTGTCCGCTGTCCGTTGTTGCACCCTGGGACCATGGCATGCTGAGACCATGGCATGGCTGGTCAGCGAGGCACGCGTCTTGGCCTCCGCCGAAATCGCCGACGGTCGAGCCGAACGCCGTCGCGGCCTGCTCGGGCGCACGGACCTCGAAGGAGCACTCGTCATCCGTCCGTGTCGTGGCGTGCACACGATCGGTATGAAGTTCCCGATCGACGTCGCTTTCGTCGATTGCGACGGCGTCGTGATGAAGACACTGCAGATGCCCCGCCACCGACTGGGCATGCCCGTCCCCAAAGCCCGGCTCGTGATCGAAGCAAAGGCCGGCGCCTTCGCACGCTGGGGGCTACGCGTCGGCGACGTCGTCGAAGTCCGCGACCAGGACCGACCGGCCGACACGCGGTGAGCAGCAGATCATGAGCAGCACGCTGTGGCTCGTCGCGACGCCCATCGGAAATCTCGGTGACCTCCAGCCACGTGCGATCGAGATCCTGGACACGGTGGACCTCGTCTGCTGCGAGGACACCCGCCGCACCGGTCTGCTCCTCCACAACGCCGGCATCAAGGCAACGCGGATGGCGGTGTGCAACGAACACACCGAGCATGACCTCGTCGACCGCGTCCTGCGCCTCCTCGACGAAGGCGGCGACGTCGCCGTCGTGAGCGACGCCGGCACGCCGGGGGTGTCGGACCCCGGCGAACGGCTCGTGCGCGCCGTCGCCGACACCGTGCACCGCGTCAGTGCTGTGCCAGGACCGAGCGCGGCGGTCATGGCCCTCACGATCAGCGGACTCGACACGTCGCGATTCGTCTTCGAAGGGTTCCTGCCGCGCAAGGGGCGAGATCGGGCGATGTTGCTGGCCGACCTCGCGACCGAGCGCCGAACGATCATCCTCTACGAGGCGCCACCGCGCGTCGCCAACACGCTGGCCGACCTCGCCGATGCGTGTGGTCCCGACCGGCGTGTTGCTGTGGCCCGCGAGCTGACCAAGGTGCACGAAGAGGTGGTGCGCGCAACACTCGGGACGGTCGACATCGGCGAACCGCGCGGCGAGTACGTGCTCGTGATCGAGGGTGCACCGGTCGACGACGATCCGGTCTCCGACGACGAGGTGCGCGAACTGCTCGCCGACGCGATCGCGAGCGGGTTGTCCAAACGTGACGCTGCGGCCGAAGTCGCAGACCGGACCGGCCGCCCCAAGCGCGCCGTCTACCAACTCTCGTTGGAGTCGTGAACTCGTCGGCCGATCAGAGCCGGGCTGCGATCAGAGCCGCGGCATCAAGGCGAGCTGACGACACTGGGCGACGAGCGTCCCCGCCGAGTCCCACAATTCACCCTCCTCGTCGAGCAGACCGTCGTGGATGAACCGGTTCCGGAACGCCACCCGCAGCGGACCCGGAGTCGGCGTGGCACGGATGTGCACCGTCAGTTCGACCGTCGGTACCCATGCCATCGGGATGTCGGAGTTGAAGATCGGCGGGGGGAACGCATCGGCGGCGAGTAGGAGCCCGATCGCGTCGATCGGCTCCTCGTCAGCGAGTGCGAACCAGCCGCGGATCGTCGGGTCGCCGGTGGGTCGACCCGCACGGAATCCGACGTCGGCGGGGTGGAGTCGGCACGCCAACCGGTCCATCAGCGGTGGGCCGGACGCTTCACCCGAGAGTTCACCCGACAGTTCACCCCCGGCTTGATCCGTGGCTTGAGGCGCCGGTTCAGCGCCAGTCCACATCGGCGCACAGTCGTCGTACGCCACGATGTCGACGGGCTCATCGCGCACATAGCTCGGTCCGTCGGCGGGCTGCTGGTCGCCGAACGTGCCGAGCAGTTCCAGAATCGGCTTGCCGTCGACGCTCATCGTCGCCCGCGCCGTTGCCAGGCGACGGCCCGATCGCACGACGTGGACATCGATCTCGCACGGCCCGGCTTGACCGGGTCGCAGATAGTGCGCCGTCAACGTCAGCGGCGGTCGTCCGATCTCGGTGGCCATCGCCCGCCCGGCGATCGCCATCAGATAGCCGCCGTTCGCGTTGCCCCCGATGTCCCAACCCGGGTGGATCTCCGCGCCATAGCGACCCGCGCCTGCCGAACCAGCAGCCGAGTCAACAGCCGAGTCAACAGCCGAGACGGCCGTGGCCTGGGCAAACGCGCCGATATCTCTTGCAAGTCCGCTCATCGCGCTGACGGTAGCGTGCACATGTGTCCCGGTTCTATGTGACGACTCCCATCTACTACGTGAACGCCGAGCCGCACCTCGGCCACGCGTACACGACCATCATCGGCGACGCGCTCACCCGCTGGCACCGGCTGCTCGGCGACGACGTCACGTACCTCACCGGCACCGACGAGCACGGCCTCAAGATCCAGCAGGCCGCCGAAGAAGCGGGGCTGACCCCCCAGGCGTTCACCGATTCGATCGCACCGAAGTTCTCCGACGCTTGGCAGAAACTGAACATCGGCAACGACGACTTCATCCGGACCACCGAATTGCGTCACAAAGCAGCCGTGGCCGAACTCCTGCAGCGCTGCTACGACGCTGGCGACATCGAACTCGACACGTTCGCCGGCAAGTACTGCGTGGCTTGCGAGGAGTACTACCAGGACGACGAACTGGTCAGCGGACCCACCGAAGACGGGTCGATCAGCTCCGACCTGTGCCCGATCCATCAGCGCCCCGTCGAGTACTTCGAGGAGGAGAACTACTTCTTCCGCCTGTCGCGCTTCGAGGATCGCCTCCTCGACTGGTATGGCGCCCACCCCACCGCGTTGCGCCCCGAACATCGAGGCAACGAGGCGCTCGGGCTGATCAGATCCGGGCTGCGCGACTTCTCGATCAGCCGCACCTCGCTCGACTGGGGCATCCCGCTCCCGTGGGATCCGAAGCACGTCGCCTACGTCTGGTTCGACGCCCTCACCAACTACCTCGCAGCGGTCGGCTTCGGCGACGGCACCGATGGCTACACCGAGCGCTGGCCCGTCGACTTCCACCTCATCGGCAAGGACATCGTTCGCCAGCACTGCGTCTACTGGCCGGCCATGCTGATGTCCGCCGGCATCGATCTGCCGAAAGGCTGGGCCATCGGCGGCTGGCTGCTGAGCGGCGGCGAGAAGATGTCGAAGACATCCGGCAACGTCGTCAACCCACTCGACCTCATCGACGACATCGGCCTCGACGGTTTCCGCTACTACGTGCTCGCCGACACCGCCTACGGCAACGACGGCGACTTCAGCTGGGAAGGCCTCGTCAGTCGCTACAACTCCGACCTCGCGAACAATCTCGGCAATCTCGCCGCCCGCGTCGCCACGGTGGTGGCCAAGAAGTGCGACGGCATCGGGACCGCCCCCGACCCGGACAGCGCGCTGGGCGCGGTGGCCGCCGAGGCCTACGAGCAGACCGTCGCGCACTGGGCCGACGTCCAGCCGAGCAAGGCACTCGATGCCACCTGGTCGTTGATCCGTGCGACCAATAGCCACCTCGAGACCAACGAGCCGTGGAAAGCCGAGCCCGGCGCCGAGGTCGACCAGGTGATGGGCGATGCGCTCGAAGCACTCCGCATCGTCGCGATCCTCTGCTCGCCCGCCATGCCGGACACCGCGCAGGCCGTCTGGGAACGGATCGGGATGCCCGGCGACGTCGCCGATCAGCGCCTGCCCGAGGCTGCAGCGTGGGGCCAGTACCCCGCGGGCAACGACGTCACCAAGGGCGACCCCCTCTTCCCCCGGATGAAGCCCTGACGTGAACCCGCCAGAACCGATTGCCAGCATGACCAGCAAGCCGCCGAATGAGCGAGGATGGCGCGAGGGCGATCCGCCTCGCGGCGAGGGGACGTTCTGATGAGCCCGAGCACACCAGGCCCGAGCGCACCAGGCCCGAGCGCACCAAGATGGATCGATTCGCACTGCCACATTCATGACGAGCGGATCCCGGATGGGCCAGATGGCGCTGTCGTTGCGGCGATGGAGATGGGCGTCGACACGTTGGTGACCGTCGGATGCGACCGCGACACCTCGCGCGCAGCCATCGACGTCGCCAGCCGCCACGACAACGTCTTCGCGACCGTCGGTCTCCATCCGCACGAGGCGGTCAACGGCGTGGACACCATCGTCGACCTCGTCGACACTCCCGGCATCGTCGCCATCGGCGAGGCAGGGCTCGACTACCACTACGAGCACTCCGAGCGTGCCGTCCAGAAGGTCGCGTTCGCCGAACAGATCCAGCTCGCCCACGAGCGGAACCTGCCCCTGGTCATCCACTCACGCGACGCCTGGGACGACACCTTCGAGATCCTCGATGCCGAGGGGGTGCCGGAACGCACGATCTTCCATTGCTTCACCGGCGGGCCCGACGAGGCACGCCGATGCCTCGATCGCGCCACGGTGCTGTCGTTCTCGGGCATCGTCACCTTCCCGAGCGCCAAAGACGTGCAGGCTGCTGCGCTGCTGTGTCCGCTCGACTCGATGCTCATCGAGACCGACAGCCCGTACCTCGCACCGGTGCCGAAGCGGGGCAAACAGAATCGGCCCGCCTGGGTACCCCACGTCGGGCGTTTCATCGCCGATCTGCGCGACATCCCGGTCGCCGACATCGCCGCCCGGACCGCCGACAACACCCGTCGGATCCTGCCGGGAATCGCCTGATGTCGAGGCGCCGGATACGCTGACCTCGACGGCCGAGCGGCGCCATCCCACCAATGGACGGTGGTTCCGGCTCGCCGCCCGACAGCAGACTGACCGTGGCACTCGACAACACCGACCGACGACGCTTCCTCATTGCAGCGATCGTGAGCATGCTGGCGCTTCCAGCGCTCTGGTGGGTCAATCGTGACGACCCTGCGAGCGGCCCGAACACCGCATCGGTCGGCGTGGATGTGGGCGGTTCCATCGATGGCGAGCCGGCCGACACCACGCAGGTCGTCACGATCGAGTCGACCATCGGCCGATCGAACCTGCCGAGCGAACCCACGGTGATCGATCAGCCACCGATCTTCCTCGAGGGTCCGGCGTCGAACATCGGCGGGGCAGCCGAGATCGCGATCCCGAACTCCGATTCGCTCGAGACGATCGTCACGCAGGCGACCTTCGATGAGCTCTCCGGCGCCAATGTCTGCTTCGCACAGAACGTCACGACCGGCCAGGTCATCACGGTCATCAATCTGGACAACAACCGGACAATCACCTGCCGGGTGACGCTCGCGCCGGCGACCCAGGACGTGGGCCTCATCTTGCAGACCGCCCAGTTCGAGATGCTCGCCGATCTGACCGACGCACCGATTCCCGTCCAGATCCGCTTGTAGGTCGCGTGACTCACTCACGCCCGCACATCCACGAACTCCTCGCCGAGCATGCACTCGCACCGCGCCGCGATCTGGGCCAGAACTTCGTCGCTGACCCGAACACGGTGCGGCGGATCGCCGACCTGGCCCGAGTCGGACCCGGCGACCATGTCGTCGAGATCGGTGCGGGGCTCGGTTCGCTCACACTCGCCCTCGCCGACACCGGTGCCGCCATCACCGCTCTCGAAGTCGACCGCGGCGTCGTGCCTGTTCTCCGTGACGTCGTCGCCGATCGCGACAACGTCGAGGTGGTCGAAGGTGACGCCATGCGCCTCGACTGGAACACCATCCTGTCGACCGACCATCCGTGGGTGCTCGTCGCGAACCTCCCGTACAACGTTGCGACTCCGCTGGTCTGCGACCTCCTCGACCAGGTCCCGCAGGTGCAACGCATCCTCGTGATGATGCAGCGTGAAGTCGCCGAGCGGTTCGCCGCGCAGCCCCGTGACTCGGCCTACGGCGCTGTAAGCGTCAAGGCGGCGTACTGGGGCACCGCTCGGGTCGTCGGGCTCGTCCCGGCATCGGTGTTCGTCCCGAAGCCCAACGTGGAGTCCGCACTCGTCGAGATCAGGCGGCACGATCCGATGCCTGCCCATCTCGACGCCATCGACCCGGCGCTGCTCTTCACACTCGTGAAGACCGGGTTCGGGCAGCGGCGCAAGATGCTGCGCAAGTCACTCAGTGGCGTGGTCTCACCCGATCAGTTCGAGACCGCAGACGTGCTCGGCACGTCGCGCCCCGAGGAACTCGGCGTCGACGACTGGGTCCGGTTGCTCGAGGCAACCAATGTCTGAGACGAGATCAGTGAGCACACTGCGCGCTCACGCCAAGCTGACCCTGACACTCAAGATGACCGGGGTTCGCCCCGACGGCTTCCATCTCATCGACGCCGAGATGATCAGCCTCGACCTCCACGACGTGCTCGTCTTCGACAGTGCCAGATCCGGAATCGCTGCGTCAGGGCCGTTCGCAGCCGGCGTACCCACCGACGCCACGAATCTCGTCGCACGCGCACTCGACCTGGCCGGCGCGTCGGCACGCGTGACCATCGACAAGCGGATCCCACACGGCGGCGGACTCGGCGGCGGGTCGACCGACGCCGCAACCGCACTGCGCTGGGCAGGTCACCCCACCGATGCCGCAGCTGTGGCGCGCGCAGTCACACTCGGCGCCGACGTCAGCTTCTGTCTGGTCGGCGGGCGCTGCAGAGTCACCGGCATCGGCGAACTGGTCGAGCCGCTCGACCACGTCAAACGAGTCGTCACCTTGATCATCCCGCCACTGGCCGTCAGTACGCCCGCCGCCTACCGCGCCTGGGACGACCTGGGTGGCCCGAGTGTCGACGGCCCGAACGACCTCGAACCAGCAGCCATCGCGGTCGAGCCACGGCTGGCGCGATGGCGCGACGACATCGGCGACCGAACCGGAACCGCTCCGACGCTCGCCGGGAGCGGAGCAACATGGTTCACCGAGGGCGAACACAGCAACGCCCTCGCCGACCTGGTCGACGAGGGCGCAACGGTGGTGGTGGCACGCTCGGTGCCTTCAGAGGTTGCCACGAACCAAACGCGCTGAGCGCTTGCGTCGATGGCTAGACGTGAATCGAGCTACTTGTTTCGCTGGTGACGCGTGCGACGGAGCATCTTCTTGTGCTTCTTCTTTCGCATACGCTTCCGACGCTTCTTGATCAACGAACCCATAAGGCAGGCAACGCTACCGGTCGAGCGTCGCGACCGGTCACCGCTGCATTTTACGACAGCAGCCGGACGGCGCCGGAACAGCACCGGCACGATCGGGCGGTTGGCCGGGCGGTCTGCTCCGGTAGCTTGTCGGCTGATCCACTCCGGGGTCGTCTAACGGCAAGACAGCGGTTTTTGGTGCCGAGAATGGGGGTTCGATTCCTCCCCCCGGAACCATGAGCGTTTCAGCCGTCGTCCTCGCCGCCGGGGAGGGCTCGCGCATGCGATCGAGCCGACCCAAACCACTCCACCTCATCTGCGGGCGAGCCATGATCGTCCACGTCATTCATGCCCTGGAGAAGTTGCAGCCCGATCACACCGCGGTCGTCGTCGGCCACGGCGCCGAGGCCGTCACGGCCAAGGTCACCGATCGGGCGCCCGCATGGGCGAACGTCGTCTTTGCCGAGCAGACCGAACAGAACGGCACGGGCGACGCTGCTGCGATCGGCATGTCCGCCCTCGACGGCGACGATTACGACGACGATTCGACGATCGTGATCCTGCCCGGCGACACCCCGCTCCTGCAGGCCGACACGCTCGACGAGCTCGTCGCCGCCCACGTCGCCAATCAGAACGCGTGCACGCTGCTCACGAGCGTGCTCGACGACCCGACCGGGTACGGCCGAATCGTTCGCAAGAAAGACGGCCAGGTCGCACGCATCGTCGAGCAGCGCGATGCATCGCCTGATGAACTGGACATCAAGGAGTGGAACACGGGCATCCTCTGCTTCCGCCGCGACCTGCTCGGCCCCGCGCTCCGCAACCTGACCACGGACAACGCCCAGGGCGAGTACTACCTCACCGACGTCGTCGCCGCCCTCGCCGCCATGGGCCATCGCATCGGTGCCGTCCAGGCCTCCGCCGCCGAGACCCAGGGCGTCAACGACCGCTGGCAGCTCGCCCTCGCCGAGCGCGAGCTCCGCAACCGCACCAATCGGCACTGGTTGCTCAACGGCGTCACGATGCTCGATCCCCGCCAGACCTTCATCGACGTGAATGTCAAGATCGGACGCGACGTCACGATCTACCCCGGGTCCATGCTCCAAGGTTCGACCGCTGTCGGCGACGGCTGCGAGATCGGACCCGACACCCGGCTGGCCGACTGCGTCATCGGGACCAACACCACCGTCGAGCACAGCGTGGGTGTCGGGGCGACCATCGGGGACGGTGCCGTGGTCGGGCCGTATGCCCACCTTCCCAGCGGCTCGGCCGTGCTTTCGAACGCGACCACGGGAGCGTTCTACACTGCTCCCGTCGAGTAGCCCACGTTGATCTCGGCCCGCCCCAGCCAACTCACCACCATCGGGACTTCCACATGGAAAAGGTCACCACCAAGCGCCTCGCGATCTACACGGGGCGTACGCACCCCGCACTTGCCGAGGAGGTGGCCTCCCATCTCGACAGCGAAGTCGGTCACGACAACCTCGTCGAGTTCGCCAACGGTGAGGTGCGTTGCAGCTTCGGTGAGTCGGTGCGCGGTACTGATGTGTTCATCATGCAGACGCACTACGGCGTCGACGGGCGGTCGGTCAATGACTCGATCATGGAACACCTGATCATGATCGACGCAGCGTCGCGAGCGTCCGCCAAGCGGATCACGGCGGTGGTTCCGTTCTACGGGTACGCCCGCCAGGACCGCAAAGCGGCTGGTCGCGAACCGATCACCGCCCGCCTCGTCGCCGACATGTTCAAGGCCGCCGGTGCCAAGCGGATGATCTCGGTCGACCTGCACTCGGGTCAGATCCAGGGCTTCTTCGACGGCCCGGTCGATCACCTCACGGCGATGCCGGTGCTCGAGAAGTACGTGCGCGAGAACGCCACCGAGCCGGTCATCGTCTCGCCGGATGCCGGGCGCATCAAAGTCGCCGAGCGCATGGCGCAACACCTCGTCGACATCGGCGCCGACCTCGCATTCATCTACAAGCGGCGCCCGAAGGGCACCACCAATGTTGCCGAGGCAGCCGAGGTCATGGGCGATGTCGAAGGACGGACCTGCGTGTTGACCGACGACATGATCGACACCGGCGGCACGATCGTGGCCGCCGCTGAGCTGCTGATGAAGCGCGGCGCGAAGAACGTGTGGGCCATGGCCACGCACGGCGTACTGTCGGGGCCGGCGATCGATCGCCTGAAGAACAGCCCGCTCGAGAAGATCGTGCTCACCAACACGCTGCCGTTGCCGCCGGAGAAGCAGTTGCCGAACATCGAGATCCTCTCGGTTGCCCCGCTGATCGCCGAGGCGCTCGGTGCGGTGTTCGACGACACCAGCGTGAGCGACATCTTCGACGGCGAAAACCTCAGCTGACCGCGCTGCGAGCGCAGCACAGCGAGGGATGAACCGTAGCGAGGGGATGAACTGCAGCGGCGGTATCGTCTCATGCTGCTGTATCGGCGCGAAATCACCGCTCCGATCGAACACGACTTCGAATACCAAGGATCACCACCATGTCTGAGACCGTTCTTCTCGCCGAATCCGGCCGTTCCACCGGAAGCGCTTCCGCGCGCCGCCTGCGCACCGAAGACCGCATCCCCGGTGTCGTCTACGGGCACGGAATGGACCCCGTCAGCGTGTCGGTCGGTCGTCGCGATCTGCGTATTGCACTGTCGGGCGCCGCTGGCCTCAACACCATCCTCGACCTCACCGTCGACGGCGAGGTGTACCCGACCCTGGTCAAGGACATCCAGCGTCACCCGGTCAAGCGCAACGTCCAGCACATCGATTTCATCCAGGTCAACCTGAACGAAGAAGTCACCGTCGCCGTGCCGGTCCGCCTGGAGGGCGAAGCAAAGGCCGTGGAGGCAGAAGGCGGCCTCGTCGACCTCACCATGAACGAGATCGAAGTCGTCACGACGCCGCGCAACATTCCCGACGAGATCGTCGTCGACGTGTCCGAGATGGACATGGACTCGACCATTCGCGTCGAGGACGTCTCGCTCCCCGCAGGCGTCACAGCCGTCGCCGACCCGGAGTACCCGGTCGTCACCATCCTCACGATGCGCACCCCGGTGCTCGACGCCGAAGAAGAAGCAGCAGCCGAAGCAGCAGCCGAAGCAGCCGAAGAAGGCGCCGAGGGTGCGACCGCTGACGGCGATGCAGACAGCGGCGACAGCAGCGGCGACAGCAGCGAGTGACCTTCGGGCCAGTGCGGCTCACAGATCACCGTCGTCACCACCGGCATCTTCACCGTCGCCCGCGACCACACCCCGGACCACACTGACATGGCCCTGTTCGGACGCACCGGCAAGGGTGCACCGTTCGACTGGCTGATCGTCGGCCTCGGCAACCCGGGACCTAAGTACGTCGGGACGCGTCACAATGTCGGCGAAGACGCGATCAAGGTGCTCGCTGCCCGTACTGATTCGACGCTGAAGGGCGGCAGGGACAACGCCTTGACTGCAGAGACCCGCCTCCCCGGTCCCGACGGGGACGAACGAGTCGTCCTCGCCTTTCCCATCACCTTCATGAACCAGTCCGGCCAGGCTGTCGGTTCGCTCGTACGGCGCTACCGCATTCCGTTCGTCGAACAGATCATCGTCGTGCACGACGAACTCGATCTGCCGCCCGGCGAGATGAAGGTCAAGGTCGGCGGCGGACTCGCCGGGCACAACGGACTGCGTTCGATGAAACAGCACCTCCACAGCCAGGAATTCGTGCGTGTCCGTATCGGAGTCGGCAAGCCGCCTTCGGGAGGTGGCAAGAACTTCGTGCTGTCCAAGGTTCCCAAACGCGAACGCGAGGTACTGGACATCACGATCGCGACTGCAGCCGATGCGGTCGAGACGATCGTGTCCGACGGGGTGGACGCCGCAATGCGGCGATACAACGTCAAGCAATGACGACGGCGCAGACTCACCAGGACTCCAGTATCGAGTCGCGCCACGCTCCCCTCGAGTCGCTCCCCGGCGTGCTGCGCGACGAGCCCGGGCTCACTCGAGCCCTCGGTGACCCGGCGGCGCGGCTCGCCGTGGTCGAAGTGGCCCGACCAATCTCGATTGCTGCCCTCGCGCGCCTGTCGAGCAGCCGTCCGCTCGTCATTGCCTGCCCGACCGGCACGATGGCAACACAACTCGTCGACGACATCGCGCAGTTCGTGCCATCCGGCGACGTCGTGATGTTCCCGGGATGGGAGACCCTGCCGTTCGAGCGGGTCAGCCCGAGTGTCGAGACGATGGGCCAACGCCTCGAAGTGCTCTGGCGTCTCGGGAACAGCGACCGGGCCCCGAAGATCATCGTCGCCGGCGTCCGGTCGCTGCTCCAGAAGCTCGGGCCCGGCGCCACCACTGTCGAGCCGATCATCGTGCGGCCCGGCGTCGAGATCGATCCCGACGCGCTCGCCGCACAACTCGTCGAGTTCGGTTACCGGCGCGAGGAACTCGTCGAGCACCGTGGCGAGTTCGCCCGGCGCGGAGCCATCTTCGATGTGTATCCATCGACGACCAATGCACCGATCCGCATCGACCTGTGGGGTGACGAAGTCGACCGACTGACCCGCTTCGGGGTGAACGATCAGCGATCGACCGGCGACCTCACCGAGGCAGTGGTGTTCCCGGCTCGCGAGTTGATGCCGACCAGCGACGTTTGCGAGCGCGCCGCCAGCCTCGTGGCGAGCGAGCCGTGGGGACGCGAACAGTGGGAGCGCCTTGCCGAGGGGGCCCACTTCGACGGCATGGAGAGTTGGCTGCCGTGGCTGGTCGACAGCGATCGCCTGTTGACCGACGTACTCCCCGCAGACGCCAAGGTGCTGCTCGTCGAACCTCGGCGAATGCTCGACCGGGCCAAAGATCTGATTGCCGAGGAAGACGACCTCGCCCGCACCCTCGCAGGCACGTGGGCGCGCGACCCGGACAAGTCGTTCCCTCGGCTCCACGCCGACCCCGAGACATTGCTCGCTGCCGACCCCGCGGATGGCGCCGGCACGTTCTGGACCCTCGACTCGACGCCCGACTCCCCTGACACGCCCGTGGTCGAAGCGTCGGGCTGGGGGCCCGTGGCCGGCGACGGCTCCGGGCTGACCGACCGGCTGATCCAGCTGATCGGGAACGGGTTTCGCGTCGTCGTCGCAGCCGACGGTACGGGCTCGGCCGCCCGACTGCATTCCCTGCTACTCGACCAGGGCCTCGACTTCCCGATCCGCGCGGTTCCCGACGACCCTGACGCCATCTTGGCGCTGGGACCGGGCGGCCACATCGTCGTCGCGCCGCTCCACCGTGGCGTCACGCTGCCCAACGCGAAGATCTCGATCGTCGCCGAGAGCGACCTGACCGGCCGTCGGCGCGCCCATCGCAAAGCCCGCCGCCAACCCAAGCGCGACGCTGCATCGACGTTCGAAGACCTCAAGACCGGCAGCTTCGTCGTCCACCATCAGCACGGCGTCGGCAAGTACGAAGGCATGGTCAAACGCGCCATTGGCGGCGTCGAGCGCGACTACTTGCTGATTGCGTACAAGGGTGGCGACAAGCTGTACGTCCCGTCCGACCAGATCGATGCGCTCCGCCAGTACGTGGGTGGCGAGGCGCCCGCGCTCCACAAGCTCGGCGGCTCGGACTTCGCAAAGGCCAAGAGCCGAGTCAAGTCCGAAGTCCGCCAGATCGCGCAGGAACTCGTCCTGCTCTACCAGCAGCGCGTGACTGCCGACGGCCACGCGTTCGGCCAGGACACACCCTGGCAGTCCGAGATGGAGGAGGCCTTCCCGTTCGTCGAGACACCCGACCAACGCAAAGCGATCGAGGACATCAAAGGCGACATGGAACGCGAGTTCCCGATGGACCGGCTGGTCTGTGGCGACGTCGGCTTCGGTAAGACCGAGATCGCGATCCGTGCGGCGTTCAAGGCCATTCAGGACGGCAAGCAGGTCGCCGTGCTCGCTCCGACCACCTTGCTCGCCACCCAGCACGGCAACACGTTCGCCGACCGTTTCGCCGGGTACCCGATCCGCGTCGAGGTCCTCTCGCGCTTCTTGACAGCCAAGCAGGCCAAGAAGGTGATCGACGAGGTGAAGTCGGGTGAGATCGACTGCGTCATCGGCACGCACCGCCTGCTGGCAGCCGACATCAACTTCAAGGATCTCGGACTGCTCGTTGTCGACGAAGAGCAGCGCTTCGGTGTGCAGCACAAAGAGAAGATGAAGAAGATGAAGACCAACGTCGACGTCCTCACACTCACTGCGACACCGATTCCGCGCACGCTGGAAATGAGCCTCGTCGGCATCCGCGACCTCTCCCTGCTGCAGACTCCCCCAGCGGAGCGCCAACCGATTCTCACCTTCGTCGGTGAGTACGACGAACGTGTCGCGATCGAAGCAATCCGTCGCGAGTTGCTCCGCGAAGGCCAGGTCTTCTGGGTCCACAACCGGGTCCGCTCGATCGACACTGCCGCCGCCCGCCTCCGCCAGTTGGTCCCCGAAGCCCGCATCGCCGTGGCGCACGGCCAGATGGACGAGGCCACGCTCGAGACCGTGGTCCAGGACTTCTGGGACGGCCACTACGACGTGCTGGTCTGCACCACCATCATCGAGTCGGGAATCGACATGCCCTCGGTGAACACCCTCGTCGTCGAGCGCTCCGACCTGCTCGGCCTCGGCCAGATGCACCAACTCCGCGGCCGCGTCGGCCGATCTGGGCAACGGGCATACGCCTACTTGTTTCATCCGCGGGACAAGGTGTTGACCGAGGAGGCATACGAGCGGCTCCGCACGATCGGCGAATCGACCGAACTCGGTTCCGGCTTCAAGATCGCGATGCGCGACCTCGAAATCCGAGGTGCCGGCAGCCTGCTCGGTGAATCCCAGTCGGGCCACATCGCAGCAGTCGGCTACGACCTGTACTGCCAGATGGTCACCGAAGCCGTGAGCGAGATGAAGGGCGAGCCGCCGAAGAACGCGCCAGCGGAGATCAAGCTCGATGTGCCGACCGATTCGTTTCTGCCGCCTGACTATGTCGCGAAGGAAGAGCTGCGGCTCGAGGCGTATCGCCGTCTCGCCGGCGTGGAGACCCAAGCCCAGGTCGATGACATCCGCACCGAGTGGGAAGACCGCTACGGACCGCTGCCGCAACCCGCCGTGAGCCTGCTCGATGTCGGGTACCTGCGAGCAGAATGCCATCGCCTCGGGCTCCGCGACATCCAGATCTCGGCGACCGACGCCAAGCTCAGTCCGATCCAACTGAAGATGAGCGAGACGCTCAAGCTGCGGCGGCTCTCGAAGGGCGCGAAGTACAAAGAGGACCTCGGCCAGCTCGTGGTGCCGATCCCACGGCGCAACCCCGACGGCACCAAAGCCGACGCCGCCACGTTCCTCGTCAGCTTCCTCCGCGAGCTGGTCGACGCAGCAGACCAGTAGTGGCGCGTCGGTCTCTCCCACTGCTCGCTTCGCCGCTCCTTCGCCCGGGTGCACGACGTGCTGCCAGGCACCCACGTTGTCGGCGGTGCGGGGTATCGTCAGGGTCGTGAAGCTCCGCATGTCGTTCCTGCTCCCGCTTGCCGTGGTGTCACTCAGCGCCGGATGCACCACCTTCACCGACGACAACGCCGCGGCGCGGGTCAATGACATCGAGATCGACCACGACGACCTCGCCGACCTCGCCGAGTTCGTCGCCGTCGCAAACAGCCAACTGCCCTCCGGCACCGACGCGACGCAGGCACGCAACGCTGCGAGCATCTGGGTGCAGACCACTGCACTGCAGGAGTTCTTCGAGGACGAAGGCATCGAGGTTCCCGAGGATCTCGTCGTCGCCGCCACCGAGCAACTGAACGGTCTGCCTGAGTTCGGCGAGCTGAGCACATCGGCACAGACACTGCTCGTCGACTTCATCAGCATCCTCCAGTACCTCCCCTCGATCGACGCCGACGGCTCGCTGCTCGCGACTGCGGCCGACGCCGCTGACATCTACATTGATCCGCGGATCGGCTCGTTCACGTCGGACGCCGGCGTCATTCCCCTCGGCTGATCCGGCCGCTGGTGTCACCACGATGAGCCCGACCGCCGACAAGACGGCCGCGGCGCCGGGCAACCGCCGGATCGTCGTCATCGGGCTCGGCCCGGGAGGCGTCCAGCACATCACCGCAGAGGCGCTCGCCGCGATCGATCGCATCGCCCATCGCCATCTCCGCACGTCGATTCATCCGTCTGCCCACCTCGTTCCGGATGCAACTACGCACGACGACCTGTACGAGACCGCCGACGACTTCGACGACGTCTACGTCGAGATCGCCGATCGCCTCGTTGCAGCCGCCCATGAGCACGGCGAGATCCTGTACGCCGTCCCCGGCTCACCGCTGGTGCTCGAACGAACGGTCCGCTACCTTCGCGCACGTACCAACGACGACGACATCGAACTCGACATCCTGCCGGCGGTCTCGTTCCTCGACCTGGCGTGGGCTCGACTCGACATCGACCCCGTCGAAGCGGGCGTCCGCCTCGTCGACGGCCATGCCTTCGCCACCGCTGCAGCGGGCGAACGGGGCCCGCTCCTGGTTGCTCACACGCACGCCAACTGGGTACTCAGCGACATCAAGCTCGCCGTCGAAGGCGCGTCAGGCGACGAACAGGTCATCATTCTGCACGCACTCGGCACCGACGACGAGCAGATCATCGAGACGACTTGGGCCGCGCTCGACCAGACCCTCGACGCCGACCACCTCACCTCGATCTACATCCCGCACCTCGCCACACCGGTCGGCCGGGAGTACGTCCGCTTCCACGAACTCACCCGCACCCTGCGCGAGCAGTGCCCGTGGGACATCGAGCAGACACACCAGACGCTGATCCCGTTCCTGCTCGAAGAGACCTACGAGGTCGTCGACGCACTGCAAGGCCTCGCTGCTCCGACCCCCACTGCGGGCATCGACAGTACCGATGCTGATGCTGATGCTGACCTGATCGAAGAGCTGGGCGACCTGCTGTACCAGATCGAGTTCCACGCCACGATCGCCGAGCAGGAGGGTCGGTTCACGATTGCCGATGTCACCCAGGGGATCCACGACAAGCTGGTCCGGCGCCACCCGCACGTCTTCGGTGCGCCCGGCGACGCGATGTCCGACGCCGACGACACAGCGACCGTGCTCGCGAACTGGGACGACATCAAACGAGTCGAGAAGGGCCGCACCTCGGTGTTCGACGGCATTGCGCGTTCACTTCCGTCGCTCGCCTACGCCCAGCAGGTCGGAAGGAAGGCATCCAAGGTCGGCTTCGACTGGCCCGACGTCGACGGTGCGTTTCCGAAGATCGACGAGGAGCGCGCCGAGCTCGCCGAAACGATCATCGACGGCGACGTTGCTGCGTCCACCGATGAGCTCGGCGATCTCCTCTTTGCCGTCGTCAACGTCGCTCGCCACCTGAAAATCGATGCCGAACTGGCGCTCCGCGCAGCGAGCGACAAGTTCCGCCGCCGGTTCGAAGGCGTCGAAGCCTTGGCCAAGGAACGGTCGATCGACCTGCGTTCCAGCGACCTCGCCACACTTGACGCACTGTGGAACGACGTGAAGGCGAACACCGATCCCGCACCCACCGGTTGACCAGCAGGTTGCTCAGCGAGTCGACGCTGCCGCCGTCGCTGCTCGACACTCGGTGCGGGTTTCGTTCTCTCGCTCCGGCGGGCACAATCGGAGTGTGCGGCTCCAACTGGCCAACCCATCCGAACACCCGCGGATCGGCGAACTGCCGTTCACCGAACGGCTCACCGACTGGAAACTTCCGCGCATGCACGGCGTCCTCGGTCTGCACCGTCACGTCGTCCGCCTGATCGAACTGGACAACGTCAGCTACGTCATCAAAGAACTTCCCGATCACCTCGTGCATCGTGAGTATCGGCTCCTGCGTGAACTCGACGACTTCGGACTCCCGACGGCCGAAGTCGTGGCCGCACTCACCGGCAAGCCGGACGACGTCGACGGGATGCTCGTGACCCGACACCTCGACTACGCCATTCCCTACCGGACACTGCTCTCCGGACGCGGGTTGACCATCCCCTACCTCGGTGATCGCGTCCTCGATGCCATGGCGGGCCTGTTGGTCAGGTTGCACCTCGCCGGCTTCTTCTGGGGAGACTGCTCTCTGTCCAACACACTGTTCCGGCGCGATGCCGGAGCGCTGTCGGCCTACGTCATCGACATGGAGACCGGCGCCCACCACGACCGGCTCAGCGACGGGCAACGAAACTTCGACCTGCAGATCGCCACCGAGAACTTCGCCGGCGGGCTGCTCGACCTCCAGGCGGGCGGCCGCCTCGCTGCCGGCATCGACCCCTGGGAGGCAACGGCGCTCCTCGAAGGACGCTACGAAGATCTGTGGAACGAGTTGACCGCCCCTGCCGACTTCGTCCTCGGCGAAACGTTTCGTGTCGAACAGCGAATCAATCGACTCCACGACCTCGGCTTCGACGTCGAGGAGATGGACATCGTCGGCGACCCGGCGGACGGCCACATGCGTTACATCCCCCGTGTGGTCGAGCACGGATACCACCGTCAACGCCTGAAGAACCTGACCGGCCTCGAAACCACCGAGAACCAGGCTCGGCGGCTGCTCGGCGAGATCCGGACCTTCGGCGCCGAACTGCAGCACCGTCGGGCACTCGAAGTCGCCGAGACCGGCGTCCCGCTCCGATCGCTGCCGGAGAACGTGATCGCCGTCCGTTGGCTCGATCAGCAGTTCGAACCGCTCATGGCCAGGGTGCCGGCGTCGATGTTCGCCAAGCTCGAAGCCGCCGAGCTCTATCACCAACTCCTCGAGCATCGGTGGTTCCTCTCCGAGCAGCGAGGTACCGACGTCCCGCTCGACACTGCGCTCGATTCCTACCTCTCCGACGTACTGGTCGACGCTCCTGACGAGATCATTGCGGTCGGCGACGACGAGACCCTCGACGACGACGCAAGCGCGCAGCTGAGCGGAAGCCTCCCCGTCGTCGACGACTCAGAGCCATGAACTCCTGAACCGAACACTTCCTCACAGGGTCAGCAGCGTCGGGCCACGCGCTCTACGCTGCAGGTCAGTATGAGCGAAATCCAGAACATCGTCGGCCGTGAAATCCTCGACTCGCGTGGTAACCCCACGGTCGAAGTCGAAGTCGAACTCGACTCGGGCGCCGTCGGGCGCGCCGCAGTGCCATCAGGCGCCTCCACCGGCGAACACGAAGCGGTCGAACTCCGTGACGGCGGCGACCGCTACATGGGCAAAGGTGTGTCCAACGCCGTCGGCTTCGTCAACTCCGAGATCGCCGACGCACTCGACGGGTTCGATGCACTCGACCAGCGCGTCATCGACCAGGTCATGCTCGATCTCGACGGCACCGACAACAAAGCCCGCTTCGGCGCGAACGCGATTCTGGGTACCAGCTTGGCGGTCGCCAAGGCTGCTGCGATCGAGCTCGACATGCCGCTCTACGCTTACGTCGGCGGGCCGAATGCGTATGTGCTGCCGGTGCCGATGATGAACGTCATCAACGGCGGCAGCCACGCCGACAACTCGATCGACTTCCAGGAATTCATGGTGATGCCGGTCGGCGCGCCGAGCTTCTCCGAGGCGTTGCGCTGGGGCACCGAGACCTACCACGTCCTGAAGAAGGTGTTGGCCGACCGCAGCTTGTCGACCGCCGTCGGCGACGAGGGCGGGTTCGCACCGAACCTGTCGTCCAACGAAGAAGCGATCACGACACTGCTCGAGGCCATCGAGAAGGCCGGCTTCACTCCCGGCGAGGACATCGCGATCGCTCTCGACCCGGCCGTGTCGGAGATCTTCGAAGACGGCGCCTACCACCTCACCCACGAAGGCAAGGTCCTCTCCCCCGATGAGATGGCCGGCTACTGGACCGAGATGGTGAACAAGTATCCGATCGTGTCGCTCGAGGACGCGATGGATGAAAACGATTGGGACGGTTGGGCCGCCCTGACCAAATCGGTCGGTGACAAGACCCAGCTCGTCGGAGATGACCTGTTCGTCACCAACTCGGTTCGCCTGCAGCGCGGGATCGACACCGACGTCGCCAACTCGATTCTGATCAAGGTCAACCAGATCGGTTCCCTGACCGAGACGCTCGACACCGTGCAGCTCGCAACACGCCACGGGTACACCTCGGTGATGAGTCATCGTTCTGGTGAGACCGAAGACGCCACGATCGCCGACCTCGCGGTGGCAACGAACTGTGGCCAGATCAAGACCGGGGCTCCGTGCCGATCCGACCGGGTCGCCAAGTACAACCAGCTACTACGCATCGAGGCCCGCCTGGGCGAAGCGGCTGCCTATCGCGGTTCCAGCGCCCTCGCACCCCTGCGCTGAACCGGCCGATACCGTCGGGTCATGGCGCAATTCGAAGACATCGGCGAACAAGACGGGTGGCGGTGCTGGATCTGCGACGAGCCGGTCGATCCGAACATGTCGGTCAACGACGATCGCGGCCCGAGCGTCGATGCACGCATGACCAATCGCAAGGCCAAGAAGCACAGCCAGAGAAAGCGCTCAGCCACCTCGACCAGTTCGGCCGATCTCCCCGAGCGGCTCGCACATCGCAGCTGCAACACCGGCAAGGGCAACGTCGACGCCGTGATCCAGTGGGATCCTGAGCTCTTCGTCATCGACCCGGTCGAGATCATCCCGGCCGTCGATCGGCTCGCAGCCAAGGGTGGCCGGGAGATCTTCTGTCGGTGCGTGTCAGCGCCCGATGCCGACATCACCGCAGCATGGCTGATCGACCGGATCAGCCGCCTCGAACCGGGCCTCGAACTGAGTGCGGACATCCAAGAGGGCGGCGGCCAGCATTTGGTCGCCCTGCGCACCTGACTGAAACAGGTGACGGCGACCTGAGCGGCACGGGTGAACCCGCATGCGTTGCGCCGCAATAGGTTGACCTCATGGACTACGCCGACGCCGTTGCATCGTTCGCTCTCCCGACACCGTCTCCGGTGCCGATTCCGACACCGACCGTCGACGCGTCGCCGGCGCGCCGATTCCGTGACGCAATCGAACCGATTGCGATGCACTCCGTCTGGTCGCGGGTCACGAACGAGCGCCTGGCCGGGCTCGGGCTGAACTTTCTGACCGGCTATGTCTGGGGTCGCGCCGCTGCACTCGGCCACCCCGAGCCCGGCGTCGTCGTCTCGGCCTTCGCGGTGTTCGACCCGGCACTCATCACCGCCGTCTACGCCGAGGGTCGCGCCGCCGTCGGACGCGACGAGATGCTCGCTGCTCGCGCAGAGAGCACCGTCGCAAGCCTCACCGACGTGCTCGGCGACTCAATCGGCGACATCGAGGTATCCCGCATCGCCGACACGTTGCGCTCGGCAGTGAGCTCGCTCAGCGGCATGGGCCGCCCACTCTTTTCCGGTCTCTGCGACCAGGAGTGGCCCACCTCCCCGGTGGGGGTGGTGTGGCGCGCCTGCGAACTCGCCCGTGAGCACCGCGGCGACGGTCACATCGCCGTCTGCCTCAGCGAGGGCCTCGACCCCGTCAAGACGAACGTGCTCACCGAGCTGTTCGTCGGCTTCCCACTCGGCAGCTACAGCGCCAGCAGGGGATGGAGCCCCGAGCAGATCGCCGAAGCAGCCGACGACCTGCGCGCTGCTGGGCTCCTCGACGACGACGGGTTGACTGCGGACGGTCTGGAGTATCGACGCGAGATCGAGGCCCGGACCGACGACCTCGACCAGCCCCTCATCGACGCCATCAATGCACTCGGTGGCGTCGAGTCGCTCCTCGAGCCACTCGCGTCATGGTCCGAGCGTTGCGTCAGCGTCGGCGCGTTCCCTCCGGATCCCTCCAAGCGCGCCGCTGGCTGATTCCCGCAGCACCGTCAGCGAGCGCGGCCACCCGTGACGTGATCGTCACTACCATGAGGTCGATGCAGGCAAGACGATCGGTCATCGCAATGGCTGGCGTCGTGCTCCTCAGCGCATGCAGCGCCTCCATCGAGAGCGGCGACAACGCCGCTGCCGGGACTCAGCCCGGCGAGCCGTCTGCAGCAACGAACGTTCCCCCGTCGACGACGCCGACCACGACCGTTCCACCTGCCACGACGACCATCCCCGCTGCGACGACCACCAGCACGACCAGTACCACCAGCACCACCAGCACCACGGTGCCCGAACCGGATGTCTTCGACCCCGCCTGCGTCGTCGAAGTCGAACCCTTCGACTCGCTCGGCCTGATCGCTGACCGATTCGACGACGAAACCGTCAATGTCGTCGCTCTACGAACCGAGAACGATCTCCCCACCGCCGCTGTCACGACCGGCCAACTGCTCGACGTGTGCGTCGGCAACGGCCTGGACGACCTCACCGGCGAAGAGCGCACCGACCCCGACGCCGAGGTGGTCAGCGCAGCGGTCAGACAGAACATCGAGATACAACAACTCAAGCTGAACAGGCTCTTCGAGGACCTCGGCACACCACCCCTGCTCGTCGACGGCATCTCGGGTCCCGTGACGCGCCAGAGGTTGTGCGCCGTTCGCCTGTCGCTCGGCCTTCCGGCCAGCACCACCGACATGGCACCGGGCAGCGCCGAGGAGAAGCAACTCCTCGCAGCAAAAGAGCTCGCAGTGCCCGCCTCATCGGCCACGGCATCGACTCGCTGGGTGTTGATCGACAAGACCTGCCAGATCATGTTCGTCGGTTCGGGCAGCGACGAACTCGCCTTCGTCTTCCCGACCTCGACCGGTTCCGACGGCTTCGAAACTCGGCCGCAGGATCGGTCGAATGCCTTCCGATTCGATCCAGCGATCGCGAACGGCGGCTGGCACGACAGCACCGACTTCCCGGTCGCCATCGACAATCCACTCAACGGCAACATGTACCGGCCGCTCTACTTCGACGGCGGACAGGCGATCCACGGTGCGAACAACGTGCCGACATCACCCCAGAGCAAGGGGTGCGCCCGACTGCGTGTCAACCACATGGATGCCCTCGTCGACTGGCTCGACCTCGGCGGAGCGACGTCGCCGATCTGGAACGAGAACCGCATCGCGACCACGGTCAACGTGCAGGGCGCCTATCAAGGCTGACCACGCTGGCAGCCGTGCCGCCCGCGCAGGTCCGCCTTGCTGGGCGCCGAATGTCGCTCAGCGTTTCGAACTCAGTTTCGAATCGACGAGGCCAGACCGCTCAGGCGTCGGGCCAACGCCCGAGGGGTGATGTCGCTCGTGGCGACCAGACCTTTGTACAGCGCTCCCGGCACGACGATCGTCTTGTTCTTCGCCACCCCTTCCAGCCCGGCGGCAGCCACCGACTCAGCAGACGTCCATGCGAAATCCGGGAAGGTCGTTGCGAAGTCAGAGGTGTTGCTGTGTTCCTGGAACTCGGTCTTGGTGAGCCCCGGACAGAGTGCGGTCACGTGCACGTTCGTGCCGCGCACCTCTTCGTGGAGGGCTTCGGTGAGGCTCGTCACGTATGCCTTGGTCGCGGCGTACACCGCCAAGCCAGGTGATGCCTGGAAGCTCGCGACGCTCGACACGTTGAGGAGGTGCCCGGACCCTCGCAGCACCATGGCCTTCAACGCAGCGTTGCTGATCCGGGTGAGCGCCTTCACGTTCAGTTCGACTTCGTCGCCGAGCCGATCGGCGTCGAGTTCAGCGAACTGACCACTGGTGCCGAACCCTGCGTTGTTGACCACGAGGTCGATCGGATCGTCGACCAGCGAGATCCGCTCCATCACCGCGTTCTGCCCGGCCGTGGTACCCAGGTCGGCCTCCAGCACGCTGAACCCGTCGAATCGATCGGCGATCGCGCGCAGCTTGTCGCCGCGCCGGGCCACCAACACGCTGGGCACGCCCGCTCGACCGAGTTGCTCGGCCATCTCGGCGCCGATGCCCGACGATGCTCCGGTGACGAGGGCCGACGTGAACACAAAGCGGGACATCATCGAACCGTACCGCTCGGCCGCGGGCCCTGCCCTGCCCTGCCGGCAAGCCCTCATGCTGGCAACGTCGGTTACGGTCGGCGTCGATGACGACCCACCACCTTGCCCAACTCAACCTCGGTCTGCTCGCCGCTCCGATCGATGCCGACGAGATGACCGAGTTCCGGCTCGCTCTCGGTCCGATCAACGAACTCGCTGAGTCGACACCCGGTTTCGTGTGGCGGCTCAAAGACGAAGACGGCGGGTCGTCGACCTACGTCGATGTTCCTGGCATGGACGACCCGCTGTGGGCGCCGAACATGTCGGTGTGGCAGTCACTCGATGCCCTCAAACACTTCATGCACAAGAGCGGTCATGCGATATACCTGCGCCGTCGGCGTGAGTGGTTTCAGAAACCGCCCGGCCTGATCAATGTGCTCTGGTGGCTCCCCGCCGGCGAGATCCCGGAACTCGGCGACGCCGTCCGCAGGCTGCAACACCTCGAGCAGCACGGGCCCAGCGAACAGGGGTGGGGATTCGCCTCGCCGGTCGAGCCGCCGACGGGCTGATCCCGTGACCGCCGCATGTCGTGCAACGTCTGACCCGCAACGACTGAACTGCGGTGCCTGCCCCGCAACGCGAAACGGCACCGGCACGAGATTGCTCGAATCTCGTCCCGGTGCCGGTCGTCGCTGACCGAACTCGCCGCGCCCGTCAGGCGGCGGAGGGGTCGTGTCCGATGACCACGTCTTCGTGGTCGCCGAGCACGTAGCGATGAAGCGCTGCACCGATTGCAGCGCCGATCAGGGGAGCCACCCAGAACAGCCAGAGCTGTCCGAGCTGATCACTGCCGGCGAAGATCGCCTGCGATGTCGAGCGAGCTGGGTTGACCGAGGTGTTGGTGACCGGGATGGACACGAGGTGGATCAGGGTGAGCCCCAGGCCGATGGCGAGGCCACCCATCGCCGGTGCGGCCTTCTTGGCCGTCGCACCGAGGATGATGAGCAGGAACACTGCGGTGAGGACCACTTCGGCAAGCAGCGCCGCGCCCAGACCGAAACCGCCCGGTGAGAAGTCGCCGTAGCCGTTGGAGGCGAAGGCGCCAGGGCCTTCGCCGATGCTGAAGTCATCCTGGCCGCTGGCGATGCCGAAGATCGTGGCGGCACCGAGGATGCCTCCGACGACCTGTGCTCCGATGTAGCCAGCAGCGTTCTTGGGGTCGAAACGACCTGCCACGATCATGCCGAGCGTGACCGCCGGGTTGAAGTGGCCGCCGGAGATGTGTCCGAATGCGTAGGCACCGGTCAACACCGTCAGACCGAAGGCGAGGCTGACGCCCACGAATCCGAGCCCGAGGCTGGTGCCGTTTCCGCCGACGCCGAAGTCGGCGGCCAGGATGGCTGCACCGCAGCCGCCCAGCACCAACCAGAATGTGCCGAGAAGTTCCGCAACGAGCGGTTTGATCTTATTGTCCATCTGTCTCTCCTTCGAAACCGATCGAATCTCGACCAGCACAGAGAGAGACGCTGCGCCACTAGAAGAAGTCGCGAAGAAATGCCGGACCGCGTGGACCACGGCGGACGGACGTGGTAACGGCAGACGTTGGCGGGCCCGGCTGCCGCCGATGTCTCGGGGCTATGCAGTGAACGACGTGGCGGTCGCCGTGAGGCGAGCCTGCGCACGAGCCTTGCCGGCGACTGCGTCGGCAATCGCCGCGTCGGCGGTTTCGGCGCGCAGGGTCTCCTGATGCCGCGCCAGCGCTTGCTTGGCCCGGGCGACGTCGATGTCGTCGGAGAGTTCGGCGGTGTCCGACAGCAGCGACACCTTGGTCGGATTGCCGCTCACTTCGACGAAGCCACGGTGCACAGCGATGTCTTGAACCTTGCCGTCGGTCTGGAAAACGCGCGTGTGATTCTCGACGAGGACACCGAGGAACGCAGCGTGGCCGGCCTGGAAGGCGATCTCGCCGCCACCGGCGGTACGGGTGATCACCATGTCGGCCTCACCGGAGTAGAGGACCTTCTCGGGTGACACGACTTCGACGATGATTGATTCAGCCATGATCAGGCTCCTTCCACGGATCGCATCGATGACAGGACATCACCGACGTACTCGGATGACATGACCAGGATCAGCTCTCCGAGAGCTGCTTGGCCTTGGCCTGCACCTGGTCGATGTTGCCGACGTTGAGGAACGCCTGCTCGGGCAGATCGTCGAGACCACCATCGATGATGGCTTCGAACGACTCGACGGTTTCGGCAACAGGAACGTATTCGCCCTCGAGGCCGGTGAAGACCTTGGCGACGAAGAACGGCTGGCTCAAGAAGCGCTCGACCTTACGGGCACGAGCCACCGTGAGGCGGTCCTCGTCGGACAACTCGTCCAGCCCGAGAATGGCGATGATGTCCTGCAGTTCCTTGTACCGCTGCAGGGTCTCCTGCACACGACGAGCCACGTTGTAGTGGTGATCGCCGACGACTTCGGCGCTGAGGATCGTCGAGGTCGACGACAGCGGGTCCACTGCGGGGTAGATGCCGAGCGAGGCAACCGTACGGCTGAGCTCGGTGGTCGCATCGAGGTGCGTGAAGGTGGTGAACGGTGCCGGGTCGGTGTAATCGTCTGCGGGGACGTACACGGCCTGCAGCGAGGTGATCGAGCGACCCTTGGTCGAGGTGATCCGCTCCTGGAGCTGGCCCATCTCGTCGGCCAGCGTCGGCTGGTAACCCACGGCGGACGGCATACGGCCGAGGAGCGTCGACACCTCGGAACCCGCCTGCACGAAACGGAAGATGTTGTCGACGAACAGCAGCACGTCCTGGCCGGCGACATCACGGAAGTACTCCGCCATCGTCAGCGCCGACAGGGCGACACGCAGGCGCACGCCCGGCGGCTCGTCCATCTGGCCGAAGACCAACGCAGCCTTTTCGTACACGCCGGATTCCATCATCTCCAGGCGCAAGTCGGTGCCTTCACGGGTGCGTTCGCCCACACCGGCGAACACCGACACACCACCGTGCTGGGACGCAACACGGTTGATCATCTCGGTGATGAGCACGGTCTTGCCGACGCCTGCACCACCGAACAGGCCGATCTTGCCGCCGGCCACGTACGGGGTGAGGAGGTCGACGACCTTGATGCCGGTTTCGAACATGCGAGCGGACGGCTCGAGGGAATCGAAGGTCGGTGCAGGACGGTGGATGTCCCACCGCTCCATGTCGTCGATGCCGTCGGGCTGGGTGTCGAGCGCTTCGCCCCACACGTTCCAGACGTTGCCGAGCACCTTGTCACCAACGGGCACCTGGATGCCGTGGCCGGTGTTGCGGACCGGGGCGCCTCGGACCAGGCCGTCGGTCGGCTTCATGCAGATGGCGCGGACGCGGCCGTCGCCCAGCTGCTGTGCGACTTCGGCGAGCACCGTGGTGTCTTCACCTTCGAGGCTCACGGTGAACTCGATGGCCGAGTTCAGCTCGGGCAGTGCACCGCGCGGGAACTCGACGTCGATGACAGGGCCAGCGATGGCGACGACCCGGCCGTCTTGCAGTTCGTTCTGGGTTGAGGATTCTGTCATGGTCATGACTTGGTATCTCCTGGTGTGTGGTCTTCACAGCGATCCATTGGATGGATCGATCAGATCTGGTCGTCGGGGTACTTCTCGTTGTGGAACCGGCGGGCTTGTCCCTGCCAGTCGTCGCGTTGGATGCGGCCTTCGAATCCGAGCGAATCGTCGATGCGATCCATGTCGGCGTCGTTCCAGGTGGTGATCTCCTTGAACGTGAAGATGCCCATCTCGTGGAGCCTGGCTTCGAGGACACCGGCGACGCCTTTGATTCGCTTGAGGTCATCAGCGTCGACTGCTGCAGGTGGTGCGTCAGCTGGTGCGTCAGTGTCGGGGCGTTCCATCGTCGCCGTGGCCGTGCCCGCGACGTCGGCAGCTGACGATGCGCCGCCCGACTCCGGCGGAGGCGCCGCCGGGGCTGCGGCACGGCCTACAGCCGGTGCAGGATGCAGGTCACCGAAGTAGTCGTCACCCACGTCGACGTAGCCAAGGACGTTGTCGCCGTCGTCGAGCGCAGCTGCGCCACCGACGATCTCCATGATCTCTGAGGTGATCGAGGCCTGACGTGCACGGTTCATGACGATGCTCAAGCTGCCGATCAGTTCTTCGGCGTTGTCCGTGGCCGATTTCATCGCCCGCTGACGGAAAGCATGCTCGGACGCCGCAGCATTCAGCAGGGCGGCGTAGATACGAGCCTCGACGTAGCGGGGCAGGAGCGAGTCGAGGATCTCGGACGGGTCGGGCTCGAACTCGTAGTCGCCGCCGGAACCATCGCTGCCGGCCTTGCCGTCGCCGCCCGACACGGTGTCCGAGCTCAGCGGCACGAGCGGGCGGAGCACGACTTCTTGGCTCCCGGCGGTGATGAAGCGGGTGTAGACCAACTCGACCTTGTCGACCTGGCCGGACACGAACAGGTCGACCACGTACTCGCCGATGAGTCGGGCGTCTTCGTAGCTCGGCTGGTCGCTGAAGCCCATGAACGACTGGCTCATCTGGTAGTCGCGGAAACGGAAATAGCCCTCGGCCTTCTTGCCGACCGGGACGATCGTGTAGTCCTTGCCGGACAGCACATCGGCCTTCACTTCGCCTTCGGTCGCTCGCTGGACTCCGGCGTTGTACCCACCACAGAGCCCACGATCAGCGGTGATCGCCACGTAGCAGGTCGTCTTGACCTCGTCGCGGCCGGCGAGCATCGGTGCATCGCTCGACGCTCCGGCTGCGGATAGATCCTTGACCACCTCGGTGATCTGTTCTGAGTACGGCACTGCTGCCTGCACTCGCTGCTGTGCCTTGACGATGCGCGAACCTGCGATGAGTTCCATTGCTCGCGTGATCTTCTTCGTCGACTGCATCGCCTTGATGCGGCCACGCAGAATTCTCTCGGTACCACCAGCCATTATGATTCTCCTCGGCTCAGAGCAGCCAGCTGCAGCAGCACCGGATCGCCGAAGAGGCCAGCCTCGTCGCTGGCGCTTCCGTCGGCGGCATGTGCCGCTGTGTGCTGCTGTGACATTCGGTGTGTTCCTCGGGTTGGTCGGGTTGGTGGAAGGTGATCGGGTGGGCTGGTGGCTATTCGGTGGCGAGCGTCTTGTTGGACGCGGCGTCGCCCATCTCATCGGCGTCGACCGACGACGGGTCAGTCGGGTTGCCGGCGGAGTCGCCCGTCGGAGTGAACTGACTCTCGAAGGTGTCCACGGCTCCGGCGAGGGAGTCGGGGATCTTCTGGGTCTTGAGCTCGTCCATCAGGCCGGCGTGGTTGGAGCGCATGTACTCGAGCAGTTCGGACTCGAAGCGCGCCACGTCGGCGACCGGCAGGTCATCGAGGTAACCCTTTGTGCCGGCGAACAGTGACACGACCTGATCCTGGACCGGCATCGGGCTGTTGAGCGGCTGCTTGAGCAGTTCGACGAGGCGGTAGCCGCGCTCGAGCTGCGCTTTGGAGATCGCGTCGAGTTCGGAACCGAACGTGGCGAAGGCCTCGAGCTCACGGAACTGTGCGAGGTCGAGCTTCAGCGTGCCGGCGACACCCTTCATCGACTTGGTCTGGGCAGCCGAGCCGACTCGGGACACCGAGATGCCCACGTCGACCGCAGGGCGCACACCGGACTTGAAGAGTGCGTCCTGGAGGAACACCTGACCGTCGGTGATCGAGATCACGTTGGTCGGGATGAACGCCGAGACGTCGCCGGCCTTGGTCTCGATGATCGGCAGCGCGGTGAGCGAACCGGCGCCGTTCTCGTCGGACAGCTTGGCGCTGCGTTCGAGGAGGCGGGAGTGGAGGTAGAACACGTCGCCGGGGTAAGCCTCACGACCGGGCGGGCGACGCAGCAGCAACGAGAGCTGGCGGTAGGCGTCGGCCTGCTTGGACAGGTCGTCGTACACGATGAGCGCATGCTCGCCGTTGTCCATGAAGTGCTGTCCGATGGCGCAACCGGCGTAGGGGGCCAGGTACTTGAACGGAGCCGAGTCGGCAGCGGGAGCGGTGACGACCACGGTGTACTCCATGGCGCCGGCCTGACGCAGCGTGTCGACGGTCTGGGCGACCGTCGAGCCCTTCTGGCCGATCGCGACGTAGATGCACTTCACGCCGAGACCCTTCTGGTTCATGATCGTGTCGATGGCTACGGCGGTCTTGCCGGTCTTGCGGTCACCGATGATCAGCTCACGCTGACCCCGACCGATCGGCGTCATCGCGTCGATCGACTTGATGCCGGTCTGGAGCGGCTCGTGCACCGGCTTGCGACCGAGGATGCCCGGTGCCTGGATCTCCATGCGGCGCTGCTGGACGCCGGCGAGTTCGCCGGCGCCGTCGACGGGCTCGCCGAGGGCGTTGACGACGCGCCCGAGGACTCCGTCACCGACGGGCATCGACAAGATGCTGCCGGTCGCCTTGACGGTCTGGCCTTCTTCGATCCGGTCCACGTCACCGAGGACAACGGCGCCGATGGAGCCTTCGTCGAGGTTGAGGGCCAGGCCGACCGAGCCGTCTTCGAACTCGAGGAGTTCGTTGACCGCTGCGTCGGGAAGGCCGGACACGCGAGCGATGCCGTCACCGACTTCGGCGACGCGGCCGACGGTGCGGGCCTCGAGCGACGGCTCGAAGCCGTCGAGGTTCTTCTTGAGCGCCGATGCGATGTCGGCGGCGGAGATGGTGAGTTCAGCCATTCTGATTTTCCCTAACGGTCAGCAAATGAGTGTTCGTTGTGGCTTCCGGGTCGGCTGGTTAGAGCCGGCTCTTCAGCTGGTCGATGCGAGTACGGACGGTGTCGTCGATGACGGTGTCACCAATGGTTGCCACGACGCCTCCGAGCACGGAGGGATCGACGACGGTCTTGAGATTGATGGTCGTGCCGGTGGCGTTCTCGAGGGCCGCCTTCAGACGGGCCTGCTGGTCGGACGACAGTGCAACAGCGGTGCGCACCTCGGCAACGGCGAGGTCCTTCGACCCCGCGGCACGCTGCACGAGTTGGTCAACGATGGCAGGCAATTCCCGGCCACGGCCGGAACCGACCACCATGGACACCAACTGTGACGTCGTGCTGGTTGCCTTGCCCCCGAGGAGATCTTCGACAATGGCCTGGCGCTTCTCGGCTGGGACCTGGTCGTCGGTGAGTGCGTTGCGCAGTTCCTCGCTCGATTCGTATGAACGAGCGAACCTGAACAGTTCGTCTTCGACCTCGTCGAGCGTGCCCTCGGCACGGGCGATCTCAAAGAGCGCCCGGGCGTAGCCCTGGATCCGTGCGTCGCTCATGACGTGACTCCTGACTGTGCTCCGACTCGGGCGATGAATCCCTCGATCAGATCGTTCTGTGTTGAGTCGTCGAGTGTGCCGTTGACGACGCTGTCGATGGCGTTGGACGAATACCGTGCGATCTCGGCACGCAGTTCGTCGCCGCTGCGACCGGCAGCGGACGCCAACTCGGCTTCGGCGCGGGCTTCGACGTCGGCCATTTCGGCTTGGAGTCGGGCGCGACCCTCGGTCAGCAGCGATTCGGCCTGTGCGTCGGCTTCGGCGTAGAGCCGGCCGCGTTCGGCGTCGATGTCGCCCTTCGCGGAGCGAATCCGCTCGGCCTCGGCCTCGGCCGCTGCGGCTGCGGCTGCAGAATCGTCGAGATCCTTCTGGATCCGAGCGGTGCGGTCGCTGAAGCTCTTCTTGATCGTCGGACCGGCGAACTTGAAAATCGCACCGAAGATGATGATCGACGCCAACGATCCTGCGATGAGTTCGCCGGTCGGTGGGAGCATCGGGTGCAGCGACGTCGAGCCAATACCGTCGTTGGGGACGGGGCCGTCCGCTGCAAGGAACCCTGTGGCCAAGACGTTGATCGTTGCGAGCAGACTCATGCGTTCACTCCCATCGAGTTGTCGACCGCTGCATTGACGACATCTGTGCTCGGCGCCTTGCCGGTGGCGAGCTCGCCCGCCCGTGCGGCGACATCGGACACCGCGGACGCCACCTGGGAGCTGGCTGCCTGACGAGCTGCATCGACTTCAGCAGTCGCGGTGGCTCGCTTTTCGGCAATCCGGGCATTCACATCGGCGAGCATCGCGCCTCGCTCCGCTTCGAGGGTGGCCCGAGCAGCTTCCACTCGGCCCTGCGCATCGGAGCGAACCGAGGCAACCTGGGCCTCGTACTCAGCGACTTCAGCACGCGCCGACGCCGTGAGCGTCTCGGCCTTTTCGAAATCACCCTGAATGCTGTCGTAGCGCGCCGTCATCCCCTCCCGAACCTTCGGGAAGAGGACATAGCGCAAGACGACGGCGAGCACGATGAACGCACCGAACCCCCAGATGATCTCTTTGGTCTCCGGAAGAATCGGAATGAGTTCAGGGCACCCGGTCGACGAGCTGTCGCTCGTCGGGAACTCGGGGTTGCCCTCGAGATCGGTGCGCTCACACGTATCGGCTTGGATCAGGTTGACCTGAACGTTGCCGCCGGTGTGCGAAGTTGTGACGACTGCTTTCAGCACGTCGACTCCTTGCAAGTGAGTGGGCAGATGAAATTGGACTTGGAGTTGCTGAATTCGGTCAGGCGAACTTCAACAGAATGAAGACCACGAAGCCAATGAGGGCGAGCGCCTCGGTGAAGGCGATGCCGAGGAACATGGTGGTCCGCACCATGCCGGCTGCTTCGGGTTGTCGGGCCATTGCCTCGACGGACTTGCCGACGAGGTAACCAATGCCGATGCCGGGACCGATGGCCGCAAGGCCATAGGCCATGCCGGCGCCGGTGGCGGCGGCGATGTTCTTGGCCTCGGGATCGAATGCGCCCGATTCTTCGACGGCGACGAGTGCGCTGAGTGCTTCCATGATGGTGATTTTCTCCTGTGTGCTTTCTGAGATGAGTGGGAGATCTTGAATGGATCAGTCGGTCACGAATGAACGGTGATCAGTGCTCGTCGCCGTGACCGACGGTCGAGTTGTTGATGTAGACAGCGGCGAGGATGGTGAAGATGTAGGCCTGCAGGAATGCGACCAGGATTTCGAAGCCCGTGATGAAGAGCAACATGAAAAACGGCAGGATGCTGGCCGGCACGAGGAAGATCTGCTGTGTCTCGGCGGTGGCGAGGGCTTCGGTCAGCAGGCCGAAGGTGACGAGCAGAATGTGGCCGGCCATCAGGTTCGCCATGAGACGAACGGTGAGGCTGAACGGTGTGACGAAGATGGTGGAGATGAACTCGATGCCACCCACGAGCGGCTTGAGCGCCGTCGGGACCCCTGCCGGCCAGAGGAGCCCGGTGAAGTAGCCGGCGCCCTGGTGCTTCAAGCCGGTGCCGATGAAGATGACCCAGACGAGCAGGGACAGGCAGAGCGGAATGGCAATACGTGCGGTGGCCGGCATCTGGAAGATCGGAATGACGCCGGGGATGTTGCACAGGAAGATGAACAGGAACAGGCTCATCAGGAACGGTGTCCAACCGAGCCCGGACTTGCCGAGGGTCTGCATCACGATGCCCTCTTCGATGAACTCGATCGTGGTCTCAGCGAGGTTGCGAGCGCCGGTCGGCGCCTTCTTTGCGTCGGCTCGAGCAGCGAGAGCGAACAGGCCCATGCCGATGATCGCCGCCAGCACGGCGATGAGAGCAATCTTGTTGAAAGTCGGGAAGATGTCTTGCCAACGAAGAAGTTCGTTGATGGGAGGGAAGACGAGGCCACGTTCAGCGAGCACGTTGATTTCCGTTTCAGTCGTGGATGTTCAGCGGACGGTTGATGATCTGCGGCACGCAGGATAGGTCATATTGTTGGTTCACGGTCGATTCGCGGGACATCTGTTTTGAGACCCGGTTGTGACAGTGAGAGTGCGACGTACTTCATCTCCCAGAGCAGGAGACCAAGGTGTGTCACGATGATGGTCGATCCGAGTGCGGGAAGTGAAATCCACGATGCATCCTTCACGAGCCAGACCGCGAGGAAGATCAGCGCGAGCCGGATCAGGTAGCCGAACAACGTGGCGCCCATCATGAGTCCGACCGAGATTCGGGCCGCGCCGGCGATCAACGCCGCCGCCAAGGCGAAGTTCACGAGGACGATCGCAATGGCGTACGCGCTCGACCATGCGCCGTTCGCACTCCAGATGACTCCGCACACTGCGATCAGCATCGGGGCGACCATGAGCCCGCGTTTGATGATGTCGTTCGAGACGGCGACCTCGGGAGCCGGACCGTCGAAGCGGGTCGTGAAGGCGTCACCCGTGGCAGCACTCATGCGGCGGTCTCCGGATCGGTCGTTGCTCGGGCCTCGGCGTCGAGCGCTGCGGTTGCAGCCGGGCCGCGACGCTGGCTGTCGAGTTCGTCCATCCGTGCGTCGTAGCTGTACTTGAACTTGTAGAAGAGCCCGACCGAACCGAGCAGCGTCATGACGATCATGAAGATCGGCATCGTGCCGAAGAGGCGGTCGAGTCCGTACCCGCCGAGCAGGAACAGGGCCAGCATGATGACGGCGTCCATGCCGTGACCGAGAGAGTCCTCGGTGTTCACTCGCTTCTTGGTGTCGACGGGAAGGAACTTCATCAGGGCGGGTCGTTCGTAGTCTGAGAGACGAGTGATCAAGTGCTGATCGGCGAGCTCGAAATCGGAGCTTGTGAACGCATGCACAACCTAGTCCCCACTGCGGCCGGACGGCAACTGTGTGCGCAAGTTCTCGCCGGCTTCGCCGAATTCGGTGCGCACATCCAGTTGGAGCTGTTCGTGATCCTGCGCATCGCGTGACTCGGGGGCTGCGTCGGCGCCCTCGATCTGCCGGTCGAGCCCTCCGGCGGGAGTGTCGTTGGCTCGGCGTCGGGCACGCACGCTCGGGTGCAGCACGGTGTACAACACGATGCCGATGATGGCGATGCCGAAGGGGAGGTACGTCGGGTTCTGATCACTCAGTGTCGGATAGAGCACGAACGCACTGAGCAGCGCCGTCCAGAGCCAGAGGATGACCACGCTGCGCCGATGACCGTGACCCATCTCCATCAGCCGATGATGCAGATGGCCCTTGTCCGCCGATGCCAGCCCCTGTCGACTGCGCGCTCGGCGAAAAATCGCGAACAGGGTGTCGAAGATCGGTACACCGAGCACCAGGAGCGGAATGACCAGCGGAGCGAGGAAGAAGTAGGTCCGTCCAATCGATGGCTCGGCTCGACCGCCGACGACGCTCGTCGACACCGCCATCAACAACCCGAGCAGGAGTGCTCCCCCGTCGCCCATGAAGATGCGCGCCGGGTTGAAGTTGTGCGGCAGGAACCCCAGGCACACGCCCGCCGCGATCACTGCAACGAGCGGACCGACCGTCACGGTGTCCAGCAGGTCGCGGGCGCTCAGCCGCTCGGCGTACAAGAAGAACGAGATCGCGCCGATGCCGACGATGCCGGCCGCGAGCCCGTCGAGCCCGTCGATCAGGTTGATCGCCTGACTCATCCCGAGCAGCCAGAGCACGGTGATCAGCGGCAGCAGGCTTTCGTCGATCAGGATCACGCCCTCGTAGAACGGCAGGCGGAACTCGAACATCGTCACGCCGAAGAGCCACAGCGCCAACCCGGCGAGCAGTGTGCCGAACACTTTCGCGGGAGGCGAGATGTCACGCACATCGTCGAGCGCCCCGACGAAGAAGATGATCGTCGCAGCGATCAACACGCCCCAGGGCTCGGAGTTGCTCTCGAAGACGACGTCGAAGGCACCGGAGAGCCAGGCGGTGACGAACCCGGCGACGAAGCCGAGGTACATCCCGGCGCCGCCGATGTCGGGCAGTGCGACCTCGTGCACCGTGCGGTCGCTCGGCAGGTACACCCAGCCCTTCCGCCGGGCGAGGGCGCCCACGAGGGGGGTGACGACGAGGGTGACGAGGGCTGCGACTGCTCCCATCAGCAGGTATGACCCAAACGTCGGCACGATCGGCAATCCTACGCGCCCACTCAACGCCCCGCCCCGCCAACGCCCACCATCTCCCCGCCCCGCCCCCACCCGTTTGCGTGCACCAAAGTGCACGCGCTCCGTACATCCAGGTGCACGCAAACGCATTCGATTTCCGGTTTCGACGAGCCGGGACCCACTGGTTGGGTATGGACATCGAACTCGCATCACTCGCTCGCCGCCAGGACGGCGTCATCTCTCAGGACGACCTGCTCACACGCAAGCTGTCCCGCCGCGCCCAGCAGCGGCTGTTCGAAACGCAGTGGCTGCGCACTGTCGCCCCCGGGGTGTTCGCCGTGGCCGGTGCTCCCGACACACACCGGATGCGCCTGCGGATCGGTCTGCTCTCCCTCGGGGAGCACAGTTGGGTCAGCTACGAATCAGCAGCAGCCCTGCACGGACTGGATCGGTCACGTCCATATGCCGTGGAGTTCACCATCATGCGGGAGACGCGTCGCAAGCCGCGCTCGTTCACCGTCCACACGACCAAGTGGATGCCGGCCATCGACCGCGTCGACGTCGCTGGTTTGCGCTGCACCTCTGCGACCCGCACCCTCATCGATCTTGCGCATTCCCGAGCTCACCGAGAGCGAATCGAGGCCGCAATCGACAGCGCCGTCAGGCTGGGTTCGTCAGCACCACGCGTCTTGGCGGAACGGTTGGAGACGTTGCGCGGATCAGGTCGTTGGGGATGCCGACTGATCGACGACCTGCTGATCGATTCGGGCGGACACTCCCCACTTGAGCGACGGTTCCTCGAGCTGATGAGAACCGCCGGACTCCCTCGCCCCACGACGCAGGCAATTCATCGCAAGCACGGTCGCCACATCGCTCGGGTGGACTTTCTTTTCGAAGATCACGGCATCGTCGTGGAAGTCACCGGCCGCCTCGGACACGTGTCGGACCTCGAGCGGGCCCGCGACGCTCAACGTCGGAACGAACTCCAAGACATCGGGCTGATCGTGTACGAGTACACCTCGACCGATGTCTTCACGCAGCGCCAGATGGTCGTGCACACGATGCAGTCGAGGTTGGCTGCTGCTGCCTGACTCTCCCGTCCCGCCCGTCAGATGTTGTGTTTGTGTGCACCTGGATGCACGCTCCGCGTGCAGTTTGGTGCACGCAAACGGGAGGAGGAGTCAGCGGGGGGCGCAATCAGTAGGCGGGGAACTTGGCGCAGAGGGCGGCGACGTCAGCCTTGACTGCGGCGAGGGCGTCGGCGTCGTCGACGTGGCGCAGGGCCGTTGCGATGAGCGCGGCGATGACCGGCATCTCGGCTTCGGTCATGCCCTGCGTGGTGACCGACGGCGTGCCGATCCGGACGCCGCTGGTGACAAACGGGCTGCGCGGGTCGTCGGGAATCGTGTTCTTGTTGAGGGTGATCCCAGCTTCGTCGAGGGTTGCCTGTGCGACCTTGCCGGTCAACTCGGCGTCGAAAGGCGTGAGGTCGACGACCATCAGATGGTTGTCGGTACCGCCCGACACGAGGCGGAAGCCCTCCGTGGCGAGTGCCTCAGCGAGCGCCGAGGCGTTCGTCACGACCTGGTGCGCGTACTCCCTGAACGACGGATCTGCCGCCTCGCGGAATGCGATGGCCTTGCCGGCGATGGCGTGTTCGAGGGGACCGCCCTGCCAACCCGGGAACACGGCCTTGTCGATCGCCTTGGCATGCTCAGCCGTCGACAGGATGCACCCGCCGCGCGGGCCGCGCAGCGTCTTGTGCGTCGTGAAGGTGACGATGTCGGCGAACGGCACCGGGTTCGGGTGTGCGCCTCCGGCGACCAGCCCAGCGAGGTGCGCGATGTCGAACATCAGCAGCGCACCGACTTCGTCGGCGATCTTCTTGAACGGCTCGGGATCGAGGCGACGCGGGTACGACGTGGTACCGGCCACGATCATCTTCGGCCGATGTTCGAGCGCGAGTTCACGGACGTTGTCCATGTCGATGCGGTCCTCGGCACCCGTGCCGTAGCCGACGAAGTTGTACAACAGACCTGACGCATTCACAGGTGACCCGTGCGTCAGGTGGCCACCGTGATCGAGGCTCAACCCGAGGATCGTGTCGCCCGGTTCGAGCAGCGCTTGGTAGACGCACATGTTCGCGTTCGCACCGGAGTGCGGTTGCACGTTGGCGTGTTCGGCACCGAACAGCGCCTTGACGCGATCGATGGCCAACTGTTCGATGTCATCGACGATCATGTTGCCGCCGTAGTACCGCTTGCCCGGGTAGCCCTCGGAGTACTTGTTCGTGAGGACCGAACCGGTTGCTGCCATCACTGCCGGCGACGTGAAGTTCTCCGATGCGATCAACTGCAGACCGGTGGTCTGGCGCTCGACTTCGCGCTCGAGCAGTGACTGCACTTCGGTGTCGGGATCGGTGTCGGAAGGAAAAGGCATGGGGACTCCACGAGGTCGGTGTTCAGAGGGTGCCCGATCGAATGATGACGGGCATCAGACGGTCAGACGGTCAGTACGGTCAAAAGTTGCTTTCGAGTTCGGTGATCTGGTCGACGCGACGCTGATGACGACCGCCTTCGAACGTTTGGGTCAAGAAGATCTGCACGATCTCCTCGGCAACGCCGGTGCCGACGACCCGAGCACCCATCGACAGCACGTTCGCGTCGTTGTGCTCCCGGGCCATGCGGGCGGTGTACAGGCAGTTGCAGAGCGCAGCACGCACGCCGCGCACCTTGTTGGCAGCCAGCTGTTCGCCCTGTCCGCTGCCACCGAGCACGATCCCGAAGTCGGCGTCGCCGTCGCGTACCGTGCGGCCGACGCCAGCACAGATCTCGGGATAATCGACCGACTCGGTCGAGTGCGTACCCTGATCGTCGACGGTGTGCCCGGCGGCTTCCATGAACGGGATCAGATGTTGCTTGAGGTCGTAGCCCGCGTGATCCGAGCCGATTGCGATTCGTGCCATCGGCGTCGAGTGTATGAGACCCGTCCGGAGCGATGCGTACGACTTGACGAAACGTCCGGATCGGAGTTCCGGCCCGCCTTGTTCCTAGAGTCACGGTCGTGAAACTCGACCCCCGGACTCCAGTGATCGTCGGCGTCGGCCAACACAACCACCGAGCCGTCGCCATCGACGATGCGCTGAATCCGATCGAGCTGATGGAGCATGCCGTGCTCGCTGCAGCTGACGATGCTGGCCTCGACGGGCCGCCGGCTGCCGATTCGCTCCGCGTCATCAACGTCATCGGGTGGCGATTCCGCAACGCTCCCCGCTTCCTCGCGCAGCGCCTCGGACTCGGAGGCCCAGACCAAGCCGACATCGAACTCGCCGAGTCGACCGCGGGCGGCAACAGCCCCCAGTCGCTCGTCAACGCGACCTGTACCGAACTCCTCGACGGCACGATCGACGTCGCCATCCTCACCGGCGCCGAAGCGTTCAAGACGTTCATGCGGGCCCGCAAGCAGGGTGTGACCCTGGACTGGCCGAAAGCCGCCGACGACGACCTGCCGCGTTACATCGGCAAGGAACTCGACATGAACCTGCCGGCGGAACGGGACCGGGGTCTGTACATGCCGGTGCAGATCTATCCGATGTTCGAGACGGCGCTACGCGCACAGTCGGGCCGAACGGTCGAAGCACACCGGCAGTTCCTCGGCGAACTCTACGCAGGTCTGAGCGATGTTGCTGCCAGCAACCCGCACGCCTGGATCCAGCAATCCAAGGCGGCAGCGGAGATCACCACGGTCACCGATTCGAACCGGATGATTGGTTTGCCGTACCCGAAGCTGATGAACTCGAACAACGATGTCGACATGGGGGCCGCGATCATCATGTGCACCGTCGAGGCGGCAACGCGCATGGGCATCACACGCGACAAGTGGGTGTTCCCCCACGCCGGCACCGACTCCCACGAGCATCCCTTCGTGTCACATCGCGACACGTTCGCCAAGACTCCCGCCGTCGAACTCGGCGGGAAGATGGCGCTCGACCTGGCCGGGATCGACATCGACGACGTCTCGATCCTCGACCTGTACTCCTGCTTTCCGTCGGCGGTTCAGCTCGGCGCACAGTCGCTCGGCGTGGACATCACGCCGGGTACGGGTCGCCAGTGGTCGCGCACCGGTGGTCTCACCTTCTGCGGCGGCCCGTGGAACAACTATGTCATGCACGCAATCGCGACGGTCGTGAACGACCTTCGCGAGCGACCCGGCGAGTACGGCTTCACGTGGGCCAACGGTGGGTATGCGACCAAGCACGCCTTCGGCGTCTACAGCACCACTCCCCCATCTCACCCCTTCCGCCACGGATCACCTCAGGACGACGTCGACGCACTGCCCAAGCGCGAGCTGGCACCACCGACCGAGGCTGCCGGTCCGGCGACGATCGAGGCGTACTCGGTGATGTTCTCGCGCGATGGTGATCCCGAAACTGTCTACGCGGCCTGTCTGCTCGGTGACGGACGCCGCGCCTGGGGCATGTCGTCGGACCCTGCAGTCGCGTCTGCGATGTGCGACGGCGAGTGGGTCGGCACCGACGCTGAACTCGACCCCACCGGACTGCTGCTCGTCTGACCGACCAACGGCTCGGCTGCGATCATTCTTCGCAGGACGGCGTGACGGTCAGCCCGTGACCTCGTCGTTGCCGGACAGGATGCCGCCATCGGGACACACCTCTGCCAGATAGGTCGTGGTCGCAGGAATCGCAGCATCGGTGACCAACGACGTGTCCTCGACAATTGCGAGTTGTTCGCTCGAGAACGAAGAGATCGCAGCTTCGAGGGCGTCGCCGTCGATACCGGTGGGCGTCTCGATGGTGATCGACGGGTCGTCGACACCCGCATCGGCGATCGCAGCAAGCCAAACTGCGCGCAGGACCGAAGGATCGATCCCCGCTGCGTCCAGCGCTGCCTCGGCCGACACCGCGCGGGTCGAGAACGGTCCGGCGAAGTCGCTGACCAGTGCGACGCGTTCGGCCTCGAGTTCGGTGGGGAGGTTCACTTCCAGTGCGTCGACCGCGGCGGTGACCGAACTCGCCGCGATCACTTCGAGCCGCATCGCGTTTGCAGGATCGCCGACCGCCGACGTGAGGGCGAGTGCCTGGAAGCTCCCGGCGAATTCACTCCACGCCCGACAGAACGCGTCGGCGCTCTCGATGCCGGGCACGCCCGTCTCGGGGACTGGCTCGATCGGCGGTGTGGTGGGCTGCGCCGCCAGGTCGAACTCGGTCGTGGTGGGAACCGCCGCATCGTCTGTCGAGTCCGCAATGACGTCAGAGCTCCCTTCGTTCAGCACGAGGTCCGGGCCCGGGTCGACCGTGTTGTCTGTGCTGTCCGTGCTGTCCGTGCTGTCCGTGCTGTCCAGCGATGGCGGCGCACCGATGTCGCCACCGCCACCGGAGCTGCAAGCCGCAAGAGCAAGGCTGACTGCCACGACCAGCGGACCGCCACACACCCGAGCGAGCGAGCCCACGGAGCCTGGGCGCTGCGATCCCGATCGACGACTGTTGATCTGCCCACACTGCTGCATCTCGCCAGTGTGGCCCACGAACTGGCAAGCTCGGCGGCATGTCAGGATCAGCCGACTCCGACCGCGACACCGACACGACTCCCGGTGCTGCGCCCGCACCTCGGGTGCTACTCGATTGCGATCCGGGTCACGACGACGCCATCGCCATCGTCGTCGCTGCCCGCCACACCGACTTGGTCGGCATCACCACCGTTGCCGGCAACGCTCCGCTACAGCAGACCACATACAACGCACTCGTCCTGCGCGACATGCTCGGACTCGATGTGGCCGTGCATTCCGGCGCTGACCGGCCACTCGCTCGCGACCTCGAGGCTGCACCGGACATCCACGGCGCCAGCGGCCTCGACGGCGCCGATCTGCCCGCACCGACGAGCCCGCTTGACAGCACCGATGCGATCGACTTCATCGTCGACTCGTGTCATCAGCACGATGACCTGTGGCTGGTTCCGACCGGACCACTCACCAACATCGCCCTCGCACTACGCGCGGACTCCTCGATCGCACAGCGTGTCGCCGGCGTCTCACTGATGGGCGGCGGCTCGTTCGGCAACCGAACCGCTGTCGGAGAGTTCAACATCTGGGGCGACCCGGAAGCGGCTGCGGAAGTCTTTGCCTGTGGCGCTCCGATCATCATGGCCGGGCTCGACGTGACCCACCAGTTCCGGGCGTCCCCGCCGCGTATCGAGCGGCTCCGGGCTGTCGGCGGCACCCTCGCAATCACCCTGGCCGACCTCCTCGTGTTCTTCTCCGACATGTACCGCGCCGCACACGACCCGGGCTCCATCGACGGTGCAGCGATCCACGATCCCTTGGCAGTGCTGGCCGTCACCCACCCCGAGATGTTCGAACGCGCTTCCCGACACGTGGCCGTCGAGACCAACGGCGAACTCACACGGGGCATGACCGTCATCGACGAACGGCTCGTCGTTCACCGCCTCGCGGCGAACACCCAGGTGCTCACCCACGTCGACGCCGAGCAGGCCTACGCGATCGTGGTCGAGGCCGTCGAACACTTCACGTCGTGACCGCCCCACACACTGCGCTCGGACTCCGGAACTCTGCGCCTCGCGACCGCCAGATTCCCTAATGTGGAGGTCGTGACCGCAACGGATGCCACCGACACGTTTCCCCGTCAGCACGCCCGGACGCAACGCTTCACCTTGGGTGCGCCGCGCGACATCACCGTGTCGCCGGACGGACGGCGGGTCATCTTCTTGCGCAGCTCGTCGGGGTCCGATCCGGTCAATGGGCTCTGGGTCCTCGACACAACGACCGGCGCCGAACACCTCGTCGGCGACCCGCTCACGCTGCTCGCCGACACAAGCGGCAGCGCCGACCTCTCCGCCGAGGAACGAGCGCGACGCGAACGAGCACGCGAGAGTGGCGGCGGAATCACCGGGTACGCCACCGACAGGTCGCGCAAGGTCGCTGCATTCGCACTCGGTGGCAGATTGTTCGCTGCTGGATTGGTGAGTGGTCAGGCCAGGCCGCTGCCGGTGGCCGGACCCGTGGTCGACCCGCGTCCCGACCCCACGGCGCGCCGCATCGCCTACGTCAGTGGCCGACTGCTCTGCATCGGTGAACTCGACGGAAATTGGCGCGTGCTCGCCGGCGGCGACCCGAGCGAGGCCGACACCGTGTCATGGGGCAGCGCCGACTTCATCGCCGCCGAGGAGATGCACCGATTCCGTGGCTACTGGTGGAGCCCGGACGGCAACACGATCGCCGCCTGCCGCGTCGACACCTCCCCCGTTGCCGAGTGGACCATCGCCGACCCGGCATCGCCGGAAACTCCGGCGCGCACCGTGCGGTACCCCGCTGCCGGCGGCGCCAACGCCGACGTCTCGCTGCACCTGCTCGGGCTGAACGGGTCGAGCACCGACGTCGACTGGGACCGTCGGTCGTTCCCGTACATCGCCACGGTCGACTGGAACGACGCCGGCCTCGTCATGACCGTTCAGGCTCGCGACCAACGCTCCACGATGACATTGCAGGTCAACGAGATCACCGGCGAGACCACCGAGTTGGCTCGCGATTCAGACGATGTCTGGGTCGAATTGGTACCCGGCAGCCCGCAGCTTCTCGCCGATGGCACGCTGGTCTGCGCAGCCGACCGCGACGGGGCCCGGCGACTGCTGGTCGACGGCGAGCCGGTGACACCATCCGACCTCCAGATACGTGCCGTGTTGTCGGCAACGACCGACCGGATCCGGTTCACCGCTAACGCGATCGACGACGCCACCTCGTTGCACGTATGGGAACGAAGCGCCGACGGGACGCTGCTGGCGCGCACCGACGAGCCCGGCGTGCACTGGCTCACCAGCGGTGGCCCGACCACGGTCATCCGGTCCGCCTCGATGGATGAACCGCGCGCCACGGTCACGGTGACCCGCACCTCACAGAACCGTGTCGAGACACAGAACCGTGTCGAGACAGATGAGACGACGTACACCATTGCGTCACGCGCCGAGACACCACTCGTCGAACCGAATGTCCAGTTCTTCCAGACCGACTCCACCGGTCTCAGCGTCGCGCTGCTGCTCCCCCATGACTCTGACCAGGACGATGACGACCGGTTCGGCGGCCGACCGCTGCCGGTGCTCCTCGACCCGTACGGCGGACCGCACGCACTGCGCGTCCAGCGTTCCCGCAACGCCTTCTTGACCTCGCAGTGGTTCGCCGATCAGGGCTTTGCGGTCGTCGTCGCTGACGGACGCGGCACTCCCGGTCGCGGAGCAGCGTGGGAACGGGTGGTGAGCGGCGATCTCGCAACAGCGCCTCTCGACGACCAGATCGAAGCAGTCGAGTTCATCGCTCGACAGAGCCCGGCGCTCGACATGAGTCGCGTTGCGATCCGCGGCTGGAGCTTCGGTGGCTATCTCGCCGCGCTCGCGGTGCTCCGTCGGCCTGATCTGTTCCACGCCGCTGTCGCAGGCGCGCCCGTCACCGAGTGGCGGTTGTACGACACGCACTACACCGAGCGCTACCTCGGTGACCCGCAGACCGACGCCGACCCGTACGACGCCAGCTCGCTGCTTCCGCTCGCACCGGAACTCACCCGACCCCTGCTGCTCATCCACGGGCTCGCCGACGACAACGTGGTCGCAGCGCACACACTGCAGCTCTCCTCTGCGCTCCTCGCTGCCGGGCGGCCGCACGAAGTGCTCCCCCTCGTCGGGGTCACCCACATGACACCACAGGAGCAGGTTGCGGAGAACCTCCTGCTGCATCAGCTCGACTTCTTGCGCCGTTCGCTTCCGGCCGAGACGTGACGCTGCACCGTCAAACCGATCTGGCCCGATCTGGCGCTGCTCGAGTCGGGTCCGTGGTCTAACGTCGCCCCGGTATGAACGACCGCCTCATCGAGCTGTACCGCGGCGTTGCCGTGCACGCCACCGCCAACCTGGAGCACCAGGCCGCCCTCGAACTTCTCGCGCTGGTGATGCTGGCCGACTTGGACATCGCTGACGAGGAAGTCGAGTTGGTCCGCGAGATCAGCACCGAGTGGCACGACGGCGAATTCGCCTTCGAGGACTACCTGCGAACGGCAATCGAAGAAGCTCGCCTCGCAATCGAACGCGACCGGGTCGAAGAGTTCCTGGATTCGGTCGACAGTCGGATCAGCAGTCGTGTTCTGCGGTCGGCACTGTTCTCCGCGGCTCGCGAAGTCGCCGGCGTCGACGACGAGGTCAGTCCGGAAGAAGGTTCGATCCTCGCCGCCATCGCCGTCCGTTTCGATTGAGTCACGGCTTGCGGGAACGCTTCGAGAGTTGTCCGATGGCGATGCGATCGTGGCCGGCGAGATCCGGTTCGATGTCGATGTTCGTGTATCCGGCAGCGTCGAGCAACGTGCGCACCGCAGCGCCCTGATCGCTCCCGATCTCGAGGACCAACCACCCATCGTTCACCAGGTGACGACCCGCGCCGTCGCTGATGATCCGCAGGTCGTCGAGGCCGTCTGTGCCTGCGAGCAACGCTGACGTCGGCTCCCAGTCACTCACGATCGACTCGAGATCCGGCGAACCAACGGCGACATACGGCGGGTTCGAGACGATCACATCGGCCCGGAGATCATCGGGCAGCGCGTCGAACCACGAGCCGTGAGCGATCCGTACGTTCTGGGCCGCACGGCCGATTCCCGCCAGATTGGCTCGGGCGACATCCAGGGCGGCATCGGACGCGTCGGTCAGCCACACCGTCGTGCCCATCACCGGAAGCTCATCGGCGAGTGCGAGACCGATGGCTCCTGAGCCCGTCCCGAGGTCGACAAGCGTCCGCGCTCCCTCGACATCGCTTGCCAGCCTCAGCGCGACGCCGGCGACCAGTTCGGTTTCCGGGCGCGGAATGAGCACACGATCGTCGACTGCGAGGTCGAGCCGACGGAACGCCCATCTGCCGAGCACGTACTGCAAGGGTTCACCGGTGCGGTACCGGGCGACCATCACATCGAGGTGGGTGACCATGCGTGTCGTCGGGACATCGTCGAGCATCAGGAGGAACTCGTCGGGTTCGGTCGACGACGCGGTCTCACAGAGCCAACGTGCGTGTTGGCGATCTCCCATCTCGGCTGCGGTCTCGTTCCAGAGCGCTTGCCACGTCGCGGCGGGCTCACTCATCAGTCGGCGTCGCCGCCCTCGGCGAGCAGACGCGCCCGCTCGTCTGCGGCGAGCGCGTCGATGACCGGTTGCAGGTCGCCAGCCAGGGTGTCAGCCAGCCGGTAGATCGTGAACCCGATCCGGTGGTCGGTGACCCGGTTCTCCTTGAAGTTGTACGTCCGGATCTTCTCACTCCTGCCGCCACCGCCGGTCTGTGAGCGACGCGCGTCGGACTGCTCGTCGCGGCGCTCGCGCTCGGCGAGTTCGAACAACCGAGTCCGCAGTACCGTCATGGCACGCAACTTGTTCTGCAGTTGAGAGCGCTCATCCTGCATCGATACGACGAGTCCGGTCGGTCGATGCGTGATGCGCACCGCCGAATCGGTCGTGTTGACACTCTGGCCGCCTGGCCCGCTCGCCCGGAACACATCGACGTCGAGATCACGATCATCGACAGACACGTCGACGTCGTCGGCTTCGGGAAGTGCGGTGACCGTGGCCGACGACGTGTGGATGCGCCCTTGGCTCTCGGTCACCGGCACACGCTGGACTCGGTGTGGACCGCCTTCGAACTTCAAGTTGCGCCACGCCGTGTCGCCCCTGACGACGAACGTGATCTCGTTGAAGCCACCCATGTCGCTCAACGTCGACCCGAGCACCTCGGTCTTCCACCCGCTGTTCGACGCGAATGTCGCATACATCTCATAGAGGTCTCGGGCGAACAGGTTGGCCTCTTCGCCACCTTCGGCTCCGCGGATCTCCATCACGACGTTCTTGCCGTCATAGGGGTCCTTCGGCAGCATCATCTCGCGCAGCTCGGCTTCGAGGACGGGAAGCTGCGCCTCGGCTTCGTCGATCTCGGCCTGCATCAACTCGCGCTCGTCGCCCGAGGCGTCCGGCAACATGTCGCGTGCGGCATCACGATCCGACGATCGTGCCTGATGCAAGCGGAACTTCTCGATCACCGGCCCGAGATCGTTGTAGCGCTTCGACAGCATGCGGAGCTGCGACGGATCGGCGAGCACCTCGGGATCCGAGAGCTGATGTTCGAGTGTCTCGTACTCGTCGTTGACCTGACGGAGTCGGTCGAACATGTCGAGATGGGCCATGGCCGTTCGAGGCTACTCCGGGATCCGATCGCCGGACTCCGGCGCCGGCAGCGCGACGATCTCGACCTGGTCGACGAGCAGCCCTGCGAGTTCGGACACGACGGGAAGCAGATCGCGTTCGGGCAGCACGAGCACGACGGGCTCGTCACCCATTGCCTGGACATCCGCGACGAACGGCAGGAGGTCGAGATCGACTCCACTCGAGAACACCACCCGGGTCGAGTTCCCAGCGAGATCGACCCCATCGGCGACACACGGCGTCGGATCCTTCAGATTCGGTCGTGGGAGCGGCGGCTGGCCAGGTGACAACGACGAGCATCCAACAGTGCGTGGCTCCTGTTCTGCCTGCCATCGAAGGAACCGCTCGACACCCAGGCGATTGAGTGGATGCTGCGGCGACCCGGTCGAACGGTGTGTCTCCACGGCGTGGACCACGCTCGCCAATGCCTCGACTTTCGGCACCTCACCGTGCAGCAGCTGAAATCCTTCGCGGTCAGCCGCACCGACACCGACCTCGAGCCGCAGCCCGTCGCTGTCTGCAGGGAGGTGCTCTGCGAGTTCGCTGAGCTCGCCGAGGAACCCGATGGTCGGACGGTCCACGACACGACACACTTCGAGCCCACGTACTTCACCGACCAGGACACCATGCTCGACGTTCGGTGTGGCGCCGCCTTCGATGATCAGCTCACGCAGCGCTTCGTGTGGACTCGCCACCGGGCTCGGCGCCGCAAGCGGCTCGGCGACTGCTGCCAGCAGCGTTCGCCCCTCCGCGAACCAGACCGTGGTCGGCAAGCTGAACGCCTCGGCGCGCCGCGCCAGCAGCCCGGTGTCGGACTCAGCAATGAGGTGCAACTGCGTCGCAGATCGCCTGATCGCCCACACGAGCGCACCACCGAGTGCGCGCGCCGCCGGGCCGTCTGCGAGGACCCATGCTGCGTCGTCAGCCATGAGCGCCGCACCGGAGGGAAAGGTCTCGGCGCCTGCAGCGACCTGCTGACCGAGGTGGTCACCGACGAGCGCTTGCAGTTTGATGGCCAGTAGCTGAGACCGGCGGTCTGTCGACGATTCACTCACCGGGACGACGCTACCGAAAGCGTCGTGACGCGCTGACTCAGACGTACCAGCCGGTGACGTCGGCAACGAGGTCGACGGTGCCGAACTTGTTGAACAACTTGATCTTGCCGTCGGCGCCGATCTTGGAGATGACCAGGTTGGCCAGTGTCTCGTTGCGAACCATGTTGATCGACGAGGTGGTGGCCTTCTTGACATCACTCGGATAGGCAGTGACGTATCCGTCGGCGGTGGGTTCGGCGGCAGTCACGTTCATGATCACCGCGGTGGCGTCGTTCGGCACCCCGCCACGCCCGCGGACGGTGAGGGTGAGGGTGTCATCAGCACCGAGGGGCTTCTTCGCCGCACCGTTGCCGGAGCGGGTGTCGAGAATCCGCGACGGCGACGCGGCCTGCATCTTCGATCCCGAGTCTCCGTAGTAGCCGACGACGTCGACGACCATGTCGACGCGACCGGCATTGGCGAAGAGCCGAATCGTGCCATCCTTGCCGACCTTGCACGTCATCAGGTTCGAGATGATGTGACCGCGGGAGTAGTTGGCATTGGACGACTCCGGCTGGTCGACGTCGGGCGAGTAGGCCTGGATGTACCCGGCCGCCGTCGCCTTGGTCGTGGTGATGTTCACCACGACCGATTCGGCACCCTGGTTCGGTACTCCGCCTCGGCCTGTGACCACCAGGTCGAGACTCGAACCTCCGACCAGTGGGCCGACAGGGGCTCCGGTGCCGTCGCGCGTATCGAGGAGGCGGGCCGGTGCCAGCGGGGTCAGCAGACCGTCGCCGTCGGTCGTGCAGTATCCGGCGATGTCGACCACGCAGTGCGTCTCGCTGCTGTGGTTGTACAGCATGAACTCTCCGGCGTCGTTGACGGCCGTGACCACGTAGTTGCTGCAGTCGCGACGCGTGCCGGGGTTGAGGCTGCTCACCTCGCCTGGGTCGACGCCGCCGCGTGGCCACACCGACAGGTAGGTGTCGCCGGCGCTTTCGGTCGCCGTGAGGTTGACGATCACCGATGACAGTCCTGCAGTCGGCAGCCCCGGGGTCCCTGCAGTCTTGACGACGATGGTCTCGCCGGCGCCGATCTTGCGCTTCTGTGCTCCAAGCCCCTTGCGAGTGTCGACCACGCGATGCGGATCGACGGCGCTGTACCCGGTGAGCCGGTCGGGCACCGGCACCGCAGGCGAATCGGTCGTCTCACCTGGAGCAGATGGATTGGTGTTGGTGGGGGTCGTCGTGGTGCCGGTCGTGGTGCCGGTCGGGACCGGGGTTCCGGCTCCTGCGACGAAGAGCCCGAGATTGTTGATGTTGCGTCCGAGCACGTCGGATGCCCCGCCGCCCATGAACCCATCGATGACGCTGCCGTAGTAGTCCCGGAAGTCGACGTGGTGCGCCATTCGCTCCCAACGCTCGAGACCTCCGAGCGTCGGCCGCTGGCCATACAGGCCACCTTTGACGTTCGCTCCGAACACGAAGTGCGGTGCCGAGGTGCCGTGATCGGTCCCGGCGCCGTCGTTGCTGTGGCTGGTCCGGCCGAACTCGGAGAATGTCATGAAGGTGACGCGGTTCGCCCACGCCGGATCGAGCACTTCGAAGAACCGACGGATGGCTCCGTTGAGTTCCTGCATGCGCGCCGGATGCTGTTGCGGCTGACCTGCATGGCTGTCGAAGTCACCCCAGCCGGCTGTGAGCACACGGAAGCCCAGGTTCGCGTTGACCAGCCGGGCAGCGACCTCGAGGCGTGCGGCGAGCTCGTCCTCCGGCAGATCTTCGGGTATCGACGGTGCGATCGTCTTGGCGACGTCGAGTTGGTCGACGAAGGCGCCACCGATCTGACGCTCCCAGAAGGTGCCCTCGCGAGCGAGGTTCCTGACGGTCTGGTACTGGCGGACGAAGCGATCGTCCTCACCTGCGCGGGCCCCGAACGAGGGGCGGCCCGCTGGGATCGCTGTTGCTCGGCTGGACCGCCCGATGACGTGCAAGGGAACCGAGTTGCCGACTTCGGCGGCGGCAAAGAGATCCTTCGAGCCGTTCAAGAACCCATCGAGCCACCGCCCGATCCAACCCGAGTTCGGCACGCCGGACGGCTGCCCAGACATCCACTTCGCCATCGAGTTGAAGTGGCTGAGGTCAGCGTCGGGATACCCGATGCCTTCCACGATGGCCAGCTGATCGCGATCCCAGAACTCCTTGAGCGCCGTCAGTTCGGGATGCAGGCCGGTCGCGGAGTCGATCGGCAGGGTCTGCCCAGCGGGAACTGCGAGGTCACCGTGCTGGTCGTAGTAGCGGCCGTCGTTGATCGGGACGACGGTGTTGAGGCCGTCGTTGCCGCCGAACATGCCGAGCACGATCAGAATCCCGTCATCCGGTCCGATCGGGCCGGCGGCCCAGGACGTGTTGCCTGTGCCGAGCGCTGTGTCGAGTAGCGACGAACCGGGGCCAGCGACCATGCCGGCGCCGAGACCCATCCCGACCATCTGCAGGAAGCGTCGGCGATCGAGTTGGTGGGCATCGTCGGCGCTCATCGCCGCTTCGGGTGTGGTCAGGTGGCGAAGCGCACCCTGGGTCGAGATGTCTGGATCGAGCATGGTGATCCTCCGTTCAGGCCGTGTGCAGTTCGGGTGTGAGCAGGATGAGGTAGAGCGCGTCATTGCGTTCCCAGCGCTCCGAACGCTCGAGGTGCGCAATCAGTTGCCGCCTCGATTCGCTGCTGATCTGCACTTCCATCATGGTGGTCATGTTGTCGATGACATCCGCGGACGGCATCGTCGGCACGTAGTCGGGCCACGGGCTCGCGTCGATCAATTGCTCGCGCGTCAGGCGGCCGTTGCGGAACTGGAGGTACCCGCCATCTTCCCAATAGTCCCTTTGTGCCCGCCAGGAGAAGTGCTGAGCGATGTCCGCCCGAGCGCTCATCGCGCTCGCGTTGACGAAGTAGCCGTTGGTTTTCCAACCGCTGACGTTCGGCGGCCGGAGAATTACTTGGCCGGTGCCCTCCATCAGGTACATCGGCGTGTGGTCTGCCGAGCGGAGGTTGAGCGCGTAGAGCATCGAGACGGTCCAGTCGATCGGCGAACGGACGAGACCATCCTTCACCGCGTCGGTGTAGAACTCGTCGCGCAGCAGCATCGTTCGAACCCACGGCCGGATCTCGAAGTCGGCACCAATGAACGCATCGCGCATGGCGGCGATCGCTGCCCCCGGCGGCTCTTGATTGCCGAAGTCGTTCCACAGCTTTCGGGAGAGGAACTCAGCAGCGACCGCCCGGGTTTGGCGGCCGCGGTTCTCGACCTTGTCTGCGCCGTTGGGCACGACGCCGTTGCCGAGGATGACGTCGATGGTCTCGTCGCCGTGGCGGCGCGGGTCGCCGCCGTTGTTGATGGTCCGGCCAAGGAACTGCTTGGTGGAGCTGTCGTGGTAGATCGGCGTCCATGGCTGCTTGGGTTCGTCGTCGCGCCAGACGTACTCGCCGGTCTCCCAGATGTCGCTGTGACCGGTCCACGCTGCAGTCGCTGCTTCGACGTCGGCTTCGGTGTAGTTGCCGACTTCGAGCAGGAAGAGTTCCATCAGCTCGCGTGCGAAGTTCTGGTTCGGCGAATCGGCGACGTTGCGGTTGTTGTCGAGGTAGCGCAGCATGGCGACGCCGACAGACATCTCTTTGACCATGGTGCGCAGGTTGCGCAGGCCATCGCGCCGGTACAAGTCGATCTGTTCGCGCATCTTGCCAGCGCGATCGACCTTTTGGAACGAGCTGACCAGGTGACCGTGCCAGAACAGGGCCATCTTCTCCTGCATCGGCTTCGGTGACGTGGTAGCCATCCGGTCGAGCCAGAAGTGGGAGAGTTCTTGGGCGCGAACCCACTCGAGGTCAGGTGAGGTTTCCTGGAACGAAACCGACGGCGGGTTCGACGGCACATCGAGCACGTCGTCGACCGCCGCGGCGAACGACGACGCTTGCAGCAATTCATCGACTCGGCTCTGCCGATCGACGAACTCGGTCCGGCGGAGGAGATGGCGGACATTGCGTTCGTTCAGCTGTGGCACGGTGGAAATGTCCTCGTCGATTTCGATTGTGGGTTGACCCGGTCACCGGAACTCAGTCGCCCACCCAAGTATCCGTTCGTAACCCGTCCGTAATAATAGCGTCACGGAAGCGACATGTCGAGCTTCAGGGAAGAAAACGTAACAGGCCGCCCGGATGGGCGGCCTGTCGTCGTTCGTTGTTACCGATTTCTTGACGGGCTCGGCACCCGCTCGTCTTACTCTTCGACGTTGGACGGCGCGTTCTTCCGTGCGCCGTAGCGACGGTTGAAGCGCTCGACGCGGCCACCGGAGTCCACCAGCTTCTGCTTGCCGGTGTAGAACGGGTGGCACTCGTTGCAGAGCTCGACGGTGAGGTCACCCTCGACCGTCGACTTCGTGGTGAAGGTGTTGCCGCACGAGCACCGGACGTTGGTGTCGTTGTACGCGGGATGGATGTCAGTCTTCATGATGTGATTCCTTTGTGATCTTCCTGGTGCCGGCTGAACGAGTTCGTCGGCGACAGATCGGGTGTCGAGAGTGTAGCCACGAGGTCGCTCCGTTTGTTCCCGAGCCGCAGCACCGAAGTGCCACTGCGCCACCCGCCGTCGCTACCTCGCAACGTCACATTCCGGGTTGCTTGGCGATCTCGCTGAGGAACTCGGCGTTGGTCCGGAACGTCTTGAGACGATCGATCAACAGTTCGAGGCCGGGCGCTGCATTGCCGTCGGCAGCGAGGCCGCTGAGCACTCGGCGGAGCTTCCACACCATCTGGAGCTGCTTGCGATCGAACAGCAATTCCTCGTGACGGGTCGAAGAGGCGTCGACGTCGATGGCGGGGTAGATGCGCCGCTCGGCGACCTTGCGATCGAGGCGCAGTTCCATGTTGCCGGTGCCCTTGAACTCTTCGAAGATCGCCTCGTCCATCCGGCTGTTCGTGTCGACCAGCGCCGTCGCGAGGATCGTCAGCGAGCCGCCTTCTTCGACGTTGCGGGCCGAACCGAAGAACTTCTTGGGCGGGTAGAGCGCCCCGGCGTCGATGCCACCGGACAGGATCTTGCCGCTCGATGGTGCCGCCAGGTTGTAGGCGCGGCTGAGACGGGTGATGCCGTCGAGAATGATGACGACATCTTCGCCCGCTTCGACCTTGCGACGGGCCTTGGCGATCGTCATCTCGGCGACATGGGTGTGTTCGTCGCTCGGTCGATCGAACGTCGAGGCGATCACTTCGCCCTTGACCGAGCGACGCATGTCGGTCACCTCTTCGGGCCGCTCGTCGATGAGCAATACGAGGAGTTCGACCTCGGGGTTGTTGAGTTCGATCGACTGAGCGATCGTCTTCATCACCGTGGTCTTGCCCGCTTTCGGCGGCGACACGATGATGCCGCGCTGGCCCTTGCCGATCGGCGACAGCAGGTCGACGATTCGGGCGGTCATGTTCGCCGGGTCGGCGGGATTCTCGAGCCGGAGCTGCTGGTCCGGGAAGAGCGCCGTCAACTTCTCGAAGTGCGGGCGCTTCTTGGCAGCCTCGGCGTCGCCACCGTTGACCGTTCTGACGTCGATCAGCTGCGGGTTCTTTTCGTTGCGCTGGGCCGGCCGCACCGTGCCGACGACTTCGTCGCCCTTGCGCAGACCGAACTGGCGGGCGACCTTGACCGTGATGTAGGCGTCTTGCTTGGTCGGCAGGTAGTTCTCCGTGCGCAGGAAGCCGTAGCCCTCGTCACGCACATCGAGGAACCCGGTGACCTCGATCGGCTCGGTGCTCTGGGGCTGGCCGTCGTGGTCGAGGAGCTCGAGGTCTTCGCCCTGCGGGCCCTCGTTCCCCCGTGCTCCGCCCTTGCGCCGGCGACGACGACGCTTGTTGCCGCCGTCGCCACCACCACCGCCGTCATCGTTGCGGTTGTTGCGGTTCTGACCGCCCTGACTGCCGCTGCCCTGGTTGCTGCCGCCCTGATTGTTGCCACCCTGGTTGCGGTTGCGATTGCCGCCCTGGCTGTTCTGACCACCTTGGCCGCCAGAACGGTCGTTGTTCCGACCGTCACCCGACTGGTTGCTGCTCTTCTGACTGTTGTCGTTGTGGCTGTCGCGCTGGTTGTCGTCGCCCTGCTGACGGCCGTTGCGATTGCCTTGTTTGGCCTGCTGACCACCGGCGGCTCGGTCGCCTGGCGCATCGCTGGTGCCGTGGTCGGTCACTGCGGTGTCGACGCCCTGCTCGCGCAGTGCAATCTCCCAGTCGGCGAGCGGCTCACCGTCATCGCCGAGGACGACGCCGTCATCTGCGGACGGCGACGGCGCTCGAGTCGGTGCCGCACCGTTGCCGCGAGCCGACTTCGACTGCTGCGCACTGTCCTCGGCATCGCTCGTCGCACTGTCACCAGCGTCTTTGCCGGCATCTCTTGCAGCATCTTTGGCCTGCGCCTGGGGGGTGGGTGCCGGCGCCGCCGCAGCGGAGGGCGAGGAGGCCGGTGCGGACGGACCGGTGGTGTCGAGAATCTTGTCGATGATGTCGGACTTCTTGAGTCGCGAGCTGGCCTTGACGCCGAGCGCCTTGGCCATTTCCAGGAGGGTGTCCTTGTCCTTGGATTCCAGGACGGACTGTTCGAGTGCGGCAGCGGCCACGTTGTTCCTCTCCTCTCGCGACCAGCCCAGACGACCGGGGACGAGAAGTGATCAGGTAGCAGGAATCCAACGAGGAAGCGTCACACGCCCGACCGAGAATTCCTGAACAGACATTCGCACACGACCGAGAGTTCGGGGTGCGACTCGGCGAACCGAATGAGTGACACGCTAGCCCCGACGGGACGAGGAAAGCAACGCCTCTGCGCTCAGCGTGTGAGCTGCTCCACGAGTTGCTGGACCGCGGCGAGGTCGTTCGGTGCCGTGTGTGTCCGTTCCTCGCGCTCGAACAGGTCCGCGAGGTGCTCGGGCAGGTCAGGTCGCCTGCCGACAGCCTCCGCGACAGCATCGGGGAACTTGGCCGGGTGCGCTGTGGCCAGCGTGATCACCGGGCCGTCGTGGTCGCGACGGCTCGACAGCATCCGCGCCGCCGCCGTCGCCGTTGCCGAGTGGGGATCGAGCACGTAACCCGATGCGTCGAACACACGACGGATCTCGGTGACCGTCGTCGCATCGTCGAAGCAGGCCGCCCGGAACGAACCGGCCAGGTACTGCTCGCGCTGGTCCGTCTCGATGTCGAGCCGCCCGACCGCACGGAATCGGGTGAGCTGCTCGGCGGTCATCCCGCCGGCACGGCCGTTCATCTCGAACAGCAACCGTTCGAAGTTCGACGACACCTGGATGTCCATCGACGGGCTCACCGTCGGCACGACGGCTCGAGCCGTCATGTCGTTGTCATTGACGAAGCGGGTCAAGATGTCGTTGCTGTTGGACGAAATGATGAAGTCGCGGATCGGTGCACCCATCTCGCGTGCGATCCAACCGGCGAGCACATTGCCGAAGTTGCCGGTCGGCACGCTGAACGTGGCCGGCTGAGCAAATGTTTCGGACGCCGTCACGTAGTAGACGGTCTGGGCCATGACGCGCGCCCAGTTGATCGAGTTGACCGCTGACAGCTGGTTTCGCCGGCGGAAGTCGACGTCGTTGAACATCGCCTTGACGAGATCCTGGCAGTCGTCGAAGGTCCCTTCGACGGCGACGGTGTGCACGTTGGGCGCATCGACAGTCGTCATCTGCTTGCGTTGCACGTCGCTGGTCCGCCCCAACGGGTACAGGATCACGATGTCGACATTGTCGCAACCGGAGACGCCGTCGATGGCCGCGGAGCCGGTGTCCCCACTCGTGGCACCGACGATCGTGACTCGGTCGCCGCGAGCCGCGAGTACGTGGTCGAACAGCTTGCCGACCAACTGCAGTGCAATGTCTTTGAAGGCCAGCGTCGGACCGTGGAACAGCTCCTGGACCCACTGCCGGTGATCGATCTGCACGAGCGGTGCGACCGCCGGGTGCCGAAAGTTCGCGTACGCCTCGCTACAGAGATGGCTCAGCGTGACCTCGTCGATGTCCGGCTCGACGAACGGGAGCATCACCTCGACGGCTCGTTCCGCGTATGTCGCCGCCGTGGAGCGCCTGGTCTGGCCGTCCTGGCCGTTCTGGCCGTTCTGGTGCGTCAATGTCGGCCATCGATCTGGCACGTACAGGCCGCCATCGGTCGCGAGCCCGGCGAGCAGCACATCGCTGAAGCCGAGATCAGGCGCATCTCCGCGCGTCGAGACGTACCGCATGGTCAGTCCCCGATCACTCGGAGCAACCCGCCGACGTCGAGGACGACATCGAGGTCGTTCAACTCACGTACGGTCGCCTGGACGTCCTTTTCCTTGGCGACATGGGTGATGAACACCAGCCTGGCATCAGCACCCTTGCCCTCCTGCTCCGCTGCACGGATACTCACGCCATGTTTCGCGAACACCCCGGTGACCGCGTGCAACACGCCCGGCTGATCCGCGACGTCGAGACCGAGGAGATACTCCGCCGACGTCTCGTCGATCGGGCGGATCGTGGCCTTGCCCAGCACCCCGAGCGAACCGTGCGTGCCGGCTCGGAGATTGAGCGCAGCATCGACGAGGTCGCCGAAGACGGCGCTCGCCGTAGGTGCCCCGCCGGCTCCACGGCCGTAGAACATCAGGGAGTCGACGAATGCTCCTTCGACGAACACTGCGTTGAAGCTGTCGCGCACCGTGGCGAGCGGATGATGCTTGGGCACCATCGTGGGGTGGACTCGGACGCTGACTTCTTCGCTCTGCGGGTCCTGCTCGACGATGCCCAGCAGCTTGACGACGTAGCCCAAGCGCCGGGCGATGGCGATGTCCGAGGCGGTGATCTCGCTGATCCCCTGGTGATAGACGTCACCGGCGACGACCTTCTTGCCGAAGGCAACCGTGGCGATGATCGCTGCCTTGGCGCCGGCGTCGTACCCCTCGACGTCGGCGGTCGGATCACGCTCGGCGTACCCGAGGCTCTGCGCATCCTTCAATGCGGCGCCGTAGTCGGCGTCGGCGCCGCTGTCGACAGCGTCGGTCATCTTCGTGAGGATGTAGTTGGTCGTGCCGTTGATGATGCCGAGCACACGGGTGACCGGTTCGCCCTGCAGGCTCTCGCGCAGTGCCCGCATCACCGGGATGCCACCGGCGACCGCTGCTTCGAACAGCAGGTCACGTCCCGCAGCATCGGCTGCGGCGTACAACTCGGCGCCCACGTTGGCGAGCAGTTCCTTGTTCGCCGTGATCACCGGCTTGCCGTGTTCGAGGGCGGCGAGGATCAGTTCACGTGCCGGTTCGATCCCACCGATCGACTCGACGACGATGTCGACGTCGGGGTCGGTGACCACCGCGAGCGCATCGCGGGTGAGCACACCTTCGCCGACCTCGACGTCACGCGGTGCCGACATGTTGCGGACCGCCACTCGTGTGACGTCGAGGTCGAGTCCTGTACGGGCCAGCACGGTGGCGCGCTGTGACTTGACGATGTCGACGAGCGCGGCGCCCACGTTTCCGCAGCCGAGCACACCGATCTTGAATGACGTCTTCGCACTGGTGGTCACCCGGCCGAGGCTACTGGCTCGGCCCGATTCCGTGAGCGTGCGTATCGGCGTGCGTTCGTGTGGCTTGCCGCTCGGGTGCCGAGGTCGATTCGAGGGCTCGCGCGCCCGTCTCGGTGTGATCGAAGCCCACTCCGAACCGAACCGGCCACCGGTAGATTTGCCGATCATGGCGCAGCAGACCCCCCATCTCGGCCCGTCTTCCCAGGACCTGCTCGGCACGGCGAGCGAGGGCTTCCGGGGCGTCGTTGCCCAAGTCACCGAAGAGCAACTCGCGTTGCCGACAGCATGCCCGGATTGGAACGTTCTCGAGCTGATCGGACATGTCGTGTCAGGCAGCCAGATGGCCGCAGCGGTCGCCGACGGAGCGCCCAGAGACGAGGCGATCGGCCTTCTTGCGACCGATTTCGTGGGTGACGATCCGTTGGCGGCTGTGCGCGAGGCACTTGCGAACCAGCGCCGAGCTCTCGGTGCCGACGACATCGACACGCGGATCTGCCAACATCCGGCCGGTGACATGCCCGGCAGCCAGTTGCTCGGCTTTCGGATCAGCGATCTGCTCGTGCATCAGTGGGACTTGGCGCAAGCAATCGGCGTCGACACGACGCTTGATCCCGCTGCAGTGCAGCACGTCTGGGACGACATCTCGCCGATGGCGCCGATCATTGCCCAACTCGGGGTGTTCGGGGACGGGCCCAGTGGCAGCCTCGATGTGACTGCACCGTTGGACGTGCAGCTACTCGATCTGATGGGTCGCCGCCCGGCCTGAGTTTCTTTCACCTCGCGTCGGGGTGAGACGTGCGGTCAGCTGACGTCGCGGCCGAGGAATGCCGCGAGCTGATCCGCGTTGCACGACCCGTCCGGGCACGGCTGCTCGGAGCCGAACGGCGCAGCACCATCGTCGCCGCGGAACGCCGGCTGAATCATCTGGCGACTGGCTTCGAGTAGCTGGGCGGCCAGCTCGGGTGCGAGATCGGTCGACTGGCCCGTCGCTTTGGCGAGATCCCAGCCGTGCGTGAACGTGTCGGTCATCGCGAGACCGAGCACGGCTCGGCCCGGCATCTCACCGAACGGCATCTTGACCATCCCGTCCAGCGCGCCGTCGGCTTCGAAACAGTCGACCGTGGCCTGGGTGGCAGCGTCGTACGCCGCGAGGAAGTCGCCGGCGGAGTGGTCGACTTCTTCGCTGCTCGGGGGCTGTCCGGTCATGCCGGCGACGAAGAACCCCTGTGCGCCGATGACGTGGTTGATGATCCCGGCGACATCCCAGGACGCGCACGGCGTCGAGTTCTGCAGCTGGTCGGCGGTGATGTTGGCGAGGACGCTGCGTGTGCTGGCGTTCACCATCTTGAGAGGTTGTGTGCTCATGGCGAGCAACCTAGTTCGGCTGCCCCCTGGTCGAGGTGACGACGGGGCATCTACCTGCCGACGATGTCGTGGTACTTGGCGACGTTGCCGACGACGTCGTCGAAGCGGTCCTCGGCCAGGATGGCACCTTCGCGCCGAACGTCGTCGGGGTCGATGCGCAACAGCCGGTCGACCTTCGCGAAGCTCGGTCGACCACGCGCATCCCACTTGCCGGTCCCGACCGGGACCTGATCGGAGCGTCGCTTGTTCTTCGAGGTGAGCATCACCCCTGCGAGGTCGTCACCCGTGCGACCAATGATCACCACTGGCCGATCCTTGCCCTGATTCGGATCGTCCTCGTACGGCACCCAGGTCCAGACGACTTCGCCCGGGTCGGGGTCGCCGTCGAGCTCCGGTGAGTACTCGACCGTCGTGCCCTGCTCGATGCGACGGGTACGCGGCGCGTGCCGTTTGGTCGGCTTGCCGGTCCCGCGTTCGCGCTCCTTCTGTGCAGCTTGGAACTGCTTGATGAGCTGCTGCAGGATGTTGATCCACTTGTTCATGTCGGTGCTCTCTTGTCGATCTTGCGGGGCGGCGCGTCAGCCGAGGTCGGTGCGCAGGAGGTCGGCGTACGTTTCGCGCCGCACGACGAGGCGTGCGTCGCCGTCGGCCACGAAGACGATTGGTGGCCGGGTGATCTTGTTGTAGTTGGAACCCATCGAGTGTCCGTACGCCCCGGTCACCGGCATGGCGAGCAGATCGCCCACTGCGATGTCGGCCGGTAGTCGTGCTGCGAATGACAGGACATCGCCGGACTCGCAGTGCTTGCCGACGAGGCGCGCCGTCAGGTCGCGCTCGCTTGCGACGGCTCGCGGCAGGAACGACTCATATCCGGAGCCGTAGAGCACCGGACGCGGGTTGTCGCTCATCCCGCCGTCGACCGAGACGAATGTGCGCACGCCGGGGATCTCCTTGACGGTGCCGACGGTGTACACCGTCATCGCTGCCGCCGCGGCGATCGCTCGACCGGGTTCGACGCTGACCGTGGACCGGATGCCGAGCGCGTCGCATGCATCGAGCAGCACGTTGCCCCACTGGGTGATGTTCGGCGCTTCCTCGCCCTCGACGTATGCGACACCGAGGCCGCCACCGAGTACCAATTCGGGGAGATCGAGTGGCACCGCGAAGTCGGCCATCACTTCGGCGGCCTTCGCAAATGACGACGCTTCGAAGACATTCGAGCCGATGTGACAGTGCACGCCGACGAGTTCGACCGAATCACTGCGCCGAGCGCGATCGACGGCCTTGATTGCGTCGCCGTTGCCGAGATTGAACCCGAACTTGGAGTCGTCCTGGCCGGTTGCGATGAACTCGTGAGTGTGCGCCGACACGCCGGGCGTGATCCGCAGCATCGCCTTGGGCGCTCCCCCGTTGGCGTGACGCAGGCCGTCGACCCAGAGCGCGTCGAGGCGATCGAGTTCGTCGAAGCTGTCGACGATGACGTGGCGCACACCTGCCGAGATGGCCTCGCGCAGCTCGGTCACCGATTTGTTGTTGCCGTGCAGGGTGCATGCGTCCGCCGGAACCCCGGCCGCCAGCACGACTGCCAGTTCGCCGCCGGACGCGACGTCGAGCAGCAGTCCCTCGTCGTAGGCGAGCTTGGCCATCGCCGTGCACAGGAACGCCTTGGTCGCGTAGACGACGTTGCGGTGCCCGAAGGCGGCAACGGCCTCGCGACATCGGGCACGCAGGTGTGCTTCGTCGTAGACGAACAGCGGTGTGCCGAACTCGGCGGCGAGATCGTCGATCCGACAGCCGCCGACACTCAGCGAACCATCGGATTCGACCCGTGCGTTGTCCGACAGCAGCTGCAGGGACAGGGCAGTCACGTCACATCTCCTCGGGCGCGGTGATGCCGAGCAGACCGAGGCTGTGTTCGAGCACGCGAGCTGTCACGTCGGCGAGTGCGAGACGGCTGGTGCGCACCGGCTCGTCGGACTTGAGGATCGGACACTCCTGGTAGAAGGACGAGAAGTCTGATGCGAGCTCGTAGACATACGTGCAGAGCTTGTGTGGGCTGTACGTCTCGAGCGTGTTGTCGATCGCTGACGGGTAGCCCATGACTCGCATCGCCAACGCCCGCTCCGCACGATGGTCGAGGGCGATCGGCGCCGAGCGCACCGTGGCACGTTCGATCCCGGCACGCCGGAAGATCGAACAGATCCGAGCGTGCGCGTATTGCAGGTACGGCCCGGTGTTGCCCTCGAAGGCGAGCATGCGGTCCCAATCGAACACGTAGTCCTTGATGCGATCCGTCGACAGCTCGAAGTACTTGACCGCGCCGATGCCGACCGTCTTGGCAATGCTCGGGTCGCGCTCCAACAGGGCCGGGTTCTTCTCCACAATGGCCACCCGGGCGCGTTCGACGGCTTCGTCCAGGAGTTCGACGAACTTCAGCGGGTCGCCCGAGCGCGACTTCAGTCGTTTTCGATCCTCCCCGAGCACGATGCCGAAGTTCACGTGCACCGGAGCGGCGACGCCGTCGAGCCAGCCGGCCATGCGTGCGACTTCCCACACCATCTGCAGGTGTTGCGCCTGTCCGCTGTCGATGACGTACAACATCAGGTCCGCGTCGACGCGTTCGACCCGGTCGAGCACACACGCCAGATCACTCGTGGCGTAGTTGAAACCACCGGTGCGAGCCTGGACGATCAGGGGCAGCGGACCACCGTCTCGATTCTCGAAGCCCGGAGGGAAGACCACACGGGCGCCGTCATCGACTTCGATCAGACCGGCCGAGTCCAGTCGTTCGATGACTCCACCCATCATCGGCTGGTACATCGATTCGCCAGCGAGGTCGTCGTCGGTCAGCAGGATGTCGAGCTTGTCGTACACCTCGTTGAAGTGCTTCGTCGATTGCTCGACGAGCACCTCCCACAGTCGTGTTGTCTCCGGATCGCTGCCGTCCTGCAGTTGGACGACCCGGGCACGAGAGCGATCCTTGAAGTCGTCGCTCCCGTCGAACTTGGCGCGTGCCTCTTTGTAGAAGGCGTCGAGTTCACCCTGACCGAGGCCTCCCGCCGTCGTGTCCTCGCCGAGGTCGACGAGGTGCTCGATCAGCATGCCGAAGGGCGTCCCCCAGTCCCCGACGTGATTCTCCTTGATGACATCGTGGCCCAGGAACTCCATCATCCTTACCAGCGAGTCACCGATCACCGTGGTGCGGAGGTGGCCAACGTGCATCTCCTTGGCCACGTTGGGCGCGGAGTAGTCGATGACGACCGTCTTGACCGTCGCAGCGGGCGCCACCCCGAGTCGGTCGTCGATGGCGACCTCGGCCAGTTGGGCTTCGAGAAAATCCGACGAGAATGTGACGTTGATGAATCCCGGCCCGGCGACTTCGACATCGTCGGCGATCCCGGCGAACACGTTGGAGTCCACGACCTGTTGGGCCAATTCCCGCGGGTTCGCTCCAACGCGCTTCGCGAGCGCAAGTGCGCCGTTGACCTGGGCGTCGGCTCGGTCCGACGGTCGGACGGTGGGGTCAGCGGGCGCACCGTCGTTCAGCCCGGCGAAGACCGGGTCGAGGAGGATCGACAGTGTGGTGAGGGGATCGGACATGCGCCGCACAGTCTGCCTGATCCGGCCGCGTCCGGCTCTCATCTGCGGACACCGGGCAGAAGAAGGGAATGCCAGGTGCTCGACGTTCCTTGCACCGCCGCCATCGCACACAAAACAATGGCGTGCTCACAACAACTTGCCGAGTGGACCCAGATCGAGATTCAAGTCTTCGCGTGTGATACCGAACTTCTCGACGAGTTCGTTCATGTTGGCGTCGAGTGCCTGCAAGGTGGCACCGAGTTCCTCGACTTCCTGATCGGTGAGATCGCCATCGTCGAGTCGGGCGATCGCCTGGCGCTCCATCAGCTCACGAATCAGTTCGATCAACGTGAGCACGAGTTGAGCAAGACCCGTGCCGACGGACTCCGGATCGAGATCCAGTCGCCGTGCTGCGCCGGGCCGGGAGCTCGACTCGTCACCCATCGCGGATCGGTCTTTCGTGACGACGAAGATTGCTGGTCGACGCCAATACGGCCCGAAGGTCGATAGTGACCAGTTCGATTCCTGCGATGGTCAAGGCGATCTCAGCGCGGAGAGCGACTCCGGTGTTCAGCGTACGGTCGAGGATGTCGACGAGCGACGCCTCGGTTCGAAGCAGCTCTCGATCCGTCGCATCACTCATCGAGGGCCACGAAATGATACGGCGGCAGGGGACCCTCGTACTCGACGGTGGCGGTCGAACGACGGAGCACGGCCGACACCTCGGCCCATTCGTCGGCGCCGCAGAGGACTGCCACACTCATCTGCGCCTCGGCGATGCTCGTGTAGTGCACCGCCGAACTCGCCGATTCGAGGTCATGGCGAAGCTCATCCAGCTCGGTCCGACCGTCTCGGATCTCACTACGACGCCGCCGTAGATAGTCCGCGCCCGAAGCTGATGCAGACGGGTCGCTTCGGTCGATCGAGACACCGACACGGTACTCGTGGCGACCGTCGAGCCGATCCAGTTCACGCTGTATCGCCACCGACCGCGAATCGAGGTGGGCGAGCAGATCGTGCTCGCTGCTGAAGGCGATGCCGAACCGGAACGGCAAGACGCCCGCACTGGTGCAAGCTCGCGCCAGATCATCGAAGTGGATCGCACGTGGCGCCAACCACTCGAGTGATTCCGTTGGAGCGGTCGACCAGTCGACGTCAGTTTCCACGACCACGACGAAACCTCCCGATGAGCGGGACGTGTCGATCAGTCGCGGAGTTCCGAGTGGTCCCGCCGGCAGCGGGCCAGGTCGGGACTTGGTGATCGCAACCAGCACCACCGACCCGTTGGCACTCAGCGGGATTGACATCGAGCCCGTGCGGCCGATCTGGGGGCGTCAGTCATCGCCGGACCTCTTCTTCGCCGCCCTCTTCTTCGCAGCTGATCTCCTGATCGCTGACTTGTTCGCCGCGCTCTTCTTCGCCGCGCTCTTCTTCGTCCCGCTCTTCTTCGTACTGCTCTTCGTTGCTGCGCTCTTCTTCGCCACAGATTTCTTCGCGGTGTGGTCCTCGTCGGTCGCTCGCCCCGCAAGCACTGGTGAAACGTCACCCAAGTCGATGGCTCCACCCGGCGAACCGCCGCTCATCGACCGGCGCCCGCTCTGATGGGCCCCCGAGCTGTACCAGGGATCGTTGCGCCACCAGTCGAGACCGACCTCCTCCGCTCGATCGAGCGACGTGATGACCAGCCGGAGCTTGATCGTCAGCAATTCGATGTCCAGGAGATCGATCCTGATCTCTCCGGCGATCACGATGCCGGTATTGAGGACCCGCTCGAGAATCTCCGCCAGATCGGCAGGCTGTCGGCGTTCGACCGCCACACCCCGAGCGACGGTTGGCGTGGAGGCTCGCACCGGTCCGGTTTCTCCGCTCATGAGATGTCGAGCGAATCGCGGCGACCACGCTTGATGCGGTCGAAGCCCACCATCTCGTCGCCGTTGATCGTGACCGTGTACAACGAGATCACATCACCCGAAGGCGGGATCCGGCGGGATTCGATGGTCTGCACTTCGATCGTCCACTCGTCGGTATCGCTGTCCAGTTGCGCGCCGGTGACCGACTCGACCTCGACACCGATCGTGCTGCTCAGCTCGCGCTGCGCCACCGAGATGGCATCGCGTGCCGAGTTATTCGACGAGCCACTCGACGACCGATCCTCACTGTCTTGCTCACGAAGTCGGTCTTGGAGCTCTGATTTCGTTCCAGATGTCGGAAGGTCTGCGTCTCGTGCTCGATCCTGCAGTTCGTCCTTGGTCAGGTCGTCCAGATCATCGGACATGGTGGCCTCCAGCTCGTTCGTTGTTGAGTTCGGTGCATCGCGCAATCATGCGAGCGTCCGCATCGCTCGGTCGGAGTATCGATAGCATGGCGTCGGCCCGAAGAGGTCGACGTCGAGGTGCTTCGTGACGTGCTGACAGCGCTGATCTATGACGGCCGGGTATTCCGACTGATCCGAACCAGCCACGATTTCCAGATCGAAGCCGAGTCCGTCCCCGTGTGATCGAACGAACACGTCGTCGCCTTCGCTCTCGAATGTCGACGACAACGTTGCGGCCTCGTCGGCCAAGTGTGCAGTCACCAGACGGTGGACGAATTCCCCCGTTTCCAGCGGCGAGCCCGCCGGTGGTCGCTGCCCACTGGCCATCATCGCTGCGGTGGCTGCAGCATCTGGAATGGCGCGCGTCCGCAACAACCATTCGCTCTTGTGGCGGGTGGCCTCGAGCGCCGCAACGTACTCGTGGTGATTGCGGGCGAGTTCGGCCTCGACCGCCTGTTCGTCCACGACGAGGCCGAACCTGTGCGGAAGACACGCACGTACATCTGCGACGCCTGCGACGAACTCGTGGTAAGCCATCATGGTTTCTTCCGTAGCGGCTGGCGGTTCGCTCGAACGGATCACAACGGTGGCGATTTCTCCGGACTCGATGAAATCAGGCTCGAACCCGTAGAAGTCCGCGGAGATCGCAGGGCCATCTGCATCGGTGACGGCGAACGCCACCACGCTCACGACTCCTGCTTCTCCTTCTGCTCCGACGACATGAACGGCACCGAGTCCTTCATCGAGTCCTTCGCACCGTCGATGGCGTCCTTGGCCATGTCGTCGCCCATCGAACCGAGATCCGAGATGTTCCAGGCTTGCGAGTTGCTCCGAAGGTCGAGACGGTTGACCGCCTCGGCGAAGTGCAGGTAGGTGTCGACCGAGGCAATCACCACCCGCGCATCGATCGTGATGAGTTCGATACCGATGAGCGAGACGCGAACATAGGCGTCGATCACCAGTCCGCGATCGAGAATGACCTCGAAGAGTTCGGCGAGCCCGGATGAACCCGAGCGATGGGCAACGGAGCGGTCGGTGGCTGTGGGGTACATGTCGGGTCCTTGCGCTGGATGTTGAGAGAGTAGATGGGTCAGTCGTCGAGCAGAACGCTGGTCTGCTGAAGTAGCTCGACAGCCGAACGTAGCTCGTTCGCCGACAGGTCGTCGACGTCGTCGTTGTCGGAAGAGATGTGTGCGGCCACTTTCTCGGCGGGTTCGAAGAGGGCGCGACGCTCAGCGACCAGGCCAACGAGATGGAGGCGACGCGGGCTGAGGTGTTGCCCGGTCAGTTGCCGACCCAGGACCGCGAGCAGGCGATCGAGGTCGTCGGCGGACCGAGCGGACAGAGCGGCGCTTCTCACGAAGCGTTCACTCGGATAGTTGTTGGTGGCGATCCGGTCGAGAAGGACATCGAACATCACAGGTGCAGCGAATGCTCCGGTACTGTTGCTCATCGACGGCCTCGCGCACCGACATGCCGCCCCGTGTTGATCTCGGACTCGTTCTCGTTCATGAGCAACATTGCCTCCTGTAAGCCGACTCGGCGTCTCTTCGCTTCCCCTTTGTACCCGAACCCGCCGGACTTATGCGTACCCGCGTACGTTCGCCCCTCGGCGGGCACCGTGCCCTGGCTCAGAGCTTCGGGCGGCGATCGTCGGATTCGATCTCGCGGAGCCGCTCTGCGTCGCGGGACTCGAGTACCTCTTCGCAGCGACGGATCAGACGTTCCGCCGTCTGCTCTGCGGCGGCCGAGAGTGTTTCGTCGCTGTGCTCGGCGAGCCCTCGCAGCGCCTGTTGCAGGGCGATCTGCACCTCGACGGCGTCGGCTCCGTCACGAGCGATCGGTTCGTAGGCGCCTTCGAGAAGCTCAGCCGCCCCCAGCGGAGCAACCCAAAGGCGGGGAAGATCGACGTGTTGCCCGGTCGTTTCGCTGTGTGTGGACTCCAGCACTCGTGCGATTCGACCGATGACGTCAATTGCGGTCCCGGGATCATTGACGCCCGGCGAGAGCGCCTTCGAAGCGACCTCACTCAGCACATTCAGCCCGAACTGCGGATCTTGTTCGAAGGTGCGCAGGTCGCCGATCACGACGTTCTCTCGTACGCAATCGGACAGTTCGGTCTGCGCCCGCGAGAGCAGGCAGAGCGGTTGCCCGCGGTGCACGAAGTGGCCGATCGGTACATGCAGGTACACATCGATCTGATGCGTGTCTGCGGAGTGGGCAATGGGCTGCGGATAGACCGCCTGGACGTAGCCGGTTTGCTTCGCCGTCACCGCAACGGCGTCGAACGGAATCGATCGAGGGTCGAGACAGTTCCCTCCCAGACACGGTGGCGCAAGCCGCCCGTCCAATTCCTCGGTTGCTTTCGACTCGATTCGCCGTGTCACATCGGTGAGGCTGCCGACGCGCTGGAGGTGAAGAATCCACCGGATGATCGACACGACGATGAGCACCAGCACCAAGATCGTGAAGAAGAACAGCACGACCTGTGGATCGTCATCGTCGTTCTCGCCCCTGAAGAGTGACGTCCGGAGCAACACGATGGCCGCAAGTGCGAAGATGTAGGAGCCGACGAATGTGGCGAGCGTGTTCTGCGTTGTTCGGTCCTCGAGCATGAGGCGGTGCACTCGGGGCGTCCACTGCGACGATGAGCTGCGGTAGACGCTGACCATCACCGACAACGAGAACGTGACGACGGCCAGCATCGAACTCGCGATGATCGTCAGGAGATCGTTCAGCGAGTCGGTGCCGAGGGTCTCGGCGATTCGATCGGGAAGGATGGGACGGACCACGCGCGCCACGCCGATGGCGATCAGACTGAGGACCGAGATCACCGAAATGCGGATCCACAGACGGTCGAGCGCGTCTTGCGACTTGCGTCTCAACGTCGATGCCATCATGCAAGTGTGCCATCGGACTGTCGCTGCTTCTTCTTCGGCCGGGACGAAGCTTGCGATGACTGCCAGATGACCGGGTGAGTCGGCGGGCTGCGGCAGCCGGCGGATGGAGGTCTACTGGAAGGCGTCTTGGCCGGCCGCCGCTTCGGCCCGATAACTTGGTCCGCCTGCCCTCGTAGCTCAGGGGATAGAGCACTGGTTTCCGGAACCAGGTGTCGTAGGTTCGAATCCTACCGAGGGCGCTGTGTGTGATGTCGCGAGACATCGGAAAGGTCCGGACCTGCGTTATGCGGGTCCGGATGTTTGTATTTCTTTGGGGCGGGTCGCGTAGATGGTTACCGGTGTCGCACGGTGTCGCGTCGAGTTTGGAGTTCGGCGATGGTTGCTGGGGCGGGCCGGCCGCGGAGCCACCTCTTCATCGTTCGTTGGAACCGTTCGACTTTGCCGCAGTTCCCGACTTCTGCAACATACGGAGTGGCTTGCACGTGACACTCAGATGGACAGTCGTCCCACTACGTGAATGTCCGGGCGGTCGGATTCGTCGTCGTCGGCACTCCGCGACTGCTCGAAGACGACCTCGACTCCGTCGGAGCGGTAGGCGATCTCACACATGTTGTTGGCGAAGAACGGCCCGGCGACGACATCCAGGTCGGGGCGCGAGTCCGGTCCTCGTACTGTGGCGCGAAGCAGTCGCCCGACGACTGCGCCTGCCCTCGTGATGGCGAAGCGCATCACCCCTCGCTCGTGAGGAATCAAGGCATTTCGGATCGGCGAGCTGACGATCTGCCAAACGTCAGGCCCACCTGCAGCGAACGAAGTGACCCGGGAGGCATAGCTGAAGTGGATGTCGCCCGAGGCAACGACGAGTGAACGTGGCGGCTGGCCTTGGCTGCGAAGTTGGTCCAGCAGTGTCCGGAACATTTCCATCGACTCCGGGAACGCCGGCCAGTCCTCGAGGTCGAGGGCCCGCCGAACCCGTTCACCGAGGCGTGCACCGAAGCGTCCCCATGAGCCTCCAGCCAGACGTTCGTTCCAGACGTGGAGATCATGGATCCCGTCGGCCAAGAACACCGGAACCGACGTCACGAACAACAGGTCGCCGGTCGCAGCGAGCGCAACAGTACGAATCCACTCCCACTCGCTGCGCTGCACCATCAGCCGGCGACCTTCGTCGAGCACCCTGCCCTGCCGACAGTCGATGACGATCACGGTCAGGTCACCGATGTGTCGGGTGTGGCTGAACTGGTAGCCGTGGGGCTTGCCACTGTCGGCGAAACACCGCTGCGCCCAGGCGCGCAGCGTGGCCGTTGGATCGTCGGCTGCGAGGAGCTGTTCGAGAAGGCCCTCCTCGTTGATCTGCTGCGGCGACAGATTCCCGAGATGCTGGTAGATCCAGTAGGACATCAGCCCGTTCACCGCACGCTCTTCCCATGTGTCGACCTCGTGCATGTCGTCGATCCACGCTGCGGAGATGTTCCAGTCGTCGACCATGTCGTGATCGTCGAAGATCATCACCGACGGGACGTTGGACAGCAACCAGCGCTCCGGCGCCGCAGACCACGCCTCGTGATAGAGCCAGCAATACTCTTCGAAGTCATACACCTTGGTCGCATCGAGATCGGGCGAGGCCGACCGCTGTTCGGCGATGCGCTCCCGAGCTTTCGGCGACGAGTCGTCGGCGTAGATCTGATCGCCTGCGAAGACCACGACCGTCGGCCAGTCGGCGGCGGGTTGCGACTTCATACGTTGGGCATGGGCCCAGAGTGTGTCGACGCCGCGCCCCTCGGGATTGAACGCAAGATCGTGTGTGTACGGCGGTTCATGCGGTGCAGCGGCCCGGCAGGACCCGACCAGCACCTTCAGCGGCCCGTCGCCGCCGGTTGTCCTGATCACGCTCGCCGGATCATCGCTGCCTGGCTCCGGCCAGACGGCCACGCCGTCGATGTGCACCTCGTATTCAGTGGTCGAGCCCGGCTGGAGCCCGTCGACGACGATGAGCGCGTAATGGTGTTTGGAGATCTCGAAGGTCCTGGCGGCGCAGCCGAGCACGTCGACGCGGCACGCTCGGTCCGTCTCCACCCAAATCGTGGCGGTCGTGGCGTCGACCCAACGAAGCAGTGGTCCCAGCACCAATCGGCCGACAGAGCTCATGCTGCACGCTCGTCACACATGGTGGAGTTCTATCGGACTGCACCGCGGCCGAAGCGCTCGCACGGTGCGGTGAGGTCCTCGACGGGGGTCACGTGTTTGTGCAGCGAGCTCGCCGTGCCCGACCGCCGGTCGGCCGCAACGAGAAATTCGTTGCGTTGAACGCGTTGATGAACGGATGTCGAGACGAAGCATGTGCTCGCCGCCGATGACGAAGAGTCACTCGCTACGGCTCGCGCTCGGGTCGACGACGCAATGGTCGCCCGCGGCGAACGTGGTCTGAAACGGTGGGAGGCGATGACTGTCGAGAACATCGCACTTCGTGTCGAGTGCGCCGGTCGAGCTCTCGAAGCGATCGGCGAACCGGTGTCGAGCCTCGAGGACCTCCGTCAGCGGTTTCGGTTGGGACCTCACTGAACGAGGTGTCAGCACACATCGTTCGGGGTATAGCACCGCGATGCCGAGTACCGAACCGGAACATGTCGACACGCCAATGGTCGCCCGGCCTCCAGCGGCGGTCGTGCCGAAGTTCCTGGTGGTCGGCGCTCAGTGGGCATGGCGGGGGCTCGTCGTGGCCGCTGCGCTGTATGTGGTGCTGCAACTCGCCTCGATGCTGCGTTTCGTCGTCATCCCGATTTTTCTGGCAGTGATCGTCTCAGCGTTGCTGGGTCCCGTCGTCGAATGGTTGTTCAAGTTCATGCCGCGCTTGCTCGCCACCTGGTCGGTCGTGTTGTCCGCAGCGGTCTCGATGGGAGCGTTGCTGTTCTTTGCGTCAGGGCCGATCGTCGAGTCGGTACGGGATCTGTCGGGGCGGTCCGAAGAAGCGCTCGACCGCATCAGGGACTGGCTGCGCGACGGTCCCATCGGGCTCGACGACGACGATGTCGACGAGCTCTTCGATCGAGCGAGCGACGCGATCCGCACCGGAGCCTCCGGTTTCACCGAGAGCCCGACCTCGACGGCGCTGTTCGCAGCGGAGATCGTCGGAGCATTCCTTCTCTCACTCGTCTTGGGCTTCTTCTTTCTGAAAGACGGGCCACAGATGTGGTCCTGGTTCCTGGGCCGCGTACGTTCCGCTCGACGTGAACCGCTCGATGCCGCCGGTCGGGCAGCCATCTCGAGCCTGCAGGGATGGGTGCGTGGCACGGCGATCACCGGCCTGGTCGACGGCGTCATCATCGGCGCAGCACTGTGGGTGCTGGGTGTTCCGGCCGCACTCCCGCTGGCACTGTTCACCTTCTTCGGGGCATTCTTCCCGATCGTCGGTGCGACGATCGCCGGGGCCCTCGCCGCCGGCGTCGCCCTCGCCGACTCCGGTCCGCAGACTGCGCTCATCGTGATCGTCGTCGTGTTGGTCGTCCAACAGGTCGAAGGTGATCTGTTGCTCCCGCTCATCATGTACCGCCAGGTGTCGCTCCACCCGGCGGTCATCCTTTTGGCCCTGGCGATCGGCGCCGCAGTCGGCGGCATCATCGGTGCACTGGTGTCGGTGCCGTTGACCGCAGCTGTCACTGCCGCGGTCAGTGCAGTTCGTGACCTGGACAGCCCGCCCGAGCACGACGACGTGCCATCGGCGGCAGCTTCAGGTCCGGGTGCATCATGATGGAGGCGCTCGGCGACGAAGCGACCGGGTCGATGCAGGACCCGTTCCCGTGGGGCGTCGCGAGCGGCGACGCCACAGCGTCGTCGGTCATGCTGTGGACCCAGCTCGACCTCAGCGGTGACGACGGCGGTGACGCAAGCGGAGACGAGTCGTCTCGAACAGTTGGCTCCGCTGCAGTCGATTGGGAAGTCAGATCGATCGGTGACACCTCGGATGCCGACGAAGTGCCGTCAGCGGTGTGGCTTACCGGTGTCACCGATGCCGACGACGACGGCACCGTTCGTGTCCAGCTCACCGAACTCACTCCGGGGACTCGGTACACCTATCGATTCGGCGCCCGAGGTCGATGGTCGGACACGGGTTCCACCGCGACACTCGATCCCGACAGCGACATGGTCCGCCTCGGAATCGCTTGCTGTGCACGTCTGGCCAGCGGATCGCTCGACGCCTACGAGGGTTTGCGGCTCGCCGAGCCGGACATGGTCGTCCACCTCGGTGACTACATCTACGAAGACGGTGGTGGGTCCGACGATGATGGGCCGACTCCCGAGCCGCCGTGGGAGTGTCGCACGCTCGCCGACTACTCGGCGCGCTATGCGCAATATCGGCGCGACGAGAGTCTGCGACGGCTTCACCTGTCGGTGCCGTGGGTCGTCACTCCAGACGACCACGAGATCACCGACGACGCCTTCCCGCCGGAACGCCAGTCGGGTGATCTGCCCACCGACGTCGACCCTCCGTCGCCCGAACGCAAACAAGCGGCCCTCGCAGCCCACGAACGGTGGATGCCGCAGGCGGCGCACGGCAACGGACCCACCACATTCGACCGACATGTTCCTCTTGGCCGGGTCGCCGACCTGATCATGATCGATACGCGCCTTGGCGGGCGCCAAGTGCCGGCCGGGAACGGACCGACGGGCGTCCGCGAACCCTCGCAGGGAACGGGGCCGGGGCAACGCTCGCTCTTGGGTGAAGAGCAGTGGGACTGGCTCGACGACAAGATCGGTGCGGCCGGCCGGCGCTGGGTGATCCTGGCATCGCAGGTGCAGGTTGCGCCGCTGCGGCTGGGCTGGGTACCGAGCCGGTCGTGGCCGCCCCGGTTGCGGCCCGTCGTCAACCCGGATCAGTGGGACGGCTACCCCGCAGATCGTGAACGCCTCGTCGAACTCCTCGATCGCCACGGCGTCGACAAGGTGCTGGTGCTCAGCGGAGATCTGCATTCCCGGTTCGTCACCACCATCGAGCGCAGTAGCGGCGGTCGCATCGTCGAGGTGACGACGCCGTCGGTGACCGCACCGACGTTTGCATCATTGATCCAGCGCCGCCTTCCGCTGCCGTCACCATGGAAGGCGTGGCGGCTGGTGGCGCGATGGATTCGCCGAATCAACCCGCGCATCATCGACATGGACCTCGACGAGCACGGTACGACGTCGCTCGAGGTCGAAGCCGAATCCATCTTGATCAGCGGGCTCACGCCGACCGGTCGAGTACGCCGGCGGTGGAAGTTGACCGTCGACGGTGTCGAATCGATTGACCTCGGAGATCCGCCTCAGGAATCCTGATGCGGAGCGCCGGAACGGAGCGCGACGATCCGGACGAAGAGCCACGCCCAGCAGACCGACGGCAAGGACATCTTCGTCTTCGACGACAGCTCGGACTGCGACCGAATCGTCACCGCCAGTCCTCTCGTCGGCGCTGAGATCGCCACCGCGTACGCAAAGACGCTACTCGCCTCGTGGACCACCGCGCCCACTCTCGATTGCCTCGCGAGTGGGCCCCAACAGATCGGTCGAGTGCACACAGCAGGCGACGAGGACCGGAATGTTCTGGGTCTCATCCGGGTCGTTGACCGTCCAGACGTGCACGTCGAAAGATGGCTGACAGGCGCAGAGGTGTGAGCGGGCCGATTCAGGCGTTGAACTGGCCGTCTTTTTCGTCGAGCGCTTCGGCTCCGTCACGATCGACGGCGTCGGACACGCCGCTGTCACCATCACCGGGACCAGCCGGCTTGTCCGAGCCGTCTTCGAACGGGCTCGCCGATGACACGATGCTCTCTTCGAGGTCTTCGATCTTCTGTCCGGTGGGCTTGGGGTCGCTCATGTCAGTCATCCTCCATTGAGTTGCGAATATGGGTCCTGCTTACCCCATCGCCGTGATGTTCAATCGTGACGACGGCGGGCACCCGTTCGGGCGCGCCGCGACGTCGCGGCGGGTCGATGATCCCGGTGGAGAGCCCCGCACCGACGAGTGCGCCGATGCCGAGCAGCAGCCCGGCCGCCACGTCGATCGGGTTGTGGACGCCTTCATAGACGCGAGCGACGGCGACCACAACGGCGATGATCGACGGCACCACCCAGACCCATGGCGGGGTCGACGGCGTCCCGGGGCGCGGCGACATCGAGCGCGCCACGAGGATCAGTGATCCGTACAACATGAACGCAGCGGCAGTGTGGCCCGACGGGAAGCTCGGCGTCGAGGGGACGGAGTGCAGTGTCTCGACGTCTGGCCGTTCCCGGCCGACGATCGCACCGACGACGAGAAACGTGAAGAACTCGAGCGCCAGGGCGATCAGAATGGTCGCTGCGTGTCGTCCGTGGCCGGTGACCCAGAGCATCGAAGCAGCGCCGACCGTGACGCCGACGACGGTCCAGGTGTCGGACAGCGCAGAGGCAACGGTGAACACCGAATCGAGGACGTCGACGCGGTTGTCGGCGATCCATCCGAGCAGATCGGCCTCGGCATCGCCGACTGCGCCGTCGAACAAGAAGAGCACGCCGACTCCACCGATCAGACACAACCCGACGTTGAGCAGCACGAAGCTGATCGCCGCCCGTTTCAACACCTCGCGGGGCGCAGGCTTCTGCGCTGGTCCATCCTCTGTTTCCATGTCGCGCTCCTTCTCGGCGGCCATTTCTTTGCTCATCTGCTCACTCACCGGTTGCCTCCTGGCGCTCAGCGGTCGAGAACTCGTACGACATCAGCTCCTGGTCGTTCCAGGTTCGTCCGGTCAACCCGACGGTGATCGCGTCGCCGTCGTCGCTGATTTCGATCGTTGCGAACTGACCGCCGCCACCGACCGCTCCCTCGCTGTACGGGCCGCCCTTGACGCCGCCGGGGCGATCCAGTGCTGCGGAGTGCAGCAGGGGGAAGCCGGGGTACCCGTCGGTCGAGTAGTCGGTGTTCGTACCGTCATCGATCGCCACCATGTGGGCATCACCGCTGACCATCAGCAAGTTGTCGATCTCGTTGTCGGCGATGTGGTCGGCGAGTTCACGCCGCTCGTCGGCGAAACCTCCCCATGTGTCGGCACCGGGACGCGCGTCAGCAACCCAGGGCACCGGATTCACCCAGACGACGAGTTCGTGCTGTCGCGCCGCATCGACGATCTCGTCTTTGAACCACGCCTTCTGTTCGGCACCGAGCATCGACAGGCGGCCGGGTTCGCCGTCGACGTTGCGTGCCGAGCGAGCATCGGTGAGCACGTACCGGACTCGGCCGATAGTGAACGCCTGGTACACGGCGCTTTCGGGTCCGGCGAGTTCGTAGCTGGGCACGTGCTCGCGGTACGACGCCATGGCTGCCTGCCGGCTGAACGAGTTGCCGTCGGCATCGTTCGGCCCGTAGTCGTGGTCATCCCACACGTACGCGACGGGAGTGTCTCGGTAGAGCGCTGACTGCGCTGGTTGGCTGAGGGTGAGATCCATCACTTCGCGGTACCGATCGACGTTGTTCTCACCGACATCGCCGTAGTGGAAGTCGCCGACGATCATGTACAGCAGCGGATCGATGTCGCGGATCTCATCGAACACTGCACCGTTCGACCCGTTTCGGGCACAGGCGCCCACAGCGATCGTGTACGACGAGGCGCCCTCTGGGAACGTCGCGAAGCTGCCGGCCTGGATCCGATCGAGTACTCCATCGACTTCGACGGCGTAGTGGTGCGTCGTGTCGGCGTCGAGTCCGTCGATCCGGAAACCGACGACTCGGCCCGACTCGTCGATTGGCTCCACCCATGTCGGCTCGCTCAAGTCGGCTCCGGCGGACACGGCGAGGCGAACGGATTCGTACCCCCCTGTCGGATGTGCTCGAACCTCTGCGGCCGACGTCGTGACCGCGCCGGACCACACCCACTCGATCGGCGAGTCTGCGAGGGTCGGGACCTGCGAGGACGGATGGGTCGGCCCCCAGAACTGGTCGTAGATCGCACTGCCGGCGAGGAAGCCGACGAGCGTCATCGCAGCCACCGCACCGACACCCACGAGGGCAGCGGCCCGCGAGAGCTCCGACACTGCCACGATCAACCAGATCGCTCCCGGAACGGCGAACAAGGCGACGACCAGCACCGCATGCGTGGCGATCAGCTGATTCGACGCGAATGCGACCAGGCCTGCGGCGGCGAAGGCCGCAGCAGCGCTCCCGACGATTTCCCAGCGGAGTGCCAGGAAGACGGCGACCACGAACAGGCCGGCGAAGGACGGGCTGATGTAGGCGTCGAACGACGCACCCCCGGGCCGGTAGTCGAACCATCCAAAACGTCGTGCGGCGAGGAAGATCGCAACCGCCACGACGGACAGCCCGACCGCCACTCGTTTGAGCACACCGATGGTGCCATCAGAGAGATCGAGGAGAGAAGTCGCAGCGTGGTTCATGGTGATCGTGGGGTGCTCAGTCAAGTGGGATCGATTCCAGTGAGTGCGTGAGTGCCAATCAGTTCGGGGGGGCGAGGCGTGCGCGCAGGTCGTCCAGGTCGAAGTCGGGCTGGGGATACGTCGCGCCCATCATGTCGAAGGTGGCCAGGAGCAACTTGGCGATCACCCAGTTGCGATACCACTTGTGGTCGGCGGGAATGATGTACCAGGGAGCGACATCGGTCGTCGTGCGTGCGATCGTGTTGCCGTAGGCGGTCTGAAACGCGTTCCAGTGGCGGCGGGTCTCGAGGTCTGACTCGGAGAACTTCCAGCGCTTGTCATCTCGTCGAAGACGTCGCAGAAATCGTTCGCGCTGCTCGTCGAAGGAGATGTTGAGCATGCACTTCACGATCGTCGTCCCCGACTCGACGAGCTCGGCTTCGAACTCGTTGATCTCCTCGATGCGACGGTCGATGGTCTCGTCGTCCTCGGTGCACAGCGCCATGGGAACCAACACGTCCTCGTAGTGGGACCGGTCGAACACGCCGAGCTGGCCCGGTTGCGGAACCACGCGGCGAACACGATCGAGGAAGTGCTCCTCCACTTCTTCACCCGTTGGCTTGCCGAATGATGCGATGCGGACCCCGGCAGGGTTCATGGCGATCACGACGTGCTTGATGGTGCCGTTCTTGCCGCTGCAGTCGAGGCCCTGAAGCACGAGGAGCACCTTGCGTTCTGATTCGGCGAACAGCAGCTCATGGTCGTCGAACAGCTGCTCGTGCATCTCATCTTCGAGTTCGTCTTCGGCGTCGTGTTCGTCGTCCATGAACGGTGTGTCCGCCGGGTCGTAACCGGCCAGGTTGACGTAGTCGTCGACGGGTCGTGCCCGGAACTCGCTGGACAGTGTGGTGAGGTCGAGCGTCATGCTGCGTCTCCTGAGTGGTCGTCGTCGTGATCGATGCTGCGGTGATGGATCGTGATCGCGCCGGGTTCGATCGTGAATTCCAGGTCTCTGGTCGGTGCGCGGTCCTCGCCGTCGAGTTCGTACGGTCGAGCCTGCTCGTGTTCGACGATGATGTGCGCGCCCTGAGTACGTCGGGCGAGCTCGACCTTCTGTGGTCGCCGTCGCACGAGCCTCCAGGCGACAGATGCCCACTCGCGCAGACTCGACGCGGACATCACTGCGATGTCGAGGACGCCGTCGTCGGGTCGAGCGTTGGGAAACACTTCCAAGCCGCCGGAGATCTCGCCGAAATTGCCGACCAGAACCATCGTCGTGCGACCGGTGAACCAGACGTCACCGTCGATGGTGACACGGGTCTGTACGAGGTCGGAACGCAGGTTCTTGATTCCGGAGAAGACGTAGGCGGCGGTGCCAATTTTCGACTTCACGTCGTCGTCGGCATCTCTGATCATGAGGGCGTCGAAGCCGGACCCAGCCATGACGGCGAACGCTTCGTCGTTCGCGCGGCCGAGGTCGATCCTGCGGCGCTGGCCGCGTCCGACACCGCTGCCCGCATCGAGACCGGGTGGGATGCCGAGGTTGGAGGCCAACAGATTCCCGGTCCCGAGCGGGACGATACCAAGGGCGGTGTCGGTGCCGGCGAGTGGGTCGAGACACGCGCGCACCGTTCCGTCGCCGCCACAGGCGACGACGATGTCGGCACCGTCGTCGACCGCCGCCCGGGCCTGGCCGGGCCCCGGATCGTCCTCGGTGGTCGGGACGAGTTCGACGTTGTTGCCGAGCGCCGCACGAAGGTCGGCTTCGTCCGGAGCACTGCCGCTCGCAGGATTCCAGATCGCAACGACGCCACTCACGACGTCACCGTAGCGTCGGGCTGGCGGGCGACGGAGTTGGCGCGAGGGCCGAGAATGCGAGCGCAGATGGCGATCGGCGCCACGCCGAGCACGGTGGACAACGCTGCGGCTGCCGCAGTGTGACCTGAGGAGACCGACGACCCGGCGAATCCGGCAAGCTGTGATTGTCTCGGCTCCACTCGGCCGCCGCAACGTCCCGAGCGGCGAGGCCGCGCCCGTCTTCGACGCCCGGGATCGAACCAACCGCAAGCACGGCGACGATCACGATCACGATCACGATGACGGTGACGATGACGATGAGCATGCGCTGGCCCGTCGCCCTCAGTCGCTCAGTGTTCTGAAGCGGTAGCTGACGAAACAGAAGACGCCGTAGGCGATCAGGCCGACGGCGCTGGCGAGGACCAGGGCGGAGCCAAGCCCGGTTCCCGCCACCTGGCGGAGCGACCGGTCGAAACCGCGAGCTTCGTCGGCATCGAAGCGGACCGCAGCGCGCAGGACGAAGAATCCGACGAGCACGGTGACGTAGCCCCGCCCGATCCATCCGATCACGCCGGCAACGACCAGGCCGGCACGCTTGGGCTCGTTGTCTCGGGGATCGGCTCGCACGCTGGTGAGGTCCTCGACGAATGATCGTTGAACGCCCTTGTGGACGGCGAAGTAGAGCCCGACGCAGATCGTGACGACTCCGGCGAGACCCGCCACCGTCCGGCCGCCGGTCATCTCCATCACCGATGCCGAGAGCCGCTCGACCGTGTTCGACTCCTCCGGATCCACACCGGTGTACGCAGCTCTCCCGGCGGTGTAGCCCAGCACGAGATAGAAGAGTCCCGAGAAGGTGTACCCGATGCGGTTACCCCACTGGGCAACGTCATTGCCGCGGATGATGGCGACGCTCAGCAGACGCCACGTGGTGTAGAGCGACAGTCCGATCGTGAGGACAGCGAGCAAGAGACGTCCGACGGGGACATCGGCGATCAGGGCGATGGATCCGGCGGGTGACGCCTCGCCCTTGGCGGCGGCGTCCTGCTGAGCGATCTGTGTTGCGGTGAAGCCCATCAGCGTGTAGACGACGCCTTTGGCGAGCCAGCCGATCTGGAAGACACGCTCGAGCCAGGGGTGATCGTCGACCACGTCGTCGATCGTGTCGGCGACGGAGTCATCTGTTGTCGATGCCGGGTTGCTCACGGTGCCTCCTCACGATCCGCTTGGTCCCGACGCTCGGATGTGCCCCGTCGTCGGTCGGGTGACAGTGGGTGTGAAGCGAGTACCACGAGTGTGTTGATCCGAAACCAAAGCGGTTGCAGCAGAGTGGCGGAGGGATCGAACGCCATCGGGTCGGCCCCGTACTCTGTCAGCTCGACGGTTGCCGACGCGCAGCGAGCACGACGACGTCGTCGCCGTTCTGTGAGCCGGTCAGGTCAGCGACGAACCGACTGATGCCATCGTCGAGATTGCTGACCTGATGCCATCGTCGAGATTGCTGACCGAGTCCGCCGGCGTGGCACAGAGCGTGCGTGCGGTGCGTAGGGTGCACCCGTCGCTGCGCACGGCCCTGCCGCCTCCGAACAGGACGATGCGTTCCTTGCGGTGGTCGACCTGGCCGACCCGCGAGATCGTCGATCCGGTCGCCGCACAGACGGATCTGTGATTGCGCGCATGAAAGCCATCTGGACGGGGTATCCGACCGTCCATGGTTGACACATCCATCCGCTTCGGACTCAAGCTCATGTGCGAGTTGCGTTCTGGATCCCAACTCATCGAGCACTCGACGAAGGCTGAGGAACGAGGCCTCGACTTCTTGTCGATCTCGGACCACATCCACCCGTGGCTCCCGGAGCACGAGCATTCACCGTTTGCGTGGAGCGTCCTCGGTGGTGTGGCGGCGGCCACGTCGACGATCGACATCATCACCGGCGTCACCTGCCCGACCTTCCGCTACCACCCGGTGATCATCGCCCAAGCGGCAGCGACGATCGCCGAGATGTCGAACGGACGGTTCACCCTCGGCCTCGGCTCCGGTGAACGACTCAACGAGCACGTGACCGGCACCGAGTTCCCTGCGGTGGATCTCCGCCATGCCATGTTGCACGAGGCAATGGATCTCATGACCGAACTGTGGACCGGAGAATTCATCACCCACCGGGGCGACCACTTCGACGCCGACCACGTCAAGATCTATGAACAGGCTGGCACGCCGGTCCCGATGGTCCTCGCAGTCAGCGGTGACCAGTCTCTCGACCTCGCCCGGGACACGAGGTGCGCCGGGATCATGGCCATCGACCCTGATGCCGAACTCGTCGAAGGATGGCTCGAGCGGGGTGGTTCGGCCGCAGGCACGTGGGCCGAAGTGCCGTTCGCCTGGGAGCCGACGAAGGAGGCCGGGCTCAAGACCGCCCGTCGATTCCGCTTCGGCATACAGGGCTGGGAAGTCGCAGCCGAGCTCCCGAATCCCGCCTACTTCGAAGCTGCCACTCAGTTCCTGTTCGACGAACAGATCGGCGATGCCGTGCCGCACGGACCCGACCCGGAGCCCTATGTGCAGGCAATGCAGGGGTTCCTTGACGCCGGCTTCTCGAACATCGCCATCGTGCCGGTCGGTGACGACTTCGATGCGACGATGGACTTCTGGGAGAACGACGTCCGGCCGCAGCTGCAACTCTCGACTGGCACGACCAACGGAAAGTGATCCTGATGGACCCCGCTGGTGCCCGTCGGGTCGAGACGAAACCCTGTCTGTTCGCCTCCGGACCCGCCAGAAGTTTCCGACGACGCGACGGCTGCGTTTCGTCTGTCATGACACACAACACTGCCGAGGGCGCTGTGTGATCTCGTGAGAGCTCGTCGACTCCGGTCGGCGGGCTCTCGACGTTTCCGTGCATCAGCCGTTCTGCGTGACGACTCGGTCAGAGCGTTGTGCTGGGGGTGGTCATCTCCGGCATCGTCGGCGCGCTGGTCGTCGTTGTCGAGGTCGTCGAGGTCGTCGAAGTGGTCGAGCTGGTCGCCGTCGTCGTCGCAGTAGTCGTCGTGGTGGCGGTGGTCATGGTGGTGGTGGTCGTGGTCGTGGTGGTGGTGGTGGTGGGGGTCGTCGCTGGCCTCGTTGCGGTTGGCGTCGTGGTCGGGGTTGCGGCAGTTGCGATGGTCGTGGCCGTGGTGGACGTCGCCGCTGGGGTGGTCGTGGTCGGAGCAATCGTCGAGGGCGCCGCCGGCGCGGCCGGTGGCGGGGCGAGCGCCCACGTCGAGTTGAAGACCATGGGCCGGTAGCGGTCCGGGCGCGGCCAGGCGTCGCGCAGCATGTCGCGGGCGTTGTTCGAGATCGTGACCACAAGCTGACCGTTGCCGTCGCGCGACGGCAACAAATGGGCGTGGTAGGTGTTCATCTTCGGGTCGCCGTTGCGCGGCGCGATCTGTCGCGATTCGATCGTGGTCCACGGTCCCCACGGTTGTGCTGCGACGTCGACGCTGTACCGCTCGTCCCAGTAGCCGTCGACCGCTGCAACGCCAACCCACTGACCGTCGATGAATCGCGGCTGGAACGGAAACTCGACCCAGTGTCGGGTCAGAATCGGAACCGCCGCCGCAGCATCTCCGGACCACCCGTCGGCAGTCCGGTATTCGAACGAGTCGAACAGTCGGCCACGGGGCACCCGGGCGAGATACACCTTCGTTGCCGAGTGCGGCCCGTTCCCGTAGCCCCCCTCGCGAGTCAGGTTCTGTTCGAAGGTGTTGCCGAACAGGTAGGTGTGCGTGTCGTCGCTCGCCAGCGCGTACCCGTACACCGGGGTGACACCGGAGTTCACCGCCTCCCCGAAGTCGGTCCGGGCCAGAGTTTCGACGTCGTAGCTCGCGATGAAGGTGACCGTCGGATGCCAGCCGAGACCATCGGGCGGTTGCGGGTCGAAGGAGTCCTTGACCATCTTCACCCAGAACACGTGCAGTCGACCGTCGTGCACCTCGCCGCCCATCGGCCAGAACCAGGTCGACAGTGTCGCAGTGCCCGTACCGGCTTCGAACGGTGCGGGTCGGGTGGTCGAACCGCGATGCAGCAAGGTGAAACAGCCGTTGTCCTCGATCATCGCGACGTTGTGGACGAACGACGCCGCGCCGAGGGTCGTGGCGGTTCCCGAGTGATCGATGAAGGTGTCTTGGAAGAGCCACAGTGCCCGGTTCGCTCCGAGCGACACCACATGCTGATAGTCCCACCCGAGCACTGGTCCGACCTGCTGCGCGAAGAAGCTGTCGAGGCCGGCAGCCGATGTGTCGTCGGCGCATCCCACGTCGGTGGAGACGAGTCCGGTGGGCGTGGTCCGCGTCGATGCAGCCCAGGGCGGCGCCGGGGCGGCGGGCGGAGGCGGCGGAGGATTGACCGGGACGGGTCGTGCGACCACCGACGGCGAGTCGGCGTTCTGCGGCGGTGCCGTCGCTGGTGGAGCAGTTGTCGCCGGTACGACCGGCGCAGTGACGCGGGACGCCACCGTTTCGGTCACCGTTTCCGTCACCTGGACCGGCGCGCTCGGGGTGCGCAAGCTCGGGTCCAGCAGCGGCGTGGTGTCGTTCACCGCGCCGGGGCGGGTGGCCACAACGGGCGCCGCACCGCTCGACTCGACAGAGGACTCCGGGTTCGAGCCGTCGACGAACAACGCAGCGACCATCGAGAACGTGACCAGGCCAGCCGCGACGGCAACGAGGCGGCGGTTCGAACGGTCGGGGTGCTCGTGCACAGATTCAGGGCTTGCGTCAGAGGTCTCGGCCACTTCCTCTGACACGTGCTCAGCGTACGTCAGCGTTCCAACGCCAGAACGGCCGGAACGGCCTGAACGGTCAGAACGGTCAGAACGGTCAGAACGTCCAGGACATCACGACGAGTCGGCGGGCAGTTCCTCCATCAGCGAGTCCAGCAGACTCGACGCACCGAATCGGAACGTCGACGGTGTTGCCCAGTCCGGGCCCATGATCTCCGCCGCAAGGTCGAGGTACGCCAGCGCATCGTCACAGGTTCGAATGCCGCCAGACGGCTTCAGACCGACCGGCCGATCGGTTCCGGCGATGACGTCGAGCATGATTCGGGCGGTGCTGAGGGTTGCGCTGACATCGGTCTTGCCGGTCGAGGTCTTGATGAAGTCAGCACCGAGGCCGACCGCCAGTTCCGCAGCGCCGCGAATCGTGGCATCATCACCGAGTTCACCGGTCTCGAGGATCACCTTCAGGACCCCCGGCGGGGCGATGATGTCGCCGACGGCTTCGATGAGGCTCGCCGTCGGCTTGACATCGCCGTTGCGGAACATCCTGTACGGCATCACGAGGTCGATCTCGGTGGCACCGTCGGACAGGGCGGTCAGCGTGTCGTCCAGGACTCGCCCGACCTGCTGGTTGCCCATCGGAAAATTCACCACGGTCGCCACGACGACTCCGGTGCCGTTCAACAGTGCAGCGCATCGCTCGACGTACTCGGGCCAGACGCACACGGCGGCCACGTGGCATTCGACAGCTCGACGACACAGATCCTCGATGCCGTCAGGTGCGTGATCATCGGACAGATCCGTCAGGTCGATCAGTGAGATGGCGTGCCGCGCACGCTCGGCTCGGCGCGCCTCGGGAGCAGATGACGCGGTAGTCGCGGCAGGATCAGGCGTCGCAGTCACGACACGGATGTTCTCACAACTCCCGGCCACCGGCACCCGTGCCAACACCCGTAAGCCGGTCCGATCGGACGTCAGCAGTTTGAAAGCGTTTACACTCACGTGCTCAGGGAAGTAGTCCGATGGCCGCGAGCAACAGTCACAGCAACAGTGCACGAGCGAAACGGGCGACGATCGAAGACGTCGCGTCCGCAGCAGGCGTCTCGGTGGCGACGGTCAGTCGGGCGATGCGCAGCCTCCCGAACGTGGCGATCTCGACCCGCCAACGTGTCGTCGACTGCGCCACCGCGCTCGGCTACACCGCCGATCCCGCAGCCTCACGATTCGCAGCAGGGCAGACCAAAACCATCACCGTCGTCGTCCCGAACCTCAGCGGCTGGTACTTCTCCAATGTCGTTGCCGGCGCCGAGGCGGTCTGTACCGAAGCGGGGTACGACGTGCTCGTCGTCGGTGTGGGAAGTCGGAGCGACCTCACTCGCATCCTCTGCGAGCAGTATCACCTCGAACGTCGAACCGATGGTCTGCTCGCCGTCGAAGTCGTCGTGTCCCCCGACGAGGCTGCGTCAATTGCCGAACGCGGCGTCGCGCTGACCAGCGTCGGCGGTCAGAATGCAGGCCACCCCAGCGTGCGTATCGACAACCAACTGGTCGGTCGTCTCGCAGCAGACCACCTCATCGACCTCGGTCATCGCCGGGTCGGGATGATCGGGGCGCAGAAGGACAACCCGATGAGCTTCGACGTGCCCGGCCTACGACACGACGGTTTGGTTCAAGGCTTGGCTGCGCACGGCGTGATCTTCGACGACGAGTTGCTCGCCGGAGGCAACTTCGACGTCGACGGTGGCCAAGAGGCAATGGCGGCACTGCTCGATCATCGCGACCCACCGACGGCAGTCTTTTCGATGTCCGACGAGATGGCGTTCGGCGCGATCATGGAACTCGACAAGCGCGGTCTGCGAGCGGGTCGGGACGTGTCACTCGTCGGCGTCGACAACCACGAGTTCTCGCGAGTCGTGTCGCTCACGACGATCCACCAGTCCGTCGCCGACCACGGAGCGACCGCAGCACGTCTGCTGCTCGACTCCATGCGCGCTGACGGCGACACCACACCACTCGCGCCGGCCAGCGATGCGGCCAGCGTGGTCGCCGGTGTCGATCTCATCGTGCGGGACTCCACCGGCGTCGCCGGCACCGTTGCAACGCACTGATCCGCAGCGGTCGCTGAGCAGGCGCTGAACGGAATCTCGCCCGGTGCGGACATCGAACCCTGCGAGATGGACTTGACGGGGGCCGCCGTGTATGTAAGCGTTTACATTGCTGCAGTAATTCTGTGGCGTTTCACACACCTTCAGGGGGAGGCCCTAATGAACAAGCGCTGGCTCAAGCTGGCAGCTGTCCCGCTCACACTTTCCTTCGTTGCCGCATCATGCGGTAGCGATAGCGACAGTGGGAGCGACGAAGGCAGCGGCACCGAAGAAACAACACCCGCAGAGGGCAGCGATGCCCCGGCCGAGACCGATGCAACCGACGGCGGCGAAGGCAAGACCGAGATCACCGTCACCGGTCCCGAACGCGATGAGAGCGAAGCTGGATCGATTCAGGATGTGCTCGGCGCCTGGGGCGACGAGAACGGCGTCGAGGTCACCTACATCGGCGACGCCGACTGGGAAGCCAACATCAACACCCAGGTGCAGGGCGGCAACCCGCCGGACATCTCGATCTTCCCGCAGCCCGGCAAGCTGGCCGAGTTCGCTCGCGCCGGCTCTGTCGTCGCACTGAATGACGAAGCTGCTGGAGCGACGTCGGAGAACTGGGCCGAGGCCTGGACCATCTTCGGCAACGTCGACGGTGAACAGTATGGCGTGCCGGTCAAGGCGGACCTCAAGTCGCTCGTCTGGTACCAGCCCGCACGCTTCGAAGCTGCCGGCTACGCCGTGCCGACCACGTTCGACGAGTTCACCGCTCTGGTCGACCAGATCGCCGCTGACGGCGAGGGCAAGCCCCTCTGCGTCGGTATCGAATCCGGCCAGGCCACCGGTTGGACCTACACCGACTGGGTCGAGGACATGGTCCTCCGCCAGCACGGCCCCGACGTGTACGACCAGTGGGTCAGCCACGAGATTCCGTTCAACGATCCGCAGATCGTCGAGTCGATGCAGACAGTGCTCGACCTGTGGACCGAGGACAATGTCTTCGCCAGTTCCGGCACTATCGCTGCAACGGCGTTCCAGGACAACGGTCAGCCGTTGGTCGACGGCGACTGCTTGATGCACCGCCAGGCGTCGTTCTACTCCGCATTCATCCCCGAAGGCACCGCCTTCGCTGATGGCTCCGAAGGCGCTGTCGACGTGTTCTACTTCCCGGACATCAACGGCGACGCGCCGGTTCTGGGTGCAGGCACGCTGGCTGCGGCATTCAACGCCGACCCGAACGTCCACTCCCTGCTCGCTTACCTCGCCACCCCGGCCTACGCCGAGGCTCGCCAGGCAGCGCAACAGGAACTGAAGGGTGGCGGCGATGCTCTCTCTGGCTTCCTCTCGGCAGCACAGGGCCAGGACCCGGGGGTCTACCAGCCGCTCGAGCAGTCCTTCCTCGAGATCCTCGACACTGCGTCGATCGTGCGTTTCGACGCATCGGACCTCATGCCCGCCGACGTCGGCGCCGGAACGTTCTGGACTGAAGGAACCGCAGCCGTCAACGGCGACAAGACCGCTCAGGAAGCAGCCGACGCCATCGAAGCGTCCTGGCCAGAGTGATCACTGAACACTTGAAGACACACCGCTGACGACATCTCGTCGGCGGTGAGCGAAGCGGCGGGGCACCGGCACCAATGCCGGTGCCCCGTTCGGTTTCGCCGGGGACGGTCGGCTGCGACAAGCCGGTCGAGCAGACAAAACTTGAACACACCTGAGGGGGTACAGCGTGACCACGCTGGAAGAGTTCGACGACATCACCGACACCGACGGCGCTCCCGTCGACGTCGATCCGCTGGGCAACGACGACGACAGTGCTGCACCGAACCCGGTGAAGATCTTGGCGACACGTATCGCACTTGGAGCGATCGCATTGTTCGTCCTGTATCTGCTCGTCACCGAGAGCAAGGCGCGCAGCACGGCGTTGCTCGCCGGTGGGGCCGTCGCCGTGACGGGTGGCGCCTGGATCGGCGCCAACCTGATGTTCAACCAGGCCACAAAGAACTGGCAGCTCTTCAACGCAATGCGTTACGCCGCCGGTGGCTTCGTGGTCGCCGCGATCATCGCCGGCAATCAGGCGATCAGCGGAGCCGCCGAGGGAACCGGCGTGATCGGTCGGTTTGTCGGCCTGGTCTGGTTCCCGCTCATCATTGCAGTGATCACCGGCGTCACCGGCGCTGCGCTCAGCCGAATCGACGCCCCCACCACCCGCATCGCAATCGGTGCCGGCGGCGTCGGCGCTGCCGGTGTCGTGATCGGCGCGATGATGGACGCTTCCGCCCGACCCGAGATCGACATCGTCGCGCTGGTCGGCTGGACCGCCCTCGGTGCCGGCATCGGTGCCGGTGTCTCGGTCCTCCGCAAACACGCACCGACCGGTGGTTCGATCCTCGGTGCAGGTATCGGCTGGTTCGTGGGCGCATTCGGTGCACCGGAACTGGGGTCGGGCAATGTCGGCTGGGCAATCGTCGCCTGCGCTGTGCCCGCCGCGCTGTTCGGCCTGCGCTTTGCGATGACACCAAACGGCGGCGTCGTCGAGCACGCTGCCGTGGCCAACCGTGCGAATCCGGTGATCTTCCTCGCCCCGGCGCTGCTGTTCGTCACCGTCACCCTCGTGATCCCGGCGATCCGTACCTTCATCATCTCGCTGCAGGACCGCACCAGCAGCGAGTTCGTCGGAATCGACAACTACACCGACACCTTCACCGACGTGAACTCGTGGGACACATCAGGCTGGTCTGACATGTTCTTCAACTGGCCGATGCGCATCGGGCTGGTGCTCCTCATCGCCTTCGCCGTCATCGGCTCGAACATGAAGAAGCGCACCGGCCGTCTCGTCGAACTCGGCAGCCCGAGCATGGGCCCCCTGGTGGCCGGGCTTCTCTTCGTTTCCTTCGGCGTCTTCACCACCTTGCGTGGCACGATCATCAACAACCTCTGGTGGGTCGTCGTCGTCACACTGCTGTCAACCGCTCTGGGCCTTGCCGTGGCCGTGCTCGCAGACGACGTGAAGTTCGAGAAGGTCGCCAAGTCGATGATCTTCATGCCGATGGCCATCTCCCTCGTCGGCGCATCAGTCATCTGGCGGTTCATGTACGTGGCCCGAGACTCCTCCAAGGAGCAGACCGGTGTCCTCAACGCACTGTGGGTCGGACTCGGCCGCTTGAGCACGGGTCAGTCCGTCGCCGCGACCGTCTTCGTGTTCGCCGTGGGACTTGGTGGACTGGCCGTGGTGCTGAACTCCGTCGCGAAGCGCCGCTACATCACGGCGCTCGTCGCAATCATCGCAACGCCAGCCCTCATCCTGGCGATCGATGCCGTGTGGGGATCGCTGTCGGGCGATCTTCAAAAGTACCTCGTCGGTGCGATCTTGACCATCACCTTCATCGCTCTCATCGGCTACGCCGCCAAGTCGATCGGTACCGGCGACTACGGGCCCGCCGTCCTCCCGCTCGTTGCTGGCCTCCTGCTCGGCTGGTTCCTCATCCGCTACTGGGCGATCGTCGGCGGTGGCGTCGGTGGCTTCAAGACCTCAGGCAGCGGCGAGACGGTCGGGAACCCGATCAACTTCATCCAGGAGTCGCCCTTCAACAACGTGTTCCTCATGATCGTGCTGATCTGGATCCAGACCGGCTTCGCCATGGTCATCTTGTCTGCAGCGATCAAGGCAGTGCCCGACGACGTCATCGAAGCAGCCAGCGTCGACGGCGCGACGACATCGCAGATCTTCTGGCGTGTGACACTCCCGCAGATCGCGCCGACCATCGGTGTCGTCGTCACGACGATCATTGTGCTCGTCATGAAGGTCTTCGACATCGTGAAGGTGATGACCAACGGCAACTTCGGCACCCAGGTGCTCGCAAACGACATGTTCTTTCAGGCATTCCAATCGCAGAACTTCGGTCGTGGCGCCGCACTCGCCATGCTGATCTTCTTCTCGGTGATGCCGATCATGGTCTTCAATATTCGCCAGATGCAGAAGGAGAACTGAGATGTCCAACATCGCACTCCCTGGTTCCACCTCCGACGTCGTCCCCGACAGCGAGCAGCGCGGCCGTCGCTCCGGCGGCCCACTCAGCCGATTCGTCGACGGCGTCCGAGCGATCCCGACGTTCATCTTGTGGTTGGTCGTCATTGTGTGGGCCACGCCGACGGTCGGTCTCTTCATCAGCGGTTTCCGTTTCCGTGACGCACAACGCAACAGCGGCTGGTGGACCGGCCTCAACCCACTGAACTGGACCTTCGAGAACTACCGAACCGTCTTCGGGGCACGTGCCGGCCTCAAGGATTCGTTGCTCAACTCGATGGCGATCAGCATTCCGGCGACGATCATTCCCATCGCCATCGCCACGTTCGCCGCCTACGGCTTTTCGTGGATCGACTTCAAGGGCCGCAAGACGATGTTCATCTCGACCGTTGCGCTTCTGGCCGTTCCGTTGCAGGTAGCACTCATCCCACTCCTCGTCTTCTACATCGGAGGCGCGCACCTGACGATTCCGCTGCTCGACAAGACCATCACAGTGTTCCCCGACCTCGACCTTGTCAATACGACGACCGCCGTCTGGATCGCCCACTGTGGTTTCGCCCTGCCGTTCGCGATCTTCTTGATCCACAACTACATCTCGGGGCTCCCGAAAGACCTCTTCGAAGCCGCACGCATCGACGGAGCCGACCACTTCACGATCTTCTGGCGGCTGGTTCTCCCACTATCGATCCCGGTTCTCGCTGCGTTCGCGATCTTCCAGTTCCTCTGGACGTGGAACGACTACCTGATCGCCAACACATTCGCAGGCACCAACCCCGAGGCGCGACCCACCACGATCCTGATCGCGAACCTGGCCGGTGACTTCGGAGCGAACGAGCATCTCTTGCCAGCCGCCGCTTTCGTGCAGACGTTCTTCCCGCTCGTGGTGTTCTTCGCCCTGCAGCGCTACTTCGTACGCGGCCTTCTCGCCGGCTCCGTCAAGGGGTAGGGCTGACCGCCCTCGTCTCGCCGCCCCAGTTCGCCGGTTTGTCACAGCACGCACATCATCGATGACAGTGTGTGCTGAACAGATTTCGACCTCAGATCTCTCGCGAGCACAGATCGAATGCAACGCTGCGAGTTCGCACTGCCCAGCCGGGTGCGAGATGCCGTTGATCGCTCTCGACTCGATGCCCCGGTCGGTAGGTTGACGGTGTGACATCTCTGGTTGACAACGCACCAATCACTCTCGGCTCACTGGGGGCCGTCGGGCGGCTCTCGTTCGGCCTCTGGCGGTACACGAACACCGACGTCGCAGCCGCCCAAGGCGTGCTCGAAGCAGCCCTCGATGCGGGGATGAACCTCGTCGACAATGCCGACGTGTACGGATTCGACTGGGGCGGAACCGGGTTCGGCCAGGTCGAGGAGATCCTCGGATCGGTCCTCGCAGCCGCTCCGGCGCTGCGCGACCGGATGGTGCTCGCCTCCAAGGGCGGGATCATGCCGCCGCTCCCGTACGACTCATCGCCGGACTATCTCCGCTCGGCGTGCGAGGCGTCATTGACCCGCATGGGCGTCGACGTGATCGATCTGTATCAGATCCACCGGCCGGACATGTACACCCACCCCGCCGACGTCGCAGCAACGCTCACCGAGTTGCGCGCCGCCGGCAAGATCCGCGAGGTCGGCGTCTCCAACCACACGACCTCCCAGGTGGCCGCACTGCAGGCACACCTCGATTTTCCGATCCGGGCGAACCAGCCCGAGTTCTCCGCCAGCCATCTCGACCCGATGCGCGACGGTACTCTCGACCAGTGCATGCAACTTGGTATCGCACCGATGGCGTGGAGCCCCTTGGCAGGCGGATCGCTCGCGACCGGTGATGGCGTCAGCGCCGAACTGCTCGCCGAACTCGATCGGCTCGCCGAGCGTGAGAGCGTCAATCGAAGCCACATCGCGATGGCGTTCGTACTCGCACACCCATCCCAGCCGATCGCCATTGTGGGCTCGCAGAACGTCGACCGGATCGCCGACACCGTCCGAGCCATCGACGTCCAGCTCGATCGGGCCGATGTGTACGCCATTGTCCAGGCCTCCGAGGGAGTGCCACTGCCGTGAGTTCGATCACCAACCCGAACATCGCCGAGATCTCCTGGTTCGGGGCGCTGTGCGACGACGACTACGAGTTCCTGGGTCAGCCCGACCCGACCCTCGCCAGCTCCTGGGAGCACTGCTCGAACATCGTGCGCACCGCTGACCGCAACGGCTTCGACAACGTCCTGCTGCCATCCGGATACACCCTCGGCATCGATTCCACGGCGTTCGCTGCGGGCATCGCGACCCAGACCGAACAGATCAATCTGCTCCTCGCCGTCCGGATGGGCGAGATGCATCTCCCCCAGCTGGCCCGCCAGCTCGCCACGATCGACCAGATGGCCGGCGGCCGGCTCACGATCAACATCATCAGTTCCGACATCCCCGGCGAAGCGCTCGACTCGGCGCCGCGCTACCAGCGGACCCGCGAGTGGATGCAGGTCCTGCGCCAGTTGCTCAACGGCGAGAGCATCGACTTCCACGGTGACTTCGTCGACCTCCAACTCGACCCGCCGCGCCTCGTCGCCAACCCCGCCGGCACCGGTGCAACGTGCCCGCCGTTCTACTTCGGCGGCTTCTCCCCCGCTGCCAAGGACGTCGCCGCTGCCGAATCCGATGTGTTCCTCACCTGGCCCGACACCGTCGCGTCCGTCGGCGAGACCGTAAACGAGATGACCAGGCTCGCAGCAGATCGTTACGAGCGCGAACTGATCTACGGGCTGCGCGCCCATGTCATCGTGCGCGCAACCGAAGCCGAGGCGCGATCCGCCGCGGAGCGTTTGGTGTCCAAGCTCGACGCCGAGACCGGGGACGCAATCCGCAACAAGTCGCTCGACGCGGCCTCGTTCGGCGTCGCCCGTCAAGCAGCGTTGCGCGACGACGCAGCCGACGACGGCTTCGTCGAAGAGAACCTGTGGACCGGCGTGGGTCGTGCGCGCAGCGGCGCAGGCGCCGCCATCGTGGGCGACCCGGACCAGGTCGCAGCAAAGCTGGCGGCGTATCAGGACGTCGGTATCGGCGCTTTCATCCTGTCCGGCTACACCCATGCAGCCGAGTGCGACCTCTTCGCCGAGCACGTCCTGCCCCAGCTCGAACACGCACCGATCCGGCCACGATTCGCGCACTGACGCCCGGAATGCACCGATGGCCCTGGCCGATCGGCCACAATTGAGCCATGAGCAATCAGGAGCCGTCACCCCCACCATCTGACTTCGGTGGCACACCGCCACCACCGCCCGGCGGCCAGCCACCGCCACCACCGCAGTACGGCCAAGCCCCACCGCCGCCTGTCAGCGGCCAGCAGGCGCCGCCGCCCCAGTACGGCGAAGCTCCGCAACCCCAGTACGGCCAAGCTCCGCCCCCGCCGGCCTACGGCCAGGCGCCACCCCCCGGCTATGTCGGGCACAACATGGCCCCCACCGCCAAGCCGCCACGTCCGGACGTGAAGCTCGGCGCGATCCTCGTCATTGCGGGCTCGTTGATCAGCTTCATCGGCGTGTTTCTGCCGTGGGTGACCGTCGGCAACGAAAGTCAGAACGGCACCGGATTCTTCGTCGGATCCGATTTCACGATCTACGACAACCCCGGCGCCGCGGTGATCTTCATCGCGCTCGTCACCGTCGGGCTGGGTATCGCACTCTTCTTTGCCGGTCGAGTGCTGGCGGTCGCGATCATCGCGATCGTCGCTGCCTCGATCGCGCTCCTCGTTGGTCTCGGAATGATCGGCATCACCAGCGACACAGCCGACTTCGGTGACGGCAGCATCGGGATCGGAGCCATTCTGCAGCCGATCGCACCGCTGCTCACCCTTGCGGGCGCAATCGTCGCCACGGCCAAGCGCCGCCGCTGACTTCCGACTCACCTGATGGCCTGACGACCTGATCCGTCGTGCCCCGGCTTCGGGGCACGACGGTTCGTCAGTTCAGGCCCAGATGGCCTTGCGGGTCGTGGCATCGAAGAAGTGGACGTTCTCGATCGCCACGGCGATGTCGATCGACTCGCCCATCCGGGCACGCGAGCGCGGATGGAAACGGCCCACGGCATTGGCCGCGGTGTCGCTCGTCGATTCCTCGACGGCATCGGGGTCACCCGAGTCGACAGTCTTCGCGTCGAGCCGGAAGTGCACCATGATCTCCGAGCCGAGCGCTTCGATCAGCGTCACTTTGGAGGTCAAGCGGCGATCGTCCGGAACGCCGTCGACCATCGCAGCGTCTTCGAAGTCCTCGGGTCGGATTCCGACGATGACCGGCTTGCCGTCGTAGGCCTTGAGCGCAGGACGGGCGGCGAGCACGTTGGCGTCGAGGCCGATCGTGTGCGCACCGATCGTGACGCTGCCACCGTCGCCGGAGATGTTGGCCGCGCCTTCGTAGAGGTTCATCGACGGCGACCCGATGAAGGCACCGACGAAGACGTTGTCGGGGCGATCGTAGAGGTTCTGTGGGGTGTCGACCTGCTGGAGGTAGCCGTCCTTGAGTACGGCGACACGATCGCCCATGGTCATCGCTTCGACCTGGTCGTGGGTCACGTAGACCGTCGTGACGGCGAGTTCGCGCTGCAACGCGGCGATCTCGGCTCGCATCTGCACACGCAGCTTGGCGTCGAGGTTCGACAGCGGCTCATCCATCAGGAACGCAGCGGGCTGGCGCACGATGGCACGCCCCATCGCGACACGCTGACGCTGACCGCCCGACAGCAGGCCGGGCTTGCGATCGAGGTACGAGTCCAGTTCGAGAATGGTCGACGCCTTGCGCACCCGACTGTCGATCTCGTCCTTGGGCACCTTGGCCAGCTTGAGCGCGAAGCCGATGTTGTCGTACACACTCATGTGGGGGTACAGCGCATAGTTCTGGAAGACCATCGCGATGTCGCGATCCTTCGGCTCGACATCGTTGACGACACGATCACCGATGCGCAATTCACCGCCGGAGATCGATTCGAGGCCCGCGACCATTCGCAACGCGGTCGACTTGCCGCAGCCCGAGGGCCCGACGAGAACGAGGAACTCCTTGTCCGCGATTTCGAGATCCAAGCCGTGAATGGCGTGATACCCGTTGTCGTAGACCTTCTCAACGCTGTCGAGTTGGACTGTTGCCATGGTTCCTCCGATGTCCCCCACGTGCCGCCTCCAGAAGACGGGCGACACGAAACATGTAAGCGCTTGCAGACTAGGCCAAGTCAGGCCGACAAGTCCAGAGCGAGGCCGTGCGAGCCGGGCCCTGTCCGCAGGCGAGTCAGCCCAGCGTGATGACGATCGCAGCGTTCGACTGCGTCTCCTCGCGCTTGGCGACCGCCGGTGTGTTCCGAACTCGCTTTGCCTTCCAGGAATCGGGGGATGTCGTGAAACCGAGCCGTCCATCCGAAAGCGCGGCGATCCAGACCGGCAACGGTTTCGGTGTGCCGTCCTTGGTGAATGTCGTGAACGAGACATACTTCTCGGCAGCGATCGCGACGGGTGGTTCGGGCGTTGGCGCGGTACTGCTCGTCATGATTCAACGGTAGCCTCACGGCCCGTGAATCAAGTGAAAAACCGCATGCAGGCCCTCGGTCTGCTCGACCGCTCGATCAAGGCTGCGACCGACGACGAACTGACGTCGGGCATCGAGACCCTCGATGATGATCATCGTGAAGGACTCGAGTCGTTCGTCGAAGGCGACCTCGATGTGGACTCACTGCGCGCCGGCGTCAAGGCCGGCCGGATCGACGGCAGCATGGAGGCCATCGCAGCGATTCTCACCGACGCTGCTCTTGCCGACTGCATCGAGCAACTCGGCGACCATGCCGACAACCCGTCGACCGATCAGCTCAAAGAGGTGCTTCCCGGCATCATCGAGCGCCACGGCCTCGCGCTCACCCGAATCATGCTCGCCTCGACGGTCGCTGGCGAGGCGCCGGCCTCGGCCATCATCCGCGACCTTCTCAAGAACGACGACGAACTTGCGTTGCCGAAGGTCGAAGAGGTGCAACTCGCTCCGGTGCTCGACACCGCCAAGCGGTCAGCCGACGAGCAGGCCGAGGTGCGCGAGCAGCGCAAGGCCGCCAAGGCCGCCAAGAAGGAACTCGATCGCGCCCGCAAGGCGCAAGCAGTCGCTGCCAAGCGCAAGTAGATCGAGTTGAGCCAGCACGACGCTGGTCAGGAGAACCCCACGACCGGGTGAGGCACGTACGGTGCTTCGAGTGCGGAGATCTCGTCATCAGTGAGTTCGGTGTCGATCGCCGCCACGGCATCGTCGAGATGGTGCGGCTTGGTCGCACCGATGATCGGTGAGGTGACCGCCGGGTTCGCCATGACCCAGGCCAGGGCGACCTGGGCCCGCGGCACACCACGTCCCTCAGCGACAGCTCCGAGCGCCTCGGCCACCTCGCGGTCGGCATCGTCCATCCCGTACAGACGCTTCTGGGGTTCGTCGGTCTCCGTGCGATTCGTCGTCGCACCCCACGGCCGAGTCAGCTTGCCGCGAGCCAGAGGGCTCCACGGGATCACCGCGACGTTCATGTCAGCGCACAACGGCAGCATCTCGCGTTCTTCCTCGCGATCGATCAGGTTGTAGTGCGGTTGCATGCTGGCAAAGCGTGTCCAGCCGTGCGCGTCGGCGGTGTATTGCGCCTTGCTGAACTGCCAGGCGTGCATCGACGAGGCCCCGATGTGGAGCACCTTGCCGACCTTGACGAGGTCGTGCAGGGCCTCCATCGTCTCCTCGATCGGCGTCCGGTGATCCCACCGGTGGATCTGGTAGAGGTCGATGTAGTCGGTGCCAAGACGGCGCAGACTCTCGTCGACTTCGTGCATGATCGCCTTGCGAGACAGACCTGCACCGAAGCGCCCAAGGCGCATCCGGCCATGGACCTTCGTGGCGATGATCACGTCCTCGTGCAGCCGAGGGTGATCGCCGAGACCGACAGGCCGGTGCGTCCGAAGGGCAGGTATTTCATCTGCCCACCATCGCACGTTCGCCTCGTCGGCCCATCGCCGAACCACCGTTCTCGGCGCGCGCGTCGGTGCGGTGAGAACGTCAGAGATCGAGGGCGTGACCGGCCACACGACGCTCGTGCGTCAGAAGCCAGTCCTTGGTCTCGATACCGCCCGCGAACCCGGTCAGTGACCCGTTCGAGCCGACGACACGATGACACGGGACGATGATCGAGATCGGGTTGCGGCCGTTCGCCGCACCGACGGCGCGCGCCTTGCGCTTGTCTCCCATTCGCTTTGCCTGCTCTCCGTAGCTGACCGTCGTTGCGTACGGGATGGAGCGCAACGCCGCCCACGCCTGCTGCTGGAAGTCGGTGCCGGTCGGATCCAATGGCAGATCGAAGTCCCGCCGAGAACCGTCGAAGTACTCGGTCAGTTGGTGTGCGGCCTGGACGAGCACCGGATGGTCCGCTCGGTCAGCGCTGTGGTCGAGAGCCACGCGTCGGGGATCGTCGGCCGGCCAGAGAACGGCACGCAGGCCCGCGTCCGACGTGACGACGGTCAGTGCACCGACGGGACTGTCGACGACGACGGTGAAGAGATCGGTCATGCTGTTTCCGTTTCTGGTACGGGTGGTGCGGGTGGTGCGGGTGGTGAGGGTGGTGTGGGTCGTGCGGATGGTGCGGGTGTGACGGCTCGCTGACGGGACGCCGCGGCTGCTGCCGCATCGAGCGTGCCGAGGCTGGCCCACAGATGGTGTAGGGCGTACGAGCGCCACGGCGCCCACCGTGGGGCGTCGGCAGCATCGAGGCCGATCGCGCGCAGCGCATTGATGGCCACGAGGTCGGTGCCGAGAAACACATCGGGGTGTCCGAGACCCCGCATCACGACGTAGTCGGCCGTCCACGGTCCGATGCCTTTCAGATCGAGAAGGCGAGCGCGCGCTTCGGCGTGGTCGACCCCTGCGTCGAGCACGAGTGATCCGTCGGCGAATGCGGCAGCGACTCGCCGGACCGTGTCGCGACGCGCGGTCGGCATCGCGAACAGCTCGTCGGGTGCCCCGGACAGGCGGGCCGCTGTGGGAAACGCATGCGTCACTCCCGTGCCTGCAGACATCTCCGCTTCGATCGGTGCGCCGAGTGCCTTGACGAGACGACCCGTCACCGTGCGCGCTCCGGCCAGGGACACCTGCTGGCCGATCACCGCCCGAATCGTGGTCTGGAACGGATCGGCGCTCGCTGACGCTCGGCGCCCCGGTACCGCACGAACCAGGCGGCCCAGTTGCGGATCCGCACCGAGTGCATCGTCCACCGCTCTCGGATCAGCGTCGAGATCGAGCAGTCGGCGCAGTCGTTGCACCGCAGTCGACAGGTCGGTCCAATCCGCCAGACGGACTCGGGCTTCGATGTGGTCGTCGTGGCCCCGCAGCGCAGCGACACCGTGCCCGTGGGGCAACGACAGCACCTGCGTGAAGCAGGAACCGTCCCAGACCTCGACGCCCGGGATCGCATGGGCACCGAGAAACGCCAGTAGCTCAGCACCTGCGAAGGGTTGCCGTGCCGGCAGGCGCAGGGTGACTTCACCGGCGGGCCCGGCGCCCGATGACGGTCGACGCTTCGCGCGAAGTTCCGTCGGAGAGGTCGCGAACACCTCTCGGACGGTGTCGTTGAACTGTCGGATGCTGCCGAAGCCCGCGGCGAATGCGACATCGGTGAACGACATCGTCGTGGTCTCGATGAGGAGTCGGGCGGTGTGGGCGCGATGTGCACGGGCAATCGCCAGTGGTCCTGCACCCAGCTCATCGGTCATCACCCGATTGAGATGGCGCTCGCTGTAGCCGAGCTGTCCGGCCAGTCCGGGAACGCCGTCACGCTCGATCACGCCGTCGGCGATCATCCGCATCGCCCGTCCCACCACGTCGCGGCGCAGATTCCATTCAGGCGATCCCGGGGATGCGTCAGGCCGACATCGCTTGCATGCTCTGAAGCCGCGCTGCTGCGCTGCTGCCGGAGTGTGGTGGAACTCGACGTTGGTCTGCTTCGGGGTGATCGCCGGGCAGCTCGGCCGGCAGTAGATACCCGTGGTCCGGACGGCGGTGACGAACACGCCGTCGAAACGCCGGTCGCCGCTCTTGACGACGCTGTAGCAATGGTCGTGGTCGAGCGGTGGCATGGACCCATCATGGCGGACGCCGTCCGTCTTCACCAGCGGAAATCAGCCACGTAGATCGACGTCCGATTTCCGCTGCGTCCGAGTTCCTTAGTTCGTCGTGCGGGCCATCGGCAGTGCTTGCGGCGCCACCCTGGAACGCAGTACCCACAGCCCGACCAGGCACGAGGCGACACCGCCGTAGAAGCCTGTCTGCTTGCCGACGAGTTGAGCGAGCACGCCGATCGTCAATCCCGCACCCGCCGATCCGATCTCGAAGAACATCGTGAACGAACTGATCGCTGAAGCCCGATCCTCGTCACTGGCATTATTCACCGTGAGCGCCATCAACGACGGATAGTTGAACGCCGCACCGAGTCCGATGAGCAATGCTCCGACCCACAGTCCCGGCACACTCGGGAACACGGCAAAGACGACGAGACCGGCTGCCATCGAGAGCAGCGCGATGCTGACCGCCCGGCGTGGCCCGAGACGTTCCGGGAGCTTGGCACCGAAGATGCGAATGACGAGCGAGACAGCGGCGTAGGCGAGGAACAGCCCGCCCGAACTCGCGAACCCGTGGGTGCGCGCATAGTCGGGGATGAACAGGAAGAAGGTGGTCAGGCCGCCGACACCCAGCGCCAGCACGATGCCCGGCATGACCGCGGCCGGGTGGATGAACTTGAAGATGCCGCTTTCCGCGAGGCTGAGCATCGGCGCCGCTCCCTGTGCACCGGAGTCGGCAAACCGCACGTCGGTGTCGTCGGGCGACTCGACACGGGCGGGAGCGAACACTGCGATCGTTGCGGCCAGGATGGCAAAGCCACCTGCGGCGATGAATGTCCGTTCGAAGTTGACGTCGTCGAGCAACCATTCGCCGAAGACCGGACCCATTCCGAGGCCGCTGAACACGGCCACGGAGAAGTAACTTGCGCCCTCCGCGCGGCGATCGCGCGGCGAGAGATCTGCGATGAGAGTCGCCGAGCCGACGAACACCGCCGCCTCGCCGACGCCCGTGAGGACCCGCAGCAACATCAGGAGCCCGAGCGAGTCGACCTGGCTCATCAACATGCCGCCGGCAGCTGCGGTCAGGGCGCCACCGATGATGATCGAGCGACGTCCGTATCGATCTGCCAGGCGGCCCAGTGCGGGCCGGGCGAAGATCGCTGCGATGGCGAAGACGGCGGCGTTGAGACCCACACCGAATTCACCGCCGTCGAGGGGACCCTCGATGAACAGCGGCACGAGGGGCACCAGGGTGCCGATGTACATGAAGAAGGCAAAGGCGCTGACCGTGACGACGACGAACGGTCGAGTCACCAAACGTTCCGGCGTCGCGGCATCTTCCGGACGATCGAGGTTGCGCTTGCGTCCGCTGCGCTCGGTCATTGCCATCGGAGCATCATGGCGAGCATCTGCGCTCACTCGCTGCTCGGCGTGCTCTTCCGGGCAGAAGTCACAGGTGCCGCGGACCCCGATCGGGGCGGCCGTTCACCCGATGCGAGCAACGTCGACTGCGACCGAGAGCTTCTGGGTCGAGGTCGGGCCGATCACGACGCCACGAATCGGCGCGACGTCGGCGTAGTCGCGTCCCCAGCCGATCGTCACATGTCGATCGGGTCCGACGATGTTGTTCGTCGGATCGAAGTCCACCCAGCCATGCTCGGGCACCCACACCGAGCACCAGGCGTGGGACGCATCGGCGCCGATGGTCTTGACCTCTCCCGGCGGAGGGTCGGTTTCGATGTAGCCGCTCACGTAGCGCGCGGCCAGGCCGCGTGCTCTGAACACACCGACGGCGAGATGAGCGAAGTCCTGGCATACGCCGGCACGCTTGACGAGCACATCGCTGAGGGGTGTACTGACGGTGGTCGAGGTCGGATCGAACCGGTAGTCCGTGAAGATCTTGGCGCAGACACCTCCGATCACGTCGAGCATCGATCGCCCTGGCGGGAACTCCGAGGCGAACGCATCGAGCAACTCCGAGCGCACGACACCGCGGTTGTCGGCATCTTTCTGATCGTCGACGTGCGTCGGGACGAAGCGCGAACCGGCGACGAAGGGCAACACGTCGAGCGCCAGGGAGCCCCTGACCGCTGCGATCTGCGCAGCCGCTGTCTCCCAGGCCGGATTCACCGTGGGCTCGAGCTGCCGTCGCACCTCCACCTCGGTCACGACCTCGACGATGAGTTGGGTGTGTAGATGGTGGATGCCGAGCTGCACGACCTGATTGCCGAACACGTCAGAACGGTCATCGCGTTCATCGACCTCGGGCGTCGTTGTCAGCACCGTGGACACGACGTGCTGGGTGGGTGTCTCGCGCGCCAACAGACTCGCGACGCTGTAGCCGTCGAGCATCTCGGTGCTGTACTCGTACGTCGTGCGGTGCGACACGCGGTAGTGACGTGCTGGAGCGCTCACAGCGTGCCGCCCATCGTGTGCGGATCGACCGGCGACGCAAGGTACCGGCCGACCACATCGCGAGCCAGACGATCGCAGCCCACGTACAGCTGGTCGAGCGCACGCTTGGTCGCGACCGGCGACTGGAGCCGTGCCCGTTGCAGTTCGTCAGCCAGGTCCTGGGCCAACTTCTCACCGTCGGTCCAACCGAGACGGTGCGCCTCGACCTGCACCGCCTGGATCGCGAAGGCCGCTGATCTCGGATTCGAGGAATCGGTGACCACGAGTTCGACCGCGGGGGCGAACTCGACGTCGGATCGATAGCGACGTCGGTAGGCAACCAGGCTTTCGTTGGTGGCCAACACGATCTCGATCAATCGTTGAGCATCGTCGTCCAGTTCGGTCAACTCCGACCACTCGACGGCACCGCGCAACACGTCGATGACACCGAACGCCCGCTCGAGTCGACGGCCGATCTCACCGATTCGCCACGCAGGTCCTCGCACCATGCTGTCGTTCCACAGCCCGGTCAGCGATGCGAGGTCGATCAGCACCGAGTCGAGCAAGCCGCTGTCGAGGAGCCCCGCTTCGAGGTCGGCAGCCAGCACGGCATCGAGTCCGTCAACGGTCGGTCGCAGCTTCTGAGCGGGGGTGAGCACCGTGGCCGTCACGAGGGCGCTGATGTCGCGCCGCTGGTCTGCCAGACGAGCGAACAGCCGGCCTGCGGTGACCGAGAAGAACTCGCGCACCGATGACACTTCGGCAAGCAACGAACCGAGCTGCTTCGTCAGTGCCGTCGCCGCCGATGCCAACGATGCAGTCGGCACGAATGCATCGGTGCCGTGCACGGTCGCCGCCGATGCCTGCACGAAGTCGAGGCCGGCGACATGGCCGAGCATGCCAATGGCAGGAGCGACCCAGCGTTCGGCGAGGTCGGTCTCAGCGGTACCGCCGGTGCGATCGAGGACGACGCGCAGCGTTCGTGCCACCAGTTCGGTCCGTTCGAGCGCCCGACCGGCCCAGAACAGCGCTTCGGCCGCACGCGTCGGGACCGACGCGACCAAGTCGACCTGTGGCAACGGACGTCGACGCCCGATCCGAACACGGTCTGCAGCGCCGAGCACCCACATGTCCTTCGCTCGAGCCAAGGTCGGCGAGAGCGGATCGTCGTTGGGAGCGAGCACTCGTGCATTGGAGCCTGGCAGGACTTCGATGCCCTGGTCGGTGGCGACGAGGTGCATCCGCATTACGACGGGGCGAGAAGTGACCTCGGTGCCGTCGTAGGTCGGCTGGGACTCCCATTGGGTCGCCGCCCGTTGCTCGGCGGACAGACGACGCAGCAGGGTGCGAGGACCGACCGTGCTCGGCGTCGAATCGAGCCAACGGCCCGCATCGTCCCAGGTCGTGGCGAGCTCGGGATCTTCGATGACACCCGCTCCGTGGGCGTTGGCGAGGCGGACACCGCCTGTCGACGCCGCTGCCAACAACAGACCCGGCACGCCGCGCCCACCCTCGGTGTTGACTTCCATCGGGTCGATCCGATCGTCTTCGAGTCGGCGGAAGAGCACATCGATCGGTTCGAAACCGGCGAGCGAACGCAGCCAGAGTTGTCGGCGCCGAACGACGAGATCTGCTCCTTCGGCCAGATTCAGGCCGAGCTGGGTCGCGAGGAACGATTGCTCGACGAACGACGAGTGGTCGACCCCGCCGGACATCACCACGATGCGCGGGCTCGGTACATCGGACAGGTCGGCGAGACCATCGCGTAGGCGGTCGATGAACGGGTCCAGGCGCTGCAACCCGTCGGTGCCCCGAACTCGGGTCGTGATGTCACGATGCACGCGAGTACTGACGAGTCGATCGAGCAGCGCGTATCCGACACCCGATGGTGCATCGGTTCGGTCGGCGACCACATGCCAGACCCCGTGCACGTCGCGCATGACATCGACGGCGTAGGTGGACAGCCATCGCTTCGGCGTCCGCTCGCCGATCGCAGCAACGCGATACCGACGGCTGCTCCACAGCATCTCGGACTCGATGACCCGTTCGGACAGCAGGCGTCGTGGCCCATAGAGATCACCGAGAATCGCTTCGAACATCTGCATCCGTGCAACGACCCCGGCACGGAGCATCTCGAACTCACCGCTGCCGATCACATACGGAATCGGATCGAGTCGCCAGGGACGCGAAGCCAGCGCCACGGTGCGTCCGTCAGCACGCGCCGGCAGGTCGTGCACGATGTGACCGGCACCTTCGAAGGCGAGGACGCGGTCCGCGTCGTATTGACGTCGGGCGAGGTCAGGGAGTGCTGCAAATGAGTGCAGAAGGTCGGCAGCGGCAGTCATGTTGGTTCCGATCGAAGCGTACGGCGTCTGCGCGCCGTCGGGTCAGAACTGCAGGTAGCGGTCTGCGATCGCGTTGTTCAGCGCGATCAGGCTCAGCTGGAGTCCGTCGAGGGCGTTGTCGAGCGCGGCGCCGTCGTCTGCGGCGGGTCGGCAGTCGCGGAGTTGACGATCGGCTGCTTCGATGGCCTGCATCGTCGTCTCGTTCGCGGGGAGCCGAAGCAGTGACGAACGGATCTCAGCGAGGCAACCTGCGACCGAACGCGGAAAGCGATGGTCGAAGAGGAGGAAGCGGACCACGTCGGGGCCCTGGATCGGCCCGTGCGATGCGCGCTGGTACATCTGCAGCGCGGACAAGGACCGGAGCACACTCATCCATCGCACTTCGGCGAACTCGTCGACCGACCCGGGTGGCAGCGAGAGCAGCGTCGCAGCACGCACACCGACCACACGGGTCGTCATGTCGGCGCGTTCGATGTACCGACCAAGACGCCACATCTCGAACGCCTCGTCGCGCGTCATCGACGAGGTGAGTACACCGTCGAGCCGTCGACTGTCGTTGATCACTCGTGTCAGGAACGGCTCACGCCTGCGACGGTCGAGCGATGACGGCGCGTTCTGGCGGACATACAGCGCCAGATCGTTGACGGTCTGCCACGCCTCGCGCGGGAGCACCTCGCGACAGGTCCGCAGATTCTCCCGACCGAATTCGACGGTCTTCGCGATGCTGTTGTGATGCTCGCGGTCAGCGAGCAGGAACTCGACGACGTCCATCTCGTCGGAGCCGTCGCTGACGAGTGGTCCCGGTTCGGCGCCCGCCACCGTCTTGAGGGTCGACCACTGGGCTGCGTCCGTAGTCGAGAAGTCGGCGAGCATGTCACCGAAGCTGCGGACGACGCGAGCGGAGTCCTCGGCGCGCTCGATGTAGCGACCGGCCCAGTAGATCCGGTCGGCAACGCGTGACAGGAGCACCATCAGCTCCCTCCTTCCCGCTGGGATTGGGTTTGGGATTGCTCCGGTCGACTGCGCGCGAGGGGCGCTGCATCGGCGATCCCGTCGATGATCCAGGTGTCCTTGCTACCGCCGCCCTGCGAGGAGTTCACGATCAAGGATCCCTTGGTCAGCGCGACACGGGTCAGTCCGCCAGCGGTGACGTAGCTCCCCGCTCCGGTCAGGACGAACGGCCGCAGGTCGAGGTGGCGCGGTTCGATGCCCTCATCGACGAGCGTCGGCGCAGTCGACAGCTCCAAGATGGGCTGTGCCACCCAGTTGCGCGGGTCCTGGCGCACCGCTTCGGCGGCCGCTTCGAGTTCTTCGGGTGTCGCACGATCACCGATCAGGATGCCGTATCCGCCGCTCTCGTTGGCCGGCTTCAACACGAGTTCGTGCAGGTTGGCGAGCACGTGCTCGCGTTCGGACTCGTACATGCAGCGGTACGTCGGCACGTTCTTGATCAGCGGGTCCTCGTCGAGGTAGTACCGAATCATGTCCGGCACCCAGGCATAGACGCACTTGTCGTCGGCGACGCCGGCGCCGGGAGCGTTGGCGATACCGACGTTGCCCGCCTTCCACGCCCGCATCAGACCCGGTACGCCGAGCATCGAGTCCTCGTAGAACACCTCGGGGTCGAGGAACAGATCGTCGATGCGACGATAGATCACATCGACGCGTTCGAGGCCCTGAATCGTGTTCATGTACACGCAGTCGTCGTCGCCGACCGTGAGGTCTGCGCCTTCGACAAGAGACGCACCCATCCGCTGTGCGAGAAATGAGTGTTCGAAGTACGCGGAGTTGAAGATCCCCGGTGTGAGGACGGCGATCATCGGGTCAGAGACTCCGTCGGGTGCGAGCGATGCGAGGAGCTTGTTGAGCTCGTCGGTGTAGCCATCAACGGGTCGGATCCGTCGCTGCTGGAACAGTTCGGGGAACGTGCGCTTGGCGACACCACGATTTTCGATGACGTAGCTGACACCGGATGGGACGCGCAGGTTGTCTTCGAGCACGTAGAAGTGGCCGTCTCCGCCACGGACGAGGTCCGAGCCGGAGATGTGCGCCCACACTCCGAACTTCGGAGACACCCCTTGGCACTCGGGCCGGTAGTTCACCGAATCGTCGAGCAGTTCGCCCGGAAAGATGCCGTCGGCGACGATTCGACGGTCGTTGTACACGTCGTCGATGAACATGTTCAGTGCCCGCAACCGTTGAGCCAGACCGCGTTCCACCTGCTCCCACTCGGATCCGGCGATGAGTCGAGGCACGACATCGAAGGGCCATGCCCGGTCGATGTTCTCCCCGTCGGAGTACACGGTGAACGTGATGCCCATCGTCAGGATCTCGAGATCCGATGCGGCTTGACGCTCGCGCAGTTCGTCGATTCCCAGGCCGTCGAGGAGCGTCATCAACTCCCGGGCGATCGGTCGGGGTCGGCCATCGTCGTCCAAGAGTTCGTCCACGACCGTGGACAGTACCGCAGCATTGTTTTGTCAAACACCTGCGCCGTCGATGGCACCGTCAGATCAGTCGCCGGCCGGCGGCTTCGGTTCCTTCGGCAAGCCGAGCACTCGCTCGCCGACGATGTTGCGTTGAATCTGGCTCGTGCCACCCCAGATCGTCTCGGAGCGTGAGAAGAAGAACGACGACATCATCGCACTCACCGGGTAGCCATCGCGACGCTTGTCGCGCGTCGCTCCCGGCCAGCTGCCGCCCTCGGGTGTCGTGTCGATCAGCATCGAGTCGGCTCCGAAGATGTCCAACGCGAGTTCCATCGCCCGCTGGTGCATCTCGGTCCAGAACATCTTGTTCGTGGCGCCGAGCGCGATCGTGCCCATGTCCACCACACCACTGCCGGCGCTCTTGTTCAACGTCGCAGTCAGGTTGCGCAGGCCGTTGTACCGCAGGATCTCGATCTTGCTGTAGTACTGCATCAACCGCTGCCGAATGTGCGGGTCGTCGATGGCGCCGTTCTGCTTGGCCTGCTCGACGAGCAGACGATACTCCTCGGCGAAGCGACGAAATCCCGTGGTGGCGGACTGGCCCCGCTCGAAACCGAGTGTCGAGTTCGCGACCTTCCAGCCGTTGTTGACGCCGCCGACCACGGCGTCCTTGGCGCAGCGGGCGTTGTCGAAGAACACCTCACAGAATTCGGCCGTGCCATCGGGTTGCGTGATGCCGCGAACCTCCACACCCTCCTGCTTCATCGGGACGAGCATGTAGGAGATGCCGGCGTGCTTCTTCACGTCAGGATCGGTGCGGGTGAGCAGGAAGCAGTAGTCGGCGTGGTGGCCCTGCGTGGTCCACACCTTCTGACCGTTGATCACCCATTCGTCTCCGTCGAGCACCGCTGTGGTCTTGATCGAGGCGAGGTCTGATCCGGAGTTGGGCTCAGAAAAGCCCTGACACCATCGAGTCTGGCCTTGCAAGATGCCCGGCAGGAACTCCTTTTTCTGTTCCTCGGTGCCCCATTGCAGCAGTGTCGGACCCACGAGCGTGTCGCCGAAGAAGTCCCCGCGCATCGGTGCCTTGGCATTCGCGAACTCCTCGGACAGTGCAACGCCCTGCATCGTCGTGAGGCCCTTGCCGCCGTATTCCGCCGGCCAGGTGGCGCAGATCCAGCCTCCCTCGAACAGTTTTGCCGGCCACGACGCATTGAACGCCTTGCGTTCGTCGGTGGTCATCTCGAAGCCCTCGTCGAACCACCCGTCGGGCAGGTTGTCCTGCAGCCATGCCTTGATCTCGGCGCGGAACTCTTCGGCTTCGGTCGGGTAGCTCAGATCCATGCGCCCATTGTGGCGTTCCAGGCGAGTCCGGCCCGAATCAGAACGGTGTGTCACCCGTCGTGCCGATGTGGGGCAGCCGCACGCCAGCGGCACCGCGATTCACGCTTCGTTCACCGAAATCGCACGGTCTCGCAACATCGCTTCCCTAACGTTTGGTCCACGGTCGCCCGCCTCCTCGCATGGCAGCACCTCACCCCCCTCGAGGAAGTGTCGGCGCAGAGGAGCGGGCGGCCGGCCAGCGTCTGTGAGCAGCGAGCGTGGCTGCAACGGGCTGCGGGAGGCTGCGAACCAGACACGTTCTGCCGACTGACGGGCCAATTCACGCGCTCGAAACACTCCGGCGACGCGCTGGCAACCGAGCCTCCGTAACTTGCGCCTCGCAATCCGGGCGGCAACGGCGCCACTGGATTCTCCAAGCAATTCCCCTTCCCCTATCCCAATCCTTTTTGGAGGACCCTGTGCGCAAACGAGCGCTTCGAATCATCTCCGGCATCGGCGGCGTCACTGCCCTCGTCGCCCTCATGCCCGGCACCGTCATCGCCCAGGAAGCGTCCGAGGTCCAAGCGGTCCTCGACAACATCTGGGTGTTCATCGCCGGCTGTCTCGTCTTCTTCATGCAGGCGGGCTTCGCCCTCGTCGAGGCAGGCCTGACCCGCGCCAAGAACGTCGTCAACATCTTCGCCAAGAACATGGCGGATGCAATCATCGGCATCCTCGCCTTCTTCTGCACCGGCTATGCGCTGGCGTTCAGCAGCGGCAACGACTTCTTCGGCACCGACGGCGACGCCTTCTTCATGCAGGGCCTCGACATCAACGAACTCGGCGGAAGTGGAGTCATCAACCTGTCGCACGGCACGTTCTTCTTCTTCCAGGCCGTGTTCGCTGCCACCGCAGTGACCATCACTTCCGGAGCCATGGCTGAGCGAACCAAGTTCACCTCGTACCTGATCTTCGGTGTGTTCATGTGTGCCATCATCTATCCGGTCGTGGTCCACATGACGTGGGGCGGCGGCTTCATCGCCGGCATCTCGATTGGTGATGCGGTCTACTCCGACTTCGCAGGCTCCGGCGTCGTCCACATGACGGGTGGCGTCGCTGCACTGGTGGGCGCCAAGCTCGTCGGCGCTCGCAAGGGCAAGTTCGCAGCAGACGGCACACCGCGAGCGATTCCGGGTCACAACATCCCGTTTGCCATCCTCGGTGTGTTCATCCTGTGGCTCGGCTGGTTCGGGTTCAACCCCGGCTCCGAGCTCGCCGCTGACAACCTCGTGACAGGTATTGCCCTCAACACGATCATCGCGGCCGCCGCCGGTGGCCTCGCCACCGCTGCCTTCGTCTGGATCAAGACCGGCAAGCCCGACGTCGCCTTCATCGGCAACGGTGTGCTCGCCGGCCTCGTCGCCATCACCGGGCCGTGCGGCACCGCAACACCGATCATGTCGATCGTCATCGGCGCCGTCGGTGGCATCATCGTGGTCCTGGCAGTCGGGTTCTTCGACAAGGTCAAGATCGACGATCCGGTGGGCGCGATCAGCGTCCACGGTGTCGTCGGCATCTGGGGCGTGCTCTCGATCGGGCTCTTCGCCCGCTACGACGATGCCTTCCTCGGTCGAGACAACGCCGGCCTGTTCTATGGCGGCGGGATCGAGCAGTTGATCGTGCAGTTGATCATGGTCGCCGTGATCATCGTCTGGGTCGGCGCTGCGAGCTTCGCTGTCTTCGCCACGCTCAAGGCCACGCTCGGCCTGCGGGTCGATGAAGAAGAAGAGGTCGAAGGCCTCGACATCCCCGAGCACGGCATGGCCGGCTACTCCAACGACCAGGCCTACGCCTGAGCGCCCCTGACTGACTGAACGAAAGAGAGACATCATCATGAAACTCGTTACCGCAGTCATCAAGCCGTTCAAGCTCGATGACGTCAAAGACGCACTCAAGACCGCCGGTTCCGGCGGCATCACCGTGAGCGAAGTCCGTGGCTTCGGCCGCCAAGGCGGACACACCGAGACCTACCGGGGGGCGGAGTACAAGATCGACTTCGTCCCGAAGGTCAGCGTGCAGATCGTCGTCGACGACGATGCCGTCGATGCCGTCGTCGAGGCGATCACCACATCGGCTGCGACCGGCAAGATCGGCGACGGCAAGATCTGGGTCACCGACGTCGACCGGATCGTCCGTATCCGAACCGGCGAAGAAGGCGTCGACGCCGTCTAGCACTGAACGACGCTCTGCGGATCGCAACGTCGCGACTCGCTGCACTGATCCCCGGGCCTTCGCGGCCCGGGGATCAGTTGTTTGCAGGCGCTCTTTCCGACCCATCGGGTACGGCGATCGACACACAGCGCGGTACAACAGCGGAAATCTCGACGCTGCGTTTCACCAATGTGAACATCGCGTTTCGTCCTGGTCACAGCCGAGCGGCTCTGCCTACCTTCGGCGCCATGTTCGCTCTCGATTCTGGTGATACCGCATGGGTGCTGGTCGCTGCTGCCCTCGTTCTCTTCATGACGCCCGGCCTCGCCTTCTTCTATGGCGGCATGGTCCGCTCCAAGAACGTGCTCGGCATGTTGATGCAGAATGTGTTCGCCATCGGCCTCGTATCGACGATCTGGGCGGTGGTCGGGTTCTCGCTCGTCTTCGGTGACAGCGGGAACGGTTGGATCGGCAACTTCGACTTCTTGTTCCTCGCCGACGTCACCGACCTCGACGGCGACATCCCTGGCATGGCCTTCGTCGCCTTCCAGATGATGTTCGCCGTCATCACGCCAGCGTTGATCACCGGTGCCACCGCCGACCGGTTGAAGTTCGGGTCGTACGCCGTACTCATCGGCTTCTGGTCGCTGCTCGTGTACATCCCGGGCGCCAAATGGGTCTTCAACGGGTGGCTGCTCGACATGGGGGCACTCGACTTCGCCGGCGGCACCGCGATTCACATCAGCGCCGGCGTCGCCGCACTGGCCGTCGTGCTCGTCATCGGCAATCGCAAGGGTCACGGCGACGTGGCGATGCCGCCGCACAACCTGCCCTTGACCGTGCTGGGTACCGGCATCTTGTGGTTCGGCTGGTTCGGGTTCAACGCCGGTTCCGGCCTGGCCGCCGACGGCCTCGCCGCCCAAGCACTCGTCAACACCCACCTCGCCGCGTCCACCGGCATGCTCGGGTGGCTGCTCGTCGAACGATGGAAGGCGGGCCACGCGACCGTGCTCGGCGCCTGCTCCGGCGCCGTTGCCGGTCTCGTCGCGATCACACCGTGTGCCGGTTTCGTCGGCGGTGCCTCACCGCTGATCATCGGCTTCGTCGCCGGCGTGCTGTGCTTCCTCGCACTGGGAATCAAAGCGAAGATGGACTGGGACGACAGCCTCGACGTCATCGCCGTCCACCTCATCGGTGGCCTCGTCGGCACGCTGCTGCTCGGCTTCTTTGCCGACGCCGCGGTCAACCCGGGCATCGCCGAAGACAGCTCCGAGGGAGTGTTCTACGGCGGTGGGCTCGAACTCCTCAAGGATCAGTTCGTCGCTGCGATCGCCGTCGGCGCCTTCTCGTTCGTCGCCACATATGCAATCGCGAAGGTCGTCGACACCACCATGGGCCTCCGCGTCGACGAAGACGCCGAGCATCAGGGCCTCGATCAGAGCCAGCACGCGGAATCCGCCTACACCAGCTGACACCGGCCGCACGACCACTTCGACCAGCGCACTACGATCGGGAACGACATGAAACTCATCACCGCCGTCATCAAGCCCTTCAAGCTCGACGATGTGAAGGACGCCCTCAAAACCATCGATGTCACCGGCATCACCGTCTCCGAGGTCCGCGGCTTCGGCCGCCAGGGCGGACACACCGAGACCTACCGCGGCGCTGAGTACAAGATCGACTTCGTGCCGAAGGTGAGCCTGTCCACGGTTGTCGACGACAGTCGGGTGGACAGCGTGGTCGAGACGATCGTCGCCGCCGCCGCCACCGGCAAGATCGGCGACGGCAAGATCTGGGTCACCGACGTCGACCGGATCGTGCGCATTCGTACCGGCGAAGAGGGCTCCGACGCCGTCTGAGCATCCTGGGCCAGGATCTCTTCCGTTTGCGTGACGATTTCGGCGTGAATGCCGACCTTTTCCGTCACGCAAACGATGCAGAACGGCTACTGCAGCTTGCGGAGCGCGGCCAGCGTCGCGCCGGCGCTGGCGTCGACTCCTTCGAGTGCTCTCAAGATCGCGACCAGGTTGCGGTCACGTTCCCGAGCGAGTTCGCCGATCGATCGGCCGGCGGCCTGCGCATCTGACTGGTCCGCAATGGTGTCGATCAACTCGTCGGTGAGTTCCGGGGTGTCCATCAGCTTGGTCCACGGCCACTTCAACGCCGGGCCGAACTGAGCCATGAAATGGCGCATGCCACCCTCTCCCCCGGCGATCCGGTACGTCTCGAACGTTCCCATCTGTGCCCAGCGCAGCCCGAACCCGTAGCGGATTGCGTCGTCGATCTCCTCGGTCGTCGCAACGCCGTCGTTGACCAGCCACAGCGCTTCGCGCCAGACGGCTTCGAGTAGACGATCGGCGATGAATGCGTCGATCTCCTTGCGGACGTGCAGCGGGTGCATGCCGAGGAGGCGGTACGAGTCCATGGCCCGGTCGACCGTGCCGAGTGATGTCTGTTCGCCGCCGACGATCTCGACGAGCGGGAGGAGATAGACGGGGTTGAACGGATGAGCGACGACGAGCCGCTCGGGGTGGCGCATCGAGGTGGCCAGGTCAGTCGGCTTGTATCCCGACGTCGACGAAGCGACCAACGCCTCGGTCGGTGCTGTGGCGTCGATCGCCGCCAGCGTGTCGTGCTTGATGTCGAGTCGCTCCGGAACCGATTCCTGGACCAGACCGACGCCGTCGACCGCGTCGGCGATCGACCCCGCGACGGTCAGCGCACCGACCGTGTCGGTGGCCAGGCCCAGCGCTTCCCACGCCGCAGCGGCATCGGCCATCACCGAATCGAGGAGTTGCGGTGCGCTCGGTGACGGGTCGAAGACCGCGACATCGACACCACGCAGGCGCAGCCGAGCAGCCCACCCCGCGCCGATCACCCCACACCCGACCACCCCGGCCCGTTCCGGCAACCCCGTCACGTTGGGGACAGGCACCGACGTGACTGTCACGTTGGGGACAGGCACCGACGTGACCGGATCAGCCATGACGAGTGAGCTGCATCTTGTCGCGGACCTGTTCCGCGGTCATGATCTCGACGTTCATCGCGCGCAGGATGACGACGGCTCGCTCGACCAGATCCTGGTTGGTCGCGAGTCGACCGCGGTCGAGGTACAGGTTGTCTTCGAGGCCGACGCGGACGTTGCCGCCAGCGATCGCTGCAAGCGCCACGTACTCGAGTTGCTTTCGGCCGATCGAGAACGCACTGAAGGTCCAACTGTCCGGGATGTTGTTGACCATTGCCATGAACGTGTTGATGTCGGCGGGCGCACCCCACGGAATGCCCATGCAGAGTTGCACCATCACCGGGTCGTCGATCAGCCCCTGATCAACGAGGGACTTGGCCTGCCACAGATGCCCAGTGTCGAACACCTCGATCTCGGGCCGCACGCCGAGTTCTTGTACCTGACGGGCCATCTCGGCAAGGACCGACGGCGTGTTGGTCATCACGTAGTCGCCTTCACCGAAGTTCATCGACCCGCAGTCGATCGTGCAGATCTCAGGGAGGATCTTGCGGACGTGGTCCATGCGCTCCGTCGCTCCGACCATGTCGGTGCCCTCGTCAGCCAGCGGCAGGGGCTGCTCGACCGATCCAAAGGTGACGTCACCCCCCATCCCGGCAGTGAGGTTGATGACCGGATCGACATCGGAGGAACGCACCCGGTCGACCACTTCGGCGTAGTACTCCACCTCGCGCGACGGAGCCCCCGTGAGCGGGTCGCGGACGTGGATGTGGACGACGGCAGCGCCGGCGCGAGCAGCGGCGATGCAGTCGTTCGCGATTGCCTCCGGGGTGAATGGGACCTTGTCGGACTTGCCGACGGTGTCACCGCTGCCGGTGACTGCACAGGTGATGAATGACGCTGTCATGGGGTTCTCGATTCGCTCGTTCGGTTCGGACCAGTCACATCGGGGACAGGCACCAACGTGACTCGGGTGCCGGTGATTGTCATGCTGTCTGGTCTCGGGACAATTCAAGGTGGCGGCGGTTGCGTTGGAGCACCCGGAGCCGAGACAGCACGTCGTCACGGTCGAGGTAGCACCCGCGCAGAACCCGTCGACCGGCGCCGGGGTCGAACGCATCGCGGCCGTGCAGGACGCGCCGGTTGTCGAAGCCGACGAGGTCGCCGGGCTCCAGGCGGTTCGACAGCATCAGGTCGGGATCGTGCGCCACCGTGGAGAACACCCGCAGCGCCTCGTAGCCGCCCGGCACGTCGGCAGCGGCCATGTGCGGAGCGAGGCGAACCGGGTAGAACGCTCGCAACGTCAGGGGGCTGCGGGCGGTTCCGTGATCGATGATCGGCCCAACCCAGCGGTGGTCGCCGTCCTTGGCCCGGTTGGCAAAGACCCACTCGAGGGTCGTCAACGCCTCATAGTGCTCGGCGTGATCGGTTCGCAGCCGTTCGACCACGGCGAGTCCGTCGGTCATCCGTGACGCCCCGCCGGCGACCGTGTTCTCGACGCAGTGGAGGAACTGGTACCCGGGCGGCGTCTCGCGTGTCGGGAGATCGCTGTGTTGGCCGAGATTCGAGCCGGTGTTCGCGAGCGAGTCCGCCTGGTCGAAGATGGCTTCGACCGTGAACACATCACCGAAGTTCGACCCTCGGATCGGACCGATGCGACGACCGATGCGCTCCATCTCCTCGCGATCAGTCGCGGTCCCCCGCAGCCGCGCCAGCCCGTGACTGGCGAGCGCAGCGACCCAGGCTTCGAGCGCCTCGTCGTCGTGCAGCACATCGACACCGTCAAAGGTCGGCGGTTCACCGATCGACGCATCCCAGGTCACGAGTTCGGCGACGGCATCGGGCAGATGTCGACACTCGGCGACGAATCGCAGCCAGCCCGGATGTGCCGTCGAGATCTGGCCGTCGCTCCAGTCGAGTCGGAGGGCTCCGCCGTCGATGCTTGCTCCGACGAGTACATCGGGCGCGGGCAGCGAACCCGGATCGATCGTCGACTCCCTGGTCACCGAGTCGATCGCCAGCGTGTTCTCGTAGAGCCACAGCGAGAAGCAGTCCAGTGAGAGCCCGTCGGACCATTCGAGCGTGACGGTGGGCCCGCCCGTGCCGCGAGTCATGGCGACTGCGACGATGGGATGCCACCCGTACGAGTCGAAATCTGGTGTGAGCGCCTCGGCCATCGCCCCGAACTGTAGTCATCACCGGAGGGAGGACGAGACCATCGCGAGTCGGCTCCCCACCGGATCGAACGGATCCGATCGCAAGCAGCGCGTTGGGCTCAGCGCGTCGGCGAATCGAGCGAGCGAACCGACGAACTGAGCGGCACCGCGCCGCGATCAGCGGGCAGGGTCCCGAACAGGCGATCAGCGGTGTTCACCGTGACGCCGAGCCAGTGCCCTTCGTTGCGGAAATGGTGCAACCGGTGATTCCGGTCGAGGCGTCGGTAGTACGCCGAGGTCGGCTGGTAGCGGGAGTGCACGAGCAGATGCACCCACTCGTAGTGCGCGAGCGCGACGAGGCCCGCCGCCATCGCCGTCAGGGCGGCACCCCAGACGAGTGACCTCGACTCAGGCGTCACCCAAACATCGACGATTCCCGCAATCGCTGCTATCGGCACGATGATCGCTGCACACGAACCGATTGCGTTCGGACGACGGAGCAACAACCACAGCAGGTCATCAGGATCGCGGTGGTGTCGTTCGTGAGAATCCCGGGTGCCGAGCACCTCACCCAACCACTGGCCCGGCTTGGCGTGCAACAGCCAGCGGTGGATGATCCACTCGACAGGGCCGACCAGGACGACAACTGCAGCGACCATCGCAAGGTCGAGCCAGGTCGGACCGGCGAACGCCCCTCGGGCAACCGACACCACGACCAGCGACACGAGGATCACCCGGGGCGACGAGGACCCGGCGAAGGCGCGGGCGTTGGCGTCGAGCGTGGTGAGTTCACGCGCTGTCGTCATCGATTCGACCGTACCCGACGAGCCGATCCGCATCAGGTCGGCCTGCCCATCAGCGCGCCGCCAACCGGGCATCGACCAGCCCTGCCGCAACCGGCGTCGGATGGAGTCGCGCCTGGACCGCTGGCGTACAGTCGCCACCATGACGACGGTCGAATCCGAGCTCCCCGCCTCCCTGGTTGCCGACAAGGACGGGCGATGGACCGCGCAGTGGAAAGAGCTGTACCACGAGGTCATCACCAACGACCTGTGCACCGGTTGTGCCGGCTGCGTCGTCACCTGCCCGCACGACGTCATCGGCTACGAGCACGAGGAAGGCAAGTACATCCCCTTCCACCTCGAAGAGGAGGGTGGCCTCGACGACTGCGTTCACGGGTTCGGCTCGGGCGGCGGTTGCACGACCTGCACCCGTGCCTGCCCGCGCTTTCGCGCCTGGGAGCCGGCAGCAGACATGCACCTCTTCGGTCGCCAGCGCGAACCCGACGAGATGGCCGGCATCTGGCGCCAGCTCTACATGACTCGCGCCACCGACAAGACCGTGCACGACAACGGTCAGGACGGTGGCCTCGTCTCAGCCCTCCTCATCTGGTTGCGCGAGAACGACTACATCGACGCGGCCCTCGTCTCCGGTGTCGAAGACGACGATGCCTGGAAGGCCAAGCCCGTCGTCGTCGAGACCAAAGAGGAGATCCTCGCCACCGCCGGATCTCGCTACACCTACTGCGCGAACCCGCTCGCGCTGCCCGAAGCGCGCGACCGAGGCTTCGAACGGCTCGCTCTCGTCGGCATGGGCTGCCAGACGTCGTCGCCACCGGTGATGTGGGATCGCAAGGCCGGCAAGGTGTCCAAGCCGTTCCTGTTCAACATCGGCCTGCTGTGTTCCAAGACTTTCGACGACTCGATCTTCGAGGAGCTCTTCGAGGCCAAGTACGGCCTGAAAAAGCAGGACATGCTGAAGATGAACATCAAGGGCGTCTTCCAGATCTGGATGAAGGACGGCAGCTACCACGAGATCAATCTCAAGGAATGCCACGCCTGGACACGCGAAGGCTGCAAGAGCTGCCCCGACTTCGCTGCCGAGCACTCCGACATCGCAACCGGAGGCATCGGCGAGGACAACGACTGGACACTCACCATTGCGCGTACCGAGCTGGGCGAAGAGGTCATCGAGCGCATGATCGCCGACGGCGTCATCGAGGCTCGGCCCGCGCAGACCGACGAAACAGCAATGCGTCTGCTGCGTCTACTGTCGATCGTCAGCCGCCGTCGTTGGCCCAAGGATGCCGACCCCGCACCGGCCGTCGGCGTGCCGCCGCCGAAGAAGAAGAAAACCGCTGCTGCCACCACCGATCAGGCCAAGCCGGACCAGGCCACCACCGATCAGGCCAAGCCGGATCAAGCGGCATCAGACCAGCCCGCTCCGAAGGACTGAACGACGCTGAGACGATCGTGGTGCCGAGCACCACGTCAGACTGTTGGGAGCGCCCTACTTACAGGCGACGAGATCAGCTTCGAAGAGTTCGAGTTCCGTGCCAGGACCAGCGGCTTCGGCTGACTTGGCGATTTGTTCGAGCTCGCTCTCGGAATACGCCTCGACTCGCTCGAACATACAGAGGCGCTGTTCTTCGTCGAGCTCACCGCGCTCGAACGCCGTGTCGATGATGTCTTCGGCAACTCGCTTACGGCCCGGATCGGAGTCGCATGCGCTGAGCCCGACGACTGCGACAGCGAAGATCGCCAATGCTCGACGGACCGGTCGCTTCGGCGGCTCCGCCATACCGGCAGCGGCGCCGAACAGGGTGCTGGTCTCGGGGTGGGCGAGCTCGGAGTTCACAGTGTCCCGAGGCTACTGGCACGATGTGACGATGCCGCCCGACTCAGATGCTCGATCGATCCTCGACCAACCGGTCCTGAACTGGCAAGCCCGGTCGCTGCTCGACCTCATGGAATCGATCGGCGCCCCTGCGCTCGACTCTCAGGAACCGGCCGCCGCACGCGCCACTCGAGCCGAACTGGCTCCGGAACCGACCGAGGAGTGCCACGAGATCCGCGACGTCGACGCCGGCGGCGTCGCTGCCCGGCTGTATTCGCCGAAACCGGCCAGCCCGACCCCCGGCCTGCTCGTGTTCTTCCACGGCGGCGGCTGGGTCATCGGAGACCTCGACAGCCATGACAACATCTGCCGATCACTCACCAATCGCAGCGGTCACGCCGTCCTCAGCATCGACTACCGGCTCGCCCCCGAGCACCCTTTTCCCGCCGGACTCGACGACTGCATCGCGGCCACCGAGTGGGCGCACGCCAACGCCGACGACCTCGGCGTCGACCCGACTCGCCTCGCGATCGGCGGCGATTCAGCGGGGTCGAACATCGCCGCGGTGGTCGCTCACGAAAGCCCCGTGCCCATTGCCTTCCAGCTCCTCGTCTACCCGGTCACCGACTGCCGGATGGGGACCGCCTCGTACGAAGAGAACAGTGAGGGCTACTTCCTGACGAAGAGTTCGATGCACTGGTTCATCGACCACTACCTGTCGGGAGAGCAAGGCAGCCCGACCGACCCCCGAGTCTCGCCCCTGCTCGCTTCCGACGAAAAACTCGCACGCAGCCCTCGAACGCTCGTGATCACCGCCGGTTTCGACCCGCTGCGCGACGAGGGCGTCGCCTACGCGCACCGACTGGCAGCGCTCGGTGTCGAGGTCAGCCACACCGAGTTCCCCGGCCAGTTCCACGGATTCTTCTCGCTCCCCCACATGCTCGACGACGCCCGCGCTGGCCACGCCCTCGCAGCCGAAGCGCTCGGACTTGCACTCGCCTCGGCTTCCTGAACCACCAATGAGCAGGACCGGCGCAGATGGGTCGTCGGCGACCTACGTTGCAAACGGTGAACTGCGGTGGGCCGGCGGCGACACCGACTGGGTGATCACCGCAGACGAAGGTCTCGCCCGCATCTCGCTGTCACGAGTCGGTGACGGGCACTCCGGTGTGATCGGCCAACTCGATGACGCGGGCGAACACCGCGTCGAGCATCGGCTCGGTGAGTCGCTTGGTGAAGGTGTTCTGCTGGCTGACGTGATAGCTGCAGACCAACGTGAGGCCACGTCCGTCCGATGACGTGACGGGCACCTCGACACCGTGGCCGAACTTGGGTCGTGGTCGCACTCCGAAGAAGTTGCACGCTGCTTCATAGCCGAAGGTGCCGAGGCACAGGATCACTCGGGCATCGGTGAGTGCGTCGAGTTCGTCAACGAGAAACGGGCGACAGGCGTCACGCTCGTCGGTCGTCGGTTTATTCAGTGGCGGAGCGCACTTGACCGCTGAGGTGACCCAGGCATCGTGCAACTCGAGGCCGTCGTCGGCTGAGGTCGATTCGGCCTGGTTCGCCAGGCCGGCACGGTGCATTGCGCGAAAGAGCCAGTCGCCGCTGCGGTCGCCTGTGAACATGCGTCCGGTCCGGTTGGCGCCGTGGGCAGCGGGCGCAAGGCCGAGAACGACCACGCGCGCGGCCGCATCACCGAAGCCCGAGATCGGCCGACCCCAGTACTCCTCGTCCCGATAGGCGGCACGCTTGTCGGCTGCAACCTGCTCACGCCACTCGACCAGCCGCGGGCACCTCCGGCATTCGTGTATCTCGGAGGTCAGCATCTTCAGGCGCCTCGGCGCCGACTTCGAAGTTCTTCGTTTCCTTGCAGGCACAGCGGGGTCGGGCACAGACATCGACAGTAGGTTGGCCGTCGGTAGCGTGAAAGGCACCCATGGCAACGACAACACGCAAAAAGACGACCACGCAGACCGCCGGCAGGACCGCGACGAAGACAAGTGCACGATCACGGGCATCCTCGAAGAAGCAAGCAGCCAAGCAGGGCCCGAAGCCCACGACGATCCTGATGGTGCGCCACGGCCAGACACCGACCACCGGCAAAGTCCTCCCGGGCCGTGCCACAGGCCTGCACCTCGCTGATCAGGGCCACGAGCAGGCCAAGATCGCAGCGTTGCGCATCGCCGAACTGCAGATCGACGCCGTGTACAGCTCCCCGCTCGAGCGCGCCAAGGAGACCGCCGCGCCGATCTCGCAAGCCTGCGGGCTCAAGACCAAGATCGAACGCGGGCTCTTCGAGTGCGACTTCGGCGACTGGACCGGCAAGGCACTCAAGGATCTGATGAAGCTGCCGGAGTGGCAGACCGTGCAGCGCGCCCCGTCGACCTTCCGCTTCCCGAATGGCGAGAGCTTCATCGAAATGCAGACTCGTATGGTCAGCGCCCTCGACAAGCTCCGCCAGCAGCATCCCGGCGGCACGATCGTCTGCGTGTCTCACGCCGACACGATCAAGGCAGCGGTCGCGCATGCGATGGGCACGCACATCGACCTCTTCCAGCGCATCGTGATCAGCCCGGCATCGGTCAGCGCGATCACCTGGCACTCCGGCGGCCCCATCGTGCTCGCTGTGAACTCGACCGGCCGTCCGCTGACCGAGCTCAAGCCGGCCTGATGAGCGTCTTCTTCGAGTTCGACGATGTCGACGCGTTCACGACCGGCACCGTCGGCGTGCCCGGCAACCGGACCTTCTTCATGCAGGTGCGCGCCGAGGGCCAGTGGGTCACGATCAAGTGCGAGAAGCAGCAGACCGCTGCGATCGTCCAATACCTGCGCAAGGTGTTGAGCGACCTCCCGCCGCCTGAGGACCGCCCGATGCCCGGTGCCCTCGAGTTGGCCGAGCCCACCGAGGCGTCGTTCGTCCTCGGACCCGTGGGGCTCGGCTACGACCGCTCGAACGACAAGGTGTTGATCCAGCTCGAAGAAGTCGGTGAAGTCGATGAGGACGGCGAGTTCGTCGACGACGACCGCGGCCACGTCCGGCTGTACGTCAGCCGGGGGCAGGCCGCTGCGTTCTGTGATCACGCCGATCGCGTCGTCGAGTCGGGTCGCCCCGACTGCCAGTGGTGCAGCCACCCCATCGACCCTGACGGGCACGCCTGCCCACGCATGAACTGACCGCTGCGTGACCGAAGAAGACCGCGTCGAGCAAAACGACGAGCAAAACGACGAGCAGGACATCGAGCAGGAAGATCAGGGGGTTGAGCTCCGGATCGACCCCGTCGATGACCCGATCACCCATCTCCTCCAGGGCGAGATCGATGTCGAAGGTCGCATGCCGTACAGCAGCAACGCCACCTTCCTGGTACACGTCACGCACGAGGGCCGATCGCACCCTGCGATCTACAAGCCGATGCGCGGCGAGCGGCCACTGTGGGATTTCGAGCCGGGCCTGCACCGGCGCGAGGTCGCTGCCTATCGGATGAGTGAGGCGCTCGGCGTCCACGTCGTCCCACCGACGGTGCTCCGCGACGGGCCCGCGGGGGAAGGCTCGGTGCAGTGGTTCGTCGCAGGCGACTTCACCGAGCACTATTTCACGATGCACGAAGCACTGCCCGAGTTGCACGACCGCTTCCGGGCGATGGCGCTGCTCGACATCATCTGCAACAACACCGACCGCAAGAGCGGGCACTGCATCCTCGTGCCCGCTCGTCACGACTCCGACGGTGCGGTGGTTCCGGCGTCGGTGTGGGGCATCGATCACGGCCTGTGCTTCGCAGCTGAGTACAAGCTGCGGACGGTCATCTGGGAGTTTGCTGACGAGGAGATCCCCGAACCGCTGCTCGATCGGGTCAACCGCCTCGTCGACCGGGTTCCGCTCGAGATCTCGACGCTGCTCAGCGACGATGAGGTCGAAGCGATTCAGGGCCGGGCCGCCTGGTGCGTGAAGCACCGGCGCTTCCCCACCGACCCGACCGGCCGAAGGTATCCCTGGCCGCTCGTCTGAGCGAGATCTCAGCGATATTCGAACTGCAGTCATCCCTCCCTCACCTGGAACCCATGATCGATTGGCTTCCAGCAGAAGGGCACAACGTGGAAACATCGGGACCATGAAGCGTCTTGCCGCGATGTTCGTCTCGTTCCTGTTCCTCGTCGCTGGGGCGTCCACTGCAAGCGCTGGCGTCGAAGACGAGCAGGTCATCACGATCAGCCCTCAGTCCGGAGTCAGCTATCAGGTGCGGTACTCGTGTGCGGCCGGCACGATGCACACCCTGGTCCGGTCGACGTCGGGCGTCCGTGTCATCGTCGAACAGCAGTTGCTGTTCGACGGCGTCGACAGTCTCCCCGGCGGCACTTCGTTCGCCGGACTCCCTGGATTCGACCTGACCATCCTGTCCAAGACGAGCAACCTTGCCGACAGCTGGGCCGTGCTCGAGACATTGGAGGGCGACGAGCCACTCGAGGCGGCCGGACCGACCCTCACGATCGACGGAGCCGAACTGGACTGCCCTGACTATGCGGCGCCGACGCCGTCGGTGTTCGTGCCGATCACACCCGAGCGGGTCCTCGACACCAGAGCCGACACTGCGGTCAACTACTCCGGGCCGCGACCCGGCGACGAGGCGACCGTCGTGATCGAGCGGTCGGATCTTCCCGTTCTGCCCGCCGACGCAGTGGCCGTGTCAGCGACCGTCACGGCGACCGAGGCGTCGACCGACGGGTTCGTCCAACTGCTGCCGACCGGGACCACGCCCGGCGGCAGCTCCAACGTCAACCCGCAGTTTCCCGGCCACACCCTCGCGAACAATGCGGTCTCACCGTTGGCGCCGGGTGGCGTGTCGGTCTACACCCACCGTTCCACGCATCTCCTGGTCGACATCAACGGCTACTTCGTCGAATCGCCCGACGCAGCCTCCGCAGGTCGATACCAGCAACTCGACGACACCCGTCGCATCGTCGACACGCGGCCCGCAAGTGCGATCAACCACACGTCGGGCATCGTCAAGGGCGGCACGTCGCTCACGATCCCCGTCGCGGACTTCGCCAGCCTCGGCGACGAACCGCTGGGTGCCGTCGCGATCAATGTCACGGCAACCGAGACCGGCGATGCCGGGTTCCTGCAGTCCGCTGCCACCGGGTCCCTCGTGCCGGGCGAGAGTTCGATCGTCAACCCGACGAGACCCGGCGACACCGTCGCAGCGATGACCATCGTGCCGGTGTCAGACGATGGCGAGATCGACATCTACACCCATGCCGACAGCCACGTGATCGTCGATGTCCTCGGCTGGTACACCAACTCGGACGCCGCGGCATCAACATCGGGCCGCTTCGTCCCGCTGGAGCCGGAACGGGTGCTGGACACCCGAATGACCGAGGATCCGGTGAATTGCTGCAAGACCGCAGCACCCGAAGAGGACCGACGCCATGATTTCTTCACCGGCCGGATCTTCCCGGCGGCCCGAGCCACAGTCACTGTCAACAAGCTCGACGAGGCCGGTGCACGGGACCTGATGATCAACCTGACTGCAGTCGATGCGACCGACGCCGGCTTCTTCCAGGCCGGAGCAGCCGACAGCTTCGTCGACGGTGCCAGTTCGACCGTCAACGCGACCGACGTCGGATCGACGGTAGCCAACGCTGCGATCGTCGGGCTCAACGAGACCGACGGGTTTGGGCTCCCGAGTGCTGCGTTCCAGGTGTACACGCAGAACGGCGGGCACATCGTTGCCGACATCTCCGGCTACTTCACGAAGTAGCCGATTCGAGGCTGCAACCATCCACTCGGACCAGCCCGTATCAGCCCGGCTCAGCATGTCCGGTCCCGAAGCGTGCGAGGATGCTGCGATGGCCGCTGACCTCGATGATCTGATCCATGCCGCAGATCTCGACGGCCTGATCCGGATGATCGACGATCGGTGCGCGACCAACGACTGGGACGGGCTGCTCCAGCTCCGTGATCGTGCTCGTGGCGCCGTCAAGACCGGCCGCCAACTGTGGCCTGCGGCAACACTCGCCGAGTACCGGCTCGCGCTGCTCGCAACACCGCGTCATGTCGCCGCGGTCCTCGACGAGACCGACGGCCTGTCCGGCCAGTTCACGATCGGGCCGCTGACCGAAGTCGCCGCTCAGCACCACACGTGGGAGTCACTCGAATCGGTGATCGACGTGTCGCCGCGAGCGGTGTTCGTCGCCCACGAGCGTGCGATTCGCGGCGAGGCCGTCGATGCCGAACTGCCCGATGTGCTCGACATTCCCCTTGAACAGCAGGGGTGGGAGCCGGAGTACGCGGTCGCCGTGTACCGCGACAACGATGCCGACTTCCCCGCGCCGAAGCTGCCGACGGACTGGGAGGAGATCGACCCCGGTGATGATGCCGAGCGGCTCGACGACGATGTCGAACTCGCGGTCCAACAACTGGTCGAGCCATGGGCATCGGGGTCCAACGGGACAATCGAGGTGGCGTGCGTCGAGGGCGATGTCGGCGACGCCATCGGGGCTCTGGGGCCACGCCGCGCCCGGGTCTGTCAGCTCGACGTTCGCCAGTCGATGGCGTGGATGGCCTGGGCAGGGGCCAGCGGTGGCGCCCACGGTCGGCGGCGAGGTGCTGCGACCGGCCGCTTCGGAGCCTGGTGGATGCTCGGTGCGCTCGGTGACTTCGTCGACGATTGGCCCGTCGATCCCGATGCCCTCGGCCAGTTCGCGAACGAACTCACCTGGTACCGGTGGGACGCCTTCGAGCCGACGCTGGGCTGGGCACTGCAACTCGCCATCGAGGACGAAGCCGAAGGCGTCGCCTGGGCGATCAGCGCCCGCGACTCGGCCTGAGAGATGATTCAGCCGAGACGAGCGGCGATCGCCGCTTCGTCGATCGGCTCGATCATGATGCACTCACCGGGGCACTCCTCGGCGGCATCTACAGCCGTGTCGATCTGGGAATCCGGAATGCGGGCGACGCCCTTGCCCATGTCGGGGCCGTGTCCGGGACCTTCCTCGCCGTCGAAGATGATCGTCTCACCGAAGTGCGACGCCTCTTCTTTGACGACCCAGAGCCCGTCGTCGCGTGCGACGAAGACGTCCGGACAGATCTCCGAACAGATGCCGTCACCGGTACACAGGTCTTGATCGATCCACACCATCAGCTGAGCCATACCCGCAGTGTAGAGAGCGTGTCACGCCTTCGCCACGTCGGCCGCAGAGTCACGAAAGGCGTGTGGATGTTGCGCAGTCACTGCGCAACATCCACACGCCTTCGCTATGAGGTGGTCAGCTGCGGGCTTCGAGTGCAGCGATCAGCTGCGGCATCACCTTGTGGACGTCGCCCACGATGCCGAGGTCGGCAACACCGAAGATCGGTGCTTCTTTGTCCTTGTTGATCGCGATGATGTTCTTCGAGCCCTTCATGCCGACCATGTGCTGGGTGGCGCCGGAGATGCCTGCGGCGATGTACACGGTTGGCTTGACGACCTTGCCGGTCTGGCCGACCTGATAGCTGTACGGAACCCAGCCGGCGTCGACGATCGCTCGCGACGCACCAGGCGCACCCTTCAGCAGCTTCGCGAGCGTCTCGACCATGTCGAACTTCTCGGCTTCGCCGAGCCCGCGGCCACCGCCGACGACGACAGCAGCTTCATCGAGCTTCGGGCCCGAGGTCTCCTCGACATGCACCGCATTGACCGTGGCACCACCGGTTGCACCGAGATCCGGCACAGGGGCCGCGGACACGTCACCAGCTGCGCCAGCGCCACCAGCGGGCTCGAAGCTCTTCGGCCGGAAGGCAGCCAGGAACGGCATCTCGCCGGTGAAGGTCGACGTGACCATCTTGGCCCCACCGAAGATCGGCGTGGTGACATTCACGGCGTCGCCGTCGACGGAGATGTCGACGGAGTTGGTGAGGACTGTGCGATCGAGTTTGACCGACAGGCGGGCCATCACGTCGCGACCTTCGTAGTTCTGCGGGAACATGACGAGATCGGGCGAGTCGCCACCGTCGATGACGGCCTTCATCGCGGCCGACACGGCGGCACCCGGCAGGGCGCCGGACAGGTCGCCGGTCTCGTAGATCTTTGCGGCGCCGTGATCAGCGAACGCAGCCGCTGCATCGCCGGCTGTGCCGTTCACGAATGCCGTCACGGTGCCGCCCAAGGTGTTGGCCTTGGTCAGGAGTTCGAGGGTGGCGTTGGACGCTTCCCCGGCTTGGTTGGTCTCCGCAAAGACCCAGATGTTGGAAAGAGCCATGATCAGATCACCTTCAGGTTGTCGAGGAACTCGACGATCTTGTTGAACGTTTCGCCGTCGTCTTCGATGATCTCGCCGGCTTCGCGGGCGGGAGCATCTTCGACACCGGTGATGGACTGAGCCCAGCTGACGGACTCGATGCCGAGGTCGGCCGCCGTGGCGGTCTCGACGGGCTTGGACTTCGCAGCCATGATGCCCTTGAAGCTCGGGTAGCGGGGCTCCACGACGCCGGCGGTCACCGAGACCACGGCGGGGGTGGGGCAGGTGACCTCGTCGTAGCCCGACTCGGTCTGACGCTCGACCTTGACCGTTGCGCCGTCGACCACGATGGTCTTGGCGAATGTGACCGACGGGAGCCCGAGGACTTCGGCGATCTGTTCGGGCACCGTGCCGGTGTAGCCATCGGAGGACTCGGTGCCAGCGATGATCAGGTCGTAGTCACCGGCTTTGCCGACGGCGCCGGCGAGCACCTTGGCGGTCGTCAACGCATCGGCCCCGGCAAGTGTCGGGTCCGAGACGAGGACGGCCTTCTCAGCTCCCATGGCAAGGGCGGTCCGTAGACCGGACACCTCGTCGTTCGGGGCCATCGAGACCAGGGTGACAGCGCCTTCGCCAGCGGTGTTGACCAGCTGCAGCGCCATTTCGACGCCGTAGCTGTCCGACTCATCGAGGATGAGCTTTCCGTCTCGCTTCAGCGTGTTGGTCGAGGGATCCAGCTCACCCGGCAGTGCCGGATCAGGGATCTGTTTCACACAGACGATCACGTTCATAGGGTCCATAAGTTACCGCCCGGTCACCAATGAACCCAAGTCGGCCTCCGTCACACGGGCTCTGCGTGCGGCTGACGGATACGGTGCACGCACGATGAAGGTGTTGCTGATCGTCAACTCGTTTGCCTCGTCGGTGACCGCGCGCAACACCGTCGTGGTCCACCGTCGTCTCAGCCGGGGCCACGACGTCGAGATCGTGGAGACGAACCGGCGTGGCCATGCGACCCGATTCGCACACGACGCTGCTCGACGCGGGGTCGATGTCGTCATCGGTTACGGCGGCGACGGCACCCTCAACGAGGTCGCCACCGGCATCGCGGGGACCGACACTGCGCTCGGGGTGCTGCCAGGCGGTTCGACGAACGTCTTTGCCCGCACCATCGGCCTGCCCAATGACCCGGTCCTGGCCGTCGATCAGCTCGCTCAGGGAATCGACGCCGAGGACTTCCGGCCGATCGGCCTCGGGCAGGTCAACGGCCGCTACTTCTGCTTCCACACCGGAATCGGCTACGACGCGGCGGTGGTGCAGCAGGTCGAGCGGCGCGGGTCGCTGAAGCGGTGGCTCGGCCACCCGCTGTTCATCTACGCCGGCCTGTCGACCTGGCTGCGCGGATACGACCGCAAGCACCCGCACTTCAGCGTTGACGGCGACGGCACCACGACCGCCGGCGGCAAGATCGACGATGGCTATTTCACGATCGTGTTGAACACGAACCCGTACACCTACCTCGGCAACCGACCACTCGACCTCTCCCCCGCTGCCACCCTCGACCGAGGACTCGTCGCGATCACATTCCGCACGATGAAGGCCCGTGGCATCCTCACCTCGCTCGCCGGGGCCCTCAAGGGCGGTGGTGTCAGCCCGGCCGACCACCTCGACATCCGCACCGACGTGACACAGCTGGTCGTCGAGCACGCCACCCCGTTCCCCTACCAGGTCGACGGCGATGCGCTCGGTGACACCTCGCGACTGGAGTTCGTGCACGTGCCCGACGCCGTCAAGCTGGTCTTCCCCACCCAGGGGTAGGCGGCGCGACCCGACGTCCGAGTGCGCTGAGCGCGATGTCGGGGACATCGGTGACCACGCCATCGACGCCGATGTCGTCGAGCTGACGGATTCGAGCAGGGTCGTTGCAGGTCCATGTGTTGAGGGCGATACCCGCCTCGTGGCAACGATCGACCGTCGCAGCGGTGACCGCATCCGCGTGCGGGTGCACCGCAGCGTGACCGTGCTCGGCGACTCGGGCGATCGTCGCGTCCGTGGCCTCCATCACGAGGTAGGCAGAGGCGATGTCTGGTGCTTCGGCGCGGCATCGTTCGATGGTGTCCCAATCGAACGACGACAGGATCCACCGATCGAGGGGTCCGTGCAGTCGCATCTCAGCGATGGTCATCGCGACGACGGCCATCGAGTCGTCGCGATCATGGTCGCCGACCGAGTTCTTGATCTCGACGTTGACCAGCATGTCGCCGCAAGCCGCCAGCACCGTGGCCAGGTCCGGGTACCCGGCAAGTCGTTCGGCGTCCGTCGGTAGCGGGTCGTGTTTGACGACCAATCGTCCGTCCGGAGCCAGCCGGACATCGAGTTCCACTCCGTCGGCGCCCATGGCAGCAGCAAGCTCGAAAGCCTCGACGGTGTTCTCCGGAGCGGCGGCCGACGCCCCGCGATGACCAATGACGAGCATTCTCCAGTATCGCCCAACCACCCATCCCGTTTGCGTACACCTGCATGCACGCGGCGCGTGCACTCCGGTGCACGCAAACGGGATGGGGACCCCAGCACGCGCGCGCCGATGTCGTCAAGCGGGCGCGCGTCACACGATCTGCCTCTTGTGCCACCTCTGGGTCGCGCCTACGGTGACGACGCCGAACGGGACGGCAACTTCACACCAACATCTGCGCTGCGCGGACCCGTCGATGCAGTGCCCAGAACCTCCTTGGAGCACCACCCGTGACGATCCTCGCGTCCAGCATCACTTTGGGAGCCGCTCCGGCAGATTGGCGTGACGATGCGCTCTGCCGTGACACCGATCCGGAACTCTTCTTCCCCGTCGGCACCACAGGAAACGCACTCGTCCAGATCGACAATGCCAAGGAAGTCTGCGGAGAATGTCCGTCAGCGGAGGGCTGCCTCGACTTCGCTCTCGACACCAACCAGGACTCCGGAATCTGGGGCGGGTTGACCGAAGAAGAGCGGCGGGTCATCCGTCGCAGGCGCGTCGCTGCGGCACGCGCCGCACGCGCTGCCGCAAGCTGAACCGGACGGAACAGACCTGACGGTCAGTCGACGGTCGGAACGCTGAGTTCCACGACCGTGCCGTGCTGGTGACTCGACCCATCGCCGAGGCTCACCCCGTCGAGGTCCGCGCTGGTCGCCGGCCGCATCGTGATCGTGCCGTTCAATTCGGTGGTCACGAGTGTGCGCACGATCGACAGACCGAGGCCCGTACTGCTGTCCAGATCGAAACCCGGCGCCACACCACGTCCGTTGTCGATCACGCGAATGTCGAGCCGTTGGCGCTGTTGAGTCAATGCGACCGAGACCTGACCGCCGCCGCTTCCTTCCGGGAAGCCATGGTCGACGGCATTCTGCATCAACTCCGTGAGCACGACCGACAACGGCGTTGCGGTATTCGACGGAATGCGACCACCATCACCGGTGACCGAGAACCGCACCGGACGGTCCGGGGACTGCAACCCCTCCTCTGCGAGGCGGAGCAGCGGGCGCACGATCTCGATGAATGCGATGTCCTCGCCGGGCTCGCGCGACAGGGACTCGTGCACGAGAGCAATCGTGCGAATACGGCGAACAGATTCCTGCACGGCCGCCTTGGCCTCGGCGTTGGTGAGCCGGCGAGCCTGCAGCCGCAACAGCGAGGAAATGGTCTGCAGGTTGTTTTTCACCCGATGGTGGATCTCGCGGATCGTCGCATCCTTGGACAGCAGCAACCGGTCGCGCTTGCGGATCTCGGTGACGTCCCGGATCAGCATCAGCCCGCCTGCGACCTGGGCACCGCCGTCGGCGGCCTGCAACAACGGAACGCAACGGCTCAGCAGGGTGACCTCACTGCCCTGCTCGAACTCCTCGACGATCGGCTCCAGCCGTTCGAACGCCTGGCGGACCGGGCCATCGTGGAAGCCCAGTTCAGCGAGCCGCATCCCGACCGGATTCGCGTGGATCCCGACTCGGTGCAGTGCCGAGTTCGCATTGGGCGACACGTAGGTCACGGTGCCGTCGGCGTCGAGCGTGAGCACCCCGTCGCCGACGCGCGGAGCTGCGCTGGAGTCGGCGACACGACCGGGGAACGGGAAGGTTCCCGCCGTGATCATCGTGACGAATTTCTCGAAGATGTTCTGGTAGGCCCGCTCGAGCTCGCCGAGTGAACGCCCCGCCTGCACCATCCATTCCTTGCTCAAGATCGCGATGACGCGGCCGTTGTGCACCACCGGCATCGCCATGATGCGGGTCCGCGAGCCGTCGCTGGACACATCGAGGTCGTCGTCGACCACGACATTGTCCGTCGCAGCGCGCTCGAGCACCGCAGCAGTGCGCGTCGCCCAGGTCCCGATGTAGTCGGTGACGTACATGGTCTGGTTGGTGGCCGGCCGGACCTGATCCACCACCACCCACTTGCCATCGTTCGAGCGAACGTAGAGCAAGAGATCGGCGAAGCACAGATCGGCAAGGAACGCCCATTCGGCGCCGAGCCGATGCAGATGATCGATGTCGTCTTGGTCGAGGGAGGAATGCTGCCGTGACAGGTCGGCCATGGAGGTCATCAATGCTGATTCTGCCGCATGGAGGACAACACAGAACGCCATACCCCGACATCTCGATCGATTCTCGACATCTCGGCATCTCCGCAGACCGATCTGCGTCCACGAGCGGCGGGATCAGCGCAGGGTCGAGTCCACGCGCAGATGATCTGCCAGACCACCGAGGCCGGCGATGTCGTGGATGTCGCCGGTGAGCCACGGGACGTCGAGCATCGCCGGCGTGAGCGCTGCGAGTTCGGCGCGTCGTTCGGTCTCACGCGCTGCGACGAGCGCCACGTCGTCGAAGCGATCGGCGAGCTGATCGAGGACGCTGTCGACGGTGCCGACGGTCGCATCGTCGAGTTCAGCAGAAACTGCCTTGGCCAGCTTGCGGTCCGATCGGTCACGGAGCGCGTCAGCACTCTCGGCAGCTGCGGCGGTCGCCAAGGCCGACGGCAGCACACGGTTCGCAACGATCGCGCCGAGCGACATCTTGCGCTGCACCAACTCCTGGGCGAGGTAGCGCGCTTCGTGGCTCGGTGCGGTCTCGAGTGTCGTGACGACGACGAAGGTGGACCGGGCGTCGGTGAGTAGCGCCTCGACCGAGCGGGCGCGTGCTACGAAGCCATTCTCCATTGCCTGGAAGAGCACGAAGAAGTCTGCAATGTCTTGAAGGAAGCGTGACCCGAGCACTCGATCGGCCACCTGGTAGAAGGGCTTCGACGCGACCGTGAACAGACGCGACCGATACGGCACGGTGAGCCAACGCAGCAGTCGGCTCCCGAAGAAGTCGACCATGCGCCCTGGCGCGTCGAGGATCGAGAGTGCGTTGCGCGACGGCGGCGTGTCGACGATCACGAGGTCGAACTCGCCGGTTGCGTGCAGGTCGTGCAGTTGCTCCATCGCTAGGTAGTCGTGGCTGTGCACGAAGCGGCTGGTGATGTTCTGATACAGCGGGTTGGCGAGCACCGCGTCGCGGACCTCAGCGTCGGGGGCATGCCGACGAATCAGTTCATCCCATCCGGCCTTCGTGTCCAGCATCGCCACCCACAGTTGACCGCGCACCTTCACGCCTGCTCGCTTGAATACCGCTGGCTTGATCCGGACCGGCGTGTTGCCGACTTCGTCCAGGCCGAGTGCCGTCGCGAGGCGGCGCGCCGGGTCGACGGTGAGCACGAGGATCTTGCCCTTCTGCCGCTGGGCGGCAGCAATACCCATGGCAGCTGCGATCGTGGTCTTGCCGACGCCGCCAGAACCGGCGACGAGCACCATCTCGCGACTGGCCAGCAGGTTGTCCAGGTCGCTCATCGGATCGCTCCCATCAGAGAACCACGTCGAGTTCGTCAGCCAGGCCGTCGGCGATCAGCGACACGACCCGGTGACCATGAGCACGAGAGAACAGCTCGGGCACGGTGAGCATCGGAATTCCCGCTGCAGCATCGTCTGACTTCTGCAATTCCTCAGCAAGACCGCGGAGGTGCTCGGCGCCGGTCTTTCGACGGGACTCGGTCAACCGAGCTGCTTCGACCACGACGGGCGCACTCTCGCCGATGGCCTTCACGAGGATCGGCATCGCCGCATCGAGTTGGTCGACAACAGCTTGTTCCCGTCGATCGAAGAGCACCGGCAGCACCCGATTGGCAATGATCGCGGCTGCATGAGCTCCGGTCTCGGCGGTCAACCTGCCGAGTAGTTCGGCGGTCTCGGTGACCGGCATCTCTTCCGGTGTCGTGACGACGGCGACTCCGGTCCGCTCCGGATCGTTCAAAATGTCGAGCATCCATTGGGTCTGGTCGCGAACGAGACCGACCTGGACGAGGTCGGCAATCACTTTGGGTGCGCCGATTTGGCTCACGATGTGCCCGGTGGCCTCAGCGTCGACGATGACGAGGTCGTAGTGCTGTTCGCGAACTTCGAAGCAGAGCTTGCCGACGCTCAGGATTTCCTTGACACCCGGAGCGGCATCGGCGACGAAGTCGAAGGTCTTGGCGAGCGGGCCGATACGGCCGAGGAACGGGATCTTCACGAACAGCCGGAGGTACTCGCGCAGCGAGTCCTCGGTGCTCATCGTCATCGCGTACAGGTTCGGTTCGACCTCGCTGGGCTCGAACTGCAGATCGTCGGCACCGAGCGCCGCGCCGAGCGCGCCCTTGGCATCCATCTCGCAGACGAGCGTGCGGCGACCGCTGCGTGCCGAGACTTCAGCGATTGCCGCGGCAACCGAGGTCTTTCCGACCCCACCCTTGCCGGTGACCCACAGCAGGTCGAGATCGAGCAGCGCGGTCATGGGTCAGTCAGCACGACGGTCCGGGAAATCCGGACCGGTGTTCAGTCGCCGAAGCCGATCTTGCGACTGCTCTCGGCCGAGCCGAGTTCGACATAGGCGATCTTCGCCGATGGTATGGCGATGTCGTTGCCCCGCTTGTCAGTGATCCAGAGCGTGTCCGAAGCGCCTCCGAGTGCTGCTTCGACGCGCGACTTCAGATCGTCACGATCTGCGTCGTCGGCGAGTTCGAGATTGATCTCGCGAGGGGCCTGGGTCACTCCGATGCGTACGTCCACATCGCCGAGGCTACCGACCTCTCGCCCGTTGCGTTTTCGGGAGGTTCTCGCAGCAACTGTCCGCAAGAACCTCCCGAAAACGCCAGGGATCGGGAAGAATGGGGGCGTGTCTCTCGCTGTCGTCATCCCACTGTTCCCACAGTTCACCGCACTCGACGGCATCGGGCCCTACGAGGTACTGCAGCGCATCCCCGAGATCGACCTCACCTTCATTGGTCACGAACGGGGCGTCGTGCGCTCGGACAACGGCATGCTCGGCATCGAGGTCGACGCAACGTTCGAAGAGCATCCCACACCGGACCTCATCGTCTTCCCCGGCGGACACGGATCACGCGCCCTGATGGACGACCAGCGAGTCCTCGACTGGGTCCGGACCGCTCACGCAACGACGACGTTCACGACGTCGGTGTGTACCGGTTCACTCGTGCTCGCCGCCGCCGGACTCCTCGACGGACTCACGGCGACGACCCACTGGGGTGCCTTGAACACGCTGACCGAGTTCGGCGCCATCCCGACCGGCGAACGCGTCGTCGAGCATCTCGATCAGCGGATCATCACCGCAGCTGGCGTGTCCAGCGGCATCGACATGGCACTGCGGCTCGTCGAGATCCTCTTCGATCGCGTTGCAGCCGAAGCGTCGCAACTCATGATCGAGTACGACCCGCAGCCGCCATTCGACGCCGGGAGCACGGCCAAGGCCAGCGACGAAGTCGTCGGCCGGGTCATCGAGTACAGCCAACACCGCGTCTGAGCTCTGACGCTCTCTCCGTTCTCGGGCCTCCGTATGACGAACTTCCAGACCGACGACCTGCCAGCGTTGTTCCTGCTCATCGGAGCAGCGACAACCGGCGTGTTCGACGAATCGAGTGACATGGTCGACAGGACCCCTGTCTGTGAGGCCTGCGGGAGAACCGAGCCGAAGTTCGGCAATGTCGTCGTCAAGCTCGATTACTGGCGCGGCCAGGCACTGATGTCGGTTTTCGGCATGTTCTTCGTCACCGGAGAACTCCGAACAGCGCTGCAGGATGCCGAGGTCACCGGCATCGAATTGCAGGAGGTCTCGATGGTCGGTTCGACAAGACGACCCGAACGGCTCCACCGCCTCACCGTGACCGGGTCAGCCGACGGGCCGGATTCCTGGTGGGAACCGACCGGCGACGAGTGCTCTTCGTGCGGGCAGATCAAACGCATGCCGACTCGCGACGGCATTCGATCGTCGATGGTGACCGACGATCCGATTCCGTTGCGCGTGTCCGCTGCCACGTGGGACGGCACGGACGCCTTCGTCCTGCCGAGTGCTCCGACCACCCCCGTCGTGACCGATCGATTCGTCGCTGCGCTCACATCGATCTCGACGAAGGACGTACACCTACGACCGACGGACTTCGTCCGCGAGAAATGACTGCGGACGCTGCGTCCGCGTTGCGACACGGTGACAAGGCTCAGCGAGCCACGCGGTCGTTCAGACGGAGGTGGTGCAGAATGTGTCGCCGGCCGCGAGCGAGGAATCGGTGGTGATGTCGCCGAAGGCATCATCGTCAGCCTGATACAACTCGCCGAGCATGCCGCGCACCATGCCTCGGTCGACGGCGCAGATCACCGGGTGTTCGGCGGCCACATCACCGAACGGACAATGGTTGTTGATGATCTTCAACTGGTCGTTGCGACCCTCGGCGTGTGCGGCGAAACCGTGAGCGGACAGTGCGTCAGCGACTGCTTGAATCGCTGACCGCAGCGACCGCTGGCCGGCCTTGAGCGCATTGCCCGACAGACCAGCCGCCATTGCCCGGCCGTATTCGGCGCCGACCTCTTCGGCCATCTGCTCGGCATCGTCGTGCGGCAACTTGCTGAGCGTTCGACCCAGCAGCGACAGCAGCAGATCGTCACTCCGAACCGGAAACGCTGCGGTGTCGAGCGCATCGCCGACAGCGACGTAGTGCTTCGAAGGACGGCCAGCCGTTCGGGATTCCACGGGAGCGCTGCCCACTTCGAGGTAACCGCCGGCGGCGAGCTTGTCGAGGTGGTGGCGTGCGACGTTGGCGTGCACCCCGATCTCGCCCGCGACCATTGACGCCGTCACCCCGAACCCCGGCGTTCCATCGGCAGCCGGCTGAGACCGCTCGCGGGCGAAGAGGTAGATCGAACGGCGCGTCGGATCACCGAATGCGTCGGTGATCGCCGACACGGTGGCGGTAAACGCAGTCCCGGTACTCACCCCGTCGATATTACCTACGCGCGTAGTGCAAATGCTGCGGGCCGTCGCCACACTGGACTTCATGAGCAATCCCGTCGTCACCGAAGACCAGATCGTCGAGGCGCTTCGCCCGGTCGAAGACCCCGAATTGCATCGATCGATCGTCGACTTGGGCATGCTCCGCGGCGTGTCGATCATGGACAACGGCGTCGTCGGTGTCCTCATTGCGCTGACGGTTCCGGGTTGCCCGCTCAAAGATGAGATCACCCGTCGCGTCGCAGAGGCCGCAACCGCACTCGACGGTGTCGAATCGATCGATCTCGAGTTCACGGTGATGTCCGACGAGGACCGCGAGAAGATCCGCAGAATGCTGCATGGCGACGCCGGAGCAACGGCAGGTCAAGGCCAGGCCCACGGCCACGCCGAAGGTCGAACCGTCCCGTTTGCCCAAAACGATTCGAAGACCCGCCCGCTGCTGATCTCGTCGGGCAAGGGCGGTGTCGGCAAGTCCAGCGTCACCACCAACCTCGCTGTGGCACTCGCTGCGCAGGGTTATTCGGTGGGCATCATCGACGCCGACATCTACGGCTACTCGATCCCGCGCATGCTCGGCACCGACCGCGACCCGGTCGTCATCGACGAGATGCTCATCCCGCCGGAGATGTACGGCGTGCGCGCCATCTCGATCGGCTACTTCGTCCCGCAGGGCGAGGCCGTCATCTGGCGTGGCCCGATGCTGCACAAGGCCCTCGAGCAGTTCCTCACCGACGTGTTCTGGGATGAGCCCGACTTTCTGCTGATCGACATGCCTCCGGGCACCGGCGACATCGCCCTGTCGCTGTCGCAGTATCTGCCGCGCGGTGAGGTCTTCGTCGTCACGACTCCGCAGCCCGCTGCTCAGAAGGTCGCAGCGATGTCGGCGGCAATGGCCGAGAAGGTCAACCTGCCGGTGCGCGGCATCATCGAGAACATGTCGTGGTTCACCGGTGACGACGGCACGAAGTATGAGCTCTTCGGCTCCGGTGGCGGCCAGGCCCTCGCTGAAGAAGTGGGTGCACCGCTACTCGGCAAGATCCCCCTCGTGAATGCCCTGCGCGAGGGCGGCGACGACGGCAAGCCGATCACCGCCGTCGATCCCGACTCCGAGTCGGCGAAGATCTTCCACGAGATGGCCCGCCAGATTGCCGTCGACATGAAGCCGAAGAAGGTCTACTCCCCCGAACTCAACATCATCTGATCTGTTCTCGCTGGATCTGACCGAGGCTCGGCGGTAGGTTCGGGCGATGGCCGACAACTTGCTCGCCGAAGACCTCCTGCTGCTGCTCCTCGATGACGAGTCGGGAAGTACCACCAACGCGACGTACGCCTCGATCGACACTGCGGTCGGCGGCGCGATCCTCGTCGAACTCTCGCTGCGGGGAGCGATCGAGGTCACGGAGAAGGAGTTCTTCCGTCAGCCCAAGGTCGTCGTTGCCGACGACACGCCGTCGCTGCCTCCCATGCTGGCTGCCGGCCTGGCCGACGTCACCGAGAAGGAACGGACGGCACTGGCGCTCGTCACCCGGCTCGGCAAGGATCGCAAGCGGCCGCTGCTCGACCGTCTCGTTGACAAGGGCATGCTCCGTTGCGAGCAGGACAAGGTCCTCGGGCTGTTCCCACGAACACGCTGGCCGGCCGAGGACAGCCACCACGAAACCGAGATCCGTCGGAAGATCACGCAGGCCCTCATCGCCGGGAACACCGCCGACGAGCGGACCGCGGCACTGATCTCCCTGCTGTCGGCGCTCGGCGTCGTGTCGAACGTCGTCAAGATCGAACGGCTGTCCGGCCGTGACATCCGCAAGCAGGCCAAGGCGATTGCCGAGGGCAGCTGGGCAAGCAAGGCCCTGCAGGACGCCGTGATCGCAAGCCAAGCCGCCGTCACCGCTGCGATCGCCTCGGCGGCGATCGCCTCATCCTGATCGCGGGCATGCTCTGACGATGGACGTCGTCCCGAGGTACAAGTTCGAGCGGATGGTCGCCGACGCGCTCGATGACCTACCGGACGAGTTGCAGCACGTCCTCGACAACGTCGTCGTGCAGGTGTTCGACCGCAATCCGCACGAGCCGACGCTGCTCGGACTGTACGAGGGCGTCCCGCACACCGAGCGCACCGGTCACGAAGGCCCCGACGTCGTATCGATCTATCGACTCGCTCTGTGCGACATGTGTGACGATCTCGACGATCTCACCGAGGAGGTCTACGTGACGGTCATCCACGAAGTCGCCCACGCTGCCGGCATCGACGACGATCGGCTCCACGAACTCGGTTGGGGTTGAGGCGCGACCATGCTCGACGACCTCCGACCAACTGCGTTCACAGGTGAGCCGGACCTCGAGGATCTCCACTCGTTTTTTCAGTCCGACATCCATGTCGTCGACGACACGCTGTGGACGTTCGGAACATCACTCAAGTCGGCATACGTCAACTCCTTCGAGTTCTTGCATCACGCCCCCGTCGTTCAGCTTTGGCGCGACCAGGCGGGCAACGTCGGCGCAGTGTCGCGGATCTCGCTGGGCACCGGGGAGTGGTTCCATCTCGCACGACCCGAGCATCGGACACCGGAGGTGACCGCCGCCCTCACCGGGCAGGCCGACGCTGCCTTCGAGCTGCTCACCGATCGCGACGACTGGCAGACGGTGCGATACGAGAGCAAGACCACCGAGATCACCGAACTCGAGCAGGCCGGATATTCCCGCGCTGGCGTTGCCGAGGTCTACATGACCATGTCGCTTGACGCCCCCATCGCCGAAGCGCCCTGCCCGGAGGGACTGCGGATTGGACTCCTCGACCGATCTGATCCGCATGAACGGGCCATGGCCCAGGTCGATGCCTTCAGCGACGGGGTGCCATCGGCGGCACAGACGGCGTGGATCAGCCGATCGATCGTGCATCAGCTCAGCTACGGACGCCCGCAGCACCACGCCAGCGTGATCGCCTTCGATCGGGCTGGGCGGGTCGAAGCGTTCGCCGACCCGTTCTACGACCGCACCAATCGCATCGGTGAGTTCGAGCCGGTAGGAACACGCACGTCGAGCCAGCGCCAAGGACTCGGCAAGTCCGTGCTCACTCGAGGGCTCCAAGAGATGCGCGACAACTCCATGACGCGGGCAGTCGTTCGAACCGGCATCGACAACGCTGCGGCGATCGCCACGTACGAGTCGGTTGGGTTCGAGACCACCGACCTGCTCATCCGGTTCCGCGAGCCACGCGCAACCGGATAGCTCGTGGTTGCTGTGCCGCGCACAGCTGCCAAGATGTGCGCCGTGAGCAACCAGCGGGCGCAGGGGATCGATGCTCTCGATGACCTGCCGCCCGGTTCGCTCGTGGCCGTTGCTGTCGGAAACGAGTCGGTCGCCCTGACCGTGCCGGGCAACGGCTCCAGCCGTGGCATCAGGGTCGACATCGCGGCAGCTCCGCGCCTCGTTGCCGAGCTGGAACGAGACAGCGCACCCCGATGGGTCTGGTGGTCGAACCGAACCGCACTCCACCTGATCGAGTGGGGCGTCCGTCCGGCGCGCTGCTGGGACCTGTCCACCGCCCACCGTCTCCTCGTCGGCGGCTGGCGGTCGGGTCCCGAGCAGATCTGGGCGTTGCTGCACGATCTCGACACGATCACCATTCCGACGCGCCAGCCCATCGACCTGTTCACCCAGGCCGTCGACACCGGCGACCCGGACGAGCCGATCGGGCCCGATGACCACCTCCGACCCGAATGGGTGGAAGGCGAGTGGGCCACATCGGCCGACCGCACCAGCACGTGGTCACGACTCGCGTTCGAGCTCCAACAGTTGCAGTCTGTACGCGTCGACGCCCTCATCGATCGCCCGCAGCTGCGCTCCACCGTGCTGTCAGAGTCGGCCGCGGATCTGCTGTGTGCCGAACTCGAAACCGATGGCCTCCCGGTCGACGTCGACATCGCCGAGGAAATCATCGCGGGCTTCGTCGGTCGGCGGCCGAGCACAGCGGCCGAAGCGGCCGACGAGTTGGCTCGACGCGATGCCGACGTACTGCAGCACCTGCCTGCCGGAACCACGTTCGATCTCCGCAGCCCCGACCAGGTCAAATCGCTTCTGCGACGCGTCGGCATCGAGGTCCCTGACACTCGCGCTTGGCGTCTGGAGTCGCTGCGCGATGCCCATCCGATCATCGAACCACTTCTGCGGTGGCGGCGCGCCGAGCGCATCCTGACCACGTTCGGTTTCGCGTGGCTGGACGAACACGTCGGCAACGACGCCCGGCTGCGTGGTTCGTGGTCGGGTTCCGACGGAGCGGCAGGTCGGATGACTGCCACAGCGGGACTGCACAACATGCCCGCCGAGTTGCGTCCTGCGATCGCCGCAGCACCCGGCCACGCCTTCGTCCGCGCCGACCTCGGCCAGATCGAGCCACGCATCCTTGCTGCTGTGTCCGGCGATGCAAAGCTCGCCGCCGCAACCCAGGCCGACGACATGTACGCGCCGGTGGCCGAGCAACTCCGCGTCGAGCGAGACATCGCGAAGGTCGCGGTGCTCGGCGCCATGTACGGCCAGACCACGGGCAAGGGCGCTGAGGCGTTGCGCGGCCTGGAACGCGAGTACCCCGTCGCAATGGGCTACCTGGCCGAGGCCGACCGGGCGGCGCAGGGCAGCAATGATCTGCGGACCTACGGCGGCCGCCTCGTTCGGATGAGCAGCACCAACGCCAACGAGATGAGCGACCGTGATGCCCGATCGCGCGCCGCGGCTCGGGGTCGATACGGCCGCAACGCAATGGTCCAGGGTGCCGCTGCGGAGTTCTTCAAGGTCTGGGCGGTCCTCATGCGCGCCCGTTCGGTCGACCTTGGCGCACGCATCGTGCTGTGTCTGCACGACGAGTTGCTCATCCACGTTCCCGAGCAGAACGCCACCGACGCTGCAGCGCTCCTCGATCGGTGTCTGCAGGAGGCGGCTCACCGCTGGGCACCAACGAAGGAGGCGGGGACCCAGCCGGTCCGCTTCGTGAGCGACACGAGCGTCATTCGCGTGTGGTCCGAAGCGAAAGGCTGACGTCTGACCGACGTCCACGCGAGAGAGGCGGGTGACAGCTCGGCCCGTCACCGATAACTTGGGGTGGGTGAGCGACATTCCTCCCCCGCCACCGGGGCAGCAGCCTCCACCTCCGCCGCCAGGTCCGGGTGGCATGGCCCCGCCTCCGGGTTACGTCGCCTATGCCGGCGCACCGACACCGACGGCCAAGGTCAGCCGGGTCAAGGGCCTGTCCGTGGCCATTGCGATCGTTGTCGGTATCGCGGGCGTCGGTGGCCTGCTGAACGGCTTTCTCACGTCAGGGCTCCGTGCCACCGCACAGGATTTCCTCGACGGACAGATCTCCAGCAGCGAGTTCCAAGACGAGCTCATCTCTTCGACACTGCTCGCCGGGCTCGTCGGTGTGGCAACCATCGCGACGATGGTGCTCGTCATGATCTGGATGTACCGGATCGCGTCGAACCTCCGTGCGTTCGGTATGGATACGACGTGGCATCCGCTGTTTGCGGTGTTCGGCTGGTTTCTCCCGCCGGCAGTTCTCTACGTCATCCCGTTTCTGATGCTCCGTGAGCAGTGGACGAAGTCGGGCGGCAAGGGCGAGAACCCGACGCTCGGGGTCTGGTGGCTGGCCTTCGGTATCTGGCCGTTGATCTCCCTCGGCCTGTCGGCGGGCAGCCTGTTCGACGGGATCGGTCAGACCGATCCAGAGGATGTGGCTCAAACGCTCCTCAACAACAGCCAGACCTTGACGATCGTTGGCTCGGTCGTCAGCCTCGTCGCAGCTGTCGCCTGGATTCTCTTCGTCCGCCAGCTCACTGCCCGGCATCAGTCGCTGACCGGCGAACGCTGACCCGAGCATCAACTGCACTCCATCTGGGCACATGGGACGATCAGCAGTCATCTACCTCGTGCGCCACGCGAAAGCGGGCGAACGGAGAGTCTGGACCGGCGACGACGTCGACCGGCCTCTCTCCAAGACCGGCTGGAAACAGTCCAATGCGCTGGCGCGTCGTCTCGGCAAGAAAGACGTCACCTCGCTCCACGCGAGTCCGTATGTCCGATGCATGCAGACGCTCGAACCACTCGGCGACCTTGCTGGCCTCGAGGTGCACCCTGAACACCGTCTTTTCGAAGACGAACCGTTCGAACCGGTTCTCGATCTCTTGAGTGAGGTCGACGACGGCGCCGTGCTGTGTAGTCACGGCGACATCATCCCAGCGGTGATCAAAGCACTCAGCCGCCGCGGCATGCAGGTCGAGTCACCACCGGACTGGGGCAAGGCGAGCGTCTGGGTCCTCAAACGCAAGAACGACCGGATCACCAAGGGCAAGGTCTGGCCGGCGCCGAAATTGTCCGCCAAGTCTGTCAAGAAGTAGCAGCACGGATTTCATCGGCGAAGCCGCTGATCAAGTCGGCGATGTCCGCTGGCGGGTCGCTCGACTCGCACACCTCGACGTACGGCAACGCGGCGTCGGCATCGTCCAGGAATGCGAACTCGATGATCGCAAGAAAGCAGTTCGGGTCGGCGTAGTCCGGATCGATCATCGTCGCCTGGCTGAGCGCCAGGCGCGCTGCGTCGAGACGATCATCGGTGGTCACGTCGCCGCCCTCAGCCCGCACTGTCAACGCCAACGTCCACCCGAAGTAGGTGATCGCCTCGACGTTGTCGACCTCCCGATCGCGTTCCATCTGCACGACTCGACCGAACAACGCGTTCGCCAGTGCGAAGTCGCCGGTGTTGAGCGCGTCGCGCGCCGACGCCAGGACGATCCGGGCATCGTTGCCCGGGTTGAAACCGGTGATCTCGTCACCGGCACCACGCTCACCGAATGCACTCGCCAGGACGAAGCCGATTCCCACTGCCACCGCCAGCACACCGGCGGTGACGATGGCCAGGCGCCCCCATCGTCGCGGCGGCTTGGGTGCGAGACGCGAGCGGCCCGAATCGATCTCGCGCAGCACAGCGGCAGCGCGCACGGTGTAGCCGTCTTTCAGCGTCTCGTAGTCGGCGGTGTCGACATCGCCGGCTTCGTGCTCGCGTTCGAGGTCGTCGAGTGAGCGCAGGAGAAACCTGCGCTCCTCTTCGAGTTCGGCGAGACGATCGAGGTGCGGTCCGCTCTGGCGCGAGGTGAGTGCCGTCGCCGCGTCGCCGGAGTCGACCGCTTCATCGGTCATCGCCGAACCATCACCCGTCACTGCTATCAGAGCGTTGCGCCGCTGCCACGATGTCACGATCGTCCTGCGTCGGGTTGGCCATGCCTGCTGCTTCGAGCTTCCATCGCCGGAACGCCACGGCCAAGCCGGCGACACCACACACGAACGCCACCGTCGGGAGCACCCAGATCAGCGAGTCGAAGCCGGTCGCCCGTGGCACGAGCAGGATGCGCGCACCGTAGCTGTCTTCGAGCCCCGCAATGATCTGGCTGTCGGTGAGCTGAGAGGTGCGCACCTGTGTCGTGATCTCGGTCCTGATCGCCCGCGACGCATTGCTCCGCGACTCAGCAACGCTCTCCCCGTTGCACTCGGGGCAGGCAACCCGCTTCGAGAGCGCCTCGATGCGTTCGTCCTGGGTCTGCGGACCGGCGGATCGCGTCGATCCGACGGCCAAGGCTGCGACCACGACAACGAGCAGCACGATCCATCCGGGCCATCTCTTGGCGCGATCGTTCCACGCACTACGCCCACTCCGTGCATTCATGCTTCGAAGGTCTCCCGCAACTGCTGCATGGTCACGTTCAAGTTCTCGGCCGAGACGCGCGAGATGATCCGGATGCGCACGATGCCACTCGGGTCGATGATCCATGTCTCGGGCACCAGTGCGACGCCGAAAGCGACATCGATCTGTTCGTGTTCGAGCACGATGGGCCAGTCACCGCCACGCTGCGCAAAGAACTCCTCGACGTCCTCACGGCTGTCGTTGACGACGATCGAATAGAACTCCGCTCCGTCGTTGCCGAGGGCGTCCTGCTGAGCGACGAAGTCGACCAGATCGGGGTGCTCGGCAATGCACGGCGCGCAGTCTGCGCGGAAGAAGTTGACGATCACCCAACTGCCTTTGCGTTGCGACAGGTCGAAACGGGAGCCGTCGAGCAGTGTCCCGACCGCTTCGGGAGCCGGACGGCCCAACAACGGCGAGTCGACCTCTTCGCCGCCACCGGAGTCGGCGCCGATCAAGACCACGAACAATCCCGTCAACACGATCGCGACGACAAGTGCGATCCATGGCGCCACCGGTCGGGCACGCGCAGGGACCTGCTGTTCCTCGACGACGTCGGTCATGCTGGTGCTCCTGCGGTCTCGGACTCCGGCTCGACGTCCGGCTCGACGTCACGTCCGTTGCCCTCACTGTCGCTGGGACCGTGAGAACTTGCCGCAATGGGTGCCGAGGTCGGGTCGATTGGACGACGGCGACGCGACCCCGGGAACGCCGAGAGCAGCGTCCCGATCGCCATCACGAGACCACCGATCCAGAGCCACAGGATCATCGGCCGCACGAACGCTTGGATCGACGCCGACGTGTCGCCTGGCTGCGCGCCCTGCTCGAGAGTGAGATACACGTCGTTGATCAGGCCGGTTCGCACGCCCGGCGTCGGGATGTCCTGGCCGATGTTCAGGTAGGTCGTGATCGCCGGAACGATCACCTTGGAGCCGTCGAGCAGGACACGAGCCTGCAGGGCGCTCTCGCTCTCGGCGTCGTTCAACTGCACCCGCAACGATTCCAGCCGGAAGGTGTGGCCCTGCCACTCCTGCTCGACACCCTGCTCGAGTTGCAGCCGGGTCGAGTGCGTGAAGCTGTTCGACGACGCCAGCGCCACGGCGATCATGATCACACCGAGGTGCACGATCATTCCGCCGTTCGCTCGGCCGACCAGGCCGCGCCAGCCCTGCCGACGAGTGGCGAGCACCAGTTGGCGCAATGCGGCGCCGGACGCGAAACCGGCAAGCCCGAACGCGACCAGCGGCGCCCACCCGGTCGCGCCGACGATGATCGAAAAGACCAGCGATCCGGCGCCGATCCATGCCGGCCAGAACAACCGGTCACGCAGCAGTTCCTGACTCGCTTTGCGCCACGGCAACACAGGTGCAACGGCCATGAGGAAGAGCAGCACCAGACCGATCGGCATCGACAGACGGTCGAAATAGGGCGCCCCGACCACCGTTCGGCGGTCGTCGAGAGCTTCGACGAGCAGGGGGAAGATCGTGCCCAGCAGCACGACGAAGGCGAACACGGTGAACAACACGTTGTTCGCCAGGAACGCGCCCTCGCGCGACAACGGTGAGTCGATCGCACCCGGTGAACGCAGGCGATCACCGCGCCAGGCGATCAGCCCGAGCGATACGACAACGATGATGCCGAACAGTGCAAGGAACCACGCCCCGACGGGTCCGTCGCCGAACGCATGGACGGACTCGATCACGCCCGAACGGGTGAGGAACGTGCCCAGGATCGTGAGGGCGAACGTGGAGACCAGCAAGCTGAGGTTCCAGACCCGAAGCATGCCGCGTCGCTCCTGCACGAGCACCGAATGGATGTAGGCGGTGCCGGTCAGCCAAGGCAGCAGCGATGCGTTCTCGACGGGATCCCATGCCCACACGCCTCCCCAGCCGAGCACTTCGTAGCTCCACCAACCACCGAGCAGGATGCCGATGGTCAGAAACGCCCACGAGAACAGCGCCCAACGGCGTGTCTCGAGCAACCAGCCCTCGCCGAGACGACCCGTTGCCAGCGCAGCAATCGCAAATGCGAACGGAACGGTGAAGCCGACGTAGCCCAGGTAGAGGATCGGCGGGTGGAAGAGCACCAAGATGTGGTTCTGCAGCAGCGGGTTCGGGCCCGGCCCGCTCGTCACGCCGACGGCGCCGTTCGTGAACGGGTCGGCGGGGCCGAAACTGACCATCGCGAAGAACGCCGTGATCACGTACATCACGATCAACGCCCACCCGACGAGCACATCGTCGGTGCGCTTGCGGAATCGCCACGCGACAGCGGCCGTGAACCCGGTGAGCACGAGCGCCCACAACAGGATCGAACCCTCGAGCGCGGACCACATCGCCGCCACGTTGTAGAGCGCCGGTGTGTCGGCGGAACCGACCTGTTGGACGTAGGCAAGGGAGAAGTCGCGGGTGATCAACGCCCGCTGCATCATGACGACCGACACCACGATGCCGAACAGAGCAAGCCAGGCGTATCGCGGGCTCTGCTTGAGCAGCTTCGTGTCGCCGCGGCGGATGCCATACAGCACTGCGAGCGCGCCGAACACCGACGCACCGAGCATCAACATGAGGCCGGCCCGGCCGATGGGGCCGTTGATCGTTGCGGCGAGGATCATGCAGCCCAGCCGTTCGCCATCTGATCGCTCCGGCAGGTCTGACCGGTCAAACGGTGTCGGCTTCGCATCCGAGGTCCTGTGCGTCAGCGACGCGTTCGTCGTTGACCGAAACGTACTCGTCGGAGTGCTTGACCTCGACCCGATCTCCGATCAGCGAGTCGTTTTCGATCACGCCGTGCACGACAACAGGGATGCACTCCTTGAAGATCCCGCCGGGATCACCGTCGTAGCGAACCGGCAGAGACTCACCGTTGAATGAGATCGTGAAGAGCGTGGCGCCTTCGTCGTTCGAGATCGAGCCCTCGTCGACGGTGCCCTGGAGGCGGATCCGGCGATCGGCGTCGCAGCCGTCGCGGACGCCCACTTCGTCGACATTGCAGTAGTAGTCGACCGCCGACGTGAGGAACTGCGTGATGATCACACCGCCGGCCACGAAGACCATCGCGAGGACGACGATCGGCAACCAATTGCGCTTGGTCCGCCCGGCCACTGCCGTGCCATCGGCATTGGTTCGCGGCGAGAGATCCAGGCCGTTTTCGGCGCCGACGGCCGTGCGGTCACCCGGGCGATCGGGATGCTGTTCCGGTGAAGATGCGTCAGCCATCAGACCCAGTACTTGTCCTCGTCGGGAACCTGCTCGGCCAGGCGTTTGCCCGACCTGATCGAGCGCCAGGCGAAGAGTGCCACCGCGCCGAACGTGAGCGCGTAGCTCCCGAGGATGAATCCGGCATCTTCCATCAGGCGTCCCTCCCGATCGTCGAGTTCTGAATGGTTGAGTACTGAGTAGTCGGATTCTCGGCTGATTCGGCGCGACGCTCCATCAGTGCGTGGTCGAGGCCTCGTTCTTCCAACAGATCTTCGAGCGCCATCGAGCGCGTCCGGTGCAGCATCAGCCAGACGTAGAGGAACGTGAACGCGATGACGCCGACGAACAGGCTGAACAGCATCAGGCCGTCCATCTTCGTGTCACCGTCGAGGTTTGCGACCGTCGCCTCCTGGTGCAGGCTGCGCCACATCCTGACGCTGAAGTGCACCAGCGGGATCTCGACCACGGCGATCATGCCGAGGACGGCGCTGCGTTTGGCACGTTGGTGATGGCTGCCGCCGAGTCGACGGACGGCGAGATAACCGACGTAGGTGACGAACAGCAGTGCCGTCGTGGTCAGCCGGGCATCCCATTGCCAGAACACGCCCCACGTGAGCCGACCCCACATCGCACCGACGGCGAGCGTGACCGCCACGAACGTGACGCCGATCTCCGCGCTAGCACCGGCCGCCCGGTCCCAGCCGAGCGACTTCTTCTTCGTGAACAGGTACATCGCCGACGAGACGGCCGTGACGATGAAGGCGAGGTAGGCCAGCCAGATCGTCGGGACGTGGACGTACAGGATCCGCACCGACTCCTTCTGGTCACGATCGGCGGGCGAGAACCCGAGCCCGAAGGCGATGAGCCAGGCGAGGGAGACGATCGCCCCGATACCGACGAGACGCGTGGCCCGAGTTCCGGTGCCGCGTCGCGCCGCGCGTGAAACGGTCGATTGATCGGTGCTCGCTGGATCGAGGGTGGTCATCGTGGTGCCGTGGTGCTGCTTCCGAGAGAGTGCGGTGACATGTGTGGCCGGACGGTGGGTTGGTTCAGGTGATGTTGGATGCGGTCAGTTGGTGAGTCAGTCGTCGATGAGTGGGCCGAACGCCAGCGCTCCGCCGACACCGGCAGCCACAGCGAACACCGCCAGCAGGCTGACCCATTGCCAACCTTCCGACACCGCTGCGCCCGAGGTGCCGACCGCTGATTCGACGGCTTTGGTTGCTCCGATCAGGACCGGCGCCACCGCGGGGATCGTGAGCAACGGGAGCAGCGTTTCGCTCCCTTTGAACCCTGCGGCAAGGCCTCCGTACAGGGTACCCACCGCGGCGAGCCCGCACGTCGCGGAGATCATGGTCGTGACGAGGAGCACAGTGGCGAAAATCGGACTCTGTCCCGGTGATGTCAGGCCGGCGAGCACCACCTCGACCCCGTTGACATCGGTTGGTTCGTTGAAAAACGCGAGCACGGCGCGACCGGACTGGATGGACTCGCCATAGAAGATGATCGCGGCGACGAAGAGCATCACTTCGAGGACCAACAACTGGACCGCCAAGGCCAGTGCTTTGCCGAGAAAAATGGCTCCGGCATCGACGCCTGCGACGCGCATGGCGTCGAGTGCTCCGTCATCGGTCTCGATGCCGAACGACCGCTGCACCAGGATCAGCAAGCTGAACATCGTCGCCAGCCAGATCAATCCCGGAGCGACGGTGTCGATCACGTTCTGCTTGTCGAGGACGAACGCGAAACTCACCATCGTGATACCGGCAAACGGCAGCACCTGATTGGTGACGATCTTGCTGCGTCGCTCCACCCGCAGATCCTTCGCAGCGATCAGCCGTGCCAGTGCCCACGTACTCACGACGATGGACCTGGTGCCTTCGCCGTCGTTGCCCTCGTGTCGTGGACCTGCCCACCGATGACCTCGACGATGCGCGTTGCGAGGTTCCCGGCGCGTTCGAGTTCGTGGCTGGCGACGATGATCGTGGCACCCGCCTGTGACGCCTCGACGAGGGTGGCGTCGAGTTCATCGCGACCGATCGCGTCGAGACCGGCGTGCGGTTCGTCGAGCAACCACACCTGTGCACGTCGTGCGACCAGGCACGCGAGCGCCGTCCTTCGCTTCTGGCCCGCGGACAACTTGCGCACCGGCACGTCGGCGAGGCGGCCGGCGACACCCATCCGCACCATTGCCTGGTCGATCTCGGTGTCGGACGCTCCGACCGTCCTCCCCCAGAACTGCACGTTCTCCCGGACGTCCATGTCGAGATACAGACCGTTCTGATGCCCGAGCAGCCCGACGTGGGACCGAAGTTCGTGGCGCTGGGTGGCGAGATCGAAGCCGAGGACGGTCGCCGCGCCCCGCTCGACCCGCAGCAGACCGGCGCACAGACGCAGCAGCGTGGTCTTGCCCGCCCCGTTCGGGCCCTTCAAGAGCACGATCTCGCCGCGTTCAACCGTCAGTGTGACGCCGGCGAGAGCGGGAAACTGGCCGAGAACGGCAACCACATCATCGAGTACGATCACCTGGTTGGACCGTGGGTCCGCCCGACTGGCCGCATCGTCGACGCGGCTCGTCTGCGGCAACGACATCGACGACGGGGGCTGCGGAGCATCCATGGGACACCGCCACGATATGAGGCAGCGGCGCTACCGCACACTGCGCATCGCTGAAACCGACGCGAAACACTCTGACAATCGAACACCGGGTGGGTCCTGAAAACCGCTCGCGGCCAAGTAGGTTGCTGGTTCGTGACCGAGCTCGATTCCACCGCTGCACCAGGCAGCGTTTCCGGCCCCAAACAGGCCGACGAGGGCACGGCGTCGCGCGGCACCACCGCCTCGGCCAGCAGCAGTTCATCGGCCAGCAACAGCTCATTCGACCGTCTCGCGTCGCTCGACCGGTCGACCGGTGTCAGCGCCACTGCGACGCCGACGAGGCCGGGCACGACGAACCGCGCGGTACGCGCTGCGTCGATGAACGGCGCGGCGCGGGCCGCAGCTGCGCCACGGTTGACTCGGCGCGGTCGGCTTCGCAAGTGGGATCGTCCCAAGCCGCCGACGGACTGGCGCTGGTGGGTCGGGAACCTCGGCAAGACACTGATCGCCGTCGGGTTGCTCATGTTCGGCTTCGTGGCCTACCAACTCTGGGGCACCGGTATCGAAACCGCACGAGCGCAGAACCAACTCGAGAGCGAGTTCGACGCGCAGCTCGCTGAGGCACCGGTCTTCGACCCCGACTTCGTCCCCGGCGAGAGTTCATCGACCGACCCGACCGCTGGGACACCGACCGCTCCCGACGCCGAGAGTCCAAACGAGACCAGCAGTGATCTCGCTGCCGACTCGGGCACCGCGCCGACCGAGCCCAGCTCCCAGACTCCGATTCCGATTTCCGAGCAGAACATCCCGATGCTGGACAACGGCGATGCGTTGGCGCGTCTCGAAATCCCACGACTGGGCCGCAGCGACATCGTCGTCGCCGGCGTCGAGACCGGCGACCTCAAACGCGGTCCGGGCCACTTTCCTGACACTCCCTTGCCCGGCCAGCTCGGCAACGCTGCCATCGCCGGACACCGCACCACCTACGGCGCCCCGTTCTTCAACGTCGACGATCTCCAAGTCGGCGACGACCTCATCACAACAACGCTCAACGGCACATTCACCTACCGGGTCACCGGTTCAGAGATCGTGTCGGCAGACCGCTACGACGTCGTCGCCACCGTGGACCCGAACCGTGCCACGCTCACCCTGATCTCATGTCACCCGAAGTACACGGCGCAGCAGCGGATCGTGATCTTCAGTGAACTCATCTCGTCGGAGTCGGCCCCGGTCGGCGAGCCGATCATCAACTACGGCAGGCCGCCAGAACCCGATGAGATCGAGTTCGCCTCCGAGCTCCCTGCCGAGTCAGGTCAGTCAACCGGAGAGACGCTCCCCGCACCCGGTGCCGAGTCCGAGGTGGCCACTGGTGGCGGAACGCCCGAAGGCAGCGTCACCGGCAACCTCAACGACATCACCGTGGTCGACGAACCGAGCACGCTCGAGGCTGGCCAGGTCAGCAATGACATCGTCGACGCCTTCAGCGACGGCTGGTTCAGCGATCCGGGGGCCAACGGCCAGGTCGGCATGTGGGGAGCACTCCTCGCCCTCGTCGGAATCGCCGCCTATGCGATCAGCCGGAAGTTCCGGCGCGATTGGGCGGGTGCGCTCATCGGCATCATGCCGTTTGTCGTGACGCTCTACTTCTTCTTCCAGAACGTCAACCGACTTCTTCCCCCGAACCTCTGACGCTCCTGTTCAGGTCGCGGTTCAGGTCGCGGTGAACTGGGCGGACCGTTTCCCGAGGAACGCGGTGCGGCCTTCCTCGGCATCGGCACTGGCCCAGGCAGCCGACCGGGCCGCCTCGAACGCTTCGACCCGCTCCGGGCCGGCGTCGGCCGTCTCGAGTCCGACCTTGTGCGCAACGACGGTGAGCGGCGCGAATCGAGCGAGTCGTTGTGCCCACTCGCGAGCTGCCACCAGATCGCCAAGACGATGGATGCCACCGAGCGAGTGGAGTCGTTCGGCCGTGTAATTCTCGGTGCCGACGAGCATTGCCCGGGCAACCGGTGGCGTGAACTCGTCACGCAGGCGCCGGATCGTCCAATGATCGACGGAGATTCCGAGGCGTGCAGCGGGAATGCCGAGTGGGCTGTCTGGCGTGGCGATGCGCAGATCAGCCGCGATCGCCAACTGTGTGCCGGCGCCGAGTGCGGGACCGTCGATCGCAGCGATGACCGGCACGGGCAGTGCACCGAAGCCGACGAGCACACGGCGAAGGTCAGCGGTGAACTGCCCTTCCTCAACGCCATGGAGATCGGCACCCGCACTGAATGCCGGGGCCGCGCCGGTCAGTACGACCGCACGCGTGTCGCTCGGCGCTCGGTCCGCGATCTCGGACTGCGCTGCGAGGAGTTCGAGCAGTGTCGGATGGTCGATGGCGTTTCGGCGATCGGGCCGGTCGAGGGTGATGATCGTGACTCGTCCGTCACGCTCGACGTGCACCGTCATCGCGGCTTCCCTGCTCGTAGCATGACAGGACTGTATGTCGAACACCGATCCCCGATCCCAGGCGACCCCGTCGCCGCGCAGCGACGAAGCACGCACCGACGAGCAACGGGCCGCAGCACGGGCTGCGGACCCGGTACTGATCAAGCGGGCCAAGATCGCCAAGTGGACGCTGCTCGCCAACCGTGTGGGTTACCTCTTCGTCGCACTCGCGATGGCACTGTTCTTCATGGCCTTCGCGTTCGGCTTCACGTCGGTCATGGCCACCCTCGTCATCGTCGCGCTCGTGATCGGTTGCGTACTGCTCGCGCCGTCGATCATCCTCGGCTACGCCGTCAAGGCCGCCAATCGCGAAGACCGCGAGAACGGCCTCTGAACAACGCTCGATTCCAGGTCGACCTCGATCCGGTTACCATGCGGTAAACCCCTATGTCTCAGCGCCTTTCCGCACCCGCTCGTCGCGAGCAGATCCTCGACGTCGCACTCGTCGTCTTCGCCACCGCCGGGTTCCACGGCGCATCGATGAACGACATCGCCGAGGCGGCTGGGGTCACCAAGCCAGTGCTCTATCAGCACTTCGACTCCAAACGTGACCTGTACCAGGCCCTGATCGAAGAGGTCGGCAACCGCTTGCGCAACAACATCGACAAAGCAACCGCCGAGGCGACCGACGGCAAGAGCCAGACCGAACTGGGCTTCCGTGCCTACTTCCGCTGGGTCGCTGACGACCACGATGGTTTCCGGCTGCTGTTCGGGTCAGGCTCGCGTCGTGACGACGAATTCAACGAGTCCATCCGCAAGATCACCGCCGAGTCAGCGCGCGCCGTTGCCCCGCTGATTGCGGTCGACATCGACGAGTCGCACCGCGAGACCCTCGCCCACGCCCTCGTCGGCCTGGCCGAAGGAGCAAGCCGTCGGCTCGTCGGGTTGGGCAAGGACTTCAACCCCGACGAGATCGCCGCCGAAGTCAGCGCCCTCGCTTGGGCCGGCCTGCGCGCCGTCCAACCTCTCTGACGTCGGGTCCTCACGTTTGCGTGACGATTTCGGTGCTGGGGAGCACCAAAATCGTCACGCAAACGGCCGGGGTGTCAGTCGACGGAGATGGTGGACACGTGGACGGGTCGGGCCTTCTGGGCGATTGCCGAGACGACCAGCGTCGCGGCCCAAGCGATTGCAGGAATCACGATGGCGATGCCGACTGCACCGACGATCGGGAACGGCGCCGTCTGGTCGTTCGCCCAGGTGATGACCCGCACGACTGCGTAGCCCGTCGGGATCGCCACCGCTGCGGCACCCGTGGTGAGCACCCACGCCTTGGCCGCCGCGACTCGACGCAACGTCTTGGGCGACGCTCCGACGGTGTGCAACACATCGCGTTCGTCCTTGCTCTCCGTCGCGGCGAGCGACAGCCCGATGGCCACCACGAGCAACACCATGACCAGTGCAGCGACGAGCGCACCGAGCTGGATGAGCGCCCACGGCACATCGAAGCCCGATCCGTTCACGTAGAAGCCCCACCGTGAGCCACTCGACTCCGAAATGTCTCCCCCGCCGACGAAGGAGTCCCCGCCACTGAACCCACCGAAGGAGTTCAAGGCCTGGCGCTCGTCGTCGGTGAAGTCGGTCGGGTTGTCGATGATCACGCGAGTCACCTGTGTGTCGAAGCCCTGCGATCGTGCGAACTCCGGTGTGATCAACAGCTCCGGGCGGAACTGGCTGGGAATCTTCGACGCACTGTCCGCGTCGCCCACCTGGTCGCCGGCGTCGATCGGGACCATCTCGCCACGACTGTTGACCAGTAACTCGCCGTCGAGGAACGGGCTCGTCGACAGCACCCCGCTGTCGTCAAGCCGCGCCTGCTGATCGTCGCTCAGATCGAGCAGCGACATCGCCACCTCGTCGGCGATGGTCGGAGTGACGACACGATTGTCGACGAACTCCCCACCGGCCGAGCGTGGTGCTTCGTCGAAGACCACGCCACTGAGCTCGTACCACTGGGCATCGGGAACGACGGACTCGATGAGGTCGCGCATCTCTGCGGGTACCGAAGGGATGATGACCGGCGGTGGGTCGTAGTCCGGGTCGACGTTCCCGAAGTCGTCGAAGGCCGCCTCCGGATACGGGTCGTAGGAGTACCAGAGTTCGAAGACCGACTTGTCGTTGTCGAAGGTCTGAGAGCCTTCATCGACTGCACGCACCGACTCGGTGGCGGTGAGCCCGGCGATGGCGATTGCACTGACCGTCGCCACAGCGGTGAGCACACCGGCAGAACGCATCCGTGAGCGACCGAGGCTCCGGGCTGCGATACGGGTGACACCACCGCGCCGGCTGCCGACGGTACTCACCCAGGACACGATCAGCGGTGAGCTGCACACGATGCCGAAGAGCACACCGAGCACACCGAGCACAGCGATGGCGGCAGGAAAGTTTCCGCCACCGGCGGTGCTGGCGGCCGCGGCGATCAGGAACACGCCGAAGCCGAACAGACCCAGCCCGACGGGCACCAGCCAGCGCGGCGGGGCGCTCACGGGGCGGCGGCCTGCGAGTGCTGCCAGGACCGGGATTCGTGCAGCTGAACGAGCAGGGACGAGCGCAGCAATCGTCGCAGCAGCGAGCGCGGTGAGAGCGACCACGATCAGTTCGAGTGGCGGGATCCGTACCGACGCGACGGCGTGGCCGGTGAAGAGATCGGCCAGGCCGTAGCGATGGGCGATCAACGTCGCGAGCACTCCGACACCGATACCGAGCACCGCTCCGAGGGCGCCGGTCCACATGCCCTGCAACCCGAGGGTCCGTCGCACCAGGCGCTCAGGCGCACCGTTGGCTGACAACTGGCCGACCGTGGCGAGTTGACGGCGAGCACTTGTGGCGAATGCGGCTGCGATGACGATGCCGACGGCGATGAACGCCACGACGCCGGCCACCCAACCCCAGGCAAGCTGTTCGGCGTTGATGCCGTCTTGTTCCCAACCACGATTCGCCGCTGACTGGGCTTCGAAGCCGTCATCGCGCAGCTCGAGGACGAGCGCTTCGATCTCGGCGTCGGTCGTGGACCCCGGGAGGTCCAGCAGCGTGCGCACGGACGTCACTTCGGCTCGGAGCTGTGTCGTGTCGAAGCCGGGGACCACCATCGAGGAGTTGTCCAACCACTGTTTCTCGGCGTGGATCCCGACGACGGTGACGGTGATGTCAGGGCGCGTGAGCGTGAGCGTGTCACCGACATCGACGCCGAACTCGTCGGCGACATCATCGCTCAGCATCGCTTCACCGGTGACGGCCGCGGCACGGCCGCGCTCGATCCGATAGGCCGGCGCGATGATCGGGTCGGTGGCGTCGACGACCACGAAGTGGAGGTTGGGCCGAGCGACGATGCCGTCGACACGGGTCCCGGTGATCGTCGTCCACGTCTCGGAGTACGTCAACGATTTCGTGCCGGCGGGCAACGCCGGACCATCGTCGAAGAGTCGCGAATTGTCGGTGGCCACGACCTCGTTCTCGGTGTTCTGGTACTGACCGAAGTCCAACGCCGAAACGTCGGCGTCACCGAACTGCCGCTCGAACTCCGACGCTGTCGAGGCCTCGTTGGTGCGTGCGGTCACCGCAGCCACGGTCATCGCGAACACCGGCAGAGCGACCAGCAACATGACGAGCAGTGTTCGGCCGGGCCGGCGCCGAACCTCTCGCCGAGCGAGCCGGGCGGAGAATCGCCACGATGCCGGTGATGTCGCAGCGCTTGACGGCCGGCCGACCGGGGGGCGCGTGGGTTCATCCACTGCCGGACGATTTTCGACGAGGGTCATGACGTCACGCCGATTCCGCTGGAGATCGGGGCACCGAAATCCGGGGCGGTCTCGTCGATGACGCGACCATCACGCATGAACACGACGCGATCAGCCCATGATGCGAAGCGCGGCTCGTGAGTGACCATGACGATGGTGACGCCCCGGTCGCGGGCGAGACCGGCGAGCAGTTCGACGACCTGGTCGCTGTTGACGGTGTCGAGTGCGCCGGTCGGCTCGTCTGCGAGCAGGAGGCGGCGATCACCGATGACCGCTCGGGCGATCGCGATGCGCTGTCGCTGGCCTCCGGAGAAGTCGTCCGGGTAGCGATCGAGGCTCTGGTCGAGGCCGACCTGATGGAGCGCCTCGGTCGCCTGGCTGCGAGCCTGTTTGGTGGCGACACCATCGAGTTCGAGTGGCAGCATCACGTTTTCCAGGCAGGTCAGAGCCGGGATCAGGTTGAGCGACTGGAACACGTACCCGACATCTCGGCGACGCATCTCGGCCTGATCGCGAACCGACATCTCGGCGAGATCGCTGCCATCGACGATGATCCGTCCGGCACTCGGCGCTTCGAGTGCACCGGCGAGGTGCAGCAGCGTGGACTTGCCACAACCCGACGGACCCATCACGGCGACGAACTCGCCGCGATCGATCGAGAGCGAGACATCGGTGACGGCGCGGACCTCGGTGGATCCGGTGCCGTAGCTCTTGACGACATCGATGTACTGAAGCATGGGTGGTGTGACTTTCTGTGAGGAGGGAGTTGACGTACTGGTCTGCGCGCCAGCGTGGTCGAAGGAGGTGGATGGGGTGATAGCGGTGGATGGGGTGATGGCGGTGGATGGGGTGATGGAGGTGGATGGGGTGATGGAGGTGGATGGATTCGATGCGGTGATCTGGATCACCGATCGGGCCGGCGATTCCGGTGGCCGGCCGCTGGCGCCGTCGGCGGGTGTCGCCGATTCGGTCATGACGTCACCGCGGAGGACTCGGCGATCATCCGGCGGCGCACGGCGACGAGTCGGGATTCGCACAGGTCGAGCCACCGCAGGTCCGCCTCGGCTCGGACGATGAGTGCATCGGTCACGAGTTGCGCTGCGAGTGCCTCGCCGTCGACGGCTTGTTCCGCGGTCTGGCGGACACGACGACGCTGCTGCAACAGCCCGAGCAATGCCGTTCGCTGGCGGGTGATCACCCGCATTCCCCGTTCTGGGCCGTGCTCGATCGCCATCAGGACCTTGAGCATCAACTCGTCGCGCGGCGGCGGGTCGTCGGACGCAACCGCTTCCCACCACGACCCGAGCTCGCTCAGACCCTTGACGGTGATCGTGTAGAGCTTCTGGTCGTCGTCGCCGAACTGCATCGTGACGTGCCCGTCGCGTTCGAGGCGATCGAGGGTGGTGTACACCTGGCCGACGTTGAGCGGCCAGACCCCACCCGTGACCGACTCGAACTCGGTCTTGAGTTGGTAGCCGTAGCGGGGCTCGTCCTGCAGGAGGGCGAGGAGTCCTTCACGTACCGCCATCAGCGGCACCGTTTCTGATTCATGAATACCGAGTATACATACCCGGTAACGCAAGTCAATACTCAGTATGCAATTTTCGCAACGACTCTCCGACGAGCAGTCGCAGCGATCGCCGGCGACACCCTGTTGAGCCGAGAATCTGTGTCAGCGACAACGGCGTCGTGCGACGTTGTCGCTGACACAAACCTGTGAACTCCGAGTTGACGGGTGTTTACTTGACGTGTAAGTTGACGACTGTTCACCTTTGTATGCCCTGCCTTCCCCAACCGATTTCCCCCGACCACTTCTCACCCCGGAGTTTCCATGACCGACACGACCGCACCGATGACCGACACCGCGACCGATCTGCCCATCCGCCGCCCGAACGACAACCAATATCTCGCAGGCAACTACGCCCCCGTCGAGTCCGAGATCACTGCGCACGATCTCGCCGTCGTCGGTGAGATTCCCGCCGAACTCGAAGGGCGCTGGCTGCGCAACGGGCCGAACCCCGAGTCGGTCGCCAACCCGACACTGCACCACTGGTTTCTCGGCACCGGCATGGTGCACGGCGTCCGCCTGCGCGGCGGTCAGGCCGAGTGGTACAAGAACCGCTTCGTCCTGAACGAAGCCGACCGCGCGGCGGGCGTGTTCGGCGCGAACACGAACGTCGGCGGCTTTGCCGGCACCACCTGGGCAATGGTCGAAGGCGGCCAACCCCCCATCGAACTCGACTACGAACTCGACTCCCTCGGCGTGAACCGGTTCAACGGAACACTCGACGGCCCGTTCACTGCCCATCCGAAATACGACCCGGCCACCGGTGAACTCCACTCGATGAACTACCACTGGCCCGACCTCATGGACCACGTGAACTACACCGTCATCGGCGGTGACGGTCGTGTCACGAAAAACCTGGCGATCTCCGTTGCCGACATGCCGATGATGCACGACATGTCACTCACCGAGAAGTACGCCGTCGTGTACGACCTGCCCGTCACCGTCAACATGGACGTGCTCACCGCCGGCTACAGCTTCCCGTTCAAGTGGAACCCCGACCGCGCTGCTCGCGTCGGCCTGCTTCCACGCAGCGGCACCGCCGACGACATCACCTGGTGCGATGTCGACCCGTGCTACGTGTTCCACCCGCTCAACGCCTACGACGCCGCCGACGGCACCGTCGTCGTCGACCTCTGCCGGTACGACGACCTGATGGTCGACGACCGACAGGGTCCGTTTGCCGAAGCACCGCCGACGCTCGATCGCTGGATCATCGACCCGGTCGCCCGACGTGTCACCGAGACGCGCATCAGCGATCGACCTCAAGAGTTCCCGCGGCACAACCCGCGCGTCGGGCTCCAGGAGCATCGCTTCGGCTACACCTCCGAGATCAAGCCTGGCCAAGTCGCCAACCTGCACGGCGCCACGATCAAGACCGACTTCACCAATGGCACCACCGACACCCACGACTACGGGCGCGGTCGGGGCGGCGCCGAGCCGGTGTTCGTCCCCAAGGCCGACGGCACTGCCGAGGACGACGGATGGCTGCTGACCGTGGTGTACGACGCGACGATCGACGGCAGCGAACTGTGCATCCTCGACGCCGCCGATCTCGGCCGCGGCGAAGTTGCGCGTATCACACTTCCCCAGCGAGTGCCGTTCGGATTCCACGGCAACTGGGTTCCTGACAGCTCGGTCGCACCGACCTGACAGACCCGGCGATTCTGATTCAGAACAAGCCGCCGTGCGCCGCAGGCCGCGCAAGTCACTTGCGATAGGTCATACCGCGATAGCCGTCGGCGAAGCCGGCGATGCGGAGCAACTCGACGAAACCGTCGGGGGCATCGGCTCCGGACACCGACGCACCGTTGACCTTGCGGATCTCGAGTGACTTCATCCGCCCGTCGCTCACCTGCATCTGGAGCGCCGTGGTCCAACTCGTGTCGATCAGTGCGTCGGGGAACGTGACGAGGTGATGGCCCCGCTTGTCGAACCAGACCAACGGTCGACCAGCACGGAGCACGGTAAGCGACGAAACGTTGCGCGCCGGCCGGCCCGCTGTGTCCGGCCAGTCGAGCGCTCCGCCGAAGGGCTGAGCCGGATCGGTGGTGGCGAGCACGATGGGGTCCGGAACGTCGCCCGGGTGCAGCAGCGGATCGGGAGTCTCACGTGCCGCGCGCAGTCGATCGACCGCCCCCGGCACCGCGAACTGCGCAGCACCCAACCCGTCGACGAAGTACCCGCGGCGCACTTGGCCACGCTCTTCGAGCACCTTCAAGACTCCATAGACGTTGGTGAAGCCACCGGCCAGACCCTCGGCCAGAACGGCCTCGCGTGTCACGACCCCGTATCGCTCGACCATCTGCAACGCCTGCGCGTGCGCTGCTTCGGTCGGATGGGCTGCCGGTTCGAGCAGCGGGGCCACGAGGCTCCAACGGCCCTGTCCAGCAGGCGGACCGATGCGGTTCAGCCGGCCCGGCCGCGGCCGGGCACTTCGACGCGACGTGGCCGACTTGGACTGCTTGCCCGACACCTTCGCTCCACCCAGAACTGCCCGGAGCGGTGCGAGCGAATCGTTCGTGACTTCGCCGGCCCAGACGAGATCCCAAAGTGCAGCGAGGATCTCCGGATCATGAGCACCCGGCGCGGCACTGCGCAACTGACTCCAGAAACTTGCACCTCGAACACCGAGCAGGTCACGAATCGCATCGTGGACCGCACCCTCCGGGGCCTCGCGCTCCTCCCAGCCGGGAGACAGCAGGGCCAGCTGATCGACGAAACAGAGCCGCACACGGCCGTCGCGCGCGCCAACGGCTCCCGCACCGATCCAGACGAGCTCGCCGGCCGTCAACAGTTCATCGAGCATCGTCGGACGAAACGACCGCACCCGCGCGGGCAACACGTCAGCCTCGATCGTCGAAGCGACGAGCGCCGCACCGGAGAGCATGCTGAGCGACTCGACGAGCGCTTCGGCCCCTCGGCGATCAGCCGGGATGTTGTGCCATGCGGGCAAGAATCGGGCAAACGCCTCCTGCTCGACCGGCTCGACTTCGCGCCGAAGCGCCGCCAAGGAACGGCGTCGGAGCTGCCGGAGAACGTCGACCTCACAGAATTCGCGCGACACACCTTCGGGACGGAACTCACCGATGACGAGCCGCTCTTCGCCCTCCAGTGCCGCCAGTGCGCCGGCGATCCGTTCGACCGGCGCGCCGAAACGGCTGGCGACGTCGGCTGCCAAGAACGGCCCATGCGTACGCGCATACCGACCCACCAGCTCTTCCAGTGGGCGCGCGACCGGCTCGGTGAACGCCATCGGCAAGCCGAGCGGGATCGCACACCCCAACCCGTCGCGCAGGCGAGCCGCATCCTCGGCAGCAGCGAACCGCGTCTCGCCGGCAACGGAGACCTCGATCGCCCGCTTGTCATGCAGCAGCTCAGCAAGCCACTCCGCGGCATCGTCGGCGGCATTGCAACGAAGGTCGATTTCGGCGGTCGACAGATCGCCGACCTTGCGCAACACATCGTGCAGTTCATCCGCCGACCGAGCTTGCCAACTGGCCATGATGCACTGCAGTTGCAACTCCACGTCGGCCAGCACGTCGGGGTCGAGTAGCTCACGGAGCTCCTCGGAGCCGAGCAGGTCCCGTAGCAGGTCGCGGTCGAGCGCGAGTGCCGCAGCCCGACGCTCTGCGAGCGGCGCATCACCTTCATACATGTACGCCGCGATCCAGTTGAACAGCAGGCTCGACGCCATCGGACTCGCCTTGCCCGTGTCGACACTGACCACGCGCACCTTGCGCGCGCGCAGGTCACCGAGAACCTCACGCAACGCCGGCACGTCGAAGACGTCCTGCAGACACTCCCGCGATGCTTCGAGCAGGATCGGGAACGTCGGGTATTTCGATGCCACGGCCAAGAGGTCGGCCGCTTTCTGGCGTTGCTGCCACAGCGGGGTTCGTTTGTCCGGCCTCCGCCGCGGCAGCAGTAGTGCCCGACCGGCGCACTCCCGGAAGCGCGCCGAGAACAGCGCCGTCTGAGGCAGGGTCTCCACGACCAGTTCGTCGATGTCCTCCGGGTCGATCAGGATCGCCTCGAGCGGAAGCTCATCGGCTGACTCGGGCAGGCGCAGCACCATGCCGTCATCACCCCACATCGTCTCGACCGGGATGTCGTACTGGTCCATCAGCTTGCGCTCGATCGCCATTGCCCACGGTGCATGCACCGGGGTGCCGAACGGACTGAGAATGCAGATCCGCCAGTCACCGATCTCGTCACGGAAGCGCTCGACGATGACGGTGCGATCGTCGGGCACCGCACCCGTCGCCTCGACCTGCTCATCGATGTACTGCATGAGGTTGCCCGCCGCGAACGCATCGAGCTGGTAGTGATCGATCAGGCGCCGCTGCGCGGGCGAGTCGTCCAACTCTCGGATCTCGCGAACGAACGCGCCGAGCGCGCGGCCCAGTTCCAACGGCCGCCCGGGTCGGTCGCCGTGCCAGAAGGGCATCTTGCCCGGCTGCCCCGGTGCCGGCGTGACGACGACGCGTTCATAGGTGATGTCCTGGATCCGCCAGGTCGATGCTCCGAGGACGAAGGTCTCCCCTGGGCGCGACTCGTACACCATCTCCTCGTCGAGTTCACCGACTCGCGTGCCGTCGGGCAGGAACACACCGAACAAGCCGCGGTCCGGAATCGTGCCGCCGGATGTGACCGCAAGCCGCTTCGACCCATCGCGCGCGCGCAGAGTGTCGTTCACACGATCCCAGACGATGCGCGGCCGCAACTCGGAGAACTCCTCGCTCGGATAGCGCCCCGACAGCAGGTCGAACACGTTCGAGAGCAGGTCGTCGGAGATCTCCGCGAAGTTGGCACACCGCCGGACCAGCGAGCTGACGGCGGCCACCGAGTCCTCCTCGACGGCCGCGAGGTGCGCAACGATCTGCTGGGCCAGCACATCGAGTGGATTGCGCAGATAGCGCGTCGACTCGATCTCGCCATCGATCATGCGTCGGGTGACGACGGCCGCTTCGAGCAGATCGCCACGATGCTTCGGGAAGATCGACCCGCGCGACGGCTCACCCACCTGGTGGCCGGCACGACCGATCCGCTGCAGCCCGCTGCTCACCGAACCCGGCGACTCCACCTGGATCACGAGGTCGACCGCACCCATGTCGATCCCGAGTTCGAGCGACGATGTGGCGACGATCGCGCGCAACTCGCCGCGCTTCAATTGATCTTCGATGACCACTCGCTGTTCCCGGGCGAGCGAGCCATGGTGCGCCTTGACCAACTCATCGACCATCAGACCGGTCTCGGCATCGACGATGCCGGGGACGCCTTCCTCGACAGCCAGGTCGTTCAACTTCGCCGCAAGTCGCTCGGCGGCACGACGAGCGTTGCAGAAGATGATCGTGGTGCGGTTCGCGAGGATCCGCTGCAGGATCTCCGGATAGATCGACGGCCAGATCGACGAGCGCGAGTCTCCCAACCCCGACCCCGCAACGCTGCCGTCAGGTGCGGACGCGCTGACGGGGCGACCCAGATCGGACATGTCCTCGATCGGGATGACGACTTCGACTTCGAGGTCCTTGCGGATCCCGGCGTCGATGATCTTCACCGGCCGCTTGCGCCCTGGCTCGCTGAACCCTCCGAGGAACTCAGCGACTTCTTCGAGCGGCCGCTGCGTGGCGGACAAGCCGATCCGCTGTGGCGGCTTCTCGGTGATCTCCTCGAGGCGTTCCAACGTCAGCATCAAGTGCGCGCCACGTTTGGTCTTGGCCATGGCGTGGATCTCGTCGATGATGATCGTCTCGACGCCGACCAGCGTCTCGCGCGCCGCCGACGTACACATCAGGTAGAGCGACTCGGGTGTCGTGATCAACATGTCGGGCGGACGGCGGATCAGCTTCTGACGATCGTTCGACGGCGTGTCGCCGGTACGCATCCCGACCTCAGGCGCAACGAAGGACTCGCCCATCCGTTCGGCGGCGAACTCGATGCCTTTGAGTGGGGCACGGAGGTTCTTCTCGATGTCGAACGCCAACGCCCGCAGCGGTGAGATGTACAACACCCGAGTGCGATGTGAGCGCTCCTCCGGGCGCGGCGACGTGGTCAAGGTGTCGATTGCGGAGAGGAACGACGTGAGTGTCTTTCCGGAACCCGTTGGCGCACAGATCAGGGTGTGTTCACCGTTGGCGATGTGTGGCCAGCCCTGCACCTGCGGTGGCGTCGGGGCCGGGAACGACCCCGCGAACCATTCACGAACTGCCGGTGAGAACGCGTCGAGAACCGGGTGGTGAGCGATGGCTCCACGCTACCGACGCGCGGTCACAGAGATGACGGGGTCGGTTCGCTGCGTGCCGAGGTCCGTTTGAACCAGAGAATCGCCGGGATGGTCATCGCTGCACTGACGAGGACGAAGGCGCGGTACGGGTCGGTCAGCGACGTCCCCGAAGTCTCACTCGCAGCGATGAGGAACCCGCTGATCAGGAGTCCGACTTGGAGCGACGTCGACGCAACGACGTCGAGCAGTGTGAAGGCCCGCACCGTGTTCGCCGACGTGATCACGCGGTGCGTTGCCTCGAGCATGGCCACACGCGACGTGGTGATCCCACCCGCCATGATCGCGGTCGCTCCGACGACCACTGCTCGTTGGACGCCGGACCCGACCGGGCCATCGAGCGTCACGATACTCGCCGCCGCAGCGACCGTGACCGCGGCGGCAACGAGTGCCCGTCGGGTGACGTCGCCGTCCGTCGGCTTCCAGGCGAACAGCGCCACCATCGATGCAACGGTCTGGACCGCGGCAATCGCGCCGAGGTTCGCAGTGGGCCAGAGGACCTTGTTGAGATAGACGAGCCAGAGCGGAACGGCACCGATGTTGATGGCCGCAAACACCACGAGCACGACTCGTGTCGCTGGCGCAAGCGCTGTCGCCGGGGTCGTCGCTGCAGGTTTCGGGGCTGGTGCTGATTCCGGCGCGTCGATGCTGTTGAGGCCGACGGCGGTTGCGATCGCCAACGCACCGACAGCGACCAGGAAGAGGCTGCGGCCGCCGCTGTCGAACGCTGCAAACAGGATCAGCGCACCGGCGAGCACTCCTCTGGCGGTTGCCGACCAGGTCGAATTCAGCCGCTGGCGTCCTCGGGTGTCCAGACCGCTGGCGAGCAACGGCTGCCAGGCCGTCGCGTACAGGACGGACACGGAGATCTCGGCGGTGACGGTGACACCGAGTGCCACTGCAGCGAAGCCACCGGTGGCCCCGACGCCGACCAGGAGAGCGAGCAGCCACGCCTGCAGCGCGGCCAGCACGAGGAAGAGCTGCATGTTTTGCCGGGCGCGCTCGATCGGGATTCGTGAGGCGTAGATCTGGACGGGCAGTGACACCAGGCCGAATCCGAGGGCGATGCCGAGCGCTGTCGCGCTCAGGCCGAGATTCTCGATCGCGAGGATCTGAAAGATGGGTCCACCGTCGACGCCGAGTGAAGCAGTCGCCACGGGTGCGATCATCGTTGCCGGGATGTAGCGCCGCACTCCCACGTGCCGGGACGGTACCCGGTCGACGAGGGTCCCCGCCGACGGCTCACCGACGAGAGTGCGCGGCGCCGACCCCACACCGGCTAGACATTCCGGCGTGACGGGGGCAGAAACGAACGCGACAGCGAGTCCGTCATCGCGGGTGTCGGTCTTCGGAGATGTCGTCGGCACCGTCGCAGTTGCGATCTATGCGATCACCACGGCGGTGTCGTTCTCCGCACTCATCTTCAGCGGTCCGGCAGCAGAAGGTCTACCGCGAGGCGCAGCCACCTTCGTCTTCGCAACCGGGGTGTTGACCGTGTTCCTCGGGTTGCGAAGTCGCTTCACGATGGTGTTCGGGATGGTGCAGGACACTGCGGCCATCGTGTTGGTCCCCGCTGTCGCCACGATTGCCGCGAGTTCGTCCGACGACGTCGTGCGCGACGTCCTCGTCGTGCTCGCGCTGTCCTCGGCGCTGACTGGCATTGCGATGTGGGCGATCGGTCAGGCCCGCGTCGCCAGCATGGCCCGCTTCGTGCCAACCACGGTCGTATCCGGCTTCCTCGGTGGAACCGGCTGGCTGCTCCTCAAGGGCGGATTCGACGTCATGGTCGACAGGTCCCTCGAGCTCGGCGATCTCGGCGCATTGGCCGGGACGGAGCTCGCGAAGTTCTGGTTGCCGGGCGCAGCGCTTGGCGTGCTCATCGCTGTCATCCCGTTCCTCCGCCGAGTGTCACCAGTGGTGGCAAGCGTGATGACCATCGTGATGACCGGCGCGTTCTTCGTCGTCGTGGCGCTGACGTCATCGGTCTCTGCGGTCGAGGATGGCGGCTGGCTCGTCGGCCCATTCCCCGAAGAGGGTTCGATCGCCCTCGTCGGACCAGAGCTGGCGAACGCGGACTGGTCGGCCGTCGGCGACTCGGCCGGGACGATGGGCGTGGTCCTCATCCTCTCGGTGCTCGGCGTGCTGCTGAACCTGTCGGGTCTCCAGGTGGTCACCCGCAGCCGCGTCGATCTCGACGAAGAGCTCAAGACCGCCGGGTTGGCAAACCTCTTGGTGGCCCCGATCGGTGGCCTCGTCGGCTACCACGCACTCGGCGACACCGTGCTCGCCACACGCTTGGGTCTGGGGCGACGGGCGATCACCATCGCTGTCGGGTCGATCGCCGGACTCTTCGGATTCGTCGGCGGCGAGCTCGTCGGATACCTGCCGAGGTTCACCGCTGGCGGCCTGCTGATCGGTGCAGGGCTCGGGCTCATGATCGTGTGGATCCGCGGCCTGCAATCCGCATCGTGGTCCGACCGGCTGGTGGGTGTCCTGATCGTTGCCTCGATCGCATTCGTCGGGATTCTCGAAGGGATCATCGTCGGCATCCTGGCCGCATGTCTGATCTTCGTGGTTCGGTACAGCCGTATCGATCCCATCCGGCTGGTGTCGACCGGGCTCGAACGACGCAGCGTTGTCGAGCGATCTTCCGACGAAGCCGAGCGGCTCGATGAGCGGGCGGACCGGATGGCCGTCTATGAGTTGCACGGTTCGCTGTTCTTCGGTTCGGTGAGTGGCATCGCCACGACGATTCGGGATCGACTGACACGACCCAGTTCGCCAGTCGACGTCGTGATCGTCGACTTCGCACGCGTTGCGGACATCGATTCGTCTGCCTTCGCCGTCCTCGCCCAACTCGCCGACGACGTCGAAGCATCTGGCGCGGTGCTGTTCTGGTCGGGCCTCAAGCCTGGCGCTGCCGCCGTGTTCGAGCGGATGGACGGTACCGATCACGGAACGGTTGTCGATGGCCTCGACGCCGCGCTCGAGCACGGCGAGGATCATCTCCTCGGCACCACCCCCGAGCTGACCGTCGACGAAGCTGCGACAGAGCCCTATTCCGACGCCCTCCTGGAGTGGTTCGCTCTCGAGTTCCGAAACGCCGGTGAGGTGATCATGAGCGAAGGCGACGACAGCGACGAATTGATCGTGGTCGTCGACGGGTCGGTCGATGTGTCGCGCATCGACCGCGACTGCCAGGAGCTCCGTCTGCGGACGCTGCGCGCTGGAGCGATCATCGGCGAGATCGGGTTCCTCACCGGTCAGACCAGAACCGCGACGATCACGGCGCGAACCGACGTCGAGCTGCGCGTGTTGACCACAGCGGCCCACGAACGACTGCGTCGCGAACAACCAGACCTCGTCATCGAGCTGTACGACCGGGTGCTGCACAGCACTGCTGATCGAGCCGCAGCTATTCACCGCAGCCTGACCCAGGCACTTCGCTGAGCACAGCGATCACGCCGCTCAGTCGATGAGCGCCGACGCCCAGGCGCGAGCCTCGGCGTGGATCTGCTCGATCGATGTACCCTCCAAGGGGTTCACCGTCGCGAGCCCGATCGCCGCACGCAGATGACGGTACAGCGCGATGACGACGCCGGTTCCGGGCCGGCTGTTCGCATGTCGGACCGCCGTGATCAACTGCTGGCTGCGTTCTTCCTCACCAGCGACGTGAGCAAGAGCGACATACGGCAGCAGGAGGTCGGGGAGGCCGTCGGTTCCGGACTGCTGGAGCATCTCCTCGCCATCGGCAAGGTGCCCTGCCATCGCTGCGCCATCGCCGCAGACGGCGGCTCCGGTGGCCAGGTAGAGGTGCATCCACCAGTCGTTGTCGAGCCCGAACGTGGCGGCCTTCGATGCGCCGTCGATCGCAGCCGCACGCGCCGTCTCCGGGTCGGAGATCAAGTTCGCCACCATCTTGGCCTGCAACGTCATGATCGTCGTGTTGTCGACCGGGCGACCTTCGAGGCGCGGCTCGAGTTCGGCCAGCACCGTGTGGACTTCGTCGATGCTGCCGATCATCGCCGCGTAATGCGCCCGATAAGCGAGAATGTTGTCGACCAGATTCTCGGCACCGATCCGAGTGGCGTATCCCAATGCCTCGTCGAGGTTGGCGAACGCCTGGTCGGGATCGCGCAGGACTTCGGTGAACGACGCCACGATGAGGGCGACCACGAGTTCCTCGCCCGGCGGCTCGTCGCGGAGCAACCGGACGGCTTCGAGCGCACCGTGCGCGAGCCAGTGGCGATTCCGGGCTGCTCGCGCTGCGCCTGCCGCCGCAAGGTGCAACGAGGCCGACTGACTCCGGTTGAGTTCGAGACTCTCGTGATACCGCTCGACGCGCTCGATGAATGCTGTGGAGCGTTGGCCGGTTTCGCGACTGTACGACCAGCGAAGCCCGCTGATGAGGAACGCCAGGTCGTCCAATCGGCCCGCTGCCACCACTCTGTCCTCGACAGCGCGGTGATCGTCGTAGTGGCGGATCGCCCATCCTGCGAGCTCCACCGACTGGAAGCTGTTCGCCGCGCCGTGGGCCCGCAGATGATCGAGCAGCCAGTCCGTGTGCGCGTCCAGAAAGTGATCTGGCTCTGAGCGGCCGGGCTCGTCATCAGCCCAGCGCTCGCGGACGAAGAGCTTCACCGTCTCGAGGAGACGACTCCGGCCGTGGCCGTCGCCGGACACGAGGCCACGGTCGATCAACCCACCGAGGTGACGTGCAACGCCGGATCGGGTGCTGAGGAGTCCTTCGACGTCGGTGAGATCGAAGGATGACGGGAAGGCGGCCAACGACATGAGGAGCTGTCGTTCACCGTCGTCGAGCATCTGCCACGAATCGTCCAGCACGTCGAGCAGGCTCGCCTGACGTCGACGTCGGCGGTTGCTTCGTCCACGAGTGAGCAGTTCGAAACGTCGATCGAGGCGCTCCGCGAGTTCACTCAAACGAAGCTGGCGGAGCTGCGCTGCTGCAAGCTCGATCGAAAGTGGCAATCCGTCGAGCTTCGTGCAGATGTCGGCGATCACGACCACGTCGTCGGGGCCGAGGTCGGTGCCGACTCGTTCGGCAGTCGATTGGAACAGGCGGACCGCAGGCGAGTCTGACGAGGCTGCGACATCCAAGGGAGCGACTCGGATCTGGTGCTCATCGGGCAGGTCGAGTGGCTCGCGACTGGTCGCGATGATGTGGACGTTGGCGGTGCGCTCCAGCAACAGGTCGATCACGTCGGCAGCGTCGTCGGTCAGATGCTCGCAGTTGTCGACGACCAGGAGAAGATGACGATCGCCGGCTTGGTCGACGAGCGCTTCGAGCAGATCGTTCCCGGCCAATCGGAGTCCCGCTGCGCTGGCGACCGCCTCGACCACACTGTTCAGGTCCGTCGCCGGAACGAGATCCACGAACCAGGTGCCGTCATCGAAACCATCAGCGACTTCGGCTGCCAACGCCAAAGCGAGCCGGGTCTTGCCGCTTCCGCCCATACCGAGCAGCGTGACCAGCCGGTGGTCGACGACTGTCTTGGAGATCGCTGCCACTTCGTTGGACCGACCGACCAGCTCCGTGCGCTCGACCGGCAGGTTGTGGCGACCGGCGTGAAGTGTGCGAAGTGCCGGGAACGACTCGTCGCCGAGCTGCCAGAGGTGTTCGGCAGCAGCGAGGTCTTTCAGGCGGTGTGCTCCGAGGTCCTGCAGATCGGTCTTCGCCACGAATTCGGCCGCCGTCGACGACAGCACTGTCTGTCCGCCGTGAGCGGCCGCGACGATCCGCGCTGTTCGGTTGAGCACCTGTCCGAAGTAGTCGTTGTCGCGTTCTTCGGCGACCCCGACATGGATCCCGATGCGAATCCGAATCGAGGCGTGATCGGGCCACGATTCTGCCTCGACCAACCCTTGTGCAGCGCGAGCTGCACTGACAGCGTCGGCGACGTTGTGGAACGCTGCGACGAACTGATCGCCGGCAAGCGAGAACACGTAGCCGTCGTGCTGTTCGATCGACGAGCGAACGATGTGATCGTGGCGTTCGAGCGCCAGTCGCATCTCGTCCGGTCGTTGTTCCCACAGCAGCGTCGAGCCTTCGACGTCGGTGAAGAAGAACGTCACCGTGCCGGTGGGGATGCCGTCGATCACCTGCCCCGCCCGCGACTCACCCAATCCCACGTCAGCAGTGTCGCAGATCGCCGTCACGAGAAGCTCAGCAGCGTCGTCCCTGCGACCGGGCGACGTGCCGGCCAGCGTGTTGGGTGGGTCTGGCGGGTTCAGCGTGGTCGGCGCTCGTCGACGTTGCCGTCGACCAGTTCGATCGTGCGATCGATCCGCACCCGTTCGAGGAGCGCACGGTCGTGGGTGACCAGCACGACGGTGCCGGCAAAGGTGTCGAGTGCTTGTTCGAGCTGTTCGATCGCCTCGATGTCGAGGTGGTTGGTCGGCTCGTCCAGCACCAGCAGGTTCGCTCCCGTTCGCATCAGCAGCGCCAACGACGCCCGGGTCCGCTCCCCCGGCGACAGCGTGCTGACTCGCCGGTTCACGTGCTCGGCGCCCAACCCGAACTTGGCGAGCAACGTCCGAGTGTCAGCAACCGTGTCGGGTTCGCCGTTCGACGACCCGCCGTCTGACCGGCCGAGATGTGTGTGCACGGCGGCCATGAACGACTCGACGAGGGTGTCGTCGCCGAGCAGATGTGCTCGCGCCTGTTCGATCTCGCCGACCACCACACTGCGGCCGAGGCGGACCGTCCCGGCCGTCGGTTCGATCCGGCCGAGGGCGAGTTCGATCAGCGTCGTCTTGCCGGACCCGTTCGCCCCGACGAGCGCGATGCGCTCGCCGTAGGCGATCGACAGATCGATCGGACCGAACACGAAGTCGCCGCGATCGACGGTCGCCTGCGAGAGATTCAGCACCACGTCCCCACTGCGCTTCACATCGGGAATCGTCAGCTGCAGTTCCCATTGTTCATGTGGTTCCTCCACGGCGTCGAGTCGTTCGATCGCCTTCTGCGTCCGCGCCGCCTTGCCGGCGAGTTGCTCGGTCTGATTCATCTTGTAGTGCTTGATGAACTTGTCGGTCTCACCCGATTTACGAACCTTGCTCTGGCCCTGCGACGCCCATTCCCGTTCGCGCTGGGCACGATCGAGGAGATTCTGACGCTTGCCGTCGAACTCCTCATATGCCTCTCGGGCGTGCTGCTTGGCGAGTTCGCGCTCCGCGATGAAGGCGTCCCATCCACCGGAGAACCAGGTTGTGCGATGTGTGTGATGGTCGATCTCGACGACATCGGTGATCGTTCGCTGCAGGAACGTGCGGTCGTGGCTCACCAGGAACACGGGTGCCGCCAGCCCGAGCACCCACTGTTCGAGCCGGGCGAGGCCGTCGAGGTCGAGATCGTTGGTCGGTTCGTCGAGCAGCACGATGTCGAACCGGGACAGCAGCAACGACGCGAGCGACGACCGCGCCGCCTCGCCGCCAGAGAGCGTTTCGGTCGGTTGGTCGAGCAGCCGGGCGCCGAGGCCGAGCGACGCCCAGACTTCGCCGACCCGTGCGTCGAAGTCGGCAGCACCGAGCGCGAGCCACCGGTCGAGCGAGTCGGCGTACCGATCGTCGGCGCCGAGCGCGCCATCGGCGAGTCCCTGCGTTGCCTGGTCGAGTTCGTGTTGCGCCGGGCCCACCCCGGTACGCCGCGCCAGGAACGCTCGAACCGTCTCGTTCGCTGAGCGAACCGGTTCTTGCGGGAGCAGGCCGACGTTGGCCGAGGCCGGCGCGAGGTCGATACTCCCGCTGTCAGGGGTGAGGGCTCCGACAAGGGCCGCGAGCAGGGTGGACTTGCCGACACCGTTGGGGCCAACAAGGCCGACCCGTCGGCCGGGTGCCAGCGTGAGGTCGACGGAATCGAGGACGGTGAGCGCGCCACGGGTGATCGTGACGGAACGGGCGATGAGTGAAGCTGCCATGGGGGCGCCTTTCGAGAGAGCGAACGGACAATGGGCTCAGCTCTGGTCAGTCATCGATCCCGATCGTAGCAGCCCGCCCAGCCTCCGATCCGCCGTCCCAATCAGCCGTTCCGGTGAGAGGTGACACCACCCGTCCGGTCGGGACGGGGCGAGGGTGGGTCGGACGTTGTGGGCGATGGGTGGGCTCGCCAGACTCAGGCTCGCTCATGTCGACCGTCACCCTCCGCCCCTGGCAGCGCGCCGCGTTCGATCTTTTTCGGGCCACCACCGGCCCGGACTACCTCGCCGTCGCGACACCGGGAGCCGGCAAGACGACCTTTGCGCTCACCTGTGCTCGCGCTGCGTTGGCCGACGAGAACCGTCCGCTGATCGTGGTCGCACCGACCAGTCATCTCAAGGTCCAGTGGTCGCGCGCCGCGCACCGGATGGGTCTGCAACTCGACCCTGACTGGTCGCCGGGTGACGGCTTGGCCCGCGATGTCCACGGACTCGTCACCACGTACCAGCAGTTGGCGATGGGCAGCGCGGCGAAGAAGTTGGCCGGCCTGTCGGCCGAGGCCTTCGTCATCCTCGACGAGATCCACCACGCCGGTCACGAAAAAGCATGGGGCGACGGTGTCCGCAAATCGTTCGGGCACGCGCACAAACGGCTCTCGCTGTCCGGCACGCCGTTCCGCAGCGACGCCGCGCAGATTCCCTTCGTCCGCTACGACAACACCGCCGAGGGCGAACTCGCTCACGCTGACTACACCTATGGATACGCGGACGCGTTGCGCGACGGCGGCGTCGTGCGGCCGGTGTACTTCCCGCGCGTCGACGGCGAGATGGAGTGGACGTCGGCATCGGGCGACACGATCTCGGCGAACTTCCAGGACGAACTGACCAAAGACCAGGCGTCGATGCGCCTGCGTACCGCCCTCAGCCTCGAAGGCGAGTGGATGCCAGCGGTGTTGAAGAAGGCGAACGATCAGCTCCGGCTCATCCGTGCCGAGCAGCGAGACGCCGGCGGCCTCGTCATCGCGACGGACCAAGACCACGCTCAGCAGATCGCGATCCTGCTGCGCGATCGCTTCGGGGTACCGGCCGACGTGGTGGTCAGCGACGACCCGGGAGCGTCCAAGAAGATCGCCGAGTTCAGCGACAACGACCGGCCGTGGCTGGTGTCGGTGCGGATGGTGTCCGAGGGCGTCGACATCCCCCGGTTGCGGGTGGGAGTCTTCGCGACGACGACATCGACGGAGTTGTTCTTCCGCCAGGCCGTCGGTCGATTCGTGCGTTGGCAGGCGGGCCGGACGAGCCAGAAGGCATACGTCTACATTCCCGACGACCCACGCCTGCGCGCTCATGCGTTCACCATCGCCGAGGCTCGACGGCACGTCCTCCGTCCGCCCGGCAAGGGCGACGACGACGACTTCCAGCCCGACGGCGGCCTCGAGAACCAGGTCCACGAGGACGACATGGAGCAGCTGTCGCTGTTCGCCGTTGTCGCATCGACCGCCACCGACATCACGATGCACACCGTCGGCGAAGACGGCAAGCACCAGGACGGCATGGCGCTGGACGGGATGTCGTTCGAGATGAACTTCTCGCCGGCGGACCTCGGCATGGTCGCCTACGACGACGAGCCGGACCCGCCCGAGCCGTTCTTCTCCGATGATCCCGCACTCGGGCTCGACCTCGCCGAGATCCCCACGCCCGCGGGTCTGATTGCCCACGGTTCGATGAGCGTCGCCGAGATCAAGGACGACCTCCGAACCCGCAACGCTCATGTCGCGAAGCGGTTGGTCGACGTCACCGGTTGGACCCATGCGAGCGTCCAGAGCGAGATGAACAACCTCGCCGGCGTGGCCCGCGTGGCGAGCGCGACCAACGAACAACTCGCCCGACGGCTGCGTTACGCCGAGAGCTGGCTCCGCCGCCTTCAACGCTGACGCTGCGCTCATCATTCTGGGTGAGCTGGCGCCAAAAGCGATCCAACATCCGTTGCTCGCCGAACCAAGAGTCAGCCCTATGCCTGCTTCTGCGACTTCGTGCCCCCGACTCACCGACGTCAGCACCAGAACATGAACGTGATCGTCGTCGGCGCGGGAGTCGGCGGACTGACCTCCGCCGCGCTGCTCCACCAGCGCGGACATGACGTCCAGGTCATCGAGCAGGCCACAGCAATCGGCGACGACGGGGGCGGCATGCAGATCGTTCCGAACGCAGGGCGTGTGCTCGCGCAGCTCGGACTGGCGGACGCCTTGGCCGACGTGGGCACGATCCCTGGCCACGTCGTGCTCAGACGGTGGGAAGATGACAGCACGCTCCTCATGCGGCCGGTCGGCAGTGCATCGGCCGACCGGCACGGCATGCCCTACTACAACGTTCATCGGCCAGATCTCGTCGGGCTGCTGCTGCGATGCCTCGCTGATGTCCCGATCCGACTCGGCACCACCGTGCGTGCCGTCGGTGATGAGCAGAGCACAGCCGTGGTCGATTTGGGTGACGGCACCCGGCACAAAGCAGACGTCGTGATCGGCGCCGACGGCATCGACTCCCGAGTGAGCGAATCGTTGTTCGGCCACCAGCCGACACAAGCCACCGGGATGACGATCTACCGCTCGCTCGCTCGGCGGTGCACGTCGCCCATGTCGCCCACCGACGTGACGATTCGGCTGGGTCCGGACGCCCACCTCCTCAGCTACGCCATGGGCGTCGACAGCCGCTTCATCAACCTGGACTGCATCGTTCACGAGCCGGGCACTCCGGCCGATTCGGGAATCGAACCGGGTGAACTCGACGCGCTCCGCGCACACTTCGCAGGCTGGTCAGCCCAGACTCAAGCGCTTCTCGACACCATCGACGCTCCAATTCTCAAGCAGACGTTTCGCGATCGAATGCCGCTCGATCGGTGGACGGCTGGACCTGTAGCATTGCTGGGGGACGCGTGCCACCCGATGATGCCGTCTTCGGCACAGGGAACGTGCCAGGCAATTGAAGACGCGGCGATCTTGGACCGCTGCCTTGCCCTGCCGGGTGCCGACGTCGCGCAGGCCTTGCAGCGTTACGAGGCGACTCGTCGACCACGCGCCATCGGTCTCCGATCGCGCTCGTTCATCGCTGCCGAGCGCGACCATCTGCCGGACGGCGCTGAGCAACGGACTCGCGACAGGTTGTATGCCGAATTGAACGACCGCGTGCGCCGAGGTCTCGGGCTCATCGACCCGCTCGTCGAGTACGACCCCTTGACTGCCGAACTGACGGAGCCGCGTCCCACCGTGCGCACAGAGATCTAACCCGAGAATCCCGCTCCAGGGTCACCCTTCGCTCCACCAGGACTACATTGAGAGCATGGCCAACCCCGGTGAGCACCATCCGGCATTCGAGGAGTACTGCGAGTGCATCTTCGAACTGGAGGAGGACGACGTCGACGTCATCCAAGCGCGCATTGCCGAGCGACTCCAGGTGAGCCGCCCCGCGGTCAGTGAGATGATGAAGCGACTGGAAGCCGAAGGTCTGATCACTGCGGACAAGGCGATCATCCTCACTGCGCAGGGCCAACGCCTTGCCGAGCAGGTCGTGCGTCGGCATCGGCTCGCTGAACGTTTTCTGACCGATGTCCTCAAGCTGTCCTGGGCCGAGGCCCACCACGAGGCCGGCCGCTGGGAACACGTCATCAGCGATTCGGTCGAAGCCGCGATGGTCGAACTCCTCGGCGATCCGACGACCTGTCCTCACGGCAACCCGATTCCCGGCTCCGGCTACGAGGCGGCGCCGGATTCCGGGCCGCTGTCCGAGATCGCCGTCGGCGAGCCCTTCACCATTCGGCGGATCACCGAAGAACTCGAGTTCGAGCCCGGCCTCCTCGAGTTCCTCGAAGCATCAGAGATCCAGCCGGGCAACGTCGGCACCGTCACGGCGTTGTCGCCTGATGGCACACTCACCGTCCAGATCGCCGGCAACCACGTCGGTGTCGGATCCTTCGCCAGCGAGCGGATCCTGGTCACCGCCTGATGCGCCGACAAGTCATGGTCGCCGGATGCACGCTCCTGCTGGCTGCGTGCGCAACCACCGTTGACGACACCGGTTCGGGCAATGGTGCTACAGCAGACGGGACCGTCGATGTCACCGACGTGCCCGAAGGCGCAGAACCGGCACTCGACAGCGGAGAAACGATCGACGGTGGCACGATCGTCGATCCCGACGCACCCACCCCGACCGTTGCACCGACGGGCTCCGCTGCTGACCTGTTGCCGGACCTGTCGATCGAGATGAGTCGCCTCGGGTCACAGATCGCCGAAGGCGGCGACGACGACGAGACGCTGGCACGCATCGAAGAGATCTGGGACCGCATCCGGCCGGAAATCGACGCTGACCGACCTGACCTGCTCAACGGCCTCGGCGCGACGATCGAGATGGCCCAGATCGCTGTCGAACGCAAGCGTCCCGCCGACGCCGACAAGGCGTTCAGCCTGCTCTCCGACCTGGTCGACCGGTTCACCGGCGACGGCTGACTGTCGCTGTCGAGTCAGCGCAGAGGTTCGGGCAGTTCGTCGGCGTGCACCACGGTGAGGCGCTGGGTGCTGCGGGTGAGCGCCACGTAGAGGGCGCGCATGCCGTGTTCGATGCTGTCGACGATCCGAGACGGTTCGACGACGACGACACCATCGAGTTCGAGGCCCTTGACCACACTCACCGGCACCAGGGTGACTCCGGCGTCGAGACCCGTGCGCGTCGCCGTCCCGTGGTCGATGCCAGCTGCGGTCAAGGCGACCGACAGGTCGTCGATCATGGCGTCCGGCGCCACGACACCGAGGCTCGCCCCGGCGATGGCCACGGCGAGCGCTGCGACCTCGTCGGCCACGGTCTTGCCGAGCAGATCGCTCGACGGCGCCTGCACGATCGACGGTGACACGTCACCGACGCGCACCGAGTCAGGCGCACGCAGCGACGGTGTCGCCACTGCCATCACCTTGTTCGCGAGTTCCATGATCTGGCCGGGAATGCGGTAGCCGACCGACAGTCCGATCACCCGTGCCGGTTTGCTATCCGGCAGGTACGCGAGCACGTCGTCCCACTCGTTCGGGGCCAGCGGGCCGGTGGCCTGCGCGAGGTCGCCGACGATGGTCATTGCGCCGTTCAGCGAACGGCGGGTCGCCATCTTCAACTGCATCGGCGTGAGGTCCTGCACTTCGTCGATCACGATGTGGCCGTAGGTTCGGATCTCGTCGAGGTCGTCGATCTTGCCGCCCTTACCCGGCTTCGGGCCGAGCACGTCACGGACGTCATCGAGTAGCGCGACATCGGACAGCGTCCATCGCACGTCGTCGACCGTCTCGGACCGCTCGCGGTACAGAAGGAGTGCTTCGTCCTCGGTCATCACCCGCCGTGCAGCCAGTTTGAGCAACGCCCGCGAGCCGAACAGGTCGTGCAGCAATTGCGCTGGTGTGAGCAACGGCCACATCGTGTCGAGTGCCGCGCGGGCCTCGGGAGTGTGGCGCAGCGCATCCTTGACGTCGCGGGGACCGACCTCTGGGTCGTGGTACGAATCGGCGAGTGCCGCCCAGAACTCACCTTCGACGACACGACGGCCAGCGTTGTGGCGCTTGAACCGGCGCTTGGCGTTGCGCACGATCCGGGCTGATTCTTCTGCGCGCAAGCGCACGTATCCGGCACCGAACGCCAGCTCGAGGTCAGCACGTAGCGGCCGCTTGCGGTCGGCAATGGCGTTGTCGATCAGGTCCGACATCCGGTCCTCGCCCTTGAGCTTGATCGCCTCAGGGGTGTCGCCAGGCTCGTCCGGGCGCCGGAACGCGACGTCGGGAACGAGGTCGGCCAGCACGGCTTGCTGCACCCCTGCTTCGCCGAGCGACGGCAGCACGCGCTCGATGTATCGCAGGAAGACCCGGTTCGGACCGAGGACGAGCACGCCCTGGTCCTCCAGCGGAAACCGATGGGTGTACAACAGGTAGGCGGCACGGTGGAGCGCCACGACGGTCTTGCCGGTGCCCGGACCACCTTGGACGACGAGGACACCGGGCTGCGGCGAGCGGATGATCTCGTCCTGCTCGCCCTGGATGGTCGCAACGATGTCGCCGAGCGTGCCGGTTCGGCCTCGCTCGAGCGCTGCGAGCAGTGTCGAATGGCCCCGCAGGCCCGAGTCCGCAGCAACGACGCCATCGGCGCCGCCGAGGCCTTCGTCGTGGCCGAGCCCGAGGTGGCCATCACCGAAGAGTTCGTCTTCGATGCCCAACAGATCGCGACCCTCGATGATGAAGTGGCGTCGGCGCGCCAGCCCCATCGGGTCGCGCCCGGTCGCTCGGTAGAAGGGCTCAGCGATCGGCGCCCGCCAGTCGACGACGACCGGTTCGCGATCCTCGTCCGCAACGGCGAGGCGCCCGATGTGAAAAGCCTCGAGGTGGTCGGGGGATTCCGCAAAGCGATCGATCCGACCGAAGACCAACGAGGAGTCACCGAGCTCGAGTTCCTCCAGCCGGCGAACGAGTTGCTCGTCGAAGGCATTGCGTTCGAACCGTGCCTGGAACGTGCCGCCCGTGCTCGCCTCGTTCAGACCCCGGACGCGAAACGCCGCAACTCGGCTTGCTTCCAGACAATCGTAGGCGTGATCGATGTAGGCCTGTTCGTCAGCGAGGTCAGGGTGCTGCTGCGTCATAATTGAGGCCAGAGATGCTATCGCTCCGGGCCTGCGACAGCGCCCGAGGCCGTGGAACTCTTCGGACCGATACCCTCGCTGTCGCATGTCTGACCGCGCTCCCTTCATCGCAGCAGCCAACGGCGAGTCGGCGCGGCACACGCCGGTGTGGTTCATGCGCCAAGCAGGGCGTTCGCTGCCCGAGTACCACGCGGTCCGTGGCGAGGGTTCGATACTCCACGCGATCAAACAACCGGACGTGTCTACCGAGATCACGCTGCAACCGGTGCAGCGCTACGGCGTCGACGCAGCGGTGCTGTACAGCGACATCGTCGTCCCGCCGCACGCTGTCGGGTTCGGCATCGATGTGCAGCCCGGAACCGGCCCGGTTGCTGCAGAGCCGTTCCGCACACGCTCCGACCTGGACCGCTTGCGGCCGCTCGACTGGGACGACATCAGCTACGTCATCGACACCGTCGACCTCCTGGTTGGTGAGCTGTCCGACGACGTGCCGCTGCTCGCCTTCGCCGGTGCTCCGTTCACCGTCGGCAGCTACCTGATCGAAGGTCGGCCGTCCAAGGACTACCGGTACACGAAGGCGATGATGCACACCGATCCCGTGTTGTTCGGCGACGTGATGGAGCGGCTCGCAACGAGTGCGATCACCTTCATCGACGCGCAACTCCAGCACGGCGCACGGGCGTTCCAGCTGTTCGACTCATGGGCCGGGTCGCTGAGTCGCGCCGACTACGAACACTTCGTGCTCCCCCACTCGGTGCGCGTGTTCACCGAACTCGCCGAACGTCATCCGGACGTGCCCGGCATCCACTTCGGCATCGGATGCGATCACCTGCTCGAATCGATGAACACGGTCGGCAACCGCGTGCTCGGTCTGGACTGGCGGACGACGATCACCGACGCTCGTGCGCGGCTCAGCAACGATCTCGTCGTGCAGGGCAATCTCGACCCCGCACTCGTGCTGGCCGGTGCCGAGCCCGCAGTCGCCGGGGCCGAAGCCGTGCTCGCCGACAACGCCGACCACCCGGGCCATATCTTCAATCTCGGTCACGGCGTGCATCAGCACAGCGACCCTGGCGTCCTGCAGGCCGTCGTCGACCTCGTTCACGAGCGCACCGCACGCACAGCACCAGCCCTCGACTGACCGGTCACTCCCGCAGTGTCTCCCGCAGCAGTGGGCGGGTGAGGCAGGTCGGGCCACCCTCGCAGGGGATGCACAGTTCGTCGGCGACGAAGGTCGACACGTCGCAACCGGCGTCGCGCATGAGTTGCAGCGTGCCCGGGAAGCCATCGACGGCGATGACCTGCCGGGGCCCGGTTGCCAGGACATTCAGATTCAGACCCAGGCTGGCGTCGAACTCGTCAGCGGGTGCAGCCAGGAGCGTGAAGCCCATGTCGATCATCTGCTGGTGGAGCGCAGTCGGCATCAGCGGCGGGTGAACGAGCGCGAGATCGACGTCGAGCGCACTCACGACTGACATCAGGTGCAGACAGGCATCGGGTCCGAGGTGGTACGGCAGGTCGTACACGTCGAGTTCGATGCCGAGCGGCGCCAGGATGTCGGTCATCTGGTCGATGCCGGATTGGTTGGTGCGAAAGCCTCTGCCGACGGCGAGCGTGCGGTCGTCGAGCCAGAAACTGTCGCCGCCTTCGAAGGTGCCGGGTGCCTCGATCCTGCCGAGAATCGGAATTCCCTCGGCCTCGTAGAACCGGGCGTGCAGGTCGGCTTCGCCCGCACGCAGCGGCTTACCGGCACGCAGCACGACGGCGCCACCGGGTACGACGAACGACGGGTCATAGGTGAACACCGAGTCAGCCAGATCATCATCGCCGTCGGGGAGCCAGGCGATGTCGGCGCCACTTGCTTCGACCAGCGCGACGAATTGCTCGTACTGCTCGGTGAGCGCTCGGGCATCGATCGGCTTCGTGTAGTGCCACCGTTCGTGATCAGCGCTCAGGATCGCTCCCGGCCGACGCATGGCCACACACCGGAGGGGCGCCGACGTCGACGAGACGCCGACGTTCATGTGCCGACCGGCATGTCGATCAACAGCAACGCGTTTTCGGGACCGAACACGGGAAACATCGTCGCCCACAATAGGCGAACGCGGTGCAGTTGTTCGCGGCGTACCCTCGACGACGATGACCGGCTCGATTGCCGTGATCGGCGGTGGCATCGCCGGACTCGCAGCGGCACACCAGATCGCCAACCACGAACAGTGCGACGTCACGCTCTTCGAGGGTGCCGACACCGTTGGCGGTCGTCTCCGTTCGAGCCCCTTCGCCGGTCTCGACGACATCGACGAGGGAGCCGACGCCTTTCTTGCTCGCGTGCCGAACGCGACCCGGTTGGCCGTCGACGTCGGCCTCGAACCATCACTGGTCCACCCCGAATCGGTGGGTGCCGCGGTCTGGTTCGACTCGCTCCACCCGATTCCCGACGGGCTGTTGCTCGGCGTGCCGGGCAAGCTGGCGCCCATTGCCCGAACCGGCCTGCTCAGCTGGCGAGGCAAAGCTCGCGCCGCGCTCGAACCGCTGCTGCCAGGAACGTCACTCGATTCGGACTCGATCGGCGACTACGTTCGCGCCCGATTCGGTGACGAGGTCCACGAGCGTCTGGTCGACGCCCTGGTCGGCAGCATCTACGCCACGGACACCGACCGGTTCAGCCTTGCCGAGGTACCGCAACTCGACGCGCTCGCCCGACGGCATCGAAGCTTGTTGCTCGGCGCCCGCTCGACACGACAGACACTCGGTACCGCCACGGCGGATGCCGCCCCGATCTTCGCCACCCCACGTTCGGGTGTCGCCGGCCTGGCTCGGGCCACCGCCGACGCCGTCATCGCCGGTGGTGCAACAGTACGTCTCGGACACCGGATCCAGACGATCACCGACACCCACCGCGGCAACGGCAACGGCAACGGCAGCGGTAGCGGCAGCGGTAGCGGCGGAGCGCGCGCCGGTACCGACCGGTGGGATGTCGACGGAGAGTGCTTCGGTGCCATCGTGATCGCCACACCACCCCGAGTCGCCGGAGATCTGCTCAGCGCTGTCGCTCCGCAAGCCGCCCGGCTGCTCGGCACCGCCGAGACCTCCGACGTCGTGATGGTCACGCTGCACGTCAGCGACGACGAATGGCCGGACCGGCTGGTCGGACGCAGCGGCTACCTCGTGCCGAAGCCCGTCCAACGAACGGTCACCGCGGCATCGTTCGGTTCGCAGAAGTGGGCGCACTGGCGTCCCCCTGGCGGCGGGCAGATCCTGCGTGTGTCGCTGGGCCGTGACGGCCAACCGGTGCTGCAGTTCAGCGACGACGAGGTCCTGGAACGCGTGCTCGATGATCTCGCACTGCACCTCGGTACCCGATTCAGTCCACTCGAGGTGCGAATCAGCCGCTGGCCAGGGGCCTTTGCCCAGTACCGCCCACACCACGCGCGCTGGGTCGATGCGGTGGAAACGGCGCTACCGGACGGCATTTTCGTCGCCGGTGCCGGCTATCGCGGGATCGGCGTTCCGGCGTGCGTTCGACAGGGGACAACATTTGGAGAACGAGCAGTGAACCACGTCCGTTCTCTGCCAGAATGAGCTTCATGGATTCGTTCTCCACAGACGAGCCCCGGTCGGACCAACCGACCCGGCGGACGGCGCTAATCGCCGCGCTCGTCGCCGTACCGGTGTTGATCGTCGGAGCCGTGCTCCTGCTCAACGTCGGTGGCGACTCCGACACACTTTCGACCGACAACGAAACCAGCGACACCGTCACGACGACCACCGAGGCGCCGACCACGACATCACCGGTCTTCATCGAGTCCTCTGCGTCGACCGTGCTGCCCACGACGACGGAGGCCACCGTCAAGGCCACCACCACGACGACCACCCGGGCGACCACCTCGACCACGATGGCGCCGACCACGACGGTGCCGGACACGTTGCCCGAGCAGCCGGTGCAGCCGATCGCGCCACCCGCCGATCCGCGCGGCGCCGAAGAGCAGATCCAGATCGGCAGCATCGCGATTCCCAAGCTCGGTGTCAGCGAGCCGCTGCTCGAAGGCATTCGCCTCACCACCCTCGACAACGGCCCCGGCCACTGGCCCGGCACGGCAATGCCCGGCCAGGTCGGCAACGTCGTCGTCGCAGCGCACCGCACCAGTCACGGCGGCCCCTTCCGCAACATCGACCAACTCGTCGCCGGCGACAAGGTCGAGTTCAACACGGGAACCGGTGTCATCGAGTACACGGTCACCGGCACCCAGATCGTCGAACCCGACGCCATCTGGATCGTCGATCCGACATCCACGCCGACCGCCACGTTGTTCGCCTGCCATCCGCCCGGGTCGACACGTCAACGCATCGTCGTCAACCTCGAGCTGAGTTGACCACCACCGACGACGTCGATGACGTCGCCGAGAGTCCGGTCGGTCAGGGAATCGACCAACCCGCCGCTGCGACCGCACGGCGTCCGTTCCACGCACGCATTGCCCGTCCCGCCCTTGCGCTCGGCGCAGGAGCACTCACTGCACTGTCGCTTCCTCCCTGGGGTTTCTGGCCGCTCGCGATGGTCGGCGTCGTGCTCTTCGACATCTGCCTGGGCGCCGAGCCGACACGATGGGAACGGGTCCGACTCGGTGCGCTCTTCGGTGCCGGCTGGATGTATCTCGGCATGGGCTGGATGGTCCAGCTCACTCCGCCTGGCTACATCGCTGCGGGTCTGATCTTCACCACGTACCACGCTGTTGCCGCGGCACTCGCCCCGACGGGCAGGTGGCGTGTGATCGGCCGGCCCGCTGCGCACACACTCGTCGAAGCATTACGGCTCTCGTTCCCCTTCGGCGGCGTGCCGCTCGCGACCATGGGCGTGTCGCAGGTCGCCGGCCCGCTCGCCCCGGTCGCCCGTGTCGGCGGTGTGATCCTGCTCACCTGGGTCGTGTTCCAGATCGGGATGGCGCTCGCCGACCGCCGGCGCGCGGTCTACGACGCGCTCGGCAGTCTTCGCCGACGCGACCGATCCGCTCTTCCCAACCTGGTCGGACGGTTCGCCGTTGCTGCTGTTGTCGTCATCTCGCTGTTCGCGCCGAGCGGCGAGGCGACCGGCGACGTGCTGTCGGTTGCTGCGGTGCAGGGCGGTGGCAAGCAGGGCACGTCGGCGCTCGAGGTTCCGTCGTCGTTGGTCACCGAACGCCATCTCGAAGCGACGGCGTCGATCTCAGCTGACCGGCCGCTCGATTTCGTCCTGTGGCCGGAGAACACGATCGACGTGAACGACCGTCGGAGCACTCCGGAGTTCGAGGGGTTCGAGACATCACCGATCCGAGATCTGGTCGCCGCAGAGGCGGCGCGTCTCGGTGTACCGATTGCGGTTGGCGTCACCGAGGATGCTCAGGTCGACGAGCCGACGGCGCGCCGCTACACGAACGCGCACATCGTCGTGCTCCCCGACGGCGGGTTGGGCAGCCGGTACGACAAGGTCCGCCGGGTGCCGTTCGGCGAGTACGTGCCGCTCCGCGGTGTCCTGGAGCAGATCACCAGCGCCGTCGATCAGGTCGGCGAAGCAGTGGCCGGCACCGAACGCGCCGTGCTCGACGTCCCGGTCGCCGACCGGGACGAACCGGTCAAGATGGCGACCGTCATCTCGTGGGAGGTCTTCTTCGGCGGACGCGCGCGCGAAGGCGTGAACGACGGCGCAACGGTCATTCTCAACCCGACCAACGGGGCCAGCTACACCGGGACGATCGTGCAGACCCAACAGGTCGCGTCGAGCCGCCTTCGAGCGATCGAGACCGGCCGGTGGGTGGTGCAGGCTGCGCCGACCGGTTTCACGGCCATCATCAACAGCGACGGTGACGTGGTCCAGCGCACGTCGGTGAGCGAGCAGACCGTCGTGTACGCCGACATCGAACTGCGGTCGGGCAACACCTGGTACCTCTCGCTCGGCGACGGCCCGTTCATCTGGCTGTTCGGCGTGGTCTTCGTCGCCTCGTGGCTGCTCACCCGGCGCGACCGTGCGCTGTCGGCTCGGAGTCGGGTCGCGCAACGCTGAGTCCCTACGGTGGGCCGATGACAGCACCCGGGTCCGAGCGACCGAACGAACCCCGCATCACCCCCGTCGACCTCGACGCGAACTCCGACCCTGAGCTTGCACAGATCCTCGAGGGTGCGCTCACCCACGACGGGACACCGCTCAACATCTTCGGCGTGCTCGGGCGACATCCGAAGCTGCTCAAACGGTTCAACCTGTTGGGCGGGTTCCTACTCAACAAGGGGCTCCTGCCCGTTCGCGCACGCGAGTTGGTCATCTTGCGCGTCGGGTGGAATGCGCAGGCGAAATACGAGTTCGGGCAGCACACGATCATCGGTCGACAGTGCGGCTTGACCGACACCGAGATCACCGCACTCACCCGTGCCACCGATGCCCACGAGTGGTCCGACGGCGACCTCGATCTGATCGCGATGGCCGACGAGCTGTGTACTGACGACTGTGTCACCGACGCCACGTGGGCGCAGCTCGCCAGCCGATGGCCCGAGCCCGAGCTCATCGAACTGCTCGTCGTCGCAGGCTTCTACCGACTCGTGTCGGGCTTCTTGAACAGTGCCGGCGTGCAACTCGATGACGGAGTTCCCGGCTTTCCGACCTGACAGACCACCTGCGCTGGGAGGTGAGACCACCTGTGCGACCCACTTCTCACCGGAGGTGGACGGCAGCGATCGCGTCAGGGTCACCGACGGGTAGCCAACCGGAGCGGTTTCTGATCCAATGGATTCCATGACCGAGTACGCGCCACCGCTCCGTGACATCAGATTCGTCTTCGAAGACATCTGTGACCTGCCGAGCCTGCTCACGATCGAAGGCTTCGATCACGTCGAGTCCGACATGGTCTACGCCGTGCTCGACGAAGTCGGTCGTTTCGCTGCCGAGGTGATTGCTCCGACCAATGTCGACGGCGACCAGATCGGCGCGCAGTGGGTGCCGGGCACCGACACCGACGATGGTTGGGCCGCGGTCACCACGCCCGAATCGTTCCGGAGCGCCTACTCGAAGCTCGTCGAGACCGGGTTCAATGCCATTCCCTTCGAACCTGACTTCGGGGGCGGCGGTTTCCCCTGGCTCGTTGCACTCGCGGTGCAGGAGATGTTCACGAGCGGGAACATGGCCTTCTCGCTGTGCAACCTGCTGACCCAGGGCGCGATCGACGCACTCCAGCACCACGGCTCCGACGAGCAGAAGGCGGCCTATCTGCCGAAGATGTTGACCGGTGAGTGGTCGGGCACGATGAACCTCTCCGAGCCGCAGGCTGGCTCCGATGTCGGTGCGGTTGCTACCAAGGCGGTACCGACCGATCGTGGCGACGGGTCCTTCGCGATCACCGGCACCAAGATCTGGATCACCCACGGCGAACAGGACCTGACGGAGAACATCGTCCATCTCGTACTCGCCCGCACTCCGGATGCCAAGCCCGGCACTCGGGGCATCTCGATGTTCCTCGTGCCGAAGTTCATTCCGAACGACGACGGTTCGCTCGGCGACCGCAACGACGTCGACGTCGTCTCGATCGAACACAAGCTGGGCATCCACGGCTCGCCGACCTGCGTCCTGAGCTTCGGCGAGAAGCAGAACGTGCATGAGGACGGCGCGATCGGCTGGCTCGTCGGCGACGAGTTCACCGGTATGGCGAACATGTTCACGATGATGAACAACGCTCGACTCTCGGTCGGCTTGCAAGGACTCTCGATTGCCGAGATGGCCTATCAGCACAGCCTGGCCTATGCCCACGAACGTTTGCAGGGCACCGCTCCCGGAGCCGAGCGCGGTGTGCAGAGCCCGATCGTCGAGCACCCCGATGTGCGCCGGATGCTGATGACGCAGCGCTCGTGGATCGACGCAATGCGATACCTGATGTACTTCAACGGCGCCACGCTCGACCGTGCCCGTTCGACTGACCCCGAGGTCGCCGAGTGGTCCGATCGGCTCGCTGCGTTGCTCATTCCGATGTCGAAGTCGATCGGCGCCGACGTCGGCAACGAGTTGACGTCGTTGGCGCTGCAGATCTTCGGCGGCATGGGCTACGTCGAAGAGACCGGTGCGTCGCAGTATCTGCGTGACATTCGGATCGCTGCGATCTACGAGGGCACGAACGGCATCCAAGGGCAGGATCTCGTGATGCGCAAACTCGGTGGGGACGAGGGCAGCACGGTGAACCAGTTCATCGCCGGCTTCGACGACACGGTCGCGGCGCTCGCGGCCGCACCCGCGACCAAGCTGTTCGCCGAGCAGCTCACGGCGAGTTTCGACGACGCCCGTCGCGCCGGCGACTGGCTCATCGCCAACGAGAGTGCCCTGGACAAGCTCGGCGGCGCGACGCCGTACACCCGACTGCTCGGTACGACGCTGTGCGGGGCGCTCGCCGGACAGGCTGCGCTCGCAGCGCAGTCGAAGATCGATGGCGGCGACCTCAGCGACGCCGACGAGGCGTTCTATGCCAGCAAGGTCGTGAGCGCTCGCTTCTTCGGTGAACAGATCCTCCCGGCGACATCAGGACTCGCTGCTGCAGTCATGGCCGGCGCCGACGACCTCTTCGCCATCGACCTCTGATCATCTGCTGACGCTTCCGTGACAGATGGTGCCTGGCACCATCTGCAACACCTCAGACTTCGACCAGGAGGGTGACCGGACCGTCGTTGGTCAGGTCGACCTCCATCTCGGTACGGAAGACACCGGTCCCGACCACGGCACCGAGTTGTCGGAGTTGGTCGACCACACGGTCGACGAGTGGCTCGGCGTGCTCAGGACGCGCCGCATCGATCCAACTCGGGCGGCGGCCCTTGCGCGCATCGCCGTAGAGCGTGAACTGGCTGACGATCAACACCTCCGCCGAGCCGCCGTCGGCAGCCAGGTCGCTCAACGACCGGTTCATCACGCCGTCATCGTCATCGAGGATTCGCAGGCCCCAGATCTTCGAAGCAAGCTTGTCGGCCACCTCCACACCATCGTCATGCGTCACCCCCACCAACACGCACAACCCGGGCCCGATCGAACCCGCAGTCACCCAGTCCGTGTCGGCGCCCGCCCGACTCCGGACTTCGGCTCGTCCCACTCGCTGCACCAGACCTCGCATCGCGTCAGCCTGTCAGGTTCTAGATTCGACGCATGAGCTCGACGGTCCGCCTCACCTCTCCGCCTCCGAGTCCGCCTCCGAGTCCAGCGCCGGGCAACGATTCGGGCGGGCCCCTCATCAGCGTCGACGTCCACCCCGATGACGGTGGCCGCATCGGCCAGATCATGGTCGGCGACGTCCCACTGCTGATCGATGTCCCCGAGTCGGATGGCGACATCGAGTCGGTCAAGTGGGGGTCGTACCCGATGGCACCCTGGGCCGGGCGGGTACGCACAGGCCGGTTCTGCTACTTCGACGCGGACCACCAACTCCTCCTGAATCAGGACGACAGCGGATCCGGGAAACCGGGACACCAGCACGCGATGCACGGCACGGTGTTCGCAGCGACGTGGACGATCGACAGCCAGCAGCCGGCAACGCTCGAGATGAGTTGCCCGCTGGACCAACAGGGGTCGGGCTGGCCCTTCGACGGCGTCGCACACCAGCGGATCGAGGTGTCGGGTCACCAGTTGCGTTGCGACCTGAGCGTCACCGCTGGACACCATCCGAGCTTTCCCGCCGTGATCGGCTGGCATCCATGGTGGCGCAAGCCCGCTTCGCTGTCCTTCCACCCGGATGCGATGTACGAACGCGACGATGTCGGACTCCCGACCGGGAAGTTGGTGGCGCCGTCACCAGGGCCGTGGGACGACTGCTTCGTCAACACCGCACCCGTCACGCTGCACTACGACCGCGAGAACGTGAGCGATGTGACCGTGTCGTCTGACTGCGACCACTGGGTGGTGTACGACGAACCCGAACACGCCACATGCGTCGAACCGCAATCCGGGCCACCCGATGCGTTCAACCTGCGGCCGGAAATCGCCACGAGCAACCGTGCGCTGCGACGTACGATGATCGTCAGCTGGTGAAACGGGTCCAGTGACCCGGGCACAACGCTGAACCGGCTCCGAGAAAGAGTCAACGAAAACTGCGAGATCTCCTCTCCCCGTCTCTCTGGACCAGTGAGACAGGCAAGGAGGAGACACATGCCCCATGACGATCACGACACCCGATGCGCAGCTGGTTGCAGGCCACTTGGCTGGCGACCCCGCCGCGCTCGCCGGGATCTACGATCGTTTTGCCGACTCGCTGCACGACACAGCAGCGGCAATGCTCAACAATCGCGACGACGCCGCCGACGTGACGCAGGACGTGTTCCTCATTGCCGCGGCGAAGATGGATCAGCTGCGCGATCCCGAGCGGCTCAAGCCGTGGCTCTTCGCGATTCTGCGCAACGAGGTCTACCGGCGCACCAAACAGCGCAAGCGGACCATTGCGACCGACTTCTCCAACGACGACCTCGCCGCCGCATCGGGGTTCGACATGACTGACGAACGCGGTCTCGACGCCGACACCGATGCCGTGGAGAGCACCGAACTCGCCGAACTCGTGCGCGGCGCGGCACGCGGCCTGGACGAACGCGACCAGCTTGTTCTCGAGCTCTCTGTTCGTCAGGGCCTCGAGGGCGAGGACCTCGCCGATGCGCTCGGGGTCAGCGCCAACCAGAGCTACACGCTCGTGCACCGCATGCGCGAGCGAATCGACAGGAGCCTCGGAGCGCTGTGCGTCGCGAAGGTCGGCCGCAAGGACTGCACCGACCTCGATGCGATCCTCGGTACGTGGGATGGCGAGTTCACGGTGCTGATTCGCAAGCGCGTGGCGCGCCACATCGAACGATGCGAGACCTGCGCCACCAGCCGTCGCAAGTTCGCTCCGCTCGCGCTGTTCGCCGCAGCACCGGCCTTCGCCGCTCCGGCTGCGCTACGCGACCGGGTACTCGGCGCAGTGCAGTTGCAGACCGTGGCGCTCGGTGCCGGTGGCGCTCCGTCGGTACCGTACGAGTTCACCGCCGAAGGAGGTTTCCCACGCATCGTGTCTGCGGGCAGGAAGCTCGCCGCGTGGATCGCGCCGACCGCAGCTGCGTCGGTGCTGCTCCTCGGCGCCGGCGTCGGCTTCTGGCTGATCGGCGACGAGACGCCGGACTCGTTCGAGAGCGCACCGATCGTCGCCGAGCAGACCACGACGAGCACCGTGGCCGAAACGCTGCCGTCAGAACCCACCGTCACCACTCCCGCCACGAGCGTCGCGCCGCCCGCGACATCGACTCCGACATCGACTCCGACATCGACGACGCCGAGCACAACGAGTTCGCCGACGACGACCACCGAGACCACGGTGCCACCGACCACGACCGAGGCGCCCGTCGTCGCAGCACCGCCGACAGATCCACCACCGCGTGTGACCCAGCCACCCGCTCCTGACCCCACGCCGCCACCCACCCCCGCACCGACACCACCACCACCCACACCACCACCGCCCACACCACCACCACCCACACCACCACCACCCACACCGCCACCACCCACACCGCCACCGCCCACGCCGGGAGAGCTGGTCGGTTCGGCAACGTCGCTCGGCCTCGGTAGCGCCGCCAGCGGCTCGTTCACGTTGTCGAATCCAGGAGAGCAACCGGTGACGTGGAGCGCTAGCAGCGCGGCGCCGTTCGCACTCTCCCCTGCCTCGGGCACGCTGGCGCCGGGAGCGTCGACACCCATGACCGTCAGCCTCGACCGGGCCAATCTCGCTGAAGGTTCCAGCCCCGCAGCGGTCGTCACGTTCAGCGGTGACGCAGGACAGTCCGTGCCGCTGTCGGTCACTGCCAGCGTCGATCGCCCACCGACGATCTCGAACCTCGATGGCCCGAACTTCGCCTGCCAGCGAACGAGTTTCGCGGCAGCGACCGTCACGTTCTGGGAGTCGAACGTCAGCGCCACCATCACCGATGAGTCGGGCGGAACGGCGACCTTCACCATCACCGGGCCGGGCGGCAGATCCGGTTCCAGTTCGGCTCCTTTCGACTCTTCCTGGTTCGGAATGGCCAACAACCTTCCAGACGGCGACACGATCGCCACATCCGCCAACGGCACGTGGAACTGGACGATCTCCGCAACGGACAACCGCAGCAACACCTCCACCACATCGGGATCTCTGTCGGTCACCTGCTTCTGAGAGGCTTCGGATCGACGTCGAAGTGGCGTCGCGCGCACAGGCCTGCGAGTCAGTTTGTGGCATGGTCCATGTCACATGTCTGGACACTCGTCGTTACCAGACGGTAACAGGGCGCCGATATCGTGCTCCGGATGTCATCGGCGGGAACACACCGGCTCCTGGATCCCAGCGAGCCCCTGAAACTCGCCTATCTGACCTATCGCGGCAAGCCGCACGTGGGCGGCCAGGGTGTGTACACCCGCCACCTGACCAAAGCGCTCGCCGATCTCGGTCACACCGTCGAAGTGCTCGGCGGCCAGCCGTACCCCGTTCTCGACGAGCGGATCCCGCTCACGAAGCTGCCGAGCCTCGACACGTTCAACGACCACTACCCCGGTCGCGTTCCCGGCTTCTGGGAAATCAAGAATCGCGACGATCTCCTCGAACTCGGTCAGTACCTCACCGGCGTCTTTCCCGAACCGATGGCGTTCAGTTCCCGTGCGAAACGCAATCTGATCCCCCGGGCGAGCGAGTTCGATCTCGTGCACGACAACCAGTGCTTGGGCTACGGCATCTTGAAGATCGAGGAGAAGATCCCGACGATCGTCACGCTGCACCACCCGATCACCAAGGACCGCAAACTCGAGATGGAGCACGCGAAGAACTGGTACAAGCGCTGGTCCGTGGGTCGCTGGTACTCATTCGTCAAGATGCAGGGCAAGGTCGCCTCCCAGCTGCCGCGCATTGTCGTCGTCAGCCAGAACTCGATCGATGACATCCACACCGACATGGGCGTCGCGAAGGATCGCATGCGGCTCGTCCCGGTGGGTGTCGACCCTGATCTGTTCAAGCCGCTCGAGCATGTCGCACGCCGACCCGACCACCTGATCACGACCGCATCCGCCGACGTCGCGCTCAAGGGTCTGTCGTACCTGCTCGAAGCAATGGCGAAGCTCCGAACCGAGCGAGACGTGACCCTCACGATCATCGGCAAACCGCGTCCCGGCCACTCGATGGATCTCATCGACTCACTGGGGCTCGAGCCACACATCGAGTTCGTGTCCGGTGTTCCCGACGAGCGCATCGTCGAGTTGTACGCCGAGGCCGAACTCGCCGTCGTGCCGTCGCTGTACGAAGGGTTCTCCCTGCCTGCGATCGAGGCGATGTGCTCGGGAACTCCGCTGGTGGCGACCGACGGAGGAGCCCTGCCCGAAGTGACCGGCACCGACAACAAGACGGTGTTCGGCTGCAAGGCCGGCGACGTCGACAGCCTGGTCGAGGCACTCCAGCGAGGCCTCGACAACCCGGAGGCGCGCGCTCGCATCGGGGCTGCTGGACGCCAGCGTGTGCTGGACCGTTGGACCTGGAAGCTCTGCGCCGAGCAGACTGTCGAGCAGTACCGCGAGGTGCTTGCCATGCCGGACAACATCGCCAAGCTGAAGCGCAACGGCCGAATCAAGTAGGACACCGCGACATGCTGACGATCAAGTTCGACAAACTCGGCCTCGCGCCCGGAGACCGTGTCCTCGACGTCGGCGCCGGTTTTGGGCGCCACGTCTTCGAGTGCGCACGCCGCGGGGCCAACGTGGTCGCACTCGACTACGCCGAAGACGAAGTGGTGCAGACGCGCGCCACGCTCGGAGCAATGGTCGATGGTGGCGAGATCGACGTCGATCGCTTCAAGGGCGTACTGCGCGGCGATGCCACGAGGTTGCCGTTCGACGACGCGTCCTTCGATGTGGTGATCACCTCCGAGGTGCTCGAACACATCCAGGACGACGTCGCCGCCATCGCCGAGATGGTCCGCGTCCTCAAGCCGGGTGGGATGTTCGCCGCGACCGTGCCCGCATGGCTGCCGGAGAAGATCAACTGGATGCTCAGCGAGGAGTACCACGCCCCGATCAGTGTCGGCGGCCACGTCCGGATCTACTCGGCGACCGAGTTGAGAGCCAAGCTCGTCACCGCTGGCCTCGAAGCTCGCGGTGACCACCGTGCCCATGCACTCCACTCGCCGTACTGGTGGCTCAAGTGCGCGGTCGGGCCGACCAACGATGATCATGCACTCGTGGCGAAATACCGCAAGTTCTTGGAGTGGGACATCATGACGCAGCCCACCTCGACGAAGATCGCAGAGAAGGTCCTCTCCCCCGTCCTCGGCAAGAGCATCGTCTTCTACGGCCAGAAGCCCGAGGTCCGACGATGAGTGCCGTTCCTGGCCTCGATGGCGTTGCGACGTCTGACGAGATCCGTGAGACCGCCGAGCATCTGGTCTCGCTGCAGCTGCCGAACGGCATGATCCAGTGGTACCCGGGGGGACACAGCGACCCGTGGAACCACATCGAGTCAGCCATGGCCCTCGATGTCGCCGGGCTACACAAGGAGGCCGAGCATGCCTATGAGTGGCTGGCCAACATCCAACGGCCCGACGGCAGCTGGCACAACTACTACCTTCCCGATGGCTCGGTCGAGGACGAAAAGCTCGATTCGAATGTGTGTGCCTACATCGCCACCGGCGTCTGGCATCACTGGCGCAGCACGTGGGACCGCGGCTTCGCCGAGAATCTCTGGCCCACGGTCGAACGTGCACTCGACTTCGTCTTGTCGTTGCGGCGAGACGACGGTCTGCCGCTGTGGGCAGTCGAGCCCGATGGTCGACCGTGGGACTATGCCCTGCTGACCGGCACGGCGAGCATCCAGCATGCGCTGCGATGCGGAGCGAATCTCGGCGAAGCGATCGGCTCGCCCCGACCTGAGTGGAGCCGTGCTGCAGCAACGATGTGCGACGCAATCCGGTCCCGGCCTGAAGCGTTCGCACCGAAAGATCGCTGGGCGATGGACTGGTACTACCCCGTTCTCACCAGTGCACTCACGGGCGAACAGGCCACCGCACGCATGGCCGCCGGATGGGACCGTTTCGTGATGGACGGTCTCGGCGTGCGCTGTGTGGACGACGAGCCGTGGATCACGGCCTCCGAGACCGCCGAATGCGCGCTCGCCTACGCAACCATCGGTGATGCCGCAACGGCGACCGACCTGCTCCGCTGGATTCGACCGCACCGGAACTCCTCGACGTCGGGCGAGCCGCTCACCGCGACACCCGACGCGGCTGCGCCGGGTGCGTACTGGACCGGCATCGTGCACCCGACCGGCGCGAAGCCAGGAACCGGCCAACCTGTGCTGTTCCCGTTCGACGAGCACACGTCCTACACCGCCGCCGCCGTGATCTTGGCGGTCGACGCCATCACCCAGACGACGCGCGCATCGAGCCTCTTCGTCGAGAGCGCCGCCCTGCTCACTTGACTCGGCTGAGGCCGCCGACAGCGCGAACACGCGAGCGCCGAGCGCGGCTCGGTCCGAGTCAGGAATCTGCGAGGGTCATGTTGGCTTTGGGCATCGCGTCGCTGTCGACGTCTCCGGCAGCTCGAGCTCCGAGGTCGTTGAGTGCTGCCTTCATCAGTGCGTCACGGTTGCCGAAGTGAGCTGTGCACCAGCCTCAGCGCGCTTCGAACCGCCTCGGGACCAATGGCCCCGAGGCGAGCTTGCCCATTGACTCAGGTGACTTCAGCATCGCATCGTCGGCGTCCTGCCACGAAGAAGGTGAGTCCAGCCAGCGCGATGAGCGCTGCAATGGTCGACATGATGATCGTTATGCCGCCACCGGTATCCGGAAGCACGCCGGTGGGCGGAATGACCGGCGTCGTGATGGTCGTGGAGGGCGCAGGGGGCTCCGGCAGCGTCGTGGGCGGCGGGGCCGGCTGCGTCGTGGGCGGCGGGACCGGGGTGAGTCCGAACACGTTCGCCGGGTCGTCAGCGACGACGGCATCGCCACCGGTTGCTGGCGTGCCGCTTGCCGTGCCGATGTTGGTGTACTGCCCCTCGATGGCGACGGCGGTGGCGGTGCAGCTGAAGGTCTCGCCGACCGCGATCGGGCCGGCGATCACGTTGTCATTTGCATCGTCGCCGTAGACACAGACGATGTCTTCGGGGGCGATCTTGTCGTCGGTTACGGCGACGTCGACCAACGCAACATTGCCTTCGATCCTCACGTCATAGGTGAACTCGAGCGTCGAACCCAGCTCGGCATCGACGCCAGGCGCCTCGTTCGCATCCTCGCTGTTGACGGACTTGATGATCGATAGCGCCGGGTCGGGGTCGGGCACGAGCGCGGAAGCGGGATCGTCGTCTGTCACGACGGTTCCGGAGACCGAACCAGTCGCCGTCACGGTGGCTGTGTTTGGGTCGACCGAAACGGCGATGCCTGTCGTCTCACAGGTGTACTGCGCTGACTCGCCGACCGCAAGGTCGCCGATGACCGCATCGCAGTCCGCCTCCAGCACATCGGAAACCGCCACGTCGACCAGGTCCTCCGGACCCAGATTGGTGATCGTGATGCGCCACGTCACCGTCGACAGGAGCGGGAACGTCGCTGATTCGGCCCATCCGCCTTCGCCGACCGTTGCGGCCGGTTCACAGGACTCTCCTGCCGGACAGACTTCTTTGTCGATCGTGACGCCGGGCGGTGCGAGCGCGATCGCCAGGTCGAGGGTGCTGTTCGTGAAGGCGTCGGGCTCGTCGCCGGCGATCTGGCCGGTTTCGGGAGTCAGCGTCGCCGACAGTGTGATGACGCCGGACACGATGCCACCATCTCCGTCGGCTGCGTTGTGGTCCGCGCCGTCGTCGACATCATCATTCGGATCGATGACACCACCCGGTGCTGCGGCCGATCCGCTGAGCAGGTCGATCAGTGCCGACGTCGGAATGCGAACGGAGTAGTCGCCAGCGAGTAGGCCGTCGAAGAGATACATGCCATCTGCGACGGTGCTGGTCTGTACGACCTCGCCGTCGGCGTCGAGCAGTTCGATGGTGGTCCCGTCCGGGACTGCGATGTCGGTGCCGTCGGTGAAGACACCGTCGTCATCGAGGTCGATCCAGACCCGGTCGCCGAGCGTGAAGGTCACGTTCTCACCGAAGTCGACATCTTCCCGATTTTGACCGGGGGCCAGGGTGACCGCAGTCGTGCGGTCCGGGTCAGCGATGTCTGAGTCGAGGTCGAACGTCGGTGCGAAGTCGTCGTCGAGTCCCGTGACCGCAACGGTGTAGTCACCGGGCGGGAGGCTCTCGATGAGGTAGTCGCCGTTGCCTTCGGTCACGTCGGTGTAGACGACGTCGTCGTCAGTTCCAAACACTCCGTCGAAGCCCGCCCACGTCGCGGTCACGGTCACGGCGTTGATGCCGGGCTCACCGGGATCCTGCACACCGTCGGCGTTGTCGTCGACCCAGACCCGGTCGCCGAGCGAGCCGGTGCCGGTGATTGCCAAGTCGATGGTCAGGTTCGTCAGTGCGTCCGGGATCAGCGGGTCGCCGATGCCAGCGACGTTCTCGCCGCGTGGCTCATCGCCGACGAAGCGGTCCGGGGAGACCTCGCTGTAGGACAGGGTGAACACGTCGGTCGTGAGACCGGCGCCTGCTGCGTTCGCCGAGTGGTCGCCTCCCTCGTTGATATCGTCGTCGGCCGGCGCTGCGTTGAGCGCCGGACCGAATCCGGCGGGGATCGTCGGGACGTTGACGAAGTAGTCACCGTCGGCGAGACCTTCGATGATCCAGCGCCCGTCGACCACGGTCGTGGTCCCGACCGGGGTGGCGACGCCGACGACATCGCCGGCGTTGTAGAGGTCGACCTGAGTTCCGTCGGCGAGCACGACGTCGGTGCCGTCGAGGAAGACGCCGTCATTGTCCGCGTCGAACCAGAGCAGGTCGCCAACGCTGAAACTGATCACCTGGACGAACGGCTCGTTGGAGAGCACGGCGTCATCGGGGAACGTGGAGGTGAAGGCGCCGAAGCGGTTGACGTAGAAGTCACCGCGCTCGTTGTCGGTTGCCTGCAGTGTCAGTTCGGCAGACACCGACGTGGCGAACGGCAGCGTGGTGTCGGACACGAAACGAATTGCGGTCACCGCAGCGAAGTCAGTCGGGCAGGCCCCGACGCCGCTGGCCTGGACGAAGTCCGTGCCGTCCCAGGTGCACCAGTTCGCAGTGCCCGTGGCGAGAATGTTCTCGGCGTCGTGTGCATCGTGATTCACGGTCTCGGACGCATCGGCGGTGTAGTACCACGTCCCGACCTCGGGTGAGAGGGCCCCAGTGTTCGATTGGCGGGTGGGTGCCGACATCGCATCAGTCAACTGCAGCGTTCCGGCATAGTCGGAGGCGAAGCGGATGCGTTGGGCTGGTCCGGCATCGTCGCCGACGAAGGGAAGAACATCGATCATGTCGACCGGAGCAAAGGTGATCGGCGAGGTGCTGTCTGTGGTGTTGCCCCAGGTGAGGGTCCAGACCTGGTCGTCATCGAGTTCGTCGAGGCTGAAGTCCACTTCCTTCTCGACGGCCAAGCGACCGACCTGCAGGATTCGCACGCCACGGTCGTCGGTGTCCGGTTCCGGGCCGTCAGCAGTCACCGTGGTCGAGTTCAACACGTCGACCGGAGCCGGGGTGAACTGCGATGAGACCGTGCACATCACGATCGGATCGATTGCGATGTTGGCGGGGCGATCGCCCAGCGTCCAGACGAGTGTCGTCTGGCCGACGGCGGGAGTGTCGAGTTCGATGGAGGGCCCTGCGATGCCAGCGGGCAGGTCAGGCGTGCAGGACGGGTCGTACGACAGGAACTGCGGTAACACGTCGGTGACCTGCACGCTGCGAGCGACGCCGAGACCGGTGATGTCGGACACCGAAGGCGTCAGCGACCACAGGATCGGATCGCCGGCAAAGCTCTCCTGGACGAGGTCGTCAGTAGGAGCTGCAGCGTCGGCGGTCTTCTGGATGGAAATGGTGACGTCACGGAAGATCAGACGGTCGCCGTATCCGGTAGTTGTTGCACCGCGGGTGCCGGTGTGGGTGGAGGGGTCGTAGCCACCGGGACCGAATGTGTGGGGACCGTCGATGCCTTCTGCGGCGTTCCAGTCGTACATCAGGTTCGCGTGGTTGGGCAGCAAGGTGCCAGCCAGAACGCGCGTGCCGTCGATCGCCGCACCGGGGGCGTAGAACTCGCGACGGGCCTCGAAGTTGATGTTCCACCAGAGGTTGTCGTTGGCCGCAAGATCGCCGGCGGCGATGTCTTCGTCGACGTTGGTCGTGGCGCCGTAGTCGGGGTCTCCGACGAGGCGCGCCATGACGATGTCGTCAGCGGCCCACGCCGGGTCGCTGCTCCATTCCAGGTTCCCAGCAGCGGTCAACGCCGCACCACAGTCAGCAGCTGCGGCATCCATGTCGGGCGTCGCAACCGGCAACGAGCCGTCGATTGGATCAGCAGGTCCGGCCTGGTTGTAGTCGTTGTTCCAGGTCTCGCGACCGGAGGCATCGGTGAAGCGGGCGTACTCGATGATCCAACCGTTGTCGGTGGCATCCATGCTGCCACCGGGGCCGGAGTAGTTCGCCGGGGTCTTGTCGTCGATCGTGGCATAGCTGTACTCACCGGCTTTGAGGCCAGCCGTGATCGGCAGCACGCGGTATGTGCTGTTGTCGATCGTCTCGCACATGCCGACGCCTCTCAACGCGCCCAGGTTGCCCTGGTTCGTTCGGAGGTTCTGGCCGAAGAAGCTCTGACCTGCCACGACCGGGCCGTCGCCGGTGCTCTGCGCTGTCTGGCCGGGCACGATGTTCGCTTCACGGCCGGTCCAGTACACGTTGCCGGGTGCACCCGACAGATCCTGGTTGCCGCCGTACTTCTTCGACCAGTTGCCCGAGGCAATGGTGAAGCTGTGGTTGCGGCAGTTGTTGCCAGTGGCGGTCGTGCCGTCCCAACCGGACTCGAGCTCCGCGCCCAGGTTCGACTGGCCGGTGGCCGAGTCGGGGTCGAAGTCACCGAGACAGTTGGTCATCGGGAAGGTGCCGGTGCCCGCTTCGTCGCCGTATTGCCAGAGTGCATCCCAGTCAGCTGGGTCGGTGCCCGCAGCGGGGGTGGTGCCGTCGGTCGTTCCGTCGTCTGGGGTGTTGATGATGCCATCGGGGCCGGCATAGCGGAAGAACGCCGACGCCGGGACCCAGACCTGAACGCTGCCGGTCACGATCACACCGAGTGCACCGAGGGAGTTACCGCCCGCGCCTGTGGCCGGGAGGTGTTCGCCAGAGGTGTCGGCGCCAGTGACGGTGATCTCGCCCTCAGGCGTGCACGACCATGCGCCGTTATCGGCGGTGCGACTGTCGACGAAGGGCCGAGCGCCGTTGCCGTCACCCGGGAGCCGCGACGTCGTCGTGCCGCGGTACGGATTCGAAAGACAGTTGACAACCCGTGCACCGAACGGCGCGTAACGGGGGTCGACCTGGTCGGTGAACGTGAAGGAGTCGCCGAGCGACTCAATGCCGCGGTTGTCGGTACCTCCGGGCAGCACGATCGAGACGTCATAGCTATGGGTCTTGCCGAGTTCGGTCTCGCCCGTCACTTCGTTGACGCGGTTCTGCAGTGCAGCGAACGGCACGAGTGAGTTGAAGGGGTTCGATGCGTCGTTGTTCTTCGTGAGGTCGAACTTTGGCACCGAGACGATGTCGATCGGGCCGCCAGGCAGTACGTCGGAGGGAATGGCTTGGTCGGCTGCGGAGTAGGTCTGGACGTCCCAGGTGAACGACGAGCCGTTCGGCGACGAGCCACTCGGGAGTACGGAAATGGGAAGCAGTGCGAGACCGTTGCCGAGTGAGCCGATGTTGCAGGCGAGCGTGACGACGCCGGTCACCGGGTCCTCGGTGATCACCGAGTCCGGCGGGCCGTTGCCGATACACGGCGTCGGCAGACCGGTTGCCGAGGACGACACGAAGCCGAGGTCGGCATCGCCAGTCGGGTTCAGTTTGATCTCGACGATGACGTCGTCGACCGCACCACCGGTGGCGAGGTTCGTGGCCTGGACACCGAGGTTGAAGGTCACGAGGTCGTTCGAGCGAACGACGTCGTCGTCCTTCGCACAGTCAAGTCCTGGGCCCGGGCAGCCGACGTCGAACGGGTCCTTTCCGGTGTCCACGGACTGGACGCCGTTGTTCGGGTCGCCGTCGAGGTCGACGTAGGCAACCGTGAGCGTCGGGATCGGGCTGAACCCGGCGTCGATCTCGGCCGAGTCGCCGGCCAGCACGACCGTGGCGGTGCCGATGTAGGGATCATTTCCGACTGGTGCGGGTGCGAGGACATCGGAGTCGCCGGCGGGCACTGCCGATACGAACTCGAAGTTTTCGGGTGCGGTCACCTCGACGGTGAACGTGCCGTCACCGACGCCGCGAAAGACGTACTCGCCGAGGACGTCGGTCGCGATCGGGCCGGCCACGACGTTGCCGGCTGCATCGAGCAGGCGCACCGACGCGCCCTCGTACGGCTTTTCGACGACTGAGGGTGGCAAGATGTCGGCGAACGGCGAAATGAAGTTGTCGCCCTCATCGAAGGTGGTGTCGCCGTTGAAGCCGAGCCAGACCGTGCCGCCGATGTCGCCGGGGACCAGGTCGAGGGCGAACACCGCTGGCCCCGCGGGAGCTGCGGTCACGGTCGGCGCTGCGCCGATCAGCGTCGATGTCGCGAGCGCTGCTGCCAGCGCGCCGTTCAGTGCCGATCGAATTCGGTTCATCTGCCTCGTGCTCTTCGTTTGTGCGCTCATCGGTGTGCCTTGTCTGTTCTCGCCGCAGCGTGGTGGGGCGGTGTGGGTACTCGTGTTCGGGCGAATCCGGTCCGAGTGCTTGACTCGCCACAGAAAGTGTCCGAGTGGATGCCTCAACCTAGGCGGGTCCGTGTTTCGCTGCAAGCCAATCGGTCAGGGTGCCTGGCAGTTCTCGGACCGGCCACGAAGAAAGCCGGCCGATGTCCGCCCCGCGAGCCCCAGACCGCTGGCCGCCGAAGTCACACGGGCGGTGTGCCTATGCTCGCCCGATGGATTCGAAGTTGGTGCGCTCGATCTTCAGCGTCTGGAGCTGGGCTGTGCTCGGAATCCTCGTCGTCGTCTTCACACCCGTCGTCGCCGTGATCCGGCTCGCGACCATGCCGTTCGACCGGGGCGCCTACGCAGCGGGATACGTCTTCCGCAAGCTGACGCCGATCCACTCGACACTCAGCCCGCTCTGGAAGTTCTCGACCTCCGGCTCGCTGCCCGATGACATGCGTCGTCCGTACGTCGCGGTCGCCAACCACGAGAGCTTCGTCGACATCCTCCTGATCTCGCACCTGCCGACCGAGTTCAAGTGGTTGTCCAAGGCCGAGATCATGAGGATCCCCGTGCTCGGCTGGATGATGCGTCTCGCTCGCGACATTCCACTCGAACGCGGTGACACCACATCAGGACGCGCCGCACTCGACCAAGCCCGCGAACGTCTGGGGACGAACGTGTCGGTGATGATCTTCCCGGAGGGCACACGCTCGAAGACCGGCGAGATGCGCAAGTTCCGGGCCGGCGCCTTCAAGCTCGCCATCGAGGGGCAGCACCCGATCCTGCCGATGGCCGTGCACGGCACTCGCGACTGCCTGCGCAAGAACGACTGGCGGCTGGGCCGTGCGCGCGCCGAGGTGCGGGTACTCCAACCGATATCGACGGTGGGGCTGACCGACGACGACCTGCCCGAGTTGCGCGAGCGCGTTCGCGCCGCGATCGAAGCCGGCCGTCAGGCTCTGCGCGACGAACACGGATACGTGCCACCCGTGATCGACCCAGACGTCGCTGCGGCCGCCGAGGCCGCTGATGCGGAGCGGAGCGGAACCGACCGCTTCTGAACGCCGGGCGGACACAGATCAGCACAACCAGGGAGGTTCTCTCCATCGGTTGGGGCCACAATGGGGTCATGTTGATCGAGCAGATCCGTACCGACCTGAACACTGCGACCAAGGCACGCGACAGCGATCGTCAGCGCACGTTGCGATCGATCATCGCGGCAGTCCAGGAGGCACAGGTCTCCGGCGACCAGGCCAAGGAGCTGGACGACGACGGTGTGATGGGTGTGCTGAAGGCGCAGGTCAAGCGTCGCATCGACGCCGCCGAGGCGTTCGACGCCGGCAATGCGGCTGATCGCGCCGCGGCCGAACGTGCCGAGCAGGCGATCATCGAGGAGTACCTGCCCGCCGCACTCGGCGACGACGAGCTCGCGGCAATCGTCGACGGCGTCATGATGAGCAACGGGTTCTCGACCAAGGCCGACATGGGCACGGCAATGAAGGCCGTCAACGCCCAAGTCGCGGGACGCGCCGACGGACGACGGGTCGCCGAACTGGTCAAATCACGCCTCGCGTGACCACCGTCGTCGCGCTGCGGCGCGCCACCGCGCCAGTCGAGCCGTGCTAGATGCAGGTCCCCCTCAGGCTCCTCTCGGCCTTCAGACCATCGGTCGCTCCCGCCTTGCTGGTAGCAATCGGAGCAAGCACCGTCGTCTTCATCTCGACACCGTTTCTTCTCGCCGGTATCGCTGATCAACGCGACGTGTCACTCGGGACCGTCGGCTGGATCTCGACGGCACAGCTGCTCGGTTTCGTCGTCGCGTCGTGGGCGGCCGGTCGCTGGTTGACGCCAGTGCGAGCCGTCTTCGTCGCGGGGGCGCTACTCGGGTGCCTGTCCAACCTGTTGTCTGCCGTCGCACCCACGTTGCTCACCCTGTCCGGGGCCCGCGTCCTGAGTGGTGTGTCGCTCGGCATGGCGGCATGGTTCGGTTGGCAGGCGGCCTTCGGTGACGCTGACAAGGTCGGTGACGTGGCAGTGATCGGGCCGCTGGTGGGAGTTGTCACACCGCCCGGGGTCTCAGCGATCATCGAGACGGTCGGTGTCGATTGGCTCTTCGTCGGGCTCGCCGCCGTCACCGCATGTCCGCTGCTGTTCGCCGGCAGCGTGCCGCGATCACTCCCCCGACGCAAACGAGGTAAGCGCAATCGGCCGACGCGCGCCGCGACGGTGATCCTGCTCGCGCTGACGATGGTCACGCTCGGCGGTTCTTCGGTGTTCATCTACGCCGCCGTCATCGGAACAAGGCTCAACGGCCTCGATCCGGTGGTCGTGTCGCTCCTGTTCAGTGCGAACTCGGTGGTGGCGATCCCCGCGGCGAAGTGGCAAGGAAAACGCGGACCCGCTGGGTTCTGGTATCTCTGTACCGCTGGGATGGCAATCCTGATGGCCAGTGTCCGCAACCCGTGGATCTTCGGGTTCGGAGTGGTGGCGTGGGGCTTCGTGTTCTTCATGGCCACGCCAGCGGCATTCCTCCTGCTGGCCTCTCGCTCGGCCTTCCCTGCCGAACGAGCCGGCGACGCCCAAGCGGTCATGGCCCTGGGCCGCGTCTTCGGACCGCTGCTCGGTGGCGCGCTCATCGCCAGCGGATCGAGTGTCACGCTCGGCTTCTGCGCCGCTGCGGTGATGGCGACGGCGTCGATTGCGCTGCTCTACGTCGATCGGCGGACCCTGCCGGTGATCGGTTCTCGGTTGTCATGACCAGTGAGATCGAGCATGATCGACCTGACATGAGTGACGGTTTCCGTCGGCGCTCGTTGCCGGCTCTCGCCGAGACCTGAGTCAGCACACACGCTGTCCGCGGCTGTTTGTGCTGACCAAAACCGAAATCCACCGCGCCCGGTGGCGGGACGGTGTCAGCGCAGTGCGTTCCACACCCGCTCGGCGGTGACGGGGATGTCGACGTGGGTGACACCGAGGTGGCGGAGCGCATCGACGACGGCGTTCTGCACCGCCGGCGTCGAACCGATCGTTCCTGACTCGCCGATGCCTTTGGCTCCGAGCGGATTGCGTGGTGTCGGTGTTTCCTGGGCGATGCGTTCGAATGACGGCAACTCCGCAGCGGACACGAGCGCGTACTCGGCGAGGTTCGCAGTCTGCGGGTTGCCGTCCTCGTCGTAGACGAACTCCTCCATCAAGGCCTGAGCGATGCCCGAGGCGACGCCGCCGTGGACCTGGCCTTCGACGATCAACGGGTTGACCATCGTGCCGGCGTCGTCGCATGCGATGTGGCGGAGCACGGTGACCTCGCCGGTGTCGCGGTCGACTTCGACGACGGACAGGTGGACGCCGAACGGGAACGTGGCGCCGGGCGGTTGGAAGTCGATCTCGGCACGCAGCATCACATCGGTGTCGTCGACGACGTGCGTTGCGATCTCGGTCCACGACTTCCCGAGCGCCGGGGTGCCGGCGACGGCGAACGTGCCGGACTCGGTGTCGAGCACGATGTCAGCGACGTCGGCTTCGAGGAGCTGCGCAGCGACCTCCTTGGCCCGGTCGACGACTGCCTCGGTGGCCTGCCACACGGCGCTGCCGCCGACCTGCAACGACTTCGAGCCGCCGGTGCCGCCTCCGCGTGGGACTTCGGCGGTGTCGCCGTGGCGGACCTCGATTCGTTCGATGTCGATACCGGTGAGCTCTGCGGTGAGTTGGGCGAATGCGGTGTGGTGGCCCTGCCCGTGCGACGACGAGCCGGTCAACACGATGGCGGACCCGTCGGGTTGGATCTCGACGCTACCGAACTCGGCGTTCGCCATGGGGTTCGCGATCTCGACGTACGCAGCCCAACCGAGGCCGAGCAGTGCGGCGTTCGGGTCGTCACGCCGCGACGACTGCTCGGCGCGCAATGCGTCGTAGTCGGCTGCGGCGATCACGGTGTCGAGGGCTCGCTCGTACTCGCCGGTGTCCATGGCTGCACCCATCGGGGTGGTGAAGGGGAAGTCGGCGGGTGCAATGAAGTTACGTCGCCGGACTTCGGCGGGATCCATGTCGATCTCGAGGGCGAAGCGGTCGATCATCCGCTCAATGGCATGTGCCGCCTCGGGTCGGCCGGCGCCACGGTAGGCACCCATCGGCACCGTGTTCGTGACGGCGGACTGGAAGGAGTAGTCGATGTTCGCGATGTCATAGACGCCGGTCGCCATCTGCCTCGTGATGAACGGCAACACGGCTCCGACGAGCGGATAGGCACCGCCGTCCTGATTCTCATGGACCTGGTAGTGCGTGATCGTGCCGTTGGTTGAACCACCGATGGTTGCGTCGAATTCGCACCCGCGACCGTGGACCAGGCCGAGCATGCTCTCCCAGCGCGTCTCGGCCCAGCGCACCGGACGATCGATTTTGCGGGCCACGAGCGAGACGATGATGTCTTCCGGGTAGCCGCCGTTCTTGGCTCCGAAGCCACCGCCGACATCGGGGCAGATCACCCGGACCTGGTCGGCGTCGACGCCCGTTGCTGAAGCGAGCGTGTCTCGTGTGCCGTGCGCTCCCTGGGTCGTCGCCCACTGGGTCAGCTGCGGGCGGCCGTCGTCGCCGACCGACCATGCCGCGACCGTGGCGCGCGGTTCGAGCGGGCACGGGGCCAGCCGCTGGTTGCGGAAGGTCAGGTCGACGGTGACCTCACAGTCATCGAAGAACGTGCCGTCGGCTGTCGACGGTTGAGCAAAGGCGACATTGGTGCCGGCGTCGGGAAAGAGCAGCGTCTCATCGCGGACGGCATCGCGTGCCCGGACCACGACGGGCAGCGGTGCGTCTTCCACCACGATCAGGTCGATGGCGTCGGCACCGACGGCAGCTGTGGTCGACAGCACCACTGCGAGCGGCTCGCCCACGTATCGCATCCGATCACTGGCCAGCCAGGTACGGGTCATCGTCTGGTTCAGCATGGGCATACCCGGTGCCTGCGCGCTGAGGTCGAGGTCGGCAGCGGTGAACACCGCGACGACGCCATCGAGGGCGAGCGCCTCACTGACGTCGATCTCGACGATCTCCGCGTGGGCCACCGCCGCCCGGGCGAACGTCGCATGGAGCGCATCCTGCGGTGCCAGGTCGTCGACGTACTTGCCGCCGACGGTGAGAAGTTCGGGGTCTTCCTTGCGGATGACCCGAGTGCCGAGAATACTCATGGCCCGAACGTACCCGGCTGATGAGCGTGAGCCGGTACCGACGCTCGACGTTCAGCGCCTGACGTTCAGCGCTTGATGTTCAGCGCTCGACGAGCGCGGCGAGACGATCCAGTGAGGCCTCGATGTTCGCCGGGTGTTTCTTCGGATAGCCGGCCAGTTCGATCGCTTTGGGAATCAGGGCAGTGGACCAGTCGAAGGTCTCGGTGACGCGCGTTCGGGAGCCGCCATCGAGCGGCGCGAGTTCGTAGCGCCAACGGTGTTTGCCGAAGTGAGCCCAGGCGATGCGCCGGTTCTCCTCGAACTCGACCACCGTGTTGCCGATCCGGTACGGCATGGGGCCGAACTTCATGTCCATGCCGAACTTCGCACCGAGTTCGAGACGGGCCGGGCCCTTGCGAACGTCGAGCACCATCCCCGAGCCGTCGAACTCACCGTGACGCGCCGGGTCGGCCAGCACGTCGAAGATCGTCGCCGGCGACGCATCCATCTCACGGGTGATCGACACCATCCGATCAGACTGTTGCGGCTCGGACTGCTGTGTGCTCACCTGCTCCAACGTACCGACTTCGGCATCTCACGCGGCCTCCGCTGGGACGGCGAAACGGAATTGTCCCTAGATTCAATCAATGGCGGATCGGGACCCATTGCAGGCAGCACTCGAGGTCGAGGCGTTTATCGCCTCGTGCCAGGTCGACGGCCCGGAGGGCACATCCTGGTCGCGGGTGCCGGGCGGTGGGCCGAACCGACACACGCTTTATCACGGCACCGCCGGCGTGGTGCTCTTCCACCTCGAGTTGTACCGCGCCACCGACGAGCCGCGTCACCTCGACACTGCGATCCGCGGCGCCGACCTGTTGGTCGCGGCGATCGTCGATCCGAACGGTGGCTCCGATTCTTCCTCTGACTCGACTGCGGACCCCACGGCTGCGTCGATTGCGATCTACAGCGGTCTTCCCGGGTACATCTTCGTGCTGAACGAAGTCGCCAAGGCATGTGGTGCGTCCAGATTCCGTGACGCTGCGACCGACCTCGTGCGTCAGATGGCAGCGAGATCGCAGCCCCTCGGTTCGGGCATCGGATGGATCGAGCCGATTCCCTTCTCCGACATCACGGGCATCACCGGCGAACGCGAGGTACTCGACCTGAGCATCGGCGCCGCGGGTGCAGGCATCGGTTTTCTCTACGCCCACCGCCACGGTCTCGAGGCCCAGGCCCTGGATTGGGCGCGCCGGACCGCTGATCGGTTGATCGAGATGTCCGTCGACGGTGACGGCGGCCCGAACTGGTTGATGATGGCCGACATGCCCTTCCCGTTCGATGCACCGAACTTCGCGCACGGCGCTGCCGGTGTGGCGTACTTCCTCGCTGACCTGCATCGAGCAACCGGCGAGCAGCGCTACCTCGATGTGGCGGTTGCGGCTGCCGGCTACGTCGACGCCCACACCGTGGAGACGAACCCGGCGACTGAGGGCCACCTGGTCTGTCACACGGATCAGAATCCGGGCCTGTACTACCTCGGGGTGTGCCACGGCCCTCCCGGTACCGGACGGTTGATGTACCTGTTGCACGAGATCACCGGTGACGACCACTGGCTCGAGTGGATGCACGCCAACATGCGCGGTCTGCTCGCGACAGGCGCTCCCGAGGAACGCTCTGACGGTCTGTGGAACAACTACGGGCAGTGCTGCGGCGATGCCGGCATTGGCGATTACGCCCTCTTCCTGCATCGCGTGACCGGCAACACGGCGTACCTCGATGTCGCCCGTCGAACCGCTGCGGTCATCCTCGACGCGAGCACCGTCGAAGACGGCAAGCGGTCGTGGAGCCAGGCCGAACACCGAACGCGACCGGAGTTCGTCGAGTCCCAGACCGGCTACATGCAGGGAGCTGCCGGCATCGCAAGCTTCCTGCTGCACCTCGCCACCAGCGGTGACGATCAGATCGCCAAGATTCCGCTGCCCGACGTGCCGTTCACCGCCTGAAGGTCCGGCGACGCTTTCGCCATCGACCGGGGCGAACGGGGGCCACCGGGTGCGAGGTGGCATGATCAACCGATGCCCACCATCGACGTGAACGACATCGAGATCTGTTACGAGAGTTTCGGCCCCGACGACGCGCAACCGCTACTGCTCGTGATGGGCCTCGGCGCCCAGATGACCTTGTGGACTCCCGGCTTCGTTTCGGAACTCCTCGAACGCGGCTTCCGCGTGATCCGTTTCGACAATCGCGACGTCGGGCTGTCCAGCAAGTCCGCTGGCGACGCGCCCGACGTCATGGCGCTCTACGCAAAGTCGATCGCCGGTGAGCCGGTCGACGCGCCTTACACGTTGGCCACGATGGCCGCTGACGCCGTGGGCCTCCTCGATGCTCTCGAGATTCCCGCCGCCCATGTGGTCGGCGCGTCGATGGGCGGGATGATCGTCCAGATGATGGCCATCGAGCATCCGGATCGGGTGCTGTCGATGACGAGCATCATGTCGACGACCGGAGCCAACGACGTCGGCCAACCCGATCCCGCCGCAATCGGAGCGCTGTTGACACCGGCACCCACGGACCGCGACGGCGCGATTGCGTCGAGCATCGCGACGACTCGCATCATCGGCGGCCCACTGTTCGACGAAGCCGACGCCCGAGCGCGCGCTGCAGAGAGTTACGACCGCTGCTTCCATCCGGCGGGCCCGGCGTTCCAGATCGCAGCGATTGCCGCGACCGGTGACCGCACCGAACGTCTAGGCGGCGTCAGCGTGCCCACCCTCGTGATCCACGGGCGAGAGGACTCACTCGTCACGCTGTCCGGCGGTGAGGCGACCGCAGCTGCGGTGCCCGGCGCCGACCTGTTGGTGTTGAGCCAGATGGGCCACGACATCCCCGAGCTGTACTGGCCACAGATCGCCGACGCGATCTTCGGCGTCGCTGTCCGCGCCAACTGACGAGCAGAACGACCACCTCCGATGTCGAGCGGTCTCGGTTTCAGGACCCCAGCGTGACGATGATGCCCGGGTGCCCGGCCGGAGGGCGCACGACGTCATAGCCGTGCTGTCGCGTCGAGTAACTCTTGGTGAAGGATGCAAGAGGTTGATTGCTTCGGTAGTTGCCGTACAACGTCGAGCCCGGATTGGACAGGATCACACGGGCCAAGGCCTCCTTGTTCGGGTGACGAAACCGCCTGCCGTTCGTCGAGATGAGCCAGTGCCGGCAGTCGAGCCGCTCGACGAGACCGGTCGTGACGTTGTGGCTGCTCGCGTGGTGGGGCAGCTTGCAGAGGTCGACCTGCAACCGCTCATCGCCGTCGCGCAGGTGGTCGATTCCAGCGACGAGGAGGTCTGGGTGCGCATCGCCGGCAAGCAGGAGCCGGCGGGTCACACCGCCGTCGGCGATGTCGAGCACGAAGGCGATGCTCGAGCCGTTTGCCTCGGACCTGTCCACCGCCGAGCGGCGTCGGGCGAGGTCCGGCAGTTTCGCCCGACCGAGCAGGACGCGACTCGGCGCGGCGGGCTGCTCGCGCGCAGCATCGACGCCATCGACCAATCCCGCATCGCGAATCGCCGCGCGCCACACCTTCAAGAGCCGCTGCATCTTGTCCGGGTTCGGCGACAGCACGACGGCGCGGGCGTCGCCCGGCAACTCGACGCCCACCGGTTCGTCGTCGACGACGATCGGCCCTCCGATGTCGTTCCATCGTTCGCCAGGCGGCCGGCGCCACGGCCAACCCGCGTTCCAGGCGACCCCGAGTCGTTCCAGGCGCTCGGCGAGTCGTTCCCCGTCAGCGACGCCGAGCAGGTGCGAGAACTGGTCGAGATGGACGTACCCGTTGAACCAGACCGCGTCGACACGACTGACGAACCACGGATCATCGAGCAGTTTGACCACGCCGGCGATGTGATCGGCGTCGATGTGGGTCACCACGAGCAGATCGATCCGGGCGTCGAGTTCTTCGAGGCGCCTGCGGATGCGCACCGCAGTGCCGCGTAGGCCGCCGTCGATCAGGAGTCGAGTCGGCGCGTCGTCCGGGCCGTAGGTGATCAACAGTGCATCACCGAAACCCGCCGCGAAGGCCTCGACGGTGATCACACCGTGCCCGCCAAGCGGACGTCGCCGTCGCCGGACGCCGTGAGCGCCAAGGCGAGCAGATCGCCCTGACACAGCGTCGCGGCGCGCGCGGCGGTCATCGCTGCACCGAACCGGTGATCACCCGCTCCGGCGAGCTGCGTGTCGAGCGCCTCGATGAACCGCACGACGAAGTCGGCTGCCTCCTTGCCGGGGATCTGTGCGTTGGCGGTCATGACGATCTCGGCGCCGAGACTGTGCAGGCGCGCAACGAACGTGGCGAACGAGGCACTGATCGTGCCGGTGTCGCATCCGAGCGCGATCACCACCGGGCCCGGCGTGCGGCGGTCGGGGTTGACGTACCGGTGGTCGACCAGATGCAGCTTCTGTGACTCGGTGCCGACTTGGAGTTCAACGCCAAGGTCGTCGTCGGGATCAGCCGGATCGATCGTGTGGGTCACCAGACACAACAGCTCGCGTGGCGTGTCGAGTGCTGCTTCGAGTTCGGACCAGTTCGTCGCTGCAGCCGTCTGACCGTCTTGGACGAATGCCGAGATCGCCTCGCCGATCCGGACGCTGGCGGTGTCGTCTTCGGCGTCGACGAGGTCAGTCAGCGCGACCGCGGCACCGTTGCGCACCGACACGACACGCTCCTCACTCGCCGACGCGTCGCCACGACCGGGGCTGTGCAGGCGTCGCTCGATGATCTTGGTGGTCCCCCAGAAGCCGAACGGGCAGACTCGATCCTCGCGATCGCGGTCAGCGCAATCCCCTGCGCACGATGTCGCTCCCTCTACTGCGGGCGCGCAGATCGCGACGTCGTCGCCGCGCGGCATCGGATGGGTGTAGATGAGTTCGAAGTGGATCGGTGGACCACCGAAGGTCATCACGTGAATCCACGACGCATCATCGAAGAACGACGTGTTCTTGCCGCGCAGCGCATCACGGAGCAGCGAGCCGCGAACCGCCAACTCGGTAAGCGCCTCCGCAGAATCCGCCAACGCGGTCGGTGCGCGCTCGAACGACTCCGTCAGTGCCCGCCGCACCTGAGCGTTCGCTCGTTCCAGCACACTCGGGTCGATCGCGACGGTGCTCGATGCATCGAGGATGACCGGCCCGCCGGCGGCGCCCGGTGTCTGCACGAGAGTGGCGTCGGCGCTGGTGCGACGATCAGGATCGTCGAGACCGGCCGACTCGTCGACGACGAACGTCATCTCGGTGTCGACCGTCTCTGCGGCGTCGTGCACACGGCCGCTCAAGGTCGCGCTCTGGATCACACGGCCTTTCCACTGCACCGTGATGTACACGTCGAGCATTCGGTCAGCCGATAGCGACGACGGTGGGGGTGGATCGAATGCGATCGGCACGGTCCATTCGCCGTCGCCGGCTTGCGGGAACTGCATCGACACCAGTGCGGGCGCAGTCCACCCGGCGACGTAGATCGCCACGTCGAGGTCGATCGTGATGTCCGGCAGGGGTGATCGCATCGGTGCAGAGGCGAGAGTCTGACCTGCGGCGGCAGCAGCAGCGAGTCGAAGTGACAGCAGACAGGTGCGTCCAGCAACGAAACCCGACGGCGCACCGGTCGAATCGCTGACCCGCGCGACCATCCGCCGACTCGTCTCCGGTGCCGACTGTTGCGCCGGCGCCTTCGGCGACGGCGACGGGACGACCATGGCAGGCGGTGGCGGTGCTGGCGCAGGTCGCGGCGGAGCTGTCATCTTTGGTGGATGCACTGGAGCCGCGGCGGGCGGCGGAGGTGGCGGTGGCGGTGGAGCGGTTGGCGATGCGGGTGTTGCGCTCGCCGGTGGTTCTGGGGGCGGTGGTGCGCCCATCAGGAAGTCGGAGCCACGGACTCGGACGTCGTATCCGGTCAGCTCGGCATCCTCGACAGCGATCCGGATCTGACGGCCGCCTGCGACCTCGTGGTCGAAGCGCTGGAACTCGATGATGCCGTTGAGGCGGCCGGCCAGCTCGATGTCGCCCTCGGCACGTGCGATGCGCCCTGCGGTTCGCGCCCAGTGGCGCAGCGACGTCATCGTGATGAACGCCGAGGTACCGACGAGCACTGCACCGGGGCACGCAGCGGCGAGGGCGGCGTCGATGGGTCGGTCGTGGGTGAGTTCGATAACGAACTCCTCGAACCACGAGAGGTCATCGTGCGGAAGCCCGGCCATCGCCCCCGCACCGATCGTCGCGCCGGCGTCGAGCCCGGAGGTCACCCGACTCGCCCGATCATCACCGATCACGAGCGCGAGTCCGACAGGACGGTCGGGATCGGCGAAACGGTCGATCAGGCGCGCATCGACGATGGCGACGTCGCATGGCCGTTCGGGCTCGGCAAGTGCGTCGAAGATCTCGTAGTGCTCCGCGTACTCACCCGTTCCGCGGAGTCGGACGGTCGCGAGGGCCAGATCGGCGGCGGCCACTCCGACTTCGAGCGGCCACCGCCAGATCCACGGCCCGTTCGGCCGACGGATGTAGCCGGACAGGTCGAGGCCGTCGATACGCCCGAGCCTGCGGAGCTCGGCGACGTCGTCGAGCGTCGGCACCGACGTGCGCAGGACCGGGGGATGATAGGTCGGTCGCTCCGAGAGCTGTTCGACGACGCTCCACCCGGCGTCGAGGGCGTCGAGCGACGCATCGACGAGTTCGGCATCCGGTGTCATCCAGGGCACGGGCTCGTACTGCACCGCCTGTTCGAACGGCTCCCACCCTTCCTCGTCGGGGACGGTCGTCCCCCACACCGTGGCGGGGCCCAACAGTTCGGCCAGCGCTGTGGCCACCTCGTCGCTGCTCATGTCCGGCGTGAGGCGGCGGTCGGCGGCAAGCACGCCGGCGATCCAGAACGCCCGCTTCTCGTTGCTCATGAGCGCTCGACCAGCGCGTGGAACGTGGCCAGCTCGGGCACGTCGATGAGTGGGTAGTCGAGCAGGACGACCGCATCGGCCATCGTCAGCGCGTAGGCGTGGCGCAGGAGACGGGCTGCACGATCGGGGTCGATCTTCGACAGCGCAGTTTTCACTGCGCTGTTGGCTTCGGCCTCGGCCTCCCAGTCGACATCGGGAAGCTGTTCGAGCACCGTACGGGCGCGTTCGGCCGCCTCGTCATCTCCGGGGGCGAACGACGTCGCAAGGGCGGTCGGCGTGCGGTCGATCTGGGCGAGCACACCGGTCAGGCCACCTCCGGACTCGGTCCGGCGGCTGGCCGTGAACTGCTGATACAGCAGTCGCCGTCGCACCGCGGTGGTCTGGTCGTACATGACATCTTTGTCGGCGAGGAGGGAGGTGATCTCGCCGACGAGCGGCCAGGTGACCGAGCGGCGTGCAGCGACACCCGCTGCTGCCGAGGCGTTCACCACAATCAGTTCGTCGGGAACGACGGGCGGCGGAGACGGCACACCGGTTCGTGTGATGCGTTTGCGCACGTTGATCGACCACTCGGTTCCCATGTTGTCGTAGACCCCGCCATCGACGAGCAGAAAGCGGTCGGGTGCTTCGGGGCGGGGATCGTCGAAGGCGAAGGCGGTTGCGTCGAGCGCGACCGGAGCGAATGCGCCGGGCAGGCAGGCCGATGCCTGGGCCGCCCAGGCCACGCTCAGGTCACTCGGCGTTCCCCATCCCAGCCGATACGAGTAGAGGAATCGGCTGGAGAAGTAGGCTTGTTCAGCAGTTTGCAGATCGGCGGCGGCGATGATGTGGTCGACACCGGTGTGCATGTCGCCGAGCTTGCGCCCGTGGAAGACCGTTGCGTCGAACGACGCCCGGGCGATTCGGCTGCGTTGGCGGCCGAGCACGGCGACGAGCAGCACGGCGATGACCCAGACGCCGAGCGACGGCAGCGGGTCCAGCACGAAGCTCGACAGCACGGCGACGCCGAGCAGCGCGGCGAGGACGGCGAGGTACACGTAGGTCCAAGGCCATGCCCAGATGGTGCCGCGCGTCGAGGTCGCCTCGGCGAGCGGTTTCACGTCCGCCCAGAAGGTGCGGCCGGCAGGCTCGCGTTGGCGAGTGAGGTCGCTGTGGAGACCCACGTAGCCGTTGGTCAACGATCCACCGGAGATGCTCGTGACGTTGCCGATCTCCGGGCCCTTGCCCGCGTCGACGAGGTACAGGAGTGCGCCGAGCCCGAACAGCGACGCTCGATGCCCGCCTCCGGAAAGCGACACAGCGATGTGTGCCGCTGGTGCATCGGTGCTTCCGGCAGCACTCGCATCCGTGTAGGTGTTGTCGTTCGTCATCACGACCCTCCCGTCCTGATCACTGGTCTTACCCGTCGCGACGCTACAACGTCTGCGTCGCGACCTCGACCGATTTGTCGCGTCGCATCTGTGTCTGCCATGGCGTCGTGCCAGAGTCGTCGCGACGGGACGTGATCGACAACAATCCTCCCCATGACGCAGTCCCCCAGTTTCGAGAGCCTTGTCGCTTCGCGCCGGAGTATCCGTGGCTACAAGCCTGACCCGGTGTCATTGGAGTTGATGACCGAGATCGTCGGGTTGGCCAAGCGTGCGCCGTCATCGATGAACACCCAACCGTGGAACTTTCATGTCCTGACCGGTGCTCCTCTCGAACTGGTCCGGGAGGGCAACACGAACGCGATGATGTCCGGCGTCGCAGTGAACCGGGAGATCAAGACCGCCGACCACGGCTACCAGGGTCCGCATCGCGAACGCCAGATCGAGATCGCCGTGCAACTCTTCGAGGCGATGGGTATCGAGCGCGATGACAAGGACGCCGTCAGGACTGGGTGATGCGCGGGTTCCGCCAGTTCGATGCGCCGGTGTCGGTGGTGATCACGATCGACAGAGATCTCGCTGATGACACGGTTGCGCACTTCGATTGCGGTGCGGCGACCTACGGCTTGGTGCTCGCAGCCACGTCGAAGGGACTCGGGTGTGTGATCAATGGTCAGGGCATCATGCAGTCGGCAGTGGTGCGCGAGCACGCCAACATTCCCGAGGACGAAGTGATCATGACCTGCGTTGCGATGGGTTGGCCGAACGAGGATTTCGTTGCGAACGACGTGGTGTCCCGGCGTGTGGCTGTCGAGGACGACGTCAGCTTCGTGGGCTTCGACGACTAACCGAATCGGCGCACGCCGTGTGCGCGAAGATGGCACCGATGAGCGGTCTGATCTGTCTGCAGGGCGGACACGAGTTCACCGCTGACTGTCGGCAGATGGACACCGACGTGCTTGCGCTCGTCGGCGCGGGCCGAGTTGCGATCCTCGCCGGCGCTGCTCGACTCGGTTCGGACTTCGCGGGCGCGTCGAACCGGGCGACGCGGCATTACACGGGGCTCGGTGCGAGCGTCTCAACGATTCCCGACCCACGCGACGACGCTGCGGCAACACTCGCCGGGTTGACCGACAACATCTCGCTCCTGGTCCTGCCCGGCGGCTCACCGGCGAGCCTGCGCGCCGTGTTGAGTGGTGCGGTCGAGGACCGGGTGATCGAGTTGCACGCCGCCGGTATGGCGATCTCCGGTGCGTCTGCGGGAGCCATGGTGCTGTGTGAGCGGATGGTGAGACCGGGCGATCGCTCCACCAGCGCTGACATCGTCGACGGCCTCAGCCTGGTCGATGGCCTCGCACTCCCTCACTGGTCGCCCGGCAGTGATCGAGGCTGGCCGGTTCCCGATGACCTCGACCTGTGGGGCCTGCCGGAGTGCGGCGGCGTGATCGTTGACGGCGGGAACACCTCTGCGGTCGGCCGGGGCGAACCGGCACGCCGTCGCAACGGCCAGTGGCAGCTCATCGAGCGGGCGCGCCGTGGCTGAGGGCGACCGATCCACCGTTCGTCTCGGTCCTGGCCAGCATGTGGTCCACGTCGTCGAGGTGGATCGGCCGACCTGGGGCACGATCGTGTACCGGTCCGTCGATGACCCCGAAGTGCTCTATGTCGAGCAGCTGATCTCGGTCGGGCCGTACAAGACCGACGTTGCCCATGCTCAGCAACTGACGGCCTCGCAGCTCGCGGCGTATGCCGACGACCGCCTCGACTTCGTTGGTCTCGCCGAGGCTGCGATGGTCGAGCTCAACCGGCCTGTTGCAGCTCGACGGGCAACCGATGCGGCATCGCTCGAATCACAATCGGACACCTGGGTCGCCGAGCACGTCAAGGCAGCTCAGTCCTTGGCGGGCCAGAGCGTGCGGTCATGGGCGGCAGACGAGCAGGCAATCCGATCCAACGCCGACGAGACCCAGTTCGACTTCACCGATCCGCAGGTGCCGTGCCTGCAACTCACCGCTCTGACCGTCGAGTCGGCGAACGGCTCGATCACTCGATTCGGCAACCATCAGAACAACGATGAGTTCGGTGTGACGGTGACCGCCGATGGAGCAGCGCTGTCAGGCAAGGCGATGGACGGCTACCGGTTCCGTTGGCTCGACGAGTTGCCGACCGGGCTCGTCACATCGGTGGCGACACGGATGAGCGATGCGGGTGATCTCACCGAGATCGAGTTCGGCTTCGGTCACGAAGTGGTCCTGATCGTTGCGGGCGAGATCTACGCGACGGCGACCACGCGGCTCGACTTCCACCGGTTCGACGAGTCGTTGCTCGTCTTCACGAGTCGCGCCGACCACGACGCGATCGACTGGACCCCGCCAATCTGACCGAATCCCGTTGCCGAGCACGAGAGGCCGCAGACCGAGGGGCGGGGGCATACTTGCTCCGTGTACGACGCCCTCTGTCTCTTGAGTTTCGGCGGGCCGAACGGCCCCGACGACGTGATGCCCTTTCTCCGCAACGTGACCGCGGGCCGCAACGTTCCCGACGCTCGCCTCGCCGTGGTCGCCGAGCAGTACGAACAATTCGGTGGACGGTCCCCGATCAACGGGCAGAACCTGGCGCTGATCGACGCGCTACGCGCGGAGTTCGACGAGGCCGGCATCGAGCTGCCGATCTACTTCGGCAACCGCAACTGGGAGCCGTATCTGACTGACACCGTGCAGCAGATGGCCGACGACGGCGTGCGCAACGCCCTCGTGCTCGCCACATCGGCGTTCTCGTCCTACAGCGGTTGCCGTCAGTACCGCGAGGATCTCGCACGCGCGGCCTCCGAGGTCGGGCCGGGCGCTCCCGAGCTCCACAAGCTGCGGCTGTACTACAACCATCCCGGGTTCATCGATGCCGTGGTCGCCCGCATTGTCGAGGTCCACCGACCGGGCGCTCGGCTCGTGTTCACGGCTCATTCGATTCCCAACTCGATGGCGCAGTGGTGCGAGTACGAGCCGCAGTTGAACGAGATGGCTGCCCTCGTTGCGGAACGCGTCCAAGCCGAGTGGGACCTCGCGTTCCAGAGTCGCAGTGGTCCGCCGCACGTGCCGTGGCTCGAACCGGACATCAACGACCATCTGCGAACCATCGCCGCGGACGGCGTCACCGACGTGACGCTCGTGCCGCTCGGGTTCGTCAGTGATCACATGGAGGTGCAGTTCGATCTCGATTTCCAGGCCGCCGACACCGCTCGTGAGGTCGGCATCGACATGCGGCGTGCCAGTTCGGTGGGCACGCATCCGGCGTTCGTGGCCGGGCTGCGTGAACTCGTCGAAGAGGTCATCGCCGACGGACCGGTGCTGTGGGTCGGCGAGGCCGGACCGTGGCCAGACCCGTGTCCCGAGGGCCACTGCCTCGCTCCCGTTGACGGCTGACTTCTCAGTCGACGGCGACAGCGGCGACCGCCAGGTCGCGCAGGCGGGTCTTTTGGATCTTCGTGCCGTTCGGTCCGGGCGTCGTGGGGAACTCGTCGACGATCAGGACGCGCACCGGCACCTTGTACCTGGCAAGTCGCGCACGGCATCGGGCGATGGCCGCATCCTCGTCGAAGGCCTTGCCGATTCCTGGGGCGAGAACGACGAACCCGACCGGTCGGGCGCCCGTCGGCTGATCGACCGCGACGACCTGTGCTGCATCGACGAGAGCATCGTCCATCAGGACGCCCTCGATCTCTGCGGGGCTGACGAGGAACCCACCGAGCCGGAGGACGTCGCCCATCCGTGCAACGAACTCGAACGATCGGTCGTTCTCGGGCTCGGCGAGGTCACCAGTGCGGAACCATCCGTCGTCATGGTTCGCTGCCGTCAGTTCGGCGTCGACAAGTTCACCGCCCTCGGCGAGGTAGCCGGCGAACAGACTCGGGCCTCGCAGCTGCAGTTCACCGTCGACGATCCGGTACTCCGCATGGACGGACGTGAGCGTGCCACCCACACGAGTGCGTTCGGCGGCATCGCCGGCCGGGTCGCGCAGGTTCAGCATGGCCTGGACTTCGCTCATCCCGTAGAGACCGGTCAGGGTGGCACCGGCGGCCTCGGCCCGCTCGACGACGCCGTCGAGGCTCGTGTTGAACCGGGCGTAGCCGCCGAGTCGGATCGACGAGAGGTCGGCACCGTGGTCGAGGAGTCGGTGGAACAGATCGTCGGTCCCGTTGAGACAGGTCACCCGTTCCGACGCGATCAGCTCGGCGGTGCGTTCGAGGTCGTAGTCGGTGATGATGATCCGGCTGCCCGACGCGACCGCGATCAGCAGCGAACTCAGTCCGAAGATCCCGCATAGCGGCATCACGACCATGACGGTGTCGTCGGGTCGGTAGCCAACGCCCGCTGCTGCATGCGCGGCGTGGTCGGCAATCGAGTGTTGCCGGTGCAGGACCATCTTCGGGCGGCTCGTCGTCCCCGAGGTCGTGAACACGACGAACGGATCGTTGCGGCGCGAGATGCGTTCGATCGGCTCGGACCGCGACCATTCCTCCGCTGACAGTTCGACCTTCCGAGCACCGGACCGTTCGATGAGCTCGTCGACTTCGGCATCGCTGTACCGCGTGTTCACCGACACCGCCACGAAACCGCCGGCTGCGCACGCCAGAAGGAGCTGGAGGTACTCGACGCGATTGTCGAGATGGACGCCGACGCGGTCGCCTGGCACGACTCCCTGCGTGCCGAGCCAGGTCGCGATGCGGCGGCCGTCGTCGACGAGTTCGGGTCCTGATCGGGTCACAGCGTTGTCGAACTCGAAGCGGCTCGCCGACTGTTCGAACAGGTCGAGCACGTCGTGTTCAGCGGAGCTCACGTCGCCAGTGTCGCACCTTGCATCGACGACACATCAACGGTGGCTCGTCTCGCAGCGACTCGGCGTCGATGAGCAGACGGCGACGAATTACGCTTCGGTGATGGAGCTGACCGCCGAAGAAGTTCGCGTGCTGGGTTGTCTGATCGAGAAGGGTGCGACGACCCCCGATCACTATCCGTTGTCGACGAATGCGTTGGTCAACGCTTGCAATCAGAAGTCGAGCCGTGAGCCGGTTGTCGCGTTCAGCGAACCGCAGGTGGTCGAGGCAATGCTCGGTATCCGCCAGAACGGGCTGGCTCGGACGAACGGCAGCGGGCGTTCGGACAAGCACCGACACATCGTCCATGACGCATTGGGCCTCGACGAGGACCAGGCCGCCCTGTTGGCGATCATGCTGCTCCGCGGGCCGCAGTCGCCGGGCGAGTTGAAGACCCGGACCGAGCGGTATCGGACGTCGCACGGTGCGGGCTTCGAGTCGCTCGATGACATCGAAGCGGTCCTCGCCGGCCTCGCCGATCGAAGCGATCCGTTCGTCGTCAACGTCGGTCGCAGTTCCGGGCAGAGCCAGGATCGTTGGGCGCATCTGCTCGGTGACGGCGAACCCGACACCGTCTCTGGCGATGCTGCACCGGCTGCGGTCCATGCTGACGGCCCGTCGCTGTCGCAGCGGGTGACCCAGCTCGAGGACCGCCTCGCCCGGCTCGAAGCAGCTCTCGGTATCGCTGACGACGAGACCGTCGAGACTGACGACGACTCGATCGATGCCGGCGACGGCCAGTCGGTCGAGCTGAAGACGCATCTGTCCGAGTCATGACGACCGACGGCATCGTCATTGCACAGGCCACAGCGTCATTGGCTGACGACCTCGCCGGCCTCGTCGCAGAGTCAAGCGCCGTTGGTATCCGCAACGTCACTGCGGTCGCCGAACGCTGGATCGCTGGGACGGAACGTTTCGACCGACCGGGTGAACAGTTGCTGGTTGCGTGGGCAGGCTCTGCAACCATTGGCGTCGGCGGCATCACGCAGTGTCCGGACGTGCCGGGTGCCGTTCGCGTTCGACGGTTCTACGTCAGCTCGGCGCACCGCCGTCGTGGTGTCGCCCGTCTGCTGGCCGAACCGCTGCTCGCTGATGCGTGGCAGCACACGGACACGATCACGTGCAATGCGCGAGCATCAGCCGCCGCTCCCCCGTTCTGGGAATCGATGGGCTTCGAACCCGTCGACGCTGCTGGCATCACCCACCTGCTTCGTCGCTGCTGAGCTCAAAGGCGTGTGGATATTGCGCACATGGAGCGCAATATCCACACGCGTTCCGAGCTCACTCGATACGTAGGCCGGAGATCGTCCGGCTGATGACGAGCTGCTGGATCTGCTCGGTGCCTTCGAAGATGTCGTGGCTCACCTTCACCGGTTTTGTGAATGCCGTTCAGTGTTGCTGCGTTCGGTTGATCTGCGGTTTCGCGATTGACGTTCCGCTGGGTGTCACTCAGTCCGCTCAGTTCTAGGGATGACTAGGGGCGTCGTTGGGCGAACTCACGACGGAGAGGTGGGGTCCCGGCCGTGCATTCGATCGTGGTGTTCTTGCGCCGTCCGCGTTGCGATCTCGACTACGTACTTCCCAAGCTGATCGGGGGAGAGTTCGGTCAACGGGTCGTCTCGCGTGTACCAAAGGCCATCCGCTCGGCGCTCGTGACGCGCCCCTGGATTGATACCTTCTGGTAGCCGCACTCCCACCATCGTCGTGTCATCTAGGTTGACGGACCCGGGCGCCAACGCCTCATTGAAGGCCACATGTGCGAGCAGCGACGTCGTGAAGTTCACGGCAATCAGCTCACAATTGAATCGAACTCGAAAGAGCGGCGCCCCAATCCGGGCCTTGTTGATCGAGCCGCCATCAAATGTGACTTCGTACAGATGTGCGAACTCCTCGACGTAAAGCTTCTCGATCTGACAGTCATCAAACTGGACGTCGCGAACTGTCGCCCCGAGCAGCTGGACATCCGACCAGCTGCTCTTCTCTAGCTTCACACCCGCAAGCACCGCGGTCTCGAAGAAGGCAATGTCCTCCCAGCTCGAAGATCGGAAGAATAGCCAGTCGAGCCTCCTGCCGGCGCTGAATCGCTGACCCATGAGCACGCCCCCGGAAAGGTCGTACCGAGCGGGTGGCATTGGCGGTGCATTGGTGACCAAGTCGATCGCCGCCTTGTAGTCGACATCGCTCGCAAAGGAGGTGCTGGCGGCAGCCGTGCTTCGGTGTCTCACGAATGCTGCGATCACCTCGTACACCGTGGATGCATCGGCGTCCGAGTCCTTGGCAATGCGCTGGAGCGAGTAGAGACCTCCTAGACGAACAGCAGCATCCGCACTGCCGAGCTGCTCGACAGCTGACCGGTACCGGTCGGTGATCAGGCCCGTTTCAGTCGACTCCTGAGCGCGCACCGCTAGGCGCTGCGCCTCCGCCTGCCGTAGAGAGGCGGCGACAGCAAGGCGATGATCTCGCCGCGCCAGTTCTAGTCGCCCCCATCCGAGGACGGCAGCGCTCACGGCCCCGATAGCGATGGCAACGCGCAAACCGGCATCCCGAACGTTCGACTCCGCAACCACTTTGTCTGCCGCGTCAAGCTGAGTGTCAACGAGGAAGCTCCAACCGGGCGCCCAGAAGATCGCAAGCAATGCGACGGCCAGCGTGGCGGCCCCGCCAATCGCAATGACCTTGCCTGCGTGCCGCAATTGCCAAGGATCCAGCTCAGGGTCATGACCCTCACTGCCGCCGGCCCGATCGTCACCTACAGATAACGCCTTCACGGGGAAGAGCGTACGACGCTCCGAAGCGGGCGACCGGCGGGTGCCGCCCGCAGACTCACCGGTACTCGCTCGTCCTTGGCCGAAAGCGCGATACTCGATCCCTTGAGCAGCGGTTTCTGGGAGTTCTCCGTCAATCTGGGTGATGTTGCTCTCGCGTTCGTCGGCGTAGGCGGTGGCGCCTATACCGGGGGGAGGGCCATACAGGTTGCCCGACATCGCGCCGACCTTCGCCTTCGTCTCTACACAGAGGTGCTCGAGCGCTTGTCGAATCCCCGCATCCTGTCGGTTGAACTGGAACAGGTTCTTGCCGAGGGTGAGCGACTTCAGCAGCTACTACCAATGCCTGAGCGAGAACTCTGGGCGAGATTCCTTGACCTTCTCGACTTTCTCGTCGCCGCCGGGCTACCTGGTGAGCGCCGAGCGTGGCGAACTCAACTCCTCGCCGATGAACTGGGATACTCAGGACCCGCCGAGTGGCCGCCGTGGGCGGATCCGATGCTTCGGGACGGCCTAAGGGCGCTCGCCGTCGTCGGCCAGGTCCTTACAGTTCAGGAACGATCGATTAAGCCATTCAAGTCCTACCTCGAGTTAAGGATCCGGCCGGGCCTTGCCCGTTCCGCGAAGGGCCGGATCCGAGGAGGACGCCTCCGAATCAGCGCAGTCCTTCGCAAGCTTGGACGACCGCACACCAGACATCTTCCCGATCCGGGTTCCGGGCGGATGTTCCTAGTGCCGATCGAATTCGCCGATGACATCGAACGGCCAACCAGCTGACATTGTCGCTTGGCGTGGCTCTCCGATCTGGAGCACCAACCCGCGCTTGCCCAGACGCGAGACTGAGTGATGCCCGCGATCTACGATCCGAAGTCCGCGGTCCCAGGCGTAGCTATGTGGGAAACGCCCGACGGTGAAGAGTCTGCAGTTGATGGCGTCGCCGTTCACGTCTGGATCCCGCTGCCCGAGCCCCTCCCTCTGCCCGATGGCTGGGAGCAGCGAATCGGGCGCTATCCCGACTGGCCAGACGTGCCAAACCTCGCAGCGATCGGGGCTGCGCCCGACTCATTCATAATCGAAGGGTCACTGTGCGTCAGACAGGTTCGATGGCAGTTGCCGATCGGCCATCTGCAGCACACGGACGCCATCAATGCCGCCGTTGCCAAGAGCTTGAAGGGCGCACACGAAAAGCCGAACTTCCCCGCCGAACCAACGATCGATGCACAACTGACAGTTGTGGAAGCGGTCGTTTTCGGATGGCAGGGCATGGACGAGGGCGTCGTCTCTGATTCTCTCGACATCGGACTGGTATGGGCGCAAAATCTCCAGAGGTCGGTCCGAGCCGCGATAGGCGGGCCGATGGCAATAGTCGCCAGGGAGTCCCTTCCCCTCACGGTCAAATATTGCGCCCGGAGAATGTCAGACCCGCCCGAGAGTTGGCGGTCATCGCTCGACGTGCTCCTGCTGCGCGAAACCGTGCCGTCGCTCGTCCCCGTCAAAGAGAGTGAGGAGTTTTCCCAACGGTTCACCTCTGTTCGGCCAGCGCTTGACAAGCCGGGACTGGCACCGCCCGACGCCGACGGCGGACTGGCGGCGGCAACGTCCCTCGATCGCCATGGCGACTACACAGCCGCGGTACTTAGGGCAGCGAGCTTCGCCGAATCAAGCATTGATCACATGCTGGCCAGTTTGCTCTGGGAGAGTGGGGAGGTTCCGGAGTCTGCGGCCATGATCTTCGACGGCCCCAGGTTCGTGAAGCGTCTTCGTACGCATTTTCCAGCCTTGGTCGGAGGCAGCTGGGATCCGTCGAACGAAACTGTCGCCGCGTGGGAGCAGGACTGCCATCTCCTCCGACACCGGTTGATCCACCGAGGACACCTGGCGAGCGAGGCAGAGGCGCGCAGCGCCGTGGCGGCGGCAAGATCGATGGTCGAGTACGCCGCTCGCCTCATAGCCGGCGCCCACAAGAAATTTCCCCGCGTCGCAATCAAGATGGTTGGGCTAGCTGGCCTTGGTGCCGGCCGGCGACGCACGGAAGAACTGCGCGAGTTGCAGGACGAGGAGCCGGACTGGGACGTCTTCTTCGACCGATGGCAGCGGGCTATGTGGGCTCAGACAAGCTACGCAGGGGATCCGCCGCCGCTTGGGCGGTGTGATGTAGTGGCGGTCGCAACGAGCACAGACTTTGAGGGCTACTGGGTTGCCGCCGACCCCGAGACGTGCCTGGCCGCGCATATCACCGGTCCCACCAACGTCTCGCCGGCAACCATCACCGCTATGCGCGATCGCCTTGCAGCGTCTGGTGAGCGATACGCAGAGATGCTCGCACTGGGAGCTAAGGCCGGACGCCCGGTGGGCGCTTGGCTGTCCGCGAATCGCCTTCTCCCTCAATCCGTGCGAATGCATCCGACAATCGACCTCCCGACCACAGTCCCGCTCGCGCAAGCGCTGGCAACGGCTTGACTGCGCAGTGGCGCGCTGGCTCGCATTCACCGGTTTTGTGAATGACGCTCTGCGGTCTCAACCAGCACCCATAACCAGCCAAATTCAAGTAGCGAGTAGGCCTGTGCAAGAACAGAACCACTGGCGGCAACGGCGGGCCGGCGCCGCTAGCCGGTCTCCGCAGTCGGGAAGGGAACTGTCACATGGAGAGCGTTCTTGCTGGCGAAATCGAGGATGAAGGTGTCGATCCCGAGATCGAGTAGCTGCTGCGGCATCGACTGACGATCCGGGCCCGTGAGCGCCGTCCGGACCTGCTCCTCGTTCTCGACGACAACTCCCACCCGACACAGGCGCAGGTTCGCGAGGAACCCCGCCCAACGGGCGTACACCTGAGGTCTGGCATCCACGCGTGGCGGGGACACATCGGTCGGGGTCACAAATACGCAGTGATGGATCGCGGCGCCTTCCTCGTCAAGCGAGCGCATCTCGGACAGGCAGTACGAGATCCAGGGAATCTTGAGAATGTCTTCGTGCTGCCGCCCTGAAACCGGCCAATGGTCTTTCCCGTTCTGGTACAGCGCCTTGTACTGCAACCCGAATAGCTTGACTGGACCCGACCCGTCACTCACTGCAAACAAGAAGTCAGTCGGCAATTCCCGTTCGACATTTTGCGAGAGCGGAATCGTTTGAACGCTGAAACCCTCCGCTAGCAGTGTCTGCTCGATACCTCTACTGGTCCAATACTCCGACTGTCTTTCGGGAACGTACGTGCGCGCCATTGAGCGAATCTACGTCACCCTGACGATCCTGGCGGCTTCAGTGGGACTGACGGCGCCAACAGAGCTCGCCACCTCCATCGAGTCAGTTTCTAGTCGGGCAGCGGACATCCTGTTTGCCAAGTCCGCAATCGGCAGCCTCGACCTGCCGAACACCACGGTGCGGCCTGGCGTCCTTCGTTGTTCGCCTCAGAGTCTTCGCTCTTTCGGTCCACCACGTCGGCCAAACACGCCTCGTCTGGGAGTTCCGAGGCCCCAGGGGCTACGGGGTTCGGGCGTCCACTGTGGGTTGCTGAGTCCGCTCAGCTCCAGGACCCCAGAGATGATTCAGCGCTCGGGGCCCGCGACGCACCTTGCTCAGTTCGGATAGGGGTACCGTCCCGACGTGAGCAGTTATGCAATGTTGTACCTCGCGGACGGTCGTTCAGTTTGTTCCTTCCGCAACGGTGTCGACCAGTTGTTCTATAACCTGTTCACGCGTCGAGACTGGATTGAGCTGTCCGGGCCGCCAGCGTACGAGTTGGCGCGGCACTCCTATGTCGATCTCGACCCGTCGGAGGCGACCGTTGTCGGCTTCCAGGTCAGCGCCGGGTCCCTGCGGGATCGGCTCGATGTCATGGGCGTCGACATCGGGCTCGTCCGTGAAGAGCTGACGAGGTTGATCGCCGAGGAGACCCGCCGCAAACACGACCTGCTCGGCTCGTTCAGTGACGCAGCTGAAGTCACTTCGGCAATCACCGCAGAACTCAGCCGATGGATAGAAATCGATGCCGACTCCTGGTTGGTGCAGCTGCGTCGTGGAATCCAGCAGGGCGACCGCGTTGAGCGATTCGCTGGCCGAGACGACCTCGGTTCTGCATCTTGGCTGATGTCGATTTGGGAATACCACGACCCCAGATTTCAGCTCCGGGCAGTCCTTGAGGTGCTCCCAGATGATGAGGTGATCACGCTGGACCTCGCTGACCTCATCGAAAGCGGATGGCTCGATCCCACAGTCGAGCCGCGAGATGTAGCTGACGAGTTCGTTTCGTACGCGACCCGAGGGGGACTCGCACCAATCGTTCTGACCGAAGGTCGCTTCGACGCCGAGGTTCTGGCGGCAGCGGTGGAGCTGCGCAAACCGCACCTTGCTGACTTCATCCGCTTTCCGGACTTCGGAAGTCGGCCAGAGGGCGGAGCCGCAGCCCTTCGCCAGACGGTTCGTGCATTCGCATCAGCAGGCATCCCTAACCGGGTTGTCGCGCTCTTTGACAACGACTCCGCGGCCCGGGACGTTCTGCGCGGGCTGGCCGTCGATCATCTACCTAGACACATTGCTGTCACGACTCTGCCATCGCTATCACTTGCCGCGTCGTACCCGACTCGTGGCCCTCAGGGACACCTTGAGATGGATGTAAACGGCCTCGCCGTGTCGATCGAGCTGTTCCTCGGCAGAGACGTCCTGACTCAGGACGGCGCGCTCAACCCCATCGAATGGGGCGGCTACCTGGCGGGGGTGTCCGCATACCAGGGTGAGGTCGCTGGAAAGAGAGCGATCCAGCAACGATTTCGAGCGAAGGTCGAGCAGGCAAGGGACGCCCGCGGCTCATTGGGATCATGGGACTGGTCTGGAATCGACCTGCTTCTCGATCATGTGCTTGCCTCGATTCGCACCGCGTCGGAGGCTGACCTTTCCGGTTCCGCAGGAACGTGACCTCGACGCACAGATCAATCAGTCCGGTTGCTGCTGGAGTAGCTGCTCGTAGATGGAATGGACCTGCTGCAGCGATGGCCCCTCGAATCCAAACGCTCCATCCGAGTCGGTGACTTCGGCGTGGTTGAGCAGTGCAACAGATGCGTGGCCGATGCGCATATTGCTGAGGAGAATTTCCAAGACCATATTCACGCTGGCCTCATCGGGGCCAGTTCCCTCGTGGTATCGGATTTGCCAACCTTCGGCGCTCTCCGAAATCACATCGGCGAAGGAGGAACTCGTAGCCCTCATTGCGGGGTGCGCGTACTCGCTAAGCAGCCCATAGGTCAGCTGGCAGTGTGTACCGGGCTCCCCTCCCCCTGCACGGAAATCGTCCATCGCCTTGATCATTTGGCCTGTTCGCAACGGCCGAACTTCCTCGGGACGCAGGAATTCTCCTAGTACAGGAGTGCCTTTGACTTGGATGCGCATGCTGGAGCCAAAATAGGTTCCGAGAATCAGAACCTCGACCGGCTTGAACTCTCCGGCTCCGCCCGCTTCGTAAAGCACATTGCAGCTGAGCGCTGCCAGGCCCGCAACTTCCATGTGAGCACGCGCCACGGCCATCGCTGACGTAATCCGCCCGGCTCTGAGTTCCGCCGTGACGCCGATTTCCAGCGATCTCATTCGCGCGCTGCTGCCGTCTGCGACGTGGCGACGCCATGCGTTCACACCGTTCGCATCAACGGTCAGAAGCGTCGGCTTCCCGTCAACAACCTCGATCAGCGAGCGAGGTTCGAAGATCGGAGTCCAAGCGTCGACCGACGTGAGATCCCGCAACTCGCTGATCCGGTCGACACTGTCCGCAGTACTCGGAAAGCTCGCACGCAAGTCGTCCAAGTCCTGCTGCATTGGATCAGTACAGCAGCTGAGCGCGGCCGCTGCGGACAAGAGCGCCGTTCAGATCTCGACGTCGAGAACACTCTCAGCAATCTTCGCCGCTACTTCAGCGAAAGAAGATTCGTCAGTGGACAGCCCGGCGCGGGCGGCCAAGAGTGGGCTCTCGCCACGAAGCTCGTCATACGTCACTGCATGGCTTACAGGGATAACTCGGTCAGTTGCAAGGAGCGCCCCCAGCTCTTGGTCTGCAAACCCGCCATTCCGCAGTGCGGCGAGCATGTTCGGTGTCACGAGCACGATTCCGACTCGGCTCACCCGAAGGCCGCCGTCAAGTTGCCGAGCAAGGCTCTTGCCCAGCACAACGTCCCTCTCGCTGAACCATGCGTCAACTCCGAGTGCGCTCAGTGCTGTGAACAGCTGGTCTGCCGGCCCGGTTCGGTCTGCCCAAGCGTGACAAAGGAAAACGTCCCTATCGCGCTCAACATCGTCAGCCACGACTTGATGCACCTGATCGAGCAACTCCCGCTCAGGCCGACTGTAGGAAAGGCGCGACCTACGCCGGCTTACGGCCTTCGGAACAGCCCTCGGCGGCGCTATTGACGTTCGGGGTGGCTGCGGAGTGACTACTCGTCGGGTGATAGTGCGAGTCACCGTCACCCTCCGCGTCTGTTTGATTTTGATGGTGCCAATCCGACGACGCTGAGCCATAGCCACAAGTATGGCTTACGAACACCCGTTTTGCATACAACTCCGCGCGGTACATATGTTGCGTCGGCCAGCGCCGTTCTTGACTCATCGGCAAGCGGGCTCGCTCACCCACTCTCGACGCCGCTCGAGACCTGAGTCGTCTCAGAGATCAATACCAAGCTCGGATGGCTGGAGCAATTGCGACACGTGCCTGATCTCAAGACCGGTCACGGATCCCCAACGTTCGAGTGTTTCGCCAAGCTGCTCCACCCAAGGCAGATCATCGCTGTCTCGTAGCACTGCGGCGACCTCTGCCAACCCTGCCGCATTGACTTCGCCCCCGTTGACCCAGTCTTTCAACTGGTCGAGGGCCTGGCCGAGGTCAGCGGCTCGATCGGCGACGCCGTCGAGGTCCTCCCACTCATCGAGGATTTGCCGAGTCGAGTCGAACTGGCGGTGGTCGTCGATGATCTTGCGAAGGTCATCGAGTGGCACGCGAGTCGGTGCGGCGAGGTCCTCGGCTCGTGCCAGACGGTCGTTGGCGGTGGCGAGGAGGTCGGTCGCTGCCGCGACATCGCGTCGGGCTGCCCGACGGTGAACACGGCCGGACTTGCTCAGCTCGAACTCGGCACTCCACAGGCCTGACGTCGCCTCGCTCACGACGTGCTTGGCAGTGACAACCTTCTCTTTGAACGGGGCGTGAGCCGCTTCGGCACCCGGCAAGTCGCGCCTTGCTTCTGCCACTCGTCTTTCGTCCGCGGCCCGCTCGGCGTTTCGTTCGTCGAGCGCTTGTTGGGCGGCTCGACGCTTCTCCTCGGCCGTAGCCCGCAACTCGTCGAACCATTCGGGGATCTGGAGACGAGGCCGTGGCCTCGTTCTCGGCACGGGTTCGGCGAGCGTTCGGCGGTGGGCCGTGGCGGGAATGTCGGCTCGATCGATCGCGATGGCGGCTTCCAGAATGCCGATTGCTTCGGCGAGGTCGGGCTCTTCAGTGACGACGAGGGCGTGGTTCTCGTCGCGGCCGCGGGTCATGCCGACGTACAAGCCTCGCCCGGTCGTTGCCGTTGTGGCGAGGGTGATGCTGCGGTCGGCGGTCTCGCCCTGGGCACCGTGTTCGGTAGTGGCGTAGGCGAGTTGCACATGCTGGCGGACGTAGTCGGCGGGCAGGGTGATGGTGCCGTGTCCATCGAGGCGGGCCACGACGATCTCACCGTTCGGGCTGGTGTCGGTGATGGTCCAACGTTCTCGGTTGCGGATGGATTCGCCGGTGGTGGTGCGGAGTCGTCGGTCGTTGCGACGGGTGGCGACGATGTCGCCGACCATCGCCCAATCGTCGTCGACCTGGGCGAGTGTGTCCTGGTCGAGTTCGCCGGACTCGATGCGGCGTTGTTGGATGTGGTGGTTGATGGCGTCGACGTGTTCGTTGCGGGTGGTGGTGATCGAGATCGTCTCACCGGCATCCCGGCTTCGGGTCCAGGCGTCGCTGATCGTGTCGAGGTGGTCGTCGAATGTGCCGGCTTGGATGCGTCCGAAGGTGTTGTAGAAGTGGAGTGCTTCGGGGTCGCCTTGGCGGAGGCGGAGTGAGTTGGTGGCTTCCCATTCGTTGGTGAAGCGGTGGAGGTGTTCGAGTTCGTTCGTGCGGCCGGTGGTGCAGAGTTCTTGGAACATGCCGCCGCGGCCGACGGCTTGGAGTTGGTGCGGGTCGCCGACGAGCGCAAGTCGCCACTGGCGTTGTTCGGCGTGGACGACGAGGCGGTGGAGGTCGGCGGTGTTCAACATGCCGGCCTCGTCGACGATCACCGTCGTCCCGGGCGCGCAGTCCCACCATGATCGGTCGGGGTCGGGGTAGTCGAGTTCGTAGAGGAGTTTGGCGACGGTGTCGGCGGGCATGCCGGTCTCGGTTTCGAGGACACGGGCCGCCTTGGCCGTCGGTGCGAACCCGATCACCGGTCGCGTCTGTTCGTGGAGATCGGCGACGGCGGCTTGGAGCATTCGGGTCTTGCCGGCTCCGGCTGGGCCGACGACGAGCACGAGCCGATCGTGTCCAGCGACCGCACTCGCTGCGTCGTGTTGTCGGTCGTCAAGCGCGTGGTCGGTGACGGTCGTCGATGGCTCCGGTGCGCCTGCTTGAGCGTCCAGCGCCCACGTGATGATCCGCTCTTCCTGGGCCAGGACATGCTCGCTCGTCGCCTGACGTGCGACGGGCTCGACGTGCAGCGCCCGCCCATCCGATGTTCGGTGAGGCGAGTTCGGTGCTGCGGGGTCGAGGTCGATGCAGGCATCGAGCACGATGTCGACGGCTTGGTCGAGTGCGACGGCCCAGGTGGTGGCGTCGTGGCCGGGTTGCGGTGTGGCGAGGTCGGAGATGGCGCGCAGTACATCGAGGCGGTTCCACGTCGAGCTGCGTTCGGCGAGCATTTCGAGAACGTCGGCAACCGCAATCGGCGATGCTTCGAGGGGGTGGCGTTGCGCCTCGGCGTTCACGGCGTCGATGAGTGAGATCGGGTCGTGGCCGAGGGTGGCGGCTTCTCGTGTCCACCGGGCTCGAAGTTGGTCGGCGCTGAGCCCGGTCTTGCGGGCTCGGGTGTCGCCGGATGCTTCGCGTTCCATGGCGGAGAACTCGCGGTGGCTCGGTTCGCGACCGTTGATTTCGATGAACTCTGCGACGCGGTGGTCCATCTCGATGGCGATGTCGTGGGCGCGTTTGGAGAACTGGTGCAGCAGTTCGGTCGGGAGGCCGGCGATCTCGGCTTGGCCGTTGACGATGGGATCGAACGCGACGCCGTAGCGGGCGGTCAGCTCGGCGCGCAGGACCGATTGGTAGAAGTAGCCGAACGCCTGCTGATGCCGTTTCAACACTCGGCCGTCGAGCGCGTACCAGCGGCCGTCGGCGGTCTGGACCTTGGATGAGATGACGACGTGCGTGTGGAGCTGTGGGTCGTCGGCTCGGCTCGTCGACTGGCGGAACACGCCGATCGTGAGCCCACGGGTTTCAGGATGCAGCCGTGTCCCGTTCGATCGGATGCGGGTGGTCGAGCCGTACTTCTCGATCATCTCGATCGCCGCGTCGACGGCTCGGTCGTGGCACTCGGCGAAGCCGTCGTCGCCGGTGAGTCCCCACAGCACCGACACCGACTTTGGTGCTGAGAACGTCGCGTCGTAGCCGGCGACTGCCTTGATCACATTGCCCTTCTGGTCGATGCGGTCGAGCAGTTCCCGACCGAGCGACTCCGCCGTGAAGGGATGACGACCGAGCAGGACGGCTTCGAGACGGTCGGGGGTGACCTCGCCGATGAGACCGAGGTCGGGCGCCTGCTTCCCGGTCCATTGGCCGGGAAGCTCATGTTTGTTCTTGGTGAGGTAGTCGCCGTAGTAGGCCGCCGTTGCTTCGGCGGTGCGAGCGAACAGCGTCGTCACCCGGATCATGATCGGTCCCGACCGCCGGCGGGCACCTGTCTACGGGTTATTGATTTGTGGTTGTGGGTGGTTGGTGCGGTCATGGGGGGTGTTCCTTCAGGAGTTGAAGGTGAGGGTGAGTTGGCCGGAGTCGGTCGTGTTGGCCGTGTTTGTGGTGCTCGGGGTGTTGGTGGTTCGACGGTGTGTTGTCGGGTGCGTTCGTCGGGGGTTCGTCGTCGTTGATGTGTCGACGGTGAGGCAGACGGTCGGGACGTCGAGTCGGTAGGAACCGGTTTGGAAGACACCGCTGTCGGAGCGGCATTGCTCGGCTTGGATCAAGCCGAGGTCGCGGAGCCGACGAACGGCGCGAGCGACGGTGTCCTTCGCGAGTCCGAGTGACGAGGCGAGCGAGCGGATCGACACCTCGGCGACGACGTGGTCGCCGTCGCCGGTCGAGCGCTGCATCATCTCTTCGAGCACGACCCATGCCGTCGAGCCGACGTAGGCGCGCAGTTCGTGGGCACGCGGTCCGAGGACGATCGCGCGGCGGGTCGAGTCAGCGTGCAACGGAGGCTCCCTCGACGGGTGCCTCCGCATCGCACAGCCGCACGACCCGGCCGGTCGTGACGAGTTCGATCAGCGCCCAGCGCGGAACCCGGAGGCACTCCTTGCTGAACCGGATCACCGGCAGCCCGGACGTGCCGCCCGAGTTCAGGTACTCGTGAGCGAGTTGGTAGCCGAGCGTGCGACCGATGCGCAGGATCGTGCAGGCCTCGCGCATCGTGAGGAGCGGGTGCTCCTCCGACTCAGCGAACTCCTCCAGCGACGACATGGACCATCAGAAGTACACCCATGTCATTCACCGCGCAAGCCCCGTGATTGTTGGGGTTCCGGACGATCTGACACCAACGCACACCAACGGATACTGGCGGACATCAACGGACACCAAATGGACGTGGACGTGTGACCAGCATCACACTCCGCGTCTCTGTCCTCATTGCGAGGACCCGGATCCTCAAGAACGGCTACACCGGTGGCGACCAAAGACCTTCAGATTCCAGATCACTGAGACGCGGAAGAAAATCAATCGCTTGCTTGCACGTCATCAATCGGTCAACGGAGCCTGGTTGCTCGGCTTCCAGAGAAGCCACGTCCAAGAATCCAGCGAGGTAGACGATGTCTTTCAAATGGGCGCCAGGCTCATTGAGATCCGTGAACCCTCGTTTCGAGCGAAGCGCGATATCGAAAGCCATCTCATGGCCCACTGCGCCCACAATCGCTTCGTAAGCATCAAGCATCGATCCAGAAAGTGCGGCGTCGGCAGCGACGACCCGCGCTGCGTACTTCCGGCGATCGCTGAACGACAGCACCCCCGCACGATTCTCGTTGAATACCGCGAGGCCTTCTTCAGTTCTGATGTAGGACTGAAGGGGGATGCGCAACAGACGAAGCGGTTGGCGCTCGCCGTTGACATATCGCATCACGTGGGTGCCGACCTCGTGGATAGCCAACCGTTCCAGTTCCCCGGCAGAGAACGCCGATCGTGCGCGAATTCGAACTCGATTGTTCGGGCCACTGACCGACATCCGCGCCGTCATTCGGTTGTCAATCTCCACGGTCCAGGACTTCAGGCCTTTGCGGTCTAGTTCGGTACGTACGAACTGCGCAGCCTCCGCAGTGTCGAATTCCGGCAAAGGTGGTTCGAAGACATCCGGTTCCGAGAGGATCTCACGGGCCTCCGCCAACAGAATCTGGGTCACGGTGCCGTAGGTCTCCAGCGAAAGCCGGGTGATCACCTCGCCGTCGTGCCGACTCGGACGGCGAGCCCCATCGACCTGCTCGTCCACGCGCGCTCGAAGCAGATCATCGATCCACGTACGGCCAAACTCGAGGCTGGCTGCCGCGTCCTCAACTTCCTTGCACGATTTCCGGGGATCCGGGTACTCGAGTTGAACCGAAGAACGACTTCCTACCTTGAGGTCATTTTCGAGAACTTCCCGCACCTGCGGGAGATTCAACGCCACGTCCAACCGGGCACGTCCGAGCGCGAGCGTGACGGCCTGTGCTTCGTCGGCGAGGCGATCAAGACGATTCGCGTGTTCTCGAATCGGCACTCAGACTTCTCCTATCGGCGATCCGCTCGTCTTCCGAATCATGAAGTCCACCATCATGGAAGCGACATCCAACTCGACCGCCTTCTCGAACTTCGAGAATTGCGGATTGCGATTGCACTCAAGGAGGAACAACTCTTCCCCTTTGCGCACCACGTCCACACCCGCAAAGGAGAACCCATGGACAATGGCAGCGCGTTCGGCCAGCGCGCTGGCCGCAGGATCTTCGCTGCAGCCCCTGAAGTCCGCGGCGGGAAGCGAACTCTGCCGACCGGTGCTCCAGCCAGCCTCGCGAACACGTTCAGCGATTCCGATGGCCTTGCCGCCGATGACAAAGATCCGGTACTCCTGATCGAAATCGACATGTCGTTGCAGGTGAACGCCATAGTTCTCGTCTACCGGTCCGATCTCACTTCGTTCAAACCGCACCTTTCGTAGTTCATTGGCAAGCGCTACGTCTGTCTTCAGCAGTTTGACGCCCATCCCCTGAGTGCCGTGTGTCGGCTTCATCAGCACTGGAGGCTCAAGGATCATGTTGGCTTGATCAAGTTCCTCACTCAAACCGACCAGCGTGAGTGGATGCGGTAGACCTTCACGCTCCCGAAGCAGATAGCTATCGACCTTCGACGTCGGCCGCCGATAGCAACCGGGAGGATCGAATATCTCAATAGCTGGCTGGAACGCATCGAGCGCTTCCACTAGGTCCCCAATCTGCTCCGTCATATGCCTTGTCCGCTTGACAAGCAGAGCATCGAGAGTCTCCAGCGCGTCAGTGGGCCCACCACCTGCGTAAAGAACGCGAGGACGGCCACCCCCACCAAATGTGAAGTAGATCTGTTGAGGGTCGATCAAAAGAACCTCAGCTCCAGCACGCTCCGCTGCAGTGAAGCGCCCCGGGATTTGTGGAGGCTCTGTTCCTTGAGAGGATGGAGTGATGTCAAACAGGTATCCCGACGAACTGCGCGAGCGTGCAGTGAGGATGGTGCTCGATCACGAGCACGAGTACGGATC